>Ga0224512_10003725_pt1 | contig 13286 bp, 15 predicted proteins | sample SF_May12_sed_USG_4_FD_169103 | JGI IMG/M metagenome (GOLD analysis project Ga0224512, IMG submission 169103) | Sediment microbial communities from San Francisco Bay, California, United States - SF_May12_sed_USGS_13 | ecosystem: Environmental > Aquatic > Marine > Sediment | place: USA...
ATCGTCCAGAACCGGCTCCGGGCCGAGGGGATCCAGCTGGAGCTCGGCTGCCGGCTCGAGAGGGTCGAGGTGCGAGACGGCGACAAGATCCTCCGCGTCGTCTGCGCCGACGGCGGCTCGCGGGAGATCGCCGTCGACGAGATCCTCGTCGCGGTGGGCCGTGCGCCGAACGTCGAGGGGCTCGGCCTCGAAGCGGCGGGCGTCGAGTTCGACGCGCGCGGCGGGGTCGTCGTCGACGACAGGCTCCGCACCCGCAACCGGCGAGTCTACGCGGCCGGCGACGTCTGCATGGACTGGAAGTTCACCCACGCCGCCGACGCCGCCGCCAAGATCGCGGTGCAGAACGCGCTCTTCTTCCCGTCCAAGAAGCTCAGCTCGCTGGTGATGCCGTGGTGCACCTACACGGACCCGGAGGTCGCTCACGTGGGCCTGTACGCCCACGAGGCGGCCGCGCGGGGCATCGCGATCGACACCTTCGAGGTCCGCCTCGCCGAGGTCGACCGCGCCGTCGCCGACGGCGAGGAGGACGGGTTCGTCAAGGTGCACGTGAAGCAGGGGACGGACCGCATTCTCGGCGCCACCATCGTCGCCGCCCACGCCGGCGAGATGATCAGCGAGGTCACGCTGGCGATCGTCGGCAAGCTCGGGCTGGGGACGATCCTGAACACGATCCACCCCTACCCGACCCAGGCCGAGGGCATCAAGCGCGTCGCCGGCGCCTACACGCGTACACGGGCCACCCCGCGCGTGCTGCGCATCCTCGAAGCGTGGATGGGGTTTCGCCGCTGACGCTAGGAGGCCGAGACCTTCTACTTCCGCGGCCTTCGGCCTTGGAGGCCGACGCGCAGCGAGCCGAAGGCGAGCGAAGCGCCGGAGCCCGAGCGCGAGCGATCAGTGAGCGCGAGGCCCGGCCCTAACTGGCGCGGCGCGCGGCGAGAATCGCCTCCACCAGGCCCTCGGGCACGTCCTCCGGCACGGGTCCCTCCGGGTCGCGGCAGATCCGCCGGCCCAGCCGGACCGTCTCCCGGTAGGTCTCGAGGTAGACCTCGCAGTCCGGACATTCGTCCATGTGCTCGGCCAAGGCCGCGCGCTGCCGCCCCGGAAGCGTGTCGTCCAGATAGTCCATCAGGAAATCGACGAATTCGCGACAGTTCATGCCGTCTCCCGCCGGAGGTGGGGCTCGAGCAGGCCGCGCAGCGCCAGCCGCGCCCGGTGCAGGCGCGTCTTCACGGCGTTGGGACTGGCTCCCAGGATCTCGGCGACCTCCTCGGTGTCGAGCTCTTCGATGTCGCGCAGGATCAATACGTTTCGGTAGGCCTCCGGAAGCCGGTGGATGTTGTCGAGCACGAGGGTCCGGAGCTGAGCCCATTCCACGGCATCGTCGGCGGGCTTCCGCCACGCGACGGCCGGGTGCGCCATGTGGCCGTCCTCGAGAAACCCGGGCAGCAGGTCCTCGATCAGCGCTTCCGGCTTGCGGCTGCGCGTTCGCAGCTTCATGAGGGCGGCGTTCACGACGATCCGGTGCAGCCAGGTGGACAGTCGCGACTGGCCCTCGAAGCGCCCGATGGCCCGGAACGCGGACAGGAACGCGTCCTGCACGGCGTCCCGCGCGTCCTCTTCGGCGGGCAGGAAGCGCCGCGCCACCGCCAGCAGCCTGCCGCCGTAGCGGCGGACCAACTCCTCGAAGGCGGCGTCCTCTCCGGCGCGAAGCCGCGCGACCAGCGACGCCTCGTCGCGGTCCGCTTCGAACCCGGAGTCGCTCACGCGGGCCAAGTTACCATACCCCCACGGAAGCAGGGGGACGCCGGACGCGCCTAGAATAGGGCGGACACGCGTGGAGGAGAGCGATGTCGCTACTTCGGTTCATCGGCCTGGGGGAAGCCCGGGAGGAGACGGCGACGGGAGACACCGCCACCGTCCGCCGCATCGCGGCGAAGCTCGAACACCTCGACCCGGAGACGGCCAAGTACCTGGCTGCGTTCGCGTACGTCCTCGCGCGCATGGCGCACGCCGACCTCGAGATCGACGACGCCGAGACGCAGGCGATGGAGCGCGCCGTGCGCGGCCTCAACTCGCTCTCGGAGGCCGAGGCGACCCTCGTCGTGGAGATCGCGAAGTCCCAGGCGCGGCTCCTCGGCGGCACGGAGAACTACGTGGTGACACGCGAGTTCCGCCGGATCTCCACGCGCGATCAGCGCGGCGCTCTCCTCCAGTCTCTGTATGCCGTGGCCGCCGCCGACGGGACGATCTCGAGCGTCGAGAGCGCGGAGATCGTGACCATCGCCGAAGAGCTCGGCTTCACCCGCGCCGAGGCCAACTCGCTTCGCAGCCAGTACCGCGACAAGCTGGCCGAGTTCCAGACGAAGTAGATCGAGCCAGGGACGGGCCGGGGCCGCGGGAAATCGCTCCGCGAATGGCTCGGCCGCGCAGACGCCGTACTGGAGTGCGAAGACTACGGGCGGCCTGCGCTTGATTTCGCTGCGCGATTTCCCTCGACCCCGGCCCTCGAATCCATGGCGCCGCCGGTGGGCGGGCATCGAGCCCTCCCGAGGCGGGAAACCTCAGCTGCGGATCAGGAGGAGGGTGCGCGGGTCGAGGGCGACGTGGAGCTCGGTCACGTCGGGGTTGTCGTGGTCCTTCAGGGCCCGCAACGCCACGGCGTCCTCCGCCGGCTCCAGCGCCAGGATCACGCTCACCAGGTCGCCGAGGCGCTGGAGCCGCTCCGGCACCTCTTCCACCCGCTCCTCGGCGGTCGTGGCCGAGAGCCAGAACTCGGCGTCGAGCTCGCCGGCCAGGGCCTTCCACTCGACGAGGTCGTCTCGGCGGATCGACGCCAGGTCGAGCCCCTCCAGGATCACGAGCGACGGCTGCAAGCCCACCTCGCTGTCGAGCTGGATGGCCTCGCGCAGCTTCGAGGGCGTGAGCGCGCCGGGAGGGTAGACCCGGATCCGCCGGTGCCGGTCCACGTCGGCGTGCACCGCGGCCTCGTCTTCCAGGTGGGTGCTGGAAGCCAGGTCTTCGAAGACCGTGTCGTAATGGGCGCGCACGTGCGCGACCGGGTGGTCCAGGCTGACGTGCAAAACGCAGCCGCCGCGCATCAGCTCGTCGAGCGCGACCCCGACCAGGACGGACCCCTTGCCCACGCCGTGGCCGGCGAGCACGAGGCCCAGGTTGCCGGTTCCGAGCCCGCCGTGGAGGCCCTTTTCGAGCAGGCGCAGCGAACTGCGCGCGTTCAGGAATTTCCGGTACAAGCGGTCCTCCCGCGCGAGTGATTAATCGTCCGCCTCCGGGATCTGCGAGCGGTACTTCTCCTTGAGCGCCTTCCGTACCTCCGCGGGTGCCGGCAGGTAACGGGCGAACTCCATCGTGAACTCGGCCTTCCCCTGGGTCGTGGAGCGAAGATCGGTGGCGTAGCCGAACATATCCGCCAACGGCACCTCCGCCTCCAGGCGGCAGAAGCCCCCGCTCTCCTCGGTGGTGCCGATGACGGTACCGCGCCGCTGCATGATGGTCTTGAGGACCGAGCCCTGGAACTCCTGCGGGGACTCGACCTCGAGCTTCATCACCGGCTCGAGGATGATCGGCTTCGCGCGCGGATACACCTCGCGGAAGGCGCCCCGCCCGGCGGCCTGGAAGGCGTTGTCGGAGGAGTCGACCGAGTGCGACTTGCCGTCGTTCACGACGACGCGCAGGCCGATGACGGGGAATCCGATGAGCCGACCCTGCTTCAAACAGGCGCGGAATCCCTTCTCCACCGAGGGAATGAACTCCGTGGGAATGGCGCCGCCGCGGACCTCGCTCACGAACTCGAAGTCCTCCCCGCCCTCCGCCATCGGCTCGACGTAGCCCGCCACGTTGCCGAACTGACCGGCCCCGCCGGTCTGCTTCTTGTGGGTGTAGTTGAACTCGGCGCGCTGCGAGATCGTCTCGCGATATGCGACCTGCGGCGCGCCGGTCTCGACCTCGCAGCCGTACTCGCGCTTCATCCGCTCGACGTAGACGTCGAGGTGGAGCTCGCCCATGCCCGAGATCACGGTCTCACCGCTCTCGGGATCCACGCGGGCCTGGAAGGTCGGGTCTTCGCGCACGAAACGCCCCAGCGCCTTCGCCATGTTGTCGAAGGTCTTCTTGTCGATGGGCGTGACGGAAAGCGCGATCACGGGGTCCGGCACGTGCATCGAGCTCATCGCGACCCGCACCGACTCGTCGGTGAAGGTGTCGCCCGACGCGCACTCGATCCCGAACAGCGCGACGATGTCGCCGACGCCCGCGCGGTCGATGTCCTGCATGTCGTCGGCGTGCATGCGCACCAGCCGTCCGACCTTGTGCCGCTTCTCGGTACGGCTGTTGACGATGCGGTCGCCCTTCCCGATCGTGCCGCGGTAGACGCGCAGGTAGGTCAGCTGGCCGTAGCGCCCGTCCTCGAGCTTGAACGCCAGGGCCACCAGCGGCTTGTTGGGATCGCTCTCGACGACGATGGGAGCTTCGTCGTTCGAGAGATCGATGCCGCTGTTCTCGACGTCGGTGGGAGCCGGCAGATACCGGGTCACCGCGTCCAGCAGCTTCTGGACGCCCTTGTTCTTGTAGGCCGACCCCAGGAAGACGGGAGTCAGGTCCATCGACAGCGTCCCGGCCCGAACCGCCTCGTGAATCAGGTCCTCCGTCACCTTCTCGTCGAGGATCGCCTCGGTGAGCTCGTCGGAGAACATCGACACCGCGTCGAGCATCACCTCGCGGGCGGTCTCGGCATCCGGGCGCAGCGCCGCGGGGATCTCCATGGCGACGACGTGCTCTCCGTTCGCACCCTCGAAGTGCAGCGCCTTCATCTCGACCAGGTCGATCACGCCCTCGAAGTTCGACTCCAGGCCGATCGGCAGCTGCATCAGTACCGGGTTGTGCCCGAGCTTGTCGCGCAGCTGCCACGCCACCCGCTGCGGGTTCGCACCGGAGCGATCGAGCTTGTTGATGAAGGCGAGTCGCGGGACCCGGTAGCGGCGCATCTGCCGATCCACGGTCATCGACTGCGACTGCACGCCGGCCACGCCGCACAGGATCAGTACCGCGCCGTCGAGCACGCGCAGGGCTCGCTCGACCTCGATCGTGAAATCCACGTGGCCGGGCGTGTCGATGATGTTGATGTGGTGACCTTCCCAGACCGAGTGCGTCGCGGCGCTCTGGATGGTGATCCCGCGCTCGCGCTCGAGATCCATGGAGTCCATGGTGGCGCCGACCGCGTCCTTGCCCTTGACCTCGTGGATGGCGTGGATCCGCCCCGCGTAGAAGAGGATGCGCTCGGTGAGGGTCGTCTTGCCCGAGTCGATGTGGGCACTGATGCCGATGTTCCGGATCTTCGACTGGTCGACCATTGCATCCGCCTCGGGCGCCCGCGCGCCCTCGTCCTCACCGCATTCGAGCCTGTTTCGGGGGATCCCGGCGCCCGCCCGTCGCGGTCGAGCACCCTGGCCTCGATCGCGGCCCCGCGGGGTCGCGCGTCGGAGACGTTCCCTTCGGCAGGGAGGCAGGGGAATTTGAGATATCCCGGCGAATTGTCAAGTCTCGAGGGAGGCCCGCATGTGGTGGGCCTCGGCCTCGGGGCTGTAGGCGTGATCGGGTCCGATGACGCAGGCGCGCCGGGCGTCGCAGCGCAACCGGCACGCGGACTCCGAGACCCGGGTCGCGCGGCAGGCGGCGACGTCGAAGCCCTGCGACCCGCCCGCCGCCTCGACCACCCGCCGCGTGTAGGCGTCGAGCGGGTCGACCGCGAGGGCGGCCTCGGGCGCCGCGCGGAAGGCCTCGAAGAGAGCCGGGCGCCCGCTGGCGACGACCAGTGCCGAGCGCACACCGGGGCGGAGTGCCGCGCTGACCCAGGCCGCGGGCACGAGGGCGTCGTAGCGAGAGATCGCCAGCACGCCCAGAAAGCCCATCCCAGCGGCCTGAAGACCCAGCCGGGCCGCGAGCCCGGGCGCCGTCGATGCGCCGCCTGTCCCGTCAGTCGAGGCGCTCACCGACGGTCAGGCTCGCTTCGGCGGCCGGAACCTTCTTGCCGTTGCCGATCCGCACGCGGCCGACGGCGAGACGGCCGCCGCCCGCCGCGATCAGCAGCCTGCCGTCCTCGAGCCCCACGATCGTCCCCGGCGCGCTGGCGTCCTCGCCGGCGGCGCGGCGCCCGTCGAACAGGCGGATCGTCTCGCCCGCGCGCTGCGCGTGGGCGCCCGGCTGCGGGTCGCAGCCCCGAATCAAACGGTCCAGCTCGACGACCCCCCGCGACCAGTCGAGGCGAGCCTCCCGTTCGCCCACGAGGCCCTGAAAGGTCGCTCGCGACTCGTCCTGGGGCTCGTAGCGGGCGGTCCCCGCGGCGACGGCGGCGACCGCGGCGAGCATCGCCTCCACCCCAAGCGGGTACAGGCGTTCGAAGTAGAGGCTGGCTGCGGTGTCGGTGCTCTCGATGGGAACGCCGCCGCGCTGGATCACGATCGGCCCCGTGTCGATGCCCGCGTCCGGACGGAAGATGGTCACGCCGGACTCGCGCTCGCCGAGGATGATCTGCCAGGCCAACGCCGCACCGCCCCGGAAGCGCGGCAGCAGGGAGGGATGGAAGCAGAGGGATCCGTGGGGCGGGGCGTCCACGATCTCCGGGGGGAGAATCGCCGTGACGTAGGCCAGGACGTTGAGGTCGGCCCCCCGATCCCGGTACTCCTCGAGAATCTCGGGGATCGCCTCCCAGCCCTTCGACCCCGCTTGGCGATCCGTCCGATCTCCGCTCGGCTTCGCCCTGCCGCCGGGACCGTCGCGCCGCCGGCGCCGGAATCGGGGATGCCGGAGCAGCGGGACGCCGAGGGCCTGCGCCTCGGTCGCCAGCGGGTCCGGGCGCCCACCCTCGGGAGGCGTGTAGACGCCCGCGATGCCGTGGCCCGCTTCGATCAGGCGCACCAGAACGTCCTTGCCGAAGGCCGCCTGACCGAACAACGCGATCCGCAGCGCCATCGTCGGAAGCTACCGCGTCCGCGAACGGTCGCCGACAGCGCCGCGCACCCGCGCCGGCTGGCCGAACGCGAGCGAATGGGGCGGGATGTCCTCGAGAACCAGCGACCGGGCGCCGATCACGGAGTGCTCTCCGATCGTGACCCCGCGCAGCACGGTCACGTCTGCCGCGATCCACACGTGATCGCCGATGGTCACGGGCTCCACCCGTTCGGGCCGCTCGGCGTCGAGGTCGTGCTGGTCGGCGTCGAAGATCCGACTGCCGGGGCCCACCCATGCGCGGCGGCCGAGGCGCAGCTCGCGCTTGGCGCTCAGGTGGCAGCCGTTGAGGAAGGAGTCCGGACCGATGTGAAGCCGGGCTCCCTCGAACACGAAGATGCGAATCGGTGCGAGCTCGGTTCGCAGCCAGGTCCGCTCCTCGATCTCGACCTGGGCGCCGGGCCCGAGAGAGAACTGGAGCGCGCCGGGCAGGCGCTCGCTCACCACCCCCGCGCCGAGGCGCAGCCGCGCCCCGGGCGCGAGCTGGTAGCGCGCGGCCGCCAGATTCGTACTGGCGGCGGGGTCGATCTCGAGGCCGGGGTGGCGGGCGGCGAGAGCGCGCAAGCGTACGCGGTCGAAGGCCTGGATCGCGTGCAGCAGCGACCGGAGAGCGTACTGGCGCACGGCAATCCCGGGCCGGCTGGAGGGGGCTCGCGACCCGCGGGCTCACCGCGCGCTGGTCTGCCCTTCGCGCAGACGGAAGGTGATGAAGCCGTGGGTGGGGTCGTAGGGCGAGACGCCGACCTGAACCCGGTCGCCGGGAATCACGCGGATGCGAAAGCGGCGCATGCGACCGGAGAGCTGGGCCGTCACGACCTGCCCGCTCTCGAGGACGATGCGGTAGCGCCCCCCGCCGAGGATCTTCTCGACGGTGCCCGTCCCCTGGATGAGGTCGTCCCTGGCCAAGTCCCCTCCCTGCGCACGCAGGGCCTTCCGACGGCGCTCGCCTCCGGCCGGCCAGCCCGGCCGCCGCGCAGGGTAGCCCCTCGCAGGGGACCACGCATCGGAATCCTGAGGTAGCTTCTCGACGGTAGGAGAGGTGGCGGAGTCCGGTTGAACGTGCCTGACTCGAAATCAGGTGTATCCGTAAGGGTACCGTGGGTTCGAATCCCACCCTCTCCGCCAACGTGTCCTTGCGGAGAGCCGCGATCGCAGGGTCCCGCTCGATCACGAACCTCGTGAATTCCGTCAGGTCCGGAAGGAAGCAGCGGTAGCGGGGATTCGGTTGCGAGCGGGGGTGCCCTGCGATCCCGGCTCTCCGCAGACCCGGTGAGGAACGGAGTCCCGTGAGCTATCAGGTTCTCGCCCGCAAGTGGCGTCCTCAGGGATTCGACGACGTGGCCGGACAGGCCCACGTCACCGTCGCGCTGCGCAACGCGATCCGCGCGGAGCGCGTTCCCCACGCCATCCTCCTCACGGGTCCCCGGGGCGTCGGCAAGACGACCCTGGCGCGCATCCTCGCCCGCTGCCTCAACTGCGAGAAGGGCCCGACGGACACTCCCTGCGGCGAGTGCAGTGCGTGTTGCGAGATCGCCGCCGGAAGGTCCACCGATGTCCAGGAAATCGACGCGGCCAGCCGCACCAGCGTCGACGACGTCCGGGAGCTGATCGAGGCGGTGCGCTACGCGCCCACGCCCGGCAAGCACCGGATCTTCGTCGTCGACGAGGTCCACATGCTCTCCACCGCGGCCTTCAACGCCCTGCTCAAGACGCTCGAAGAGCCGCCCCCGCAGAGCCTGTTCGTATTCGCCACGACCAATCCCGAGAAGATTCCCTTCACGGTGGTCTCGCGCTGTCAGCGTTACGACCTGCGGCGCATCGCGGTCACCGAGATCGTCGACCGCCTGCGCCTGATCGCGGGCGCGGAGGGGCTCGAAGTCTCGGATGCGAGCCTGATCGCGATCGCCCGCGAGGCGGACGGCTCCATGCGCGACGCGCAGACGCTCCTCGACCAGGTGATCGCCTTCGGCGGCACGCGGATCGACGACGCCCGGGTGGCGGCGGTCCTCGACCTGATCGACCGGCGCCTGATCCTCGGAGTCCTCGCGGCCTGTGTGGAGGGCGACCCCGCCCGGGCTCTCGACGCCTGCGGGCAGGCCGCCGAAGCCGGAGCCGACGCCAAGCGGCTGGGCGAGAACCTGCTCCGGCTCACGCGCGACCTGGTGGTGCTGCGCGTGGCGCCCGAATCGCCGGGACTCGTCGAGGGCAGCGAAGAGGAGATCGCCGAGCTGCAGGCCCTGGCCGGCCGTACCGACGCCGCCCGGCTGCGCCGCATGTTTCGCGTGCTCCTCAAGGAGCAGGAGGACCTCGCCTGGGCGCCCCAGCCGTTCGCGGTGCTCGAGATGGCGGCGGTCCGCCTCGCCACGATGCCCGCCGGTGACGACGTCGCACGGCTGCTGTCGCGCCTCGACGCCCTCGAGCGGCGCCTGAGCAACGCGCCGGGGGGCTCGGGGCCCGATTCCTCCGACGGCGCCCCGACGGAAGGGCACCGGGGCCGCGAGCGTCCGTCGCGCCGGGGCGCCGGCGCGGTGAGCGAGCGAGACCCGACGCCGCCCGCACTCGAAGCCACCGGAGACGACAGCGCTTCGATCCTTCCCGCCACCTTCGACCGGCTGCGGGCATTCGTCGGCAAGGGGAATCCCGGGCTGTTCGCCGCGCTGGAGGGCGGACGCATCGTCGAGCGCGGCGACGATCACCTGCGCATCGCCGTCCCGCAGCGATTCTCGGCCCAGCGGCTCGAGGACCGGCGCGGAGCGCTCGAATCGGCCTGCGCGCGGCTGTTCGGCCGCGCGCTGCGCGTCGAGATCGAGGCCGACGGGGATTCGCCGCCGCCCGATTCCGAAACGCGGGCGTCCGATCCCGAGTCGGTCCGGCGCCTGCGGCGGCAGGCGCTCGAGCACCCGGCGGTGAATACCGCGATCGAGACCTTTGACGCCGAGATCGTGGAGATCCGGCCGCTGGGAGGTGACGCGTGAGCGAGACCGATCTGGAGAGCCTCGTGGCCCAGGCCCGGGAGATGCAGTCGCGCCTCGCCGATCTGCAGCGCGACCTCGCGCAGCGGCGCGTCGAGAGCTCGGCCGGCGGGGGCATGGTGACGGCCGTGGCCAGCGGCGAGCTGCGGATCCTCGAGGTGCGCATCGAGCCCTCGCTCCTTACGGGTGGGGATCGGCAGATGATCCAGGACCTCACCGCCGCCGCCGTGAACGCGGCGCTGACCAAGGCCCAGAAGATGATCCAGGAAGAGATCCAGCAGGCCTCCGGAGGGCTCAGCGTCTCGCTCCCCTTCGTGACCGGCGGCGGATAGGCGGGTCCGTGCGAACCTCACCTCCGATCGAGAGACTCGTGGCCGGCCTGAAGCGGCTCCCGGGCATCGGGGAGAAGTCGGCGACGCGACTCGCCTTTCATCTGCTCGGCGCGCCGGACGCGACGGTGCGCGAGCTGTCCGACGCGATCGGCCGCCTCAAGCAGGACACGGTGCTGTGCGAGGAGTGCTTCGACCTCACCGACGCGTCCCCGTGTGCGCTGTGCCGCGACCCGAAGCGCGATTCGCAGGCCGTGTGCGTCGTGGAAGAGCCGGCGGACCTGGCCGCGATCGAGCGCAGCCGCCGCTTCCACGGTCGCTATCACGTGCTGGGCGGGGCCCTGTCGCCCATCGACGGCGTCGGACCCGGCGACCTTCGCATCGCGGAGCTGGAAGAGCGCGTACGGGGGGGAGGGGTCCGCGAGGTCATCCTCGCTACGAATCCCAACGCCGAGGGCGATGCGACCGCCCATTACATCTGCGACCGCCTGCAGCCCAGCGGCGTCGGGCTCAGCCGAATCGCCTACGGAATGCCCCTGGGCGGCGACCTCGAGTACGCCGATCACGTGACGATCGGCCTCTCCCTCGACAACCGGCAGAAGGTCGGTTGAGCGGCGCCGGCCGGACGCGCGGGCATCCGGCGGCCCGTCCCGCCGCTCCCCGCCCTAAAGCCACGTCGGTAGGCTGCCGATCCCAGCGCGACCTCGCAGTATTGCCTCGGATTCGCCGTCCGGGGTAAGGTGGGGCTGGAATTCGCTTTCGCACCGAACGGTTATCGAGGCGACTTGCCGATGCACGACACGCAGCTGGTGATGTACGATGAGGACTTCCGCAAGGTCCGCACCGTCATTCAGAAGCTGGTCCGCGACGCCAATGCGAAGGGCTGCTTCGTCGTGGACCGCAACGGCCAGCTCATCGGGGAAGCCGGCGAGATGCAGGGCATCGACACCACGAGCCTCGCCTCGCTGACCGCCGGCTGCATCGCCGCCACGTGCGGCCTCGCGAAGATCGTCGGCGAGGAAGAGTTCCCCGTCCACTTCCACCAGGGGCAGAAGGACAACCTCCACATCACCCTGGTTGCGAAGAGGATCATCCTGGTCGTAATCTTCGACGACCGCAGCTCGCTGGGACTGGTTCGACTCCGCGTCAAGAAGGCGGGCGGCGAGCTCGCCCGGGTCTTCGAGGAGATCCAGAAGAAGGCGGATCAGGGCGACGCTGGGGGCTCGGGAACGCCCTTCGCGGAAATCACGGACGAGGACATCGACAACCTGTTTTCAGTCTGACCGGACATGTCGTTCATCAATTACTCGTCGCGTGAGATCAACTGCAAGATCGTGTACTACGGTCCCGGCTTGTGCGGGAAGACCACGAACCTCCAGTACATCTACAGCAAGACGAACCCCGACGTGAAGGGCAAGATGATCTCCCTCGCCACCGAGACGGAGCGCACGCTCTTCTTCGACTTCCTGCCGCTCGCTCTCGGCCAGATTCGCGGCTTCAAGACGCGCTTCCATCTCTATACGGTCCCGGGGCAGGTCTTCTACGACGCCAGCCGAAAGTTGATCCTGAAGGGGGTCGACGGGGTGGTCTTTGTCGCCGACAGCCAGGTCGAGCGGATGGAGGCCAACCTCGAGAGCATGGACAACCTCAAGACGAACCTCGCCGAGCAGGGATACGACCTGACGAAGGTCCCGCTCGTGATCCAGCACAACAAGCGCGATCTCCCGAATGCGGCCCCCCTCGACGAGATGCGGCGCATGCTCAACCCTCGGGCGAATCCCGACTTTGAAGCGGCGGCGACCGTGGGCCGCGGCGTATTCGAAACGCTGAAGTCGGTCGCGCGCGAGGTTCTGCGCGACCTCAAGCAGATGGGTCGCTAGGCGCCCGCCGCGCAGCCAGGCGGAGCCGAGCGAAGTTCGCGCGCGCCCGGCGGCCGACTCCCCTTCTCACTCCCTCAAGGGTACAATGGCGGCGTGCCGTACGCCGCGGTGCAGGGCCGCAAGGTCTACTACGAGCTGCACGGCGAGCATCCGGGCGTCCCGCTCGTGCTCGTGATGGGGATGGGCGGCTCGTGCCAGGGCTGGCTGCCGCTCCAGGTCCCCGAGTTCTCTCGACAGCGACGTACCCTGATCTTCGACCACCGCGGCGTCGGGGAGACCGACGACCCGGGCGGCCCCTTCACCACCGCCGACCTGGCCGACGACTCGGCGGGTCTGCTCGACAGCCTCGGCATCGAGCGGGCGGACGTTCTCGGCGCGTTCATGGGAGGGATGATCGCGCAGCAGCTGGCGCTGCGTCACGCCGACCGGATCGACCGCATGGTGCTGGTGGGCACCTGGGCGCGCCCGGATGCGAAACGGCGCCTGCTGTTGCGGCAGTGGCGGGACCTCGCGCGGGCGGAGGCCTCGACCGACCTGATGGTCCGCGAGCGCCTGCTCTGGACGCTCCAGGACGCGACCCTCGAGCAGACGGATCTGATCGACGCCATGGTCACCTTCTTCACCCGCGACGGAGCCCCCCTTACCTCGGAGCTGTTCGTGCGGCAGGCCGAGGCCTGCCTGGAACACGACACCGCCGATCGGCTCCGCGAGATCCGCCACAAGACGCTCGTGATCTGCGGCCGGCACGATCAGCTGACCCCGCCGAAGTTCCACCGCGAGCTCGCCGACGAGATCCCGAACGCGGCGCTCGTGACGATCGCCTACGGCGCGCACCTGGTCATGGCCGAGTCGGCCGAGCACTTCAACCACGCCGTCCTTCAGTTTCTCGCGGAAGACCGCCGCTGACTTCCGCCGGCGGGGCAGAGCGTCCGGAAGGAGAGCCGCCAGAGCGTCGCGGCCAGAACCGCGTTGCGTCCCACCGCGGCGCGGAGCGCGCGCGCGCCGTTTCCCCGGCTCGCGCCGACCAGGACGCGGTTGTCGTAGTCCGCCACCTCGATGCCCAGTGTGACCGGAAAACGGCGCCG
>Ga0224512_10003726_pt1 | contig 13286 bp, 5 predicted proteins | sample SF_May12_sed_USG_4_FD_169103 | JGI IMG/M metagenome (GOLD analysis project Ga0224512, IMG submission 169103) | Sediment microbial communities from San Francisco Bay, California, United States - SF_May12_sed_USGS_13 | ecosystem: Environmental > Aquatic > Marine > Sediment | place: USA: California...
CCGGTGACCAACATGGGGGACCAGGCCGACCTGGTCGTGGCCTTCAACGAGCAGGTCCTCTACAGCCGCATCGATCAGGACGCGCTCCGTCCCGGCACGCTGCTCCTGATCGACGAGAAGTGGGCACGCCACCCGGATCCGGAGATCCAGCAGGATTACGCGAAGGCGCTCGACGACTTCCGGCAGCGCGGCTATGAGGTCCAGGAAACCCCCATCGAAGCGGAGACGCTGACGCTCACCGACAACCCGCAGCGCGGGAAGAACATGTGGGTGCTGGGCCTTCTCTGCGCCGTGTACAACCGCGACCTGAAACCGGCCCTCGACGAGGTGCGACACCTCTTCGAGCGCCGGCGCAAGGGCGAGAAGGTGATCGAGCTCAATCACCAGCTGCTCCGGAAGGGATACGAGTGGGGGATGCAGCATCTCGACCAGCGCTTCGACGTTCCCTCGGAGCCGCGGACGGAGCCCATGGTGGTGATGAACGGCAATGCCGCCGTCGCCATGGGGTGCATGGCCGCCGGCATCGAGGTTTGCAGCATGTATCCGATCACACCGGCGACGTCGGCCTCCCACTATCTCGCGAGCGTCTTCCACAAGGCCGGCGGCTTCGTCCACCAGGCCGAGGACGAGATCGCCGCCGTCGGCTTCGCCATCGGATCCTCCTACGCGGGCAAGACGCCCGTCACCATCACGTCGGGCCCCGGAATGGCCTTGAAGACCGAGTTCATCGGGCTGGCCGTGATGGCCGAGATTCCGCTCGTGGTGGTGGACGTGCAGCGGGGCGGTCCGTCCACCGGGCTACCCACCAAGGTGGAGCAGGGCGATCTGCTCGCCTCCCTGTACGGGCACCCCGGGGATTCTCCCAAGGTGGTGATGGCCCCGTCGGACATCGAGGAGTGCTTCCACTTCATGATCACGGCCCGCAAGCTGGCCGAGAGCTTCCGCACGCCGGTGATCGTCCTCACGGATGCGAACGTCGCCACGGGCCAGGCGCCGTTCCCCTTGCCGGAGATCTCCGAGGACTGGCTGTCGCCGCCGGTGGACCAGTCGCCGTGGAAGGCGGGCGTGGGTGCCTACGCCTGGGATGCGGAGACGGGTCTCTCGGCGCGTCCCATCCCGGGTCAGCTCGGCGGCGCCTACGTGCTCACCGGACTCGCGCACGACGAGCACAGCCACGTCGCCTACGACTCGGCGATCAACCAGCAGAGCATGAGAATGCGCAGCCGCAAGCTCGCGGCGCTCGCGAAGACGCTGAAGCCGCCCTCGATCCATGGGGACGAGGATGGAGATCTGCTGGTCGTGGGCTGGGGCTCGACGCGCGGAGCCATCGAGGAGGCGGTCGACCGCATCCGGGGCGACGGCCACCGGGTCTCCTCGCTGCACCTGCGCTTCCTCTCCCCGCTCGAGCCCGGGCTCAAGGAGATCTTCGGCCGCTTCCGCCGGGTGATGACCGTCGAGATCAACTACAGCGACGAACCGGGCGACCCGCTGATCGACGATGAAACCCGGCGCTACGCGCAGCTGGCCTGGGTGCTGCGCGCGCACACGCTCGTGGACGTCGACTGCTGGTCCCGCGTGCCCGGCCAGCCCCTGGCCCCCGGCATGATCGAGGAGGGCGTTCGGGCCCGCCTGACAGGAGCGAAGTGATGTACGGACTCAAGACCGACTGGCCCGAGGAGGCCCCTCCCAGCTACTTCACCCTGGACGACTACGCCGGCCAGGTGCCCCGCTGGTGCCCGGGCTGCGGGGATCACGCGGTGCTGACCGCCGTCCAGCGCCTCTGCCGCGACGAGCAGCTGGAGCCCGAGAAGTCCGTGTTCGTTTCGGGGATCGGCTGCTCGAGTCGGCTGCCGCACTACATGAAGGCCTACGGCTTCCACGGCCTCCACGGCCGGGCCTTTCCGGTGGCCTCCGGCATCCGCGCGCGCCGGCCCGACCTGAACATCTTCGTGTCGACCGGCGACGGCGACTGCTGCGCCATCGGCGCCGGGCACTGGGTCCACGCCATTCACAACAACATGAAGATGGTCGTGCTCCTGTTCGACAACAACGTCTACGGACTGACGAAGAACCAGACCTCACCGACCTCGAGGAGGGGCCAGAAGACGAACACGCACCCGCGCGGCGCCTGGCTCGATCCCATCGATCCGATCCAGACCACCCTGGGCATCACGAACGTCTCGTTCGTCGCCCAGACCGTCGACTGGAATCCGCCGCACCTGCTGGCGACCGTGAAGGCGGCCCACCATCACCCGGGCCTGGCCTTCGTGCGGGTCGTGCAGCGCTGCCCCCACTTTCCCACCGAGGCGGTGGAGAGGCTCCGGAGCGATCCGACGCAGCTGCTGCTGCTGGATCACCCGGATGGGATCGAAGTCGACGAAGCCGTGAAGAAGGCGTTCAAGAGGCGAGAGGCGCACGACCCGGCCGATCTCGACGCCGCACGGGTCCTCGCGGGTCGCGCCGACGGGCTCCCCGTCGGTCTCTTGTACCGAAACGAATCGGCGGACCGCTACGACCTGTACTCGGTCGACGGCCTCGCCACCCCGCGGAAGGAGAAGATCGAGGCCCTGCGGGAGGAGCTGAACCGCTACCGGATCTGACCGGGACGGGAGGTACGCTGGCGTGCCCGGAACGCGACCGGAAGAATCCGAAGCGGTTACCGCGGAATCCCTGGAAGTCCTCAGCGGCTTCGAGGCGATCGCCCAGGTGGAGCGGGCCATCTGCGGCCGCGCGGTCTCGCGAAGCCCCGCGGAGGCCGAGGGCCTTGCCCTGGCCGGACTCCGGGCGGCGAGCCTGAGCGATGGGGCGGCCACCGCGCGGGGCGGCCCGATCGCCCTGGCCTCCGTTTCCTGCGTGCACCACGTCCGGGGGGGGGCCGGTTGCGAGCCGCTCGGGGCCTTCGAGCTCGCGGCGGCGTCGGTCCAGGCGGCCATCGACCACAGCCTGGCGGCGCACCGGCTGAGCGGGGAACTCGGCCTTCCGGGCCTGTGCTCGCTCGACCCGTCGCTCGGGGAGCGGTTGAGCCTGGCGCGCATGCCCGGATCCGAGCTGTTGGCGGATGCCCTCGGCGCCGGCGACAAGCCCGCGCACGAGGCCGGGGGCGAGGGGCTCGTGGATCGGGCGCAGGGGGTACTGCGGTCCGTCGCAGAGCGCACCGGGCGTCCGCTCGACCTGGTCGATCGGAGCGGTGATGACGGGGCGGAGCTGGCCATGATCGGCTGGGGTGCGGGGGCCGCCCGCGCCCGGGAAGTCGTGCGGACGCTCGGCAAGGGGGGCGTGCCCGCCAGGGCCGTCTCGGTGAATCTGGCGCGTCCGTTTCCCACGCGCGCCGTTCGCGACGCCCTGGCGGGGGCGCGAACGGTGTTCGTCGTGGAGGCGACCGACGCGAGCGACGGGCTGCTCGAACACGTGCGCAACGCCGTCGACGACGGGTCGGCGATCCACCGGGTGTCTCCCTCGCGTCTGCTCGCGACGGTTGCGGAGCGGCTGCCCGAAGGCGCCTTCGACCCGGAGCGGCTGACGCCGAGACCGCGTCGCTCCGACCGCCGCCTGGTGGTGCTCCCCGCCGGACCCTGGGGGGACGAGACGGCCCGTCGGCTGGCCGCGATCATGGGCCGGCTGGGGCCGCTGCGTCTGGGCCGGCGCCTCCGCCGTCGCCGCGGTTCGACCGTGCTCGCTTGGGAGAGCGACGCGCTCGCCGAGCGCAGCAGAGACCTGCTCGTCGCCGCGGACCCGGCCCTACTGGGGCCGCGCGCGCTGCGCCTGCTTCGACCCCATGGTGCCGTGGTCGTGGTGTCGCCGGCGGACTCCTCGGACGAGTTCGCGCGGCTCCTCCATCCCGAGATCCGAGCGCTGCTCCATGAGCGCGATCTCAGGGTGTTCTGGGTAGCGCCCCCCGAGGTCGCCGAGTGCGAGATCGGCGGCGAGGTAGACGCTGCCAGCTCGTTCGCCCTCGCCGGGGGGGCGCTGGCGGCGCTCTCCTCCGAGGGTGAGCCGCCGTCCGCCGAGGCCGCGGAGCGTGCAGCGGAGGACCTGGAGGCGGAAGGCCGCGGCGATGCGGCGCGCTGGCTTCGCGAGGGCGCCCGCCGGACTCGCTGCGTCGAGTGCGAGGCCCTGGCCCCGTCGCGACATCTCGAGGAGGTGGATTTCCGACCCGCGCCCACGCTGCCGCGCCTCCCCGAGCCTGTGGACGACCCCGAGGAGCGCGAGCGCTGGGCAGCACGGATCCGCCGCTTCCACCGGACCGGACGACTGACGTCTGGCGCCGGCTCGAGGAGGCCGAGTCGTGCGGCGGCGCTCGACATCCTGGCGGGGGCCGCCGTGGGACACCGCCAGCATCCGTTCGTGCTCGTCCCGCCCGAGGCTCCCGAGGCCGAAACCGCCGCGCGCGGACTGCGCGATGTGCTCGGGGAGGCCGTGGCCGCCGTGCAGGCGGACGGGCGCGAGGCACGCGTCCTCCTGGACAACCTCGAGCGGCTGACGTTTCTCGCGAGCCGACTCGTGGCGCGCGGGGCGTGCGGCGTGCGCCTGGGAAGGCTGCTCGGGGAGGCCGGACGGCGACTCGCCGGCGAGCTCGAGCTGTCGGAGGAGGGGGAGCGTGCCCTCAGCGACGACCTCACGGAGCTCCGCCGCCGGGTTCCCGGCGACGGAATGGTCTTCGACCTGCGCTCCGACATGCCGCTGCACCTCTACCTGACGCTGCTCGAGTCCGTGCGGGCGCCGCTCGCACAGCGCTTCTTGAAGGAGATCGAGAAGCTCCGGGAGCGGCTCCGCGATCTGCTCCAGCTCGACCGCATGGGCTCCCGCGAGGGCCGCACGGCCGACGCGCTCGCGGCGACCCTCGGGAGCACGGGGGCCGAGCGCCTGGATCCCGAAGCGCTGGCGCGAACCCTGCCCGCCGGCCCGGGCTCGGAGCCGCTGGCGCCGGCGCGCCGGCGCCGCATCCGGCAGACGCTCCGGATCCTCGAGAGACACCTGAAGCAGCCCGAGGCGTTGCCCCGGGTCTTCCTGCTGCGGCCGCCGGGAATCCGACTGTCCGTCCCGCCATGCGAGCAGCAGGAGCACGCGAACCCCCTGGCCGCGGCGGTCGGGCTGTTCGACGGGCTGGCGCAACGCATGGTGACGGTGCTGGGCGCAGCCCGGGTCGCGCGCCTGGAGGCGGAGGGGCACTACCGGCCCGAGCTGCACGACGAGCCGCTGGCCGCCCTGGACTGGGAGGCCCTCACCGCCGAGGAGCTGAACCTGCTGCCCGCCGTCGCGGTCGTGACCAGCGGGCGCCGGCTTCGCGAGGGAGAACAAGCGCCCCTGTCGGAGCTCCTGCGCTCGAGCCGTCCGGTCCACGTGATCGTGCAGGACCGGGTGGGCGCGGCCGACGAGGCGCAGGATCTCTCCCGCTTCCACATGGACCTCGGCTACCTGGTCATGGCGCATCGCGAGGCTCTCGCGGTTGGTTCCAGCCTGGCGCGGCCCGCGCGACTGACGGAGGATCTCCTGCGCGCGGCGCGGGCGCTGCGGCCCGCCGTGATCCTGGTGAGCATCCCGGCGCTGCGGCCGACGTCCTGGCGCCCCCTGCTGGCCGAGGCGGCGCTCCAGGGGCGTGCCTCTCCCGAGTTCCGTTACGACCCGGACGCCGGATCGAGCTGGGCCGACCGCTTCGACCTGCGGGACAACCCGCAGCCCGAGCGCGCGTGGCCGGTCCACACCCTGGCCTACCTGGAGGACGGGGTCGAGAAGACCCTGGACGTCGCCTTGACCTTCGCCGACGCCGTGGCCCACGAGCCCGCGTACGCGCGGCATCTTCAGATCATCCCGCGGGTCGCCTGGGACGACACGCAGCTCCCGCTGGCCGACTATCTGGAACGCGCGAACCCGGAGGGACGCGAGCCGTGGGTCCCCTACCTGTGGCTGATCGACGGCCGGGGGATCCTTCAGCGGGCGGTGGTGACGCGCGCGCTGGCCATGGCCTGCGCCGACCGGCGACGCGGCTGGCGCGTCCTCCAGGAGCTGGCCGGCTACGAGAACGTATTCGCCCAGCGGGCGGCCGCCGAGGCGCACGCCGAGGCCGAGCTGCGGCGCGGGGAGCTTGTGCGCGAGCACGGGGAGGAGCTCGACCGCGCGCGCCGGGAAGGGGCTCACGAGTCGATGGAGCGGCTCGCCGCGGTGCTGATGAGCCCCGATGGACTCGCTGCGGCCGCTCCCGCGCCGGTGCGTCCCGTCGTGGGGCTGCCCGCCGAGGCGCCGGTCGCGGCGGCCGCCGCCGCCGAGCCCGCGCCGATCGAAGAGGCTCCCGAGGAAGAGACGCTCTCCTTCGACGAGCCCTACATCGACAGCGCGCTGTGCACGACCTGCAACGAGTGCACCGAGCTCAATGGCCGGCTCTTCCACTACAACGCCGACAAGCAGGCGTTCATCGCGGACCCCGCGGCCGGCACCTTCGCCGAGCTGGTGAAGGCGTCCGAGCTCTGCCCGGCGCGCTGCATCCACCCGGGCAAACCACGCAGCGACGACTCGACCGCGACCCCGGAGTTGATCGCGCGGGCCGCCGCGTTCAACTAGCGAGGACCGCGGATTCGTGTCAGAGATCGTCGCCAGCGTCACCGTCATGACGGGACTGAGTCTGGTCTTTGCGGCCGTTCTGGCCGGGGCCTACCGCTTCCTGCGCGTGGAGGAGGACCCGCGCCTCGAGGTGGTGGAGGACCTGCTCCCCGGCAACAACTGCGGGGCCTGCGGCGAGCCGGGTTGCCTGGCCTTCGCGCAGCGGCTGCTGGACGCCGAGCTGGCGCCCGGCAAGTGCACCGTCGCGGACGAGGCGACGCGCGTGGAGATCGCGTCCTTCCTCGGTGTCGAGGTGGGAGGCGACGAGAAGCGCATCGCCCGGGTCAAGTGCGCTGGCGGCCTGAGTCAGGCGCGCAGCCTCGCCCACTACCGGGGCATGGACTCGTGCCGCGCTGCGGTGCTGGTCGACGGCGGAGATCGCGGCTGCAGCTGGGGCTGCCTGGGCCTCGCCGACTGCGAGAGGGTCTGCACCTTCGACGCCATCGCGATGAACGCCGAGGCCCTGCCGGTCGTGGAGCCGGAACTCTGCACCGCCTGCGGCGATTGCGTCGACGTGTGTCCTCAGGACCTGTTCGTGCTGGTTCCGGAGTCCCACCACCTCTTCGTCCAGTGCAACTCGCCGCTGGTCGGTGAGGCCGCGCTCTTCCCCTGCAAGGTGGCCTGCGACGCCTGCGGTCGCTGCGCGCTCGACGCGCCCGAAGGCACCGTCGAGATGGTGAACGGCCTGCCGGTGGTCCACTACGACCGGGAGGTCCTCCCGACCCCCGCGGCCACCTGGCGCTGTCCGACCGACGCCATCCAGTGGCTGGAGGGCAAGCAGTTCGCGGAGCCCGAGGAGGATGCCGCGCCCCGGAAGCAGCGTGCGTAGGCTGGCCGGCGCGGGCGTGGGCTGGCTGCGACGGCGGTGGCGACGCTCCGCCGGCGAGCCGGGTTCAGCGGCGGACACCGCGGTGGTGGAGCCCGTCGAGCGGGTGCTGGCGGCCGTGGAGGCGCTCGCGTGCGAAGGCGTCGTGCATCGCCCGGGCGAGGCACGCTCCGCGGCGCATGCCGGCCAGATGCTGGCCGCCGATCCGCTGCCCCCCCGCAACGCCTTCGGCCGGCCGGTTCGCGAGGAGGTGAGCAGCGGGCCCGGGGGCGGCGTCGTCGTGGCGACCGGGATGGCCCTCGCGGGACTGCGGGCCACCGCCTTCGTCGCCGGCGAGGAGGTCTTCGGCGCCCATCAGCCCCTGCGCGACGCCGCCGATCGCCTGACCCCGCTGGTCGTTCACGTGGCCAACGGCGACGCGGGGCACGCGGCCTACCACGCGGTGGCCGGCGCCGGGGGCTTCCAGGTGCTCGCCTCCTCAGGCCAGGAAGCCCTGGATCTCACGCTGGTGGCGCGCTGGCTGGCGGAGCGCGCGTTGCTGCCCGGACTGATCGCAACGGACGGCGCCGCGATCGAGAGCCTTCGCACGCCCGACGAGGAGATCGTTCGCGCCTACCTGGGCGCCCCCGACGATCCGATCGCAAGCCCGACGGACGCCCAACGGATCCTGTTCGGGAGCGAGCGCCCCCGTCTCCTGGCGTGGTTCGATCCGGAGCGGCCGGTGGCGACGGGCGAGCTCCGGGGCCCGCGCGATGCGGCTCGGGCGGGGCTCGGGACCCGCCTCTACTTCCGCGATCCCGTGGCCGACCTCGCGCGGCAGGGCATGGAGGAGCTCGCTCGCCTCACCGGGCGGCCCCTCTCCTTCCTCCATCGCCACCGGCTCGACGACGCCGAGATCGTGCTGGTCGCCCAGGGCGCCCTGGCGCAGGCGGCCCGGGCCGCGGCGGACGGCCTGCGGCGAGCGCGCGGATGGAAGGTGGGCGTGGTCGGCGTGACCTGGCTGCGACCCCTCCCGGTCCGCGAGCTCGCCGAAGCCCTGGGGGGGCGGCGGGCGGTGGCCGTGCTCGAGGCGCTGGGCCGCACCCCCGCGATCTCGCCGCCGCTTCTGGACGAGTTGACGGCGGCGCTCCCCGGCGCCGACGGCTGGCTCTCGGCCACCTGCGCCGGGCCGCTCGTGGATCCGATCCGGCTCGTCGAGGTGTGCGCGTTGCTGCAGCGGCCCGACCGCCCGCGCGCGGTCGACCTGGAGCGCGCGGCGATCCCGGCGACCACCGGTTTCCCGCGTCGGGACGCCCTGCTCCAGTCGCTTGCGAATGCCTACCCCGAGCTTCGACGGTCGAGCCTGCACGCGGTCGAGCCCGTCTCGCTCGATCCCGAGGGCAGTCGCTCGGTCGGCCTCGCGGGCTGGGAGGCGGAGCTTCCCCCGGACGCGCTCGAGCGCCTCGCCGCGATCGTCTCTGAAGAGGCCGGGCCCGTCGTGCGCGGCGGAGGGACCCGGCCGGTTCCCGGTGCGTACCAGGCGCGCGTCTGCGCCGGGCCGGTCGAATTCTCCGACGCCGGGACCCGGGCACCCGTCTCCGTAATGCTCGTGGTGGCGAGCGAGCCCCGGGACTTGGGAAATCCTCTGGCGGCCGTCAGCACGCGGGGCACCGTGGTGATCGCCAGCGACCTGGCGCCGGAACGCCTGTGGGCCGCGCTCCCGCCCGCGTGGCGCGGCGAGGTCCGCGAGCACGAGCTCGACGTCTTCGTCGTGGACGCGACCTTCGAGGCCGGACTGGCGGCCGTGCAGGCGTGTCTTCGCGGCGAGCTGGCGGGCCGGATCGAGCAAGGAGGCGTCCGCGCGCTGGCGTGGCGCGAGCTTCCGGCGACCGACGTCTCGGAGCGGGAGCCGCCCCGCGTGCTCCGGCGCATCGACCGCGTGCGCAGCGCCCACGATAGCCTGCCCCGCTTCTGGGGGGAGGTGCTCCAGCCCCACCAAGGGAGCTCGGGGGACGGGGTGCCCGATCCCCTCATGGCGAGCGGCGCGGTGCCCGCCGGCGCCTCGGCGCTGGAGCCGGAGGCCGCGGCGTCCCTGCTGCCCGTCTTCGATCCGGAGGCTTGCACCGGCTGCGGGCGCTGCTGGTCTGCCTGCCCGGATGCCGCCCTCGGGGCCACCGTGCTCGGCTGTGAGGCTGTCCTCGACGCCGCGAGCCGGCTCGCCGGCATCGAGGGGCGAGCGGCCGACGCCGTGCGTCGCGCCCACAAGCACCTGTCCGGGCGCGTGGCTGCGGAGCTCGCGAAGGCAGGCGCCGGGGCGCTGGACGAGGCGCGCTGGCGCGAGGCGTGGATCTGGCTGGCCGCGCGCATGGATCTCTCCGACGAGGATCGCGCGGAGCACGACGCCGCCTTCGAGGCCACGCTGGGCGTGGCGACCCGCGTTCCGCTCGCGGTGACCGACCGCTTCTTCCACGAGCCGGAACGGCACCGGAAGGGAGCGGGAGAGCTGCTCGCCCTGGTGGTGGATGCACGCGCCTGTCTGGGGTGCGGACTCTGCGTGGCTGTCTGCCCGGACGACGCACTCGCGGCGGCGCCTCGCACCGCGGAGCGCGTCGCCGCGTCCGAAGCGAGCTGGCGAACCTGGGAGGAGCTGCCGGATACGGCCGGAGCGACGCTGGCCGCGGCCGCGGCAGACCCCGAGCTGGGGGCCCTGGCCGGTGCCCTGCTGTCGCGACACTGCGCCCAGGTCCAGGTGGGGAGCGCGGGGGGCGAGCCCGGTTCGGGGGAGCGCCTGGCCGCACGGCTCGTGACGGCCCTGGTGGAGCAGCACGCCCAGCAGCGCATCGCGGCGTTGCTCGAGGACCTCGACGCGCGACGCGCGGCGCTCGCGGCGGCGCTGCGGGAGGAGCTCGGCGAAGGCCTCGCGAACGCCGCTCCGGATCTCCTGGCCCAGGCCCTGGACCACGGTGGCCCCGGGCGCGGCGGGCTCACCGAGCTGGCGGAGCGGCTCGACGCCCTGGGCGCTCCGGCCGGCCTCGACCGGCGCCGAGCGCTGCGGCTGGCGCGCCTGGTCAGCGATCTCGACGGCATCCGCCACCGGCTTGCGGTGGGGGAGGAGGGGTGGGGCCGCGCCCGCTTCGGCGTAGTGGTCGCCCACGGCCGGGTCGCCGAGTGGGCGGCGCGCTTTCCCCACCATCCGTACTTCGCGCCCGTCACGCTGGCACCCGCGGGCGAGGGCGTGGAGCTCGCGCGCGGCATCGCGAGCGGTCTCCGGGTCCGGCATCTGGCCCTGCTGCGCAGCCTGCGCCGCGCCGCCCTCGAAGCGAAGCCGCCGCCGGATCGTCCCGCGCGCCTGGCGGCCATCGAGGCCCTCACCTGGGCGGACCTCGACGACGCGGAGCGGGCCAGCTGTCCGCCGCTGCTGCTCCTGGGCGACGAGGTTGCGCTGCTGGAGCAGGGTCTCGGTGCGCTCGCGCAGCTGCTGGCGTCGGATCTGCCGGTCAAGGTGGTGTTGCTCGACGGCGGCGGTCGGCTCGAGGCCGCGCCCGAGCCCGCGCTCGTGGCGATGGCCCAGCGCCGGGCCTTCGTGTCGAGCGCCTCGTTGGCGCATCCCGAGCACCTGGCGAGCGGCGTCGCCGACGCACTGGCGCGGCCCGGACCCGCCCTGCTCCACCTGTACGCGCCGAGCCCGCGACGACACGGCTTCTCCCCCGACGCCACGCTCGAGCGCGCGCGGCAGGCGGTCGAAGGCCGCACCCACGTCCTGTTCCGCTACGACCCGACGGCGGAGGGGAGCTTCGGGCTGCGGGCGAGTCTCGAAGGCAACCCGTGCGGCGATGAGGATTGGGGCGGCGTCACCTTCGCGGAGTGGGCTGCGGGCGAGAGTCGCTTCGCGGCGCACTTCGAGCCCCACGAGGACGCTGGGGGCGTGCCCCTCGTCGAGTGGCTGTCGCTCGCGGAGAACGCGCGCCGGGACCGGGTGCCTGTCGTAGAGGTGGAGGGAAAGCGGTTGGCGGTCGGAGATCGCATGGCGCGGGCGGCCGGCGAGCGGCTCGCCGTCTGGAACACCCTGCGCGAGCTGACCGGAGCGGGGGGAGGACTCGCGGAGAGGATTCGCGCCACCCTGGAGCGGGAGCTCGACGCCGAACACGTGGCGCGGATCGAGGCGCTGAAGGCCGACTACGACGCCCGCCTCGCAGAGTCCGGCGGCAGCGTCGACCGGGAGGCCGTGGCCCGCCTGGCGGAGCGCTTCATGGCCCTCGCGGGCTACGCGCCGTCGAAGCCGGAAGCGGGGGGCAACGGAGCGTGAGCGCCGCAGCGGCCGTCAGCGCCGCTCCGTCGACCTTCCGCCACGGCGTTCACCCGCCCGAGCGCAAGGGGGCCACCGACGCGCTTCCCATCGAGCGCATGCCGTTCGTCGGAGAGTATGTGCTGCCCCTGTCCCAGCACACCGGCGCTCCGTCGAAGCCCGTCGTCCGGGTCGGGCAGCGCGTACGTCGCGGCCAGCTCATCGGCGAGCCGGTCGGCTTCATCTCGACGGCCCTTCACGCTCCCGTGACGGGCCGGGTCGCGGCGGTCGAGCCTCGGCTCCACCCCAACGGCAAGACGCTGCCCGCCATCGTGATCGAGACGGATCCCTACGACAGCCAGCGCCTGCCCGCGTTCGCGCCGCTGGATCCGTCGAGCCTTCCGGCCGCCGAGATGGTCGAGCGGGTGCAGCTCGCGGGTCTGGTGGGGCTCGGTGGCGCGGCCTTCCCCAGCCACGTGAAGTTGCAGGTGCCGGAGGGCAGGCGCGTGCAGCTCGTCGTGATCAACGGCTGCGAGTGCGAGCCCTACCTCACCTGCGACCACCGGATCATGGTCGAACGGCCCGATGCGGTGGTACGCGGGACCGCGATCATCCGCGACCGGGTCGGCGCCGAGCGGGCCATCATCGGCGTGGAGGAGAACAAGCCGGACGCCATCGCCGCCCTGCGCGCGGCCTCGGCGGACATCGAAGTCGTCCCCCTGCGCGTCAAGTATCCGCAGGGGGCGGAGAAGATGCTCGTCGACGCCATCTTCCACCGGGAGATTCCCGAGGGCGGCCTCCCGCTGGACCTCGAAATCCTGGTCAACAACGTGGGCACCACGGCGGCCCTCGCCGATCTCTTCGACCGGGGCGTCCCGTTGATCGAACGGGTCGTCACGGTGACGGGCCCGGCGGTGGCACGACCCCGCAATCTGCTCGTTCCCCTCGGCACGCCACTCTCGGCCGCGATCGAGCATTGCGGGGGGCTGACCCGGGAGATCCGCCAGGTGGTGCTCGGCGGTCCGATGATGGGCATGGCTCAGAAGAGTCTCGACGTGCCCATCATCAAGGGATCCTCGGGCATCCTCTGCCTGGATCGCGCCACCTCCGTCCCCTTCCGGGAGTTTCCCTGCATCCGCTGCGGACGCTGCGTGGAGGCCTGCCCGATCTTCCTCAATCCCACACGTCTGGCCCAGCTGGTGCGGGCCGAACGCTTGGACGATCTGGAGGCCCACCACCTGCTGGGCTGCTTCGAGTGCGCCGCCTGCTCCTACGCGTGCCCGTCGCGGATTCCGCTGGTCCAGTGGATGCGTCTCGGCAAGGCCCTGCTCCGCCGTCGCAAGGAGGCGGGGTGAACGGCGGTCCGGCCCGGGAGCGAGGCGGGACGCGGCGGGGAGGGCCGCGGGCGTGACCGCGCGAACGCCCGATCTGGTGCTTTCCTCGGCCCCCTTCTCGCGGGAGACGGCGACCACGCCGCGCATCATGCTCGAGGTGGTGGCCGCGGCGCTGGTGGTGCTGGGGGTCGCGTGCTGGACCTTCGGGATCGGTGCGCTGCTGATCGTGGGCGCGGCGACCGCCGGCGCGGTGGTCACGGAGTGGCTC
>Ga0224512_10003727_pt1 | contig 13286 bp, 2 predicted proteins | sample SF_May12_sed_USG_4_FD_169103 | JGI IMG/M metagenome (GOLD analysis project Ga0224512, IMG submission 169103) | Sediment microbial communities from San Francisco Bay, California, United States - SF_May12_sed_USGS_13 | ecosystem: Environmental > Aquatic > Marine > Sediment | place: USA: California...
TGGCTTGTCGAGCGCGAAGTCGAAAAGCTACCGTACCGCGCCCAGGTCATGCCCTGGGCCAGGGGCTGCGAGGAAGATCGACGATTCCACAAGTCTCTCGGCACTTCGCTAGCGGCGTCCCTGGCGATTGCGTTCCTTGTCGGCACGATCGCACTGCCGATCATAGAACGCTCGACCGTGGACCAACTGCCGGAGCGGGTCGCCAAACTCGTTCGCAAGGAGGCGCCGCTGCCGCCGCCGGTAGCACAGCCGCCCATACCCGAGGAAAGTATTCCCGAGCCGGACCCCGAGATCGTGGAAGAGCAGCCGCCGGAGCCGCGAACCGAACCGCTGGAAGAGCCGGTCCTTGCGCGTGTCGAGCAGCAGGAGACCAAGGAACAGGTAAAGTCGAAGGGCATACTCGCGTTTCGTGACAGTTTTGCCAGCCGCGCGAACATGAGGCCGACCGCCGAACTCGGTTCCCAGGCAAGGGTCAGCAGCGCCGGTGAGCAAGCCGTTGGCCGTCCGCAGCGGTCCATGGTTACGACGTCCGCGCCGGGATCGAGCGGCGGCATCAACCTGGCCGATATCAGCCGCGACGTTGGTGGCGGCGGACAGGGCATCGACGGCGTCCAGTTGGCGCGCGTCGCAAGTTCGATCGGCGGTGGCGATGGTCCTGATCGACCGCTCGCCGGCGGTGCAACGGCGGGGCGTACGGATGAAGAAATCCAGATCGTATTCGATCGTTACAAAGCGGCGCTGTACAGGCTTTACAACCGTGAGTTGCGCAAGGACCCGACGCTGCGCGGCCAGCTGGTGCTCAGGCTGACGATCGAACCCGATGGCTCCGTGTCCCTGTGCCAGCTACAGTCTTCCGATATGGATGCGCCGGTCCTCGCGCAGCAAGTCGTCGATCGGGTACTGACGTTCGACTTTGGCGCGAAAGAAGACATCGTCGCAATGACGATTATCTATCCGATCGACTTCCTGCCTGCGGCGTGAGTCCGGCCGTCGTTTGACATAAAGGACGGATTGTCGATGGTGTCGGGCGACGGCCTTGCTACGGATCGATTGACGCCATTCCGTTTACCATAAGCACGGCCCGAAACCGAGCACGTTCGCGGTCTGCAGGGCATGCGGAAGGTTGCCCGCGCGATTTTTTCTGCTTGCGTCGGCAGGTCGTGAAGCTGTGAAGCAGTTCACCTTTTGCAGCCATGCGATGAGCGATAGTCACGCCTCGGTACAGACAAAGGCAAAGCCATCGAAAGGTGGCGACGCAAAGTCACCGGCCTAAAGGGTAAGCAGGCTCTACGGCAGCGGGACCGCTCGAATATCGACTTCGATCGGGTCGTCCCTACTGGTGAGCTAAGCGCACACGGATAAGTAGCGACTGGCCATGACCCAACTCGACAGCAACTCGCGCGCGTTGCGCGGCACATTCTCGTTAACGGAACGAATCCGGTCAGTGCGGCAGACCGTGCTGATCATGGTTGTGGCGCTGCTGACGCTGGGTGCCTTGCCCGCGCAGGCGCAGGACTGCTCCGATTATCCTAACGGAACGCTCGACGGTTTTGCCGGCGATGTCGCTCCGTCGCAATTACAGATCGATCGCAACTGCACGATTCGCAATTATCCAGCGTCCAACCCGGTCAACACGAACTTCAGTTTCTTCACGCAGCCGGGGCAGACCAATGAACGCTGGCTCATTGTATTCGACAACGTCGTGCATACGGGCAACATGTCGTGTAACGCGGTTCTGGAACACAAGATCTGGTTCACGAACGGCTCATCGAGCAAGATCAAGCAAAACTGTCAGAATCTGCTGATACCGGTCGAAAAAATCGACAAGCAGAACCCCGCCGGCCAGACCACGGCCGCCATCGGCGTGCCGTTCACCTACACGCTCACCAGCCCGGTGCTCTTCGACCCGGGCACGGACACGGTGATCAACACGAGCGGCTCGGTCAACGACCTGCACGGCATCACGATCTGGGATGACCTCAACGCGAGCGGCGTCGACCTCACGTATCTGGGTCACACGGCTTACTGGAAAACGAGCGGCGCACCGATACCGCACACCTTCGCCAACGCCGGTGACAATCTGACGTTCGACAACTTTCCGATCGTCCCGGCCGGCGAGCAGTTTGTCATCGAGATCACGGTCGTGCTGGAAGACACGCCGGCAAACGCACCGGGAACGCAATTCGTCAACACCGCGAAGTGGGATTTTGGCAGGCTGATCGATGGCGTGTTCTACGAGCCTCTCCCGGGTGAGTGGGGCATCACCGAGCCCCTGACGATCGCGGCACCCCAGCTTGTCGTCACCAAGACCGGCCCGGCGACGCTGGGCAGGACGCTGAATCTCGGCGAATGGGGAGACTTCGCGATCGACGTCCACAATACCGGGCTCAGCGACGCCTGGGACGTCACGATTCTCGACCGGCTCCCGGATGGTCCGACGGGCGGCATGTGCGATATTGCACCCGAGATACAAAGCGCGCAGGTGTTCGCGGCGGACGGCGTCACACCCGTGCCGGGCAAGAGTCCGCTGGTCGCCGGCAGCGACTTTTCGCTGAGCTACAGCGGCGCGCCCGCCTGCGAACTCACGCTGAACATGCTCACCGCCGCGGGCGCGATCGGCGCGGACGAACGCCTGATCGTCAACTACCGCACCCGTCTCGATGCCGACACGGACGACGGCGTCGCATTGACAAATGTCGTGGCAGCGACCCGCTGGTTCAACGGCGACAGCGGCAATCCGGACCGCCTGAGTTACACGCGCGCGCTCACCGACGGTACGGTCGGCCTGCTCGATCACGAGGATGCCCATACCGTCACGACGGCGCTGTTCGGCTACTTCTTCGAGAAGACCGTCGCGAATCTTGCGACCGGCGCGGACCCGACCACGACCGCCGCACCCGGTGGCACGCTGCGCTACACCCTGCGTTTGCAAACCACCGACGGGCCGCTGAACAATGTCACGTTCTACGACGATCTGGGCGCGTTGAATCCCGTACCGGTTTTCGTTCCCGGCACCCTGACACTCGTTCCCGGCAGCATCCCGCCCGGCGCCGACACGTCCAACACCGACCCCAACGGCGGCACGAACGGGGCCGGCATCCTCGATATCCGCAACCTGAGTCTGCCCGCAGCGAGCGAGGTCTCGATTCAGTTCGACATCACGCTGGCCGAGCCGCTGGTCAATGGCACGGTCGTCACCAACCAGGCGGAACTGCTTGCCGCAATCAAGCTCGCTGACAGTGACGACCCGTATGTCAACGGTCAGTCCGATCCCGGCGTCGCAGGCGATGAGGATCCGACGCAGGTACTGATCGAAGGGCCGCCACCCGATGCGCTCCTGAAAGCGAACACCCAGGCCACCGCGACCATCGGGGAAGAATTCAGCTACCTGATAACGGTGCCGGCCGCGCCGCACACATCGCCGCTGTACGACGTGCGCATCGTCGACGACCTGGCGGCTGCCGCTGCCGATCTGGAGTTCGTCGCTGTGCGGAAAGTCTCGGCCGGCGGCGCCTGGAACGCGGTGAACACGGGGACGGCGACAACCCTCGTGATCGAGGATCCGGCCAACGGGATCGACATCCCGATAGGCGAGCAGGCAATCATCGAGATTACCGTGCGGCTGTCGGACACGGCAACGAACGTGGCCGGCCTCACGTTCACCAACACGGCCGCGTACAGCTATAACCTGGTCGACGACGACGTCACGACTGCAAGGCCGGGCGATCCCGGTACCACTGCGCCTATGACGGTGGTCGAGCCGGAGCTGACGCTCGAGAAGGGCGGTCCGCTGCGCATGCGCGTCGGCCAGCCCGAAACCTTCACACTGAATGTGCACAACGTCGGCGCTGCGCCCGCGTTCGGTACCTACCTGACTGATTTGCTGCCCAGTATAGCCACGGGCGGCACCTGCGATGCTGCACCCGCGCAAGTCGCGGTGCAGCTGTTCGAGGCTGACGGCACGACACCGGTCGCCGCGGCGCTGACGGCGGGCACTGATTACAGTGTCACATTCAACGGCGATCCGGCCTGCACCTTCACCCTCGAGATGCTGACCGCAGCCGCCGCGATCGGTCCCGACCAGCGACTCATCGTGACCTACGAAGCGTCGCTAGACGCAGATACGCAGGACGATGTTGTCCTGACCAACATCGCCGGCGCGACCGAATGGTTCAGCCTGGATGCCTCGGATGCGGCCATGGCCGCCGTGGCGCGCAGCTACTCGCGCGTCGTGACCGATGGCACCGTCGGCGTTCTCGACCACGAAGACGCACACACGATCGTCGAATTCTCGCCGCTGCTCATCTTCGAGAAGACGGTGGTCAACGTGACCAGCGGCGCGGACCCGGCCACGGTGGCGACTCCGGGCGACACGCTGCGCTACAGCCTGCGCGTCGAAAACGCCAGCGATACCGCGGTGGACAGCTTCAGCATCGTCGACGAGCTGGATCAGCTCAACGCGATCCCCGCATTCCAGGCAGGTACGCTGGCCGTGATCACGCTGCCGCCAGGCGCCGATGCCGCGAATACCGATGCCAACGGCGGCACCGCGGGTACCGGTCTCATCGACGTTCGCAACCTGAGTCTGGGCGGGCTCGGTGACAGCGTGTTGATCGAGTTCGAGGTCGATCTCGCGCCCGTCATCGCCAACGGCAGCTTCGTCTACAACCAGTCCGGCTTCTTCTATGCCGGCAACCTGATTGCGCTCAGCGACGACCCCTACGTCAACGGTGCGGCAGATCCAAACGTCGAGGGTGACGAGGACCCGACGCAGATACGGATCGAATCGGCGCCTGCATTCCGCATCGAGAAGGTCTCCGCCTACATCACCGGCGATCCGAACGTGCTGCTGGCGGGCGAGACGCTGCGTTACACGATCACCGTGCAGAACATCGGCACCGACAACGCCAGCGGCGTCGATATCGTCGACCTCGTCCCGGCGAACACGACCTACGTCGCGAACAGCACGACGCTCAACGGCGTCGCCGTCGCGGATGGGAACGGGGGCGGCCTGCCGTTAGCCGACGGCATCCTCATCAATGCGCCGCAGGATGCGACACCGGGCAACCTGAACGCGGCCATAGCCGATAATGTCGCGATAATCGTGTTCGACGTCGTCGTCTATGCGGATGCTGCCGACGGCACGGTGATCTCGAACCAGGCGTTCGTCAGCGCCGTCGATCAGGGCATTGCCGATCAGCCGTCCGACGATCCGCGCACGCCGCTGCCCGATGATCCGACGCGCGACGTCGTGGGTAACTTCCCGCTGCTGTTTGCGCCGAAAACAGCCGCTCTCGAAGTCGACCTGGGCTCGCCCGGCATCGTCGATCCCGGCGATGTGCTGCGCTACACGATTACGATCTACAACAACGGCACGGTACCGGCGACGGCCGTCGACCTGACCGACATGGTGCCGGCGGACACGACCTACGTCGCCGATTCCGTCACGCTCAACGGCGTAGCCGTCGGGCAGCCTGACGGCGGCGTGTTCCCGCTCATCGACGGCATCCCGGTGAGCTCCGCAGACCTGACACCACCAGCGCCGGGCGCTGGCGAAGGCATCCTGAACCCCGGTGAATCGGCCGTGGTCCAGTTCGACCTGCAGGTGGATGCCGCGGTGCTGCCGGGCACACTGATCACGAACCAGGCCGTTGTCTACAGCGCCGAAGTGCCGACGACGCTGACCGATGGTGACGGCAATCCTGCGACCGGGCCGGAGCCGACCGTCGTGGTCGTCGGCGATGCCCAGCAGCTCTCGATCATCAAGGAAGTAGCGGTGGTTAACGGCGGTCCGGCGCTGGCCGGCGCGGAGCTCGAATACGTCGTGACCGTGAGGAATATCGGCGCGGTGCCGGCGTTCTACGTCACAATCTACGATGACCTCGACGTGCCGGTTCCAGGTTACCTGACCTACGTCGACCAGTCGGCAACGATGAACGGCCTGACCGACGGCGTCACCTTCGTCGGCACGCTGATTACCGCCGACTACTTCAACGAGTACGGACCCCTGAATCCCGATGAGACCGTGACGCTGCGGTTCCGGGCGATCATCGATCCCAATCTCGTTGAGGGCACGACCGTTACCAATACCGCCCGGGTGACGTGGAACGACCCGCAGCAGTCTGCCGAGGCGAGCGTGTCGATTGACGTCGGCGCGATGCCCGATGCCGGCATGCTGAGCGGCAACGTCTGGCACGACGCGGATCACGACAATACGCCGGACGGTGTCGAGCGGCCGCTCGAAGGCTGGTCCGTGGAGCTGCTGCTGGACGATCAGCCGCTGCGCTCGATACTCACCGACGCAGATGGTGCCTACCTTTTCGCCGGCGTGCCGCCCAACTATGTGCCCGGTCAGACGTACTCGCTGCGTTTCAGCGCCCCCGGGGCCGGCAGCAGGACCGCGCTCATGGGCCAGACAGACTCCGACTTCACCGACGGCCAGCAGCGCATCGACGACATCGACGTGCAGGAAGGCAGCAACCTGCTGGCGCTCAACATGCCGGTCGATCCGAACGGCGTCGTCTACGATGCGGTAGCGCGTTCGCCGATCGCGGGTGCAAGGGTCGCGCTCGTCGACGTGCGCAACGGTGTCGCATTACCCGGCAACTGTTTCGATGACCCGAACCAGCAGAACCAGGTAACCGTCGCCAATGGCTATTACAAGTTCGATATCAATTTCTCCGCTGCGGCCTGTCCGAGCGGCCTGAATTACCTGATCCAGGTCACCCCCCCCGACAGCAGCTACGTGTCCGGCGTGTCGGAGTTGATTCCGCCCACGTCCGATCAGACGACCGTGCCGTTCGACGTGCCGGCGTGTCCGAGCACGGCAAACGACGCTGTACTCGCTACGACGCAGACCTGTGAGGCGCAGGCGTCGGAATTTGCACCGCCGCCGTCGGTACCCGCGCGAAGCCCAGCGACCAACTATCATTTCTTCTTGCGGCTCGACGACAGCCGCATACCGGGTTCGAGTCAGCTGTTCAACAATCACATTCCCCTCGATCCGCGCCTGACGGGCGCCGTGGCCGTTACCAAGACGACACCCATGTTGAACGTCAGCCGTGGCCAGATGGTGCCGTATGTGATCACGGTCAGTAATTCCTTCGGCGTCGATCTGCAGGACGTGACCATTGTCGATCGCTTCCCGGCCGGATTCCGCTACGTCGAGGGTTCCGCACGCTTCGACGACGTCGCAACAGAACCGGCTGTCGCCGGCCGCGAGCTAATCTGGTCGAACCTTGCGCTGGCGACTGACGGTCGCCACACGATCAAACTGCTGCTGGCCGTCGGCGCCGGTGTCACCGAGGGTGAATTCGTCAATCGGGCGCAGGCCGTTAGCACCCTGACCGGCACCGCCATGTCCGAGGAAGCTGCTGCCACGGTGCGCCTGGTGCCCGATCCGACATTCGACTGTACGGACGTTACCGGCAAGGTGTTCGACGACAGCAACCGCAACGGCTACCAGGACGGTGACGAAAGTGGACTGGCGGGTGTACGCGTCGTCACTGCGCGCGGCCTGACCGCGACGACCGATGCGCACGGTCGTTACCACTTTACGTGCGCGATCACGCCGCATGCGAGTCGCGGCAGCAATTTTGTCTTGAAGCTGGACGACCGCACGCTGCCGAGCGGATTCCGTGCCTCGACGCGGCCGGTCCAGGTACAGAGGGCGACGCGCGGTAAGGCGTTGCGCATGAACTTTGGTGCTTCGATTCATCGTGTCGTCGGACTCGACGTCGCCGATGCCGTCTTCGAACCCGGTACGACCGAGATGCGTAATCAGTGGCGGCCGCGTATCGGTCTGTTGCTGCAGGAACTGCAGAAGGCACCCGCCGTTCTGCGCCTCTCGTACGTCGCCGACGTCGAAGCCGAAAAGCTCGTCGAGGCACGCCTCGACCTCATGAAAGAACAAATCATGACGGCGTGGGAGAACCTCGACTGTTGCTATGAGCTCGTCATCGAGCCGGAAATTTTCTGGCGCTTGGGGGCACCGCCTGCTGCGCCCGGGAGGGTGAGACAATGAACGCGCTGGCCAGGCTGGGCTATCTGTCCATGCTGTGCACGGCAGGCCTGCCGATGCTGGTGAGTGCCACAAGCGTCGAGGAGGCGCCGATCGGTGAGGCCGTCGAGCGGCATCTTGCGACGGACGAGCCGTTCATGCCGTGGGTACAGGACCTGGAGCGCGTCGAGACCGAGCAGGGCGACAGCATCGACCAGCGGGAAACGGTTACCGACGGCCTCGAAACCATCAAGCTGGGTAATCTCGTTGCGCCGATTCGATTCGAATCCGGTGTTGCGGACATCCCCGACGAGACGGTCGCGTCGCTCGGCGCCATCCTCGAGCGCATGCGCGATCGAATCAACGTGCGTCTGCACCTGATCGGACATGCGGATAATCAACCGCTGTCGCCCGAACTGGCCAGGGTCTATGGCGACAATGCCGGCCTGTCACGCGAACGTGCCGGAGAGGTGGCAGAGTACTTTCAGACGTCGCTCGCGTTGCCGCCCGAGGCAATTTCCTATGCGTGGGCCGGAGACACCGATCCCGTCGCGACAAACCTGACCGAGCAGGGCCGTGCGCAAAACCGGCGGGTGGAAGTCGAGGTCTGGTACGACGAGGTCGTGGAGCGACTGGCTCTCGAGGAATTCCTCGTACCGCATGAAATCAAGCGCGTCAAAGTGTGTCGCATGGAAACGGTTTGCAAGCTGCGCTACATCGAAGGGCACGCGCACCGCGCCCGCGTGCGCAACCTCATCGCTCCGCTGCGCTACGATGCCGAGGCCATCGATGTCAACGACGATTTCATCGAGCAGGTGCGGCAGGGCTTCGAGAACCTCAGCGACAAACACAATGTCGTCGTTAAGTTCGTCGGTTTTACGGACGACTCGCCGCTTTCTGGCAGAACCGCACGTATATACGGTAATCACGAGGGTCTTTCGAAAGCTCGAGCGCGGCGCGTCGCGCTGGCGATACAGGACAGCCTGGATCTGCCGACGGCCGCAGTCGCAAGCGACGGCCGCGGTGCGACGAAGCCGATCGCATCCAACGAGACGGTCCGCGGCCAGGCACTGAATCGCCGCGTCGAGGTCGAGTACTGGTACGACGATCCGCTGCAGGAACTGCCCGATGAGCCGCAGCTGTGCCCCGAGGATGCCGGCGCCATAACGGTTACGCGAGTCTACGATCCGCCCTGGGGCAGTATCGACGATCTGGAATTCGTCGACGGCCAGCCGGTCGTTCCCTCCGGTTACACAGCCGCCCTGAAGCGGGCGCTTGCCGATATCGCCGACAAGGCCAGGCCGCGACTGCGGTTCGTCGGCTACACGCGAAACGAGCGTCTGGCACGCCGCACTGCGGCCGTCTACGGCGACGACATCGGCCTGTCCGCGTCCCGTGCGCGGCGCGCGATGGAGCTGATTGCTGCAGACATGCAGCTCGATAGTGCTCAAAGCGAATTTGAAGGGCGCGGCTACGTGCACTCGAACGATGTCGTCAATGCCGGCTTCATCCAGGGCGACACCTCGCACGTTGCCGTGCAGGTCGTCTATGACGAACTCGCGGTTCTCGACGACTATGAGGGCGTCGACATCACCCGCATCACGCGCGAGCTGAGCCCCGAGAACCCCCTGGGCCTGAACCTGATGCGCATTACTGTCGATGGTGAACCGATTGATGATCCGCAGCGCAGCTCGTCCGATATTCAGCGCTGCACCGACGTGGCGATGAAGACGGCGGACATACAATTCGGTTTCGACAACCTGCAGTCGGTGCCACGGCTCAGCGTCACGGCGCAGCCGCCGCGCATCACGGTAGCGCGTGCCAACGATCGCAACGTGCTGGCGACCAGCGTGCACTTCAGGATGTACACGAATTATTCCCATTTCATCGAGCGCGCCGAAATACGCGTGTTTCGACCGGGGCAGTCGCTGGAATCGCAGCCACTCGACGTCATCGACATCGATCTCGAAGGTGTCGCCGCATGGCCGCCGCCGACAGAGAAATTCAGGGCACCTATCGACGAGCTGGCTTACGTCCTGCGCGCTTACGATGCGGATGGCAACTTCGATGAAACACGGCCGCAGCCGCTGTGGATCGTCTACGACGACGTCGAAGCGATCGACCTGGATCGGGATCCGGCCGGGGCCGATACGAACCCGTTCCTGTTTGCTGCCTACGGCGAAAACCAGTTGGGGCGTCACAATATCGGGCTCAGCAGCGGCACCGTGAGCGTCCGTGGCAGCGGCATTACGCGAGACCAGGAGGTCTGGGTTGCGGGACGACCGATTCCGATCGACAACAGCGGCAGTTTCGTGACCGAGGAGATCCTGCCCGAGGGCCCGCATACGGTTGAAGTCGCCGTGGTCGACAAGGAAGGCAGCGGTGAGCTCTATCTCCGCGATCTCGAGTTCAAGTCGAAGGACTGGTTCTACGTCGGCATGGCCGACGTCACGCTGTCGGAGAATAGCGCGAGCGGCCCGATCGACCTGCTGCAGGGCGACAATGCCAATCACGATTACGACTCGGCGTTGGACGGACGGCTGGCATTCTTCGTCAACGGCAAGTTTGGCGACCACTGGAAGTTGACCGCGAGCGCGGACACGCGCGAAGGGCCGCTGGATAATCTCTTCAGCAACTTCATGGACAAATCACCGGATTCGCTGTTCCGCCGTATTGACCCGGACTACTATTACCCGACCTTCGGTGATGACGGCACCGTCGAGGAAATGGCGCCGCGTACGGGCAAGTTCTTTGTGCGCCTGGCGCGGGACGACGACTACGGCCAGTGGGGCAATTTCAAGATCGGCTATATGCATAACGAGCTGGCACAGGTCGATCGCGGCCTGTACGGCGCGAACCTGCACTACCAGTCCGACGCTACCACCGCATTCGGCGACAGGCGCTTCGTCATCGACAGCTTTGCAGCCGAGCCGGGCACGGTTCCTAGCCGCGAGGAATTCCGCGGCACGGGCGGGTCGCTCTACTTCCTGCAACGTCAGGATATTCTGGCTGGCTCCGAGCGTGCACGCATCGAGCTGCGCGACAAAAGCTCCGGCATCGTGACGGGCGTGATCAATCTGACACCGGCGATGGACTATGACATCGACTATCTGCAGGGGCGTATCCTGCTCGCGGAGCCGCTCGCCGCGACGGCCGCAGACAATCTCCTCGTTCGCAGCGGTGCGATTTCCGGGGATGAGGCATATCTCGTCGTGCGCTACGAGTACACGCCCGGCTTCGACAACATCGACGCGCTGGCAACGGGCGGTCAGGCGCATTACTGGTTCGGCGATCACGTCAAGGTCGGTGTGACCGCCAACGTTAACGAGCAGGATGACACGGACAGCAGCCTGAACGCGGCGGATCTGACGTTCAGGTGGACGGCAGGGTCCTGGCTCAAAGTTCAACAGGCGCGGAGCGAGGGGCTTGTCTCCCTGCCACGGATGTCCACCGACGGTGGTTTCGGCTTCAGCGCGTATGACCCGGCGTCCTTCGTCAATGCCGAAGCGGAGGCGGAACGTGCAGACATCAGCATCAGTTTCAACGATTTCGTCAGGTTCAGCGACGGCGAGTTGACGATGTATGTCCAGGAGGTCGAGTCGGGTTACTCGGCTCCGGGCCTGACTGCGCTGACCGATACGCGGAATTACGGCGGCACTTTCAGTCTGCCTGTTGCGCAGCGCTTTTCGCTGGGCGCGAAGTTTGACAACCGGGTTCAGGAACAAGGTATCGAAACGCGCGCGCAGGAGTTCAATGTCGGCTACCAGCTTACCGATCGCTGGAATCTGAGCGCCGGGTACCGCATGGATGAGCGCTTTGACCGGTCGATCATAGTGCCGCTGACGCAGGAACAGGGTGAGCGCGCAGATGCGGTCGTACAGCTCGGTTACGATGCGCAATCGACGTGGAACGCCTACCTGTTCACGCAGGATACGCTGTCGACAACCGGCGACCGTCGTGACAACGCGCGCTCGGGTGTCGGCGGATCGTATCGCTTTGGCGAAAAACTGCGTGTCGACGCCGAGGTGTCCGATGGCGATCTGGGCGCGGGCGGCCGGCTCGGAACAAATTACCTGCATTCCGACCACACGAGCATGTACCTCAACTATGCGCTCGAGAACGAGCGCGACGATATGAGCCTGCCGAGTGGCCGCGGTAGCGAAGGCAATCTCGTGGCAGGCGTCAAGTCGCGCATCGCGGACAGCACGAGCGTGTTCCTGGAGGAACGCTATCAGCACAATCCGGGCATGACCGGCCTCACGCACGGCACGGGCATTAATTTCGCGCCGACCGAAACCTGGCATCTGGGGATCACTACCGACATCGGCACGCTACAGGACGTGCAAACGGGCGCAGAAACAGAGCGCCTGGCCGGCGGTCTGCAGATCGGCTTCGCCTTCGATCGACTGCAGATCTCGAGCGGCATCGAGTATCGCAGCGACGACACGGAGCAGCTGGACCTCGGCGCGACAGAAAGAACGACATGGCTGTTCCGCAACAGTTTCAAGTACCAGATGAATCCGGCGGCACGTCTGCTGGGCAAACTGAATCATTCGGACAGCGACAGCTCGCTTGGTACGTTTTACGATGGCGGATTCACCGAGGCGGTGGTCGGCTATGGGTATCGCCCGGTCCGCCATGATCGGCTCAACGCGCTCGTCAAGTACACGTACTTCTATAACGTTCCGACGACCGATCAGATCAGCCTGCAAAACGTCGCCGCCGAATTCATTCAGAAGAGTCATATCGCAGCAGTCGATCTGACCTACGACATTACGCAGAGCTTCTCGATTGGCGGCAAATACGCCTACCGCCTGGGCCAGATCAGTCTGGATCGCGAGAATCCCGAATTTTTCAAGAACAATGCGAGCCTGTATGTGATCCGCGGCGATTTGCGATTCCGCAAGAACTGGGAGCTGCTCGTCGAAGGCCGGGTACTCGACATGCCGGACCTGAGCGAGCAGCGCAGCGGTGCGCTCGCCGCGGTGTCACGTTACCTCGGCGACCATCTGAAAATCGGACTCGGCTACAACTTTACCGACTTCTCCGACGACCTGACGGATCTGAGCTACGATCACAGCGGTGCGTTCCTTAATCTGACGGGATCGATGTAGCCAGCCCGGCATCAGGACGTTCGCACACACGACTAAAGCCCGTTGGCCGCCAGCACGGTTGCCAGCTGTTCGGTAAACGCTGTGGCTTTCCCGGCCGCAATGTGCGAACCGTCGGCGCTCAGATAACCCTCGAGTTCGGGATAGTCTTCGAAATGGACGAATCGCGCATCGAT
>Ga0224512_10003728_pt1 | contig 13285 bp, 12 predicted proteins | sample SF_May12_sed_USG_4_FD_169103 | JGI IMG/M metagenome (GOLD analysis project Ga0224512, IMG submission 169103) | Sediment microbial communities from San Francisco Bay, California, United States - SF_May12_sed_USGS_13 | ecosystem: Environmental > Aquatic > Marine > Sediment | place: USA...
GGCCGACGGCGAGTGCCATGGGAATGGTGGAGTCGCCCGTGTGCGCGCCGATGTCGATGGCCACATCGCCGCTGGATAGAAAGCCGCGCAGCCAGTCCACCGACGCCTGCGTGATGCGCTTCGGCTTCTCCTTGGGGTGCAGCCAGCGCGCGTACGCCACGCGGCCTTCCCGCGCCAGGTCGAAGTGCACGACCTCGTGGCCGTAGGTGCGCGGCCGCGGGCGCAGGCCGAGCAGGTAGAGCACCTCTCTGGGTTTCATCCTCCGGCGCTCGGTCCAGAACCGTGCGGTAGTGGCAGGCGCACGTCCACGGTCACTTTCTCTTGGCCGCGACTCTGCGCGCGCCCTCCACGAGGTGGCGCTTGCGCAGGCGGATGTTTTTGGGTGTGACCTCCACCAGCTCGTCGTCCGCGATGAACTCCAGCGCGAACTCGAGCGTCATCTCGCGCGGCGGCGTGAGCTGGATCGCGTCGTCGGCGCCGGACGCGCGGATGTTGGTGAGCTTCTTCTCGCGCACGGCGTTGACGACGAGGTCGTTGCCCTTGTTGTTCACGCCGACGATCATGCCCTCGTAGAGATCGTGCCCCGGGAGCACGAAGATCTCGCCGCGCTCCTGCAGCCCCCACAGGGCGTAAGCCACCGCTTTGCCCCCGCTCATGGAGATGAGCACGCCGCTCTGGCGCCGGGGCATCTCGCCCTTGTAGCGCTGGTACTGGTGGAAGTTCTGGTACATGATGCCGGTGCCGCGCGTCATCATGAGGAAGTCGCCGCGGAAACCGATGAGCGCGCGCGAGGCGATGGTGAACTCCAGCCGCGCCGTCCCCACCGCGCTCATCGTAATGCTCCCGATCTCGCCCCTGCGCTCGCCCACCGCCTGCATCACCGGCCCCTGGAACTCGGGATCCACCTCGATCACCACCTGCTCCACGGGCTCCAGGGTTTCGCCCTCTACTTCTTTGAGGATCACCTCGGGCCGCGATACCTCGACCTCGTAGCCCTCGCGGCGCATGGTCTCGATGAGGATGGACAGATGCAGCTCGCCGCGGCCGGACACCTTCATGCGCTCCCCACTCTCCGTCGGCTCCACGCGGATGCCCACGTTGATCATCGCCTCGTGCTCGAGGCGCTCGCGGACGTGGCGCGAGGTGAGGAAGCGGCCTCCGTCGCGGCCGGCCAGCGGGCCCGTGTTGTGACCGAAGTTCATGGAGATGGTGGGCTCGTCGATCTTCACCATGGGCAGCATCTCGGGGTTCTCCGGCGCGGCGAGCGTCGAGCCCACTTTGACGTTCTCCATCCCCGCGATGGACACGATGTCCCCCGCCAGCGCTTCGTCCACCTCGACGCGGTACAGGCCCCGGTACTTGAGAATCTTGGTCACGCGCCCGCGCTCGTGCTTTCCGTCGCGCCGGACCAGGACCACGGGCTCGCCGGGGGCGATGCGGCCGTGGACGATGCGCCCCACGGCGATGGGCCCGAGGTAGTTGTCGTAGTCGAGCATGGTCACCAGCATCTGAAACGGCCGCTCCACGTCGGCCACGGGCGGGAGCACGCGGCGCAGCATGGTGTCCAGGAGCGGGGCCATGTCCGTGTCGGCGTCGTCCGGCTCCAGGCGCGCGTAGCCGTCGCGGCCCGACGCGTACACGATGGGAAAGTCGAGCTGCTCGTCGGTGGCGTTGAGCTCGCAGAACAGGTCGAAGGTCATGTTCGCCACCTCGCGCGGCCGCGTGTTGGCCCGGTCGATCTTGTTGATCACCACGATGGGCTTGAGGTGCAGCTCGAGCGACTTCTTGAGTACGAACTTGGTCTGCGGCATCGGCCCCTCGAAGGCGTCCACCAGGAGCAGCACGCCGTCGACCATCTTGAGGATGCGCTCGACCTCGCTGCCGAAATCGGCGTGCCCGGGCGTGTCGACGATGTTGAACGAGGTATCCCGCCACACGAAGGACGCGTTCTTGGAGAAGATGGTGATGCCGCGCTCCTTCTCCAGCGGGTTGGAGTCCATGATTGCGCTCTCCCCCTCGCGGAAGGTATGGGCGCCCGTCTGCCGCAGCAGGGCGTCGACCAGGGTGGTCTTGCCGTGGTCGACGTGCGCGATGATGGCGACGTTGCGGACTTCCTTGCGGCGTTTCTGGTTGGGCATGTGCTCCTCGCGGTCCTGCTACATCTGGATCTCGGGCCCCGCGCCTTCCTCGGCGCGCGCCCGGCGCGCGAACCGGTAGACGCCGGCCATTAGTGCTCCGAACACGGCCAGCCCCACCCAGTTGCCGGCGCCGTCGAGGTAGGCATGGTTGGCCTCGCCCGGGAGGCGGCCGATCGACTCGCGGATGACCATGACGATCGCGTCGAGAACGCCGGCCAGCGCCCCGCCGGCGATCAGGCCCGACGCGATGAGCGTGCCGCGGTTGGCGCGCGCGCGCGCGAGCACTTCGCTTCCCGCCCCGCTGCGCACGAACCAGGCCAGGACGGCCCCGGCCAGGATCGGCGTGTTGAGGTCCATGGGCAGGTACATGCCCAGCGCGAAGGCCAGGGGCGAGACGCCGACGAGTGCCACCAGCACGGCGATCATTCCGCCCAGCCCGAAGAGGAACCAGGGCGCCTCGGCGCTGGCCATCACCGACTGGATGACGGCGGCCATGGCGTTGGCCTGCGGCGCGGCCATGGGCTGGGGGTGCCGTTCGCTGGCGACGAAGCCGTGCGTGTGCGCGAAGAGGACGATGGCCGCCGTCACGGTGAGGGCGGCGAGCACGGAGCCGACGGCCAGCGTCACCTGGATCTTGCGCGGTGTGGCACCGATCCAGTAGCCCACCTTGAACAGCGTCACCAGCGAGCCGGTCATCGACAGCGCCGTGCACACCACCCCCCCGATGAGCAGCACCGCCACCATGCCTTCGGTGCCGGTGAGGCCCAGGCGATTCAAAAGCACGGCCGAGATGATGAGCGTGGTGAGCGTCATGCCCGAGACGGGCGTAATACTGATCGTGGCGACGGCCCACGCCGATACGGCCGCGAAGAGGAACGCGACGACTAGCGTGATGGCGAGCGCGGCCAGGGCCAGGCCGGTGGCGTCGGGACGGCTGGCGAGCACCGCGAAGCGGAAGTAGATGAACAGGAGCGCCGAGAGGATCACCGTACCGCCGATCACCTGCGCCATGGTCAGGTCGCGCTCGGTGCGCGCCGGGGCTTTCTCCCCGCCGCGCCCGCGCAGGCGTTTCATCTCGGTTCCCACCTTGTTCAGCGCCTGCACGATGACCGGCGACATCTTCAGAATGGAGAGCACGCCGGCCCCGAAGATCCCGCCGATGCCGACGTAGCGCACGTGCTCGAAGAAGAGATCCTCCCACCCCAATCCGGCCAGCGGCGGTCGCCCGGCGAACACCGCGCCGGTGGTCGCATCTCCCAGCTTGCCGAAGACGGGCACGAGCACCCAGTAGGAGAGGAACGAGCCGGCGCAGATCGCCGACGCGTAGCGCACGCCGATGATGTAGCCCAGGCCGAGCACGGCCGCCGACGTGTTGAGCAGGAACACGGCCTTGAGGTTCTCGGTGAGGCCGTGCAGCGGCTCGAGCACCGCGGTGGAGAAGGTGTCGCGCCACAGGCGCAGGTTGAGCGCCATGAAGTCGAGCGCGATGCCCACGCCCATCGCGTAGAGCAGCGTGCGCGCCTGCTGCCCGCCCCGTGCGCCCGCCACGAGGATCTCCGTGGTCGCGGTGGCTTCGGGGAACGGGAGCTTGCCGTGCATGTCGGCCACGAAGTAGCGGCGGAAAGGAATGAGAAACAGGATCCCGAGGATCGCGCCCAAGAGCGGCACGATGAAGATCTGGAAGAAACTCGACTGCCCTTCCAGGCCGAGGATGTACACGGCCGGCATGACGAACACGGCGCCGCCCACGATGATGCCCGCCGTGGCGCCGAAAGTGACGATGGTGACGTTCTCCAGGAGCGTCGACTTGCGCGCGAGGAGCGCGGAGAAGCCGATGGCGAGGATGGCGATGGGGATGGCGGATTCGATGCCCTGGCCCAGCTTGAGCGCCACGTAGGCCGCCGCCAGCGAGAACAGGATCGTCATGGCCAGCCCGAACAGCACCGAGCGCACGGTGATATCGGGCACGCTCGCCTCGGCCGGTACGATGGGGCGGTAGGTCTCGCCGGGGGCGAGCTCGCGAAAGGCGTTTTCGGGCAGTCCGTGCGCGTCGCGCGGGCGGGGGTCTTCCGTGGTCATCGGGCCAGTGTAGCGGGCGCCGCTGGGGCCGTCCACCGCAACCTGTTGTGTCCCTTGCCCTTCATGCCCCCATATTTTCCCCCTTGCCAAAACAGACAATTGTCTGCAAACTATGTTTGCGCGGTGGATGGCGGGTGATGCGCCGGTAACGACCGCGCAAGGAGACTTATGTCACCGAAGACGCCCCCGGGCGAGACCCGGGACAAGATCTATCAGTTCATGCGCGACCGGCTGCTCGCGGGGCAGCCGCCGACGGTTCGCGAGGTGCAGGGGACCTTCGGGTTCAGCGCCGTGCAGACGGCGCAGGCGCACCTCGAGCAGCTGGTCGCCGAGGGTCGCCTGGCCAAGCAGCCGGGGCGGGCGCGAGGATACGCGCTTCCCGAATCGAGCGTGGACTTCGCCCCGCCCCCGGTCTTCGCGCCGCTGTTGGGCCACATCCAGGCGGGCAATCTGCAGGCGGCCATCGAGGATCGCGAAGGCATGGTCCCCGTGCAGTCCCGCAGCGCGCGGCGCGCGAAGAGCGAGCAGCTCTTCGCCCTGCGCGTGCGGGGCGAGAGCATGACGGGCGCGGGCATCCTCCCGGGCGACATCGTCATTGTCAGGGCCCAGCCGCACGCCGACCAAGGCGACATCGTCGTCGCCCTGGTCGGCGACGAGGCCACCGTCAAGCGCCTGCGCATTCGCCGCGGCAGGATCGTGCTCGTGCCGGACAACCCGGCGTTCGAGCAGATCGTTCCCGACCCGGACGAGTGCCGCATCCTGGGCAAGGTCATCGAGGTCCGCCGCTACCTGGACTAATCATGGAAACCCAAGAACTCTCCTCCGCACCACTTCCCCAACTGATGTCCCGGCTGGGCATCCTGCTTGGCCCAGCCGGGACTCCCGCCCCCCGAGCGTGGGCGCTCGAGGCGCTCGCCGGCCGCTTCGCCGAGCTCTCCAGCCCGGCGGCGGGTGCCACACTCACGGCGGCGATGGCGCTGGTGCGCGAGGCGCAGCTGCGCGGGGAGGCAGCCGCGTGGATCGCGCGCGGAGAATCGACCTTCTATCCACCCGACGCCGCCGCGTGGGGCGTGGACCTGGCGGCACTCCCGGTGGTGCGCGCGCGCGACGCCCGCGCGGCCTTGCGCGCCGCCGACCACCTGCTGCGCTCCGGCGGATTCGCCGTGGTCGTGCTCGACCTGGGACACCAGTACGCGATGCGCGTTGCGGTGCAGAGCCGCCTGGGCGGTCTGGCCAAGCGCCACCGCACCGCGCTGCTCTGCCTCACCCGCAAGGGCACGGATGCGCCGTCGATCGGCTCCCTCGTCTCCATCCGCGGCGAGGCCTCCGTGGCGCGCACCGACTTCGACCGTTTCGCGTGGGAGATCCACGTCATCAAGGACAAGCGGCGCGGCCCCGGTTGGCACCACGCCGCGCTCTGCCGCGGCCCGGAGGGACTGAGTTGAAAAGCGACGCATTGGAAACGATCCCCGGCGTCGGACGCAGCATCGCGGACGACTTGCGTGCGCTGGGCTACCGTGGCGCCGAGGACCTGGCCGGCGAGGATCCCGAAGCAATGTACCAGCGGCTGTGCGACCTGCGCGGCGAGCGCATCGACCGGTGCGTGCTCTACGTGTTCCGCTGCGCGGTCTACTGCACCAGCACGCCCAACCCGGACCCGGACCTCACCCAGTGGTGGAAGTGGAAGGACCGATAAGGAGGCCGATCATGGGATTCGACGAGGGCACGGTCCAGCGCGTGCGCGACGTCCTGGGCCACGCGACGGGATTGGTGGAGCGGAAGATGTTCGGTGGCGTTTCGTTCATGCTCGACGGCAACATGTGCTGCGGCGTGATCGAGCAGGACCTCGTCGTGCGCGTCGGTCCCGAGCACTATGACGAAATGGTTCGCGAGCCCCACGCGCGGCCGATGGACTTTACGGGACGCTCGCTGCGCGGCTTCGTGTACGTTGCGCCGGCGGGGTTCGACACCGAGACGGCACTGGAGCAGTGGATCGCGCGCGGCGTGAGCTTCGTGCGCTCGCTGCCGGCCAAACGGTGAGGCGACCCCGCCCCTAGTGGGTCTCGTAGCCACGGAGCGCGTCGTAGCGGCGAACCTGTTCCGGAGTGAGGATGCGTTTCTGGCGCAGGTGGGCACGCAGGTGCGCGGCGCGAAGCTGGCCCCGGATGGCGGCGATGGCGGCGACGAGGGAGTCCAGCTCGTCTTCGCCGATCGTTCCCGAGGCGAAACGCGCGTCGAGTTCGGTCTCCGCCGCCAGCAGACGCTCCCCGAGGCTGATCGCCTCCGCCCGCATGTTTTCGAAGATCGACTCCGTCTGGCGAACCTGCTCCTCGGTAAGGGGCAGCAGCTCCGCTAATTCGAGCACGTGCTTGGGGCCGGGATAGTGGTTGAGCTCGGCCGCCTTCGCGAAACCCATGCCGCGGCCCTCGAGGTAGCCCTGCACCTCGGCCGTCGAGAACGTTTTGATTTGGCGTGTTTGCTGACCCGCATAAGGCGACTCGTCCTGCGCGCTCACCGTGTGACTCGTGCACGCGAACAGAACCGCCGTCGCCAGCGTTTTCCAGAGCATGTCAACCTCCTCGCGCCTGCTCGTTGCCCGTTGAACCCCGCAGGTCGGCCAGTGTTCCCGGACCGACGACCGAGGTGGGACTGTGGATCGCATCGCGTGCGTGAACGTTCCCGAGTTTCCGTTGCAGATCCTCCTGCGCCGCCACCCGGAATGGGCGACGCTGCCGGTGGCGGTTCTCGACCGCGACAAGGCGCAGGGCGTGACCCTCTGGGTGAACGAGGCGGCCCGGCGCGTGCGTATCCTCCCGGGCATGCGCTACGCCTCGGGGCTCTCGCTCTCCTCGCAACTTCGCGGCGCTGAAGTGCCGGCGAGCGAGATCGGCGAGGGAGTCGAGTCGCTCGGGCGAACGCTGCGCTTCTATTCGGCGGGCGTGGAGCCCTCTCCCGAGGAGCCGGGCGTGTTCTGGCTGGACGCCTCGGGGCTCTCGCTCCTCTACCCTTCGCTCCGCCAGTGGGCATCGGCCATCCGCAGCGACCTCGTCGCGGCGGGGTTCCGCGCTTCGGTCGCGGTTGGCTTCACGCGTTTCGGCGTGTACGCCAACGCGAAGACGGCGTCCGACCCGGCGGTGTTCGAGACCGCCGAGGAGGAGCGCGCGCGCACCGCGACCGTCCGCCTGGACCGCCTGGGCTTGGAGGCGGACATGCGCGAGACGCTCGCCCGGCTCGGCATCCACACGGTGGGCGGCTTTCTCGACCTCCCGGCCAACAGCGTGAAGAAGCGCTTCGGCGCGGACGTCCACCGCTTCCACCTGCTCGCCAGGGGGGCGCTCTTCGCGCCGCTCTGCGCCCAGCCGCCGCCGGAGCCGGTGGCAGCGAGCGCGCACCTGGACGACCCGGAGGGCAACCTGGAACGCCTCATGGCGGTGGTCGAGATGCACGTGCGTGCGCTCTCGGCGCGTCTCGCCGAGCGCGGCGAGGTGCTGGCCGCACTCGCCCTCCGGCTGTCGTTCGACGGCGCCGAGCCCGCCGCCGAATGCCTGCGTCCCGCGCGGCCGACGCTCGACGTCGAGCAGATCGTCGACCTGATCCGCCTGCGGCTGGACTCGGTGCTCTCGGCGCACGCCGCTGCGCGTGGTGTGACGGACATCGACCTCTCGCTCGAGGGGATGCCGGCCGTGCACGCGCAGGGAGAGCTCTTCGCGGAGCGGACGCCTCGCGATCTCGAGGCCGCCGCGCGCGCCTTCGCGCGCCTGCGCGCCGAGTTGGGCGATGGCGCAGTGGTGCGGGCACGGCTTCGCGACGGCCACTTGCCCGAAGCGCGCTTCGAGTGGGAGCCCGTCGCGCGCATCGAGACGCCGCGCCCGCGCGAGGTGCGCCTCCCTCCCCTGGTACGCCGCATCTATGCGCGACCGGTGCGCTTCTCGCCGTCGCGCAGGCGAGACGCCAACCGTGACCTCGCCGCGCACCTCGACGACGGCTCGGTGCGCGAGACCTTGGGGCCCTACATCGTCGCGGGCGGCTGGTGGCAGCGGGAGGTGCAGCGCGAGTACTACTACGTGCGCACGGCCAACGGTCGTTCCCTGTGGATGTACTACGACCGTCCCCGCGTTTGCTGGTTCCTGCACGGCGAGGTGGAGTGAGTCCGCAGGCCCTCCCCGCGCCTCAGCGCCGGAGCGCCTCGGGCACTTCGAAGAGGGCGTCGTCGACGTCGTTGAGCGTGATCGCGTGGAAGTCGAGGACGAAATCGCCGTCGGCGTCGGTGGCGAGGACCTCGGACGGCAGGAGCACGCCGCCCACGCGACGCCATTGCGCAAACCGCACCACTACCGTTCCCTCTTCGATGGCGTCGGCGATCTCGAAGCCGGCGAGCAGGTGCGTTTCGGTGTCGAAGTAGATCGCGCACGGCATCTCCAGGTCGTCCAGACCGCGCAGCCGGTAGCAGCGCCGGCCGGCGAAGGACGCCTCGCCTTCCAGCGACAGCTCGGAGAAGAAATCTCTCACGTGGAGCGCGGTCCACTGGAACGCGTGCGAGCGCACCATGGCGGCGACGTCGCGCTCGAGGCGCTCGAGCCCGTGCGTTCCTCTGGTCCACGCGTGCGGTCCGTTGAGCACGCCGATGAACGCGTTCCCCTGTTCCGGGCGCTGCTCCATGTGCACACGCCCCCCGGCCGCCGCGCGCACCACCATCTCGTAGGTTCCGCTGGGGCCGTGCGCGCGGGCGCGCGCCGTGACGCTGGCGATCGCCCCGCGCGCTTCCGCGGGTCCCATGGCGGCGTAGGCGGCGCCGACCACGGAGTCTGCCCGTGCGAGCGCGTCCTCGAGCGTGGTCTCCGCGGACCGCGGGCCGGCCGGGGCCCCGGACGTGGCCGCGGCGAGCACGAGCGCGCCCAGGGCGCGTCGGGCGATGCGATGCCGATCGATCATGGCGCATACCAATGTAGCGCCGTCGATCCGCGCGGTCAACGCCCGTCGGCGCGGGAGGAGGGATCGGCATCCTTGACAGGCGTCGCCCGCGCGATACCTTCTATGCAGGGTCACGGCGGCCCCGGCGCATCCCAACGGAAAGGATCCTCCATGCAATACCGGCTTCTCGGCCGCAGCGGGCTCCGCGTATCGGAGCTCGCGCTCGGCACCATGACCTTCGGCGAAGAGTGGGGCTGGGGCGCATCCAAGGAGGAGAGCAGGCGCATGTTCGACGCCTTCGCCGAGGCGGGCGGCAACTTCATCGACACGGCCAACCGCTACACGGAGGGCACCAGCGAACGCCATGTCGGGGAGTTCATCGCGAACGACCGCGAGCACTGGGTGGTGGCCACCAAGTACACCCTGTGGATGCGCCGCGACGATCCCAACATGAGCGGCAACCACCGCAAGAACATGGTGCAGGCGTGCGAGGCCAGCCTGCGGCGTCTGGGCACCGATTACATCGACCTGTACTGGGTGCACGCCTGGGACTTCACCACGCCCGTCGACGAGGTCATGCGCGCGCTCGACGACCTGGTGCGCGCCGGAAAGGTGCTGCACGTGGGCGTGTCCGACACGCCGGCGTGGATCGTCGCCCAGGCCAACACGCTGGCCGAGCTGCGCGGGTGGTCGCGTTTCGTGGGGCTGCAGATCCGCTACAACCTGGTCGACCGCACCGCCGAGTCGGAGCTGCTGCCCATGGCGCGCGCCTTCGACCTGGCGGTCACACCGTGGAGCGTGCTCGCCGCCGGCGTGCTCTCGGGCAAGTACAACCGCGAGAAGGCGCCCGAGGAGGGCCGGGCCAAGGCGGGGGCCGCCAAGGTCGAGCGCAACCTCCGCATCGCCGCGGAGGTCATGCGCGTCGCCGACGAGGTCGGCGTGACGCCGTCGCAGGTGGCCATCGCGTGGGTGCGCCGGCAGCCGGGCGTGATTGTTCCGCTTCTGGGCGCGCGCAACCTCGAGCAGCTTCGCGACAACCTCGGCGCGCTGAGCGTCACGCTGTCCGACGCGCAGATGGAGCGCCTGGAGACGGCGAGCCGGATCGACCTCGGCTTCCCGAGCAACTTCCTGGGCACGCCGGCCATTCGCGACGTGGTCTCCGGCGGGACCTACGACCGCGTCCTCCACCACCGCCGCTCCGAGTCCGGCGAGCCGCCGGAGGTCCCCAAGGCCTGAGCCGGCGGGCTCTCGCGCGCGACGGGCTACCTGTCCGTCGCGCGCGATTCTTCGTCGGCTTTGGCCAGCGGTGGGTACATGCCATCCCACCATTCGCCTTCGGCTTTGAGCCACTTGTCGAACCACGCGAGGATGGCGTCCGACCACACGATGCGCTTCTTGTAGTCCAGCACCCAGTGGTCCTGTTCCTCCACGCGGATGTACTCGACCTCTTTGCCCAGGAGCTTGAGTGCGGTGTACATCTGCTCGCTCTCGCCCGGCGGCACGTTGTGGTCGCTCGACCCATGCAGGAGCAACAGCGGCGTGGTCACCTTGTCCGCCGCGAAGAGCGGGCTGCGATCGACGTACAGATCGGGCCGGTTCCACGGGAAGCTCTCCGCGGCGGAGACCGCGTTGTAGAGGTACCCCCAGTAGCCCTCGCCCCAGTAGCTCGAGATAGAGCTGATGCCCGCGTGGGAGACGGCGGCCGCGAAGAAGTCGGTGCGCGTGACGACGAGCTGCGTGAGGAAGCCGCCGTAGGAGGCGCCGATGCAGCCCACGCGCGCGGGATCGACGAACGGGTGGGCCTCGACGAACTGGCGCGCGCCCTCGATCACCTCATCCGCCGTCGTCTTTCCCCAGTCGTTCACGTGGCGGGCGGATTGGGCCTGGCCGAAGCCCGTAGCACCACTGGGCTGGGGCACGTACACGACGTAGCCGTGGGCCGCCCAGAGGTTCTTGGGATAGCGACCCCCGAAGTCTCGGCCCACCGGCGAGGTGCCGCCGTAGTAGTAGACAATGCACGGCCACTTCTTGCCCGCGTCGAAGCCGGGCGGATAGTACACGCGTCCGACGATGGTGCGTCCGCTTGACGCCGTGAAGCTCCACGGCTCGACGTCGCCCATCTCGATCCACGCGAAACGTTCGGCCATGGGGTCGAGCACCATGCGCACGCGGCCCGAGCGCAGGTCCACGGTGTAGAGGCGCCAGCGGTCGGTCGCACTCGACCCCGACACCACCGCCACCGGCCGGTCGCGCGCCACGTCGGCGTCCAGCACCATGTCGAAGCCGAGCGTGACCGGCGCGAAGGCGCCCTTGCCCACGTCGTAACGGTAGAGCCGCCCGTACTCCCCTTCCTCGACGGCGAAGACGATCTCCTTGCCGGGCTTGGGCCAGAAAACGCGATCTATGGCGGGGTCGAAGTCGCGCGTGATGGCCTCGGCCTGCTTCGTTCGCGGGTCCAGCAGGTAGGCCTGCGTGTCGTACTCGTTGGGGATGGTCCCGTCCGGCACGTTCTTGCCCGCATCACCGAAGGCGCTGGGGCCCCCAGTGACCAGCACGCGCCTGCCGTCGGGCGACCACATGGCGCGGCCGATCCAGGGTCCTTCGCACAGCACGTCCACCGACTGGTCGTCGAGGTTGATCGTCACCAGCTCGGTGCGCGAATAGGGTCGTCGCGTCAGGTCCTCGCGCGTACGCCCGACGAGCAGCGTGCGCCCCGTGGGGTGGATGTCGTGGAGGGAAGCGCTCTCGTTCCCCGCCGTCAGGCGCCTCGACACACCGGCGGGTACGGAGGCAAGGTAGAGCTCGCTGCGGTCGCGTTCGCCCCCGCGGCGATCGCGCACGCTCTCGAGCCGCTTGACTCCGGTCTCGTCCTTCTTGGGTTCGACGTTCACGGAGTACACGATGGTGTTCCCGTCCGGGCTCCACGAATACCCCGTCATGTGCTCCACGTCCTCCACGATCGTCTCCACGCCGCCGGTGGCGAGGTCGAGGATGCGCACCGTGCCCTTGCCGTCTCGCGAAACCATGTACGAGAGCCGCCGCCCCGTCGGCGCCCATCGCCACGACTCGCCCTCGACGTCGGCGAGCGTGCGCTCGAGGGCGCCGTCGGAAAAGCGGCGGATCTCGAGCCATCGCCGGCGCTCGCCCTCGGGCGGAACGCGGCGCGAGAGCGTCACCAGGAAGCGTTCGCCGTCGGGTGCGATGGCCACGTCGTCGATCATCGGCCCTTCGATCACCTCTCCGATGCGCAGCCGTCGCGTCGGATCGAGCGTGACCGCGGCGACTGCCGCGCTCTCCGCGGCGGGCGCCAGCGTGACGCTCACGCGCCACTCGCCCACGGTGTCGCCTGGCAGATGCGCCGTCTTCACCAGCAGCAGGTGCTTGCCCGATTCGAGTTTGGCCGTGCCTTTGGCGGGGGCGCCCCCGCGCGTGCCCGCCTCCGATTTTGCGACCGACCGCCCGCCCACGAACACCTCGAACGGATGCGTGCCGTGCGCCTCGACGACGACCTTCATCCAGCGCGGGGCGTCCACGTAGGCGGCCAGGTAGGCCACCTCGGCCGCCGCCGCATCCATCGCGACGGCCACGCCCGCCGTGTCCGCGTCCTTCTCGGTCCACACCACCTTCCCGCCGCCGATCAGGCGCACGCTCGAGCGCGCCGCAGGCCAGAGGTCACGGAGCGGCAGATGCGCGAAGGCGAGGAGATCCGCCGCCTTCGTCGGCTCCTTCGATTCGCCGTCGAAAGCAGGCAGCGGCGCGCGGATCGGTCCCAGCGCGAGCCAGCAAGCTACGGATAGCGACGAGTCGGGCTTCCCCTCCTCTACCGCTACCGCCGTCGCCGGCGAGACTGCCAGCGCGACCGTCACCACCAACGGGGCTAGAATCGCGACTCGGATCGGGCTCGTAACATGCATAATCCCATTCCCTTATCTGCTTCCATTGACAAGCGACGTCAAGTGACTATCCGTGCAAGGCTGCGCCCAGGTAGTACGGCCAGATCACCAGCGCCCAGAGCGCCTTTCCAAACGCGAGGTGACAGAACCCGACCGTAAAGAGCCAACCCATGAACCAGACCGGTCCCACCAGACCGGCCACCTCCATCTTACCCTTGATCACGCGCTTCTCTTCGCCCATTGCATGACCTCCCTGCTATTGAA
>Ga0224512_10003729_pt1 | contig 13283 bp, 13 predicted proteins | sample SF_May12_sed_USG_4_FD_169103 | JGI IMG/M metagenome (GOLD analysis project Ga0224512, IMG submission 169103) | Sediment microbial communities from San Francisco Bay, California, United States - SF_May12_sed_USGS_13 | ecosystem: Environmental > Aquatic > Marine > Sediment | place: USA...
GAAGTAGACGACGATGATTGCCGAGCGCAACCAGGCGTCGAGCCATGGCACGTCGAGCCGATCGATCACCGATACGATGCGAGGTGACAGGACGAGGAGCGCTGCCGCTCCAGCCAAGGCGAACGCCGCAGCCATCGCCATTCCGGACAGCTCGGGAAGCGTCCCCGTCGCAACCGGCAGAGCAGCTGTGCCGTTGTCGCTGGGCGCCGCCGGGACGACGAACCCGTCCTGGATGTAGGCGACCAGCCCGTCGATCTCTTCATCGCTGAGCGTGGAGAAGGCGGGCATGACCCCGTCGTATTCCACCCCGTCGACGGTGAGTGCACCCTCCCGGCCGTTGCGGATCGTGTCGACCAGATAGGCCGTGTCCTCGAGTGCCGGGTTGCCGTTCAGTGGCGGAAATGTGCCCTCGATGCCGACCCCTCCGGCCTGATGACAGCCGGCGCACTGAGCGCTGTACGTGTCGAAGCCGCGTCGGAGGAGCTCGGCGTCGTCTCCGGTCTCCGACTCCTGAGCCGCGGCGCCCAGCGCTCCGAGCGCGAGCACGAGCAACGAAAAGGAGATCGCGACCAACCGACCGACGCGCGGTCCTCGCCTGTGCATGGCTGTCTTGTTCCTCCGATCGGTCTCCGCCATGCTGGCGAGCGGCCGTCGATGGGGAGAAGGGACGAAATGCCCTGAAGCCAGGGCCCTTCGTCAGGTGCATCGGAAGTGATGCCCAGGTTGGATTCCGACGACGCCGAGAGGAGGGCCAGATGGACGAGCCGGTGACGGAGACACCGGGAGCCGACGCCGACGGGGGCGAGCACTTCAAGCCCACAGGAACCCTGTTCGTGCTGGCGATATTCGTCGCGACCATCATCCTCTTGTGGGGCTCGGTGTACGTGATCCTGCTCTCGAGGGGGGTCACGTCGTGACCGCGCCGCCCACCGATGCACAGCCCCAGAAGGAGTCGATGGGGATCGACCCCTACGAGCGGAACTGGATGCGTTTCTCAATCGTGCTGCTGGTGGTCTTCCTGACCGCCGTCACGGTCGCCGGATTCGCGATGGGGTTCCAGGTGCCGGGCGAAGAGGGCCGGGTAGACCCCGCGACGATCACCGAGGCGGGGCCCTTCGCCAACCCAGGCGTCCGACAGATTGCTCCGTCCGAGTTCGAGGTCTACGTGGTCTCGAGGACATTCAACTTCGACCCGGCCGAGATCGTCGTGCCACAGGGCGCCACGGTCACCATCTACGTGACCTCCCAGGACGTCCAGCACGGGTTCAAGATCACCGATACGAACGTCAACATGCAGGTCGTCCCGGGACAGGTGTCGAAGCTCACGTACACCTTCGACCGCGTCGGCGAGTTCCCCTACCTCTGTACCGAGTACTGCGGCATCGGTCACGCCGCCATGTTCGGCACAGTGAAGGTCGTCCCGCCGAGTGAGTTCGAGGAGGCAGGCGCATGACGATCTCGATCGAGCGATCAACGCGAGAGTTGACCGATTCCGAGAAGCGGTTCGTCGGCTGGCACATGCTGGTGGCGATCATTGCGCTGCTGGTCGGGTCCATCTTCGGGCCGCTCCAGGCGCTCCAGTTCTCGAATGTCGACCTCTACCAGTACCTGGAGCCGGTGATCCGCTCTTATTACCAGGGCTTGACCCTGCACGGTGTCCTCAACGCGCTGGTGTGGACCACGTTCTTCATCGTCGGATTCACGACGCTGGTCGTGATCAAGGGACTCGGGCGGGCGCTCACGCATCCAAAGGTCAACTGGGCGGGCTTCTGGGTCATGGTGGTCGGATTGGTCATGACGGCTGTGCCGATCCTGTTGAACCAGGCCACGGTCCTTTACACGTTCTATCCGCCGCTCCAGGCCAGTTGGGCGTTCTACCTCGGGCTGACTCTGGTCGTGGTCGGATCCTGGATATCGGGTGTGGGGTTCTTCCTGACCTTCATCGCCTGGAGAAAGGACAACCCGGGAGTCAGGTCACCGTTCATCGCCTTCGCCGGCGTCCTGAACATGGCCATGTGGCAGATCGCCACGCTCGGTGTGGCCGTCGAGATTCTCTCGATGCTGCTGCCCTGGTCGCTGGGTCTGATCGAAGCCACCGACCCCCAGCTCGCCCGCACCTACTTCTGGTTCACCGGCCACCCGCTGGTGTACTTCTGGCTGCTTCCGGCATACATCTCCTGGTACGGGATGCTGCCGAAACAGGCCGGCGGCAAGCTGTTCAGCGACTCGCTGGCCCGCTTGGCGTTCTGGCTGTTCCTCATCGTGTCGATCCCGGTCGGGTTCCACCACCAGTTCGTCGATCCGGGCGTCCCGACCGGCTGGAAGTGGATCCACGCCACACTCACCTATTCGGTGTTCTTCCCGTCGATGTTGACCGCCTTCACGGTGATCGCTTCGCTCGAGTACGCCGGTCGGAAACGAGGGGGCGTCGGGCTCTTGGGTTGGATCAGGGCATTGCCGTGGAAGGACCCGTCCGTCTCGGCGCAACTCTTGGCGGGCATTCTGTTCATGTTCGGCGGGATCGGTGGACTGACGAATGCGAGTTACAACCTCAACCTCATCATCCACAACACGGCATGGGTGCCGGGTCACTTCCATCTGACAGTCGCCACCGCCGTGACCTTGTCCTTCATGGGCATCACCTATTGGCTGATCCCGTACATCACAGGCAAGAAGCTCATCTCGCCGCGGCTCGCACAGATCCAGGTCTGGACGTGGTTCGTGGGGATGATCATCTTCTCGAACGCCATGCACGTCCTCGGCCTCCTCGGAGCACCGCGTCGGACGCCATTGGGTGACGCTCCCTACGTGCCGGAGGAGTGGAACGGTCACCTGCTCCGGACCAGCATCGGCGGCACGATCCTGTTGGTTTCGGTTCTCATCTATGGCTGGATCATGTACAAGACGGCACGAGGGCCGAAGGCAGACCCCGACGACGTCCCGATGATCCCGGTCGCCGAGTCCCTTCGAGATCCACAATTGACCCCGGTGTGGCTCGACCGGTTCAAGCCTTGGCTGATCGCAGCGGGCGCGCTCATCGTGCTCGCCTATGGACCGCAGCTGTGGGATCAGATCACTGGAATCCAGCTCACTTCCCCTGGATGGACGCCGTGGTGATCCAGCCAATCCGATCGTGAGCCGTCCGGGGGGGGACGGCGACGACCCCGAGGTGCGGTTCGGCTCGCTGCTGGCCGGCCTGGAGCGAGCGACGAATCAGATGGAGAGTCCGATTCGTCGTTTCGTCGGTTCAAACCGGCTCAACCCACTCCCACACGCCGGGACGATCAGCGTCTTCCTGTTGATCGTCGTCACGGTCACCGGCCTCTACATCACGCTGTTCTTCGAGTTCGGGTTCGAGGACTCCTTCCGTTCGGTGGCGGCCATGGAGCGCCATCCGATCCAACGAGTGATGCGGAGCATCCATCGGGTATCGAGCGCGATGCTCGTTGTGACCACGATCATCCACGCATGGAGGACGTTCGTCGCGAAGCGGTTCACGTCGAGCCGCCGGTTTCGTTGGCTGACGGGGATGCTCGCGCTGGTCGTCGTGTGGCTCGCCGGTGTGACGGGGTACTGGCTCATCTGGGACGTACGCGCCCAGGCGATCACGGAGACCCTGGCGGATCTGGTTGCTCCGCCGTTCGGGTCGCTGGCGGTGGCCGCAGCGGTTCCCGGCGAGAGCGGTTGGGTTCCCCTGTTCTCGATTTGGATCGCACATCTCGCGCTCACCGGCATCGTCGGCTGGGCACTCTGGCGGCACCTCCGCAACGCGCGCTTCGAGTGGCTGCCGCCCCACCGGTGGATGTGGGTGATGGGGGCGGCGTTGATCGTGGCCGCGATCGTGTTCCCCTCTGGGATGCTCGCACCGGCCAATCCAGCGGTGGAGCCCGGAGCGATCGTCCTCGATCCCTACGTCATGTTTCTCCTGCCGATCCTGGGATCGCAGTGGGGCCCCGCCCTGGCGTCGGCGGCGATCCTGATCACGGTCTCGGTGACGGCGTTGCCCTGGGCGGTCAAGCGGGACGAACCGCCGATCGCGGTCATCTCCGAGTCCGCCTGCACCGGCTGTGAGCTCTGTGTGATCGACTGCCCCTATCTGGCGCTGTCGATGACCCCGGACGGTTCGTTGGCGGTCGTCGACACCGGCCGGTGCGTCGGGTGCGGGATCTGCCTGGGGTCCTGTGCGTTCGGGGCGATCTCCGGTCTCGGCGAGGTGTCCATCACCGCTCGCGGTGGGGAAGTGTGCATCGAAGGCGGGGAGGTGGCGGCCGGTCGCAGAGACGTTGTCATCGTGTGCTCACGTGAGCTGAGGCTCGCCCGGTTCCCGGACGACGTCACTGTCAGGGAGGTGGAATGCACTGGAGCCGTCAGCCCGCTCACGATCGGCGAGGCGGCGAAGGCGTGCAGCACCGTGCACGTGATCGGCTGCGCCCCTGGCGAGTGCTCGTATCGAACCGGCAACACGCTGGCATCATCGCGGCTCGCCGGAGATCGCCAGCCGATGCTCCCGCGGCGATGGCGCTCCGATGTCGCCCGGGACTGGGCCGCGCCGGACGACGTGCGGGACCTGCTCGAGCATCCGGGGGCCCATTCCGAGCTCGAATCGATACCCGTGGGCACGGCGCCTGCACTCCGGATGGGCGCGGTCGTGCTCGTCTCGGTGCTCCTCGTGGGAGCGACCAGCGCCAGCATCCGATTCGACCCCGGCCTCGAAGACGCCACCCTGAGAGTGATCGTCGATCATCGCGATGGCGCCATGATCGGCGGGTTCGACCAGCCCGTCTCCGGGTCGATCTCGGTGGTGATCGATCGCAACGACCAGACCATCGAGATCGTCGACCTCGGGTCGGAGAACCGGTTCGCCGAGGTGATCAACGTGACGATTCCGGCGGGTCGATCCCATGTCGCCGTCGAGTTGGTCGCCCCTGCGGGACGGCACCAGCTCTTCGCCGGTTCGGTCGATCTCGAAGTGGGCGAACGGCTCGTGATCGATGCCATCGATGCGCCGCCGTCACCCGGAGCACAGCTCGGGAGGGACATCTTCGAGGGGTCCGGAATGTCCGCGCAGGCCGGGTGCCAGATCTGCCACTCGCTGGAGCCCGGTCGACAGTTGGTCGGCCCGCCGCTCGCAGGGATCGCAACCACCGCTGAGCGTCGGGTTCCCGGGCACTCGGCCGAGGAGTATCTCCGCCAGTCGATCCTCGATCCGGACGAATACGTCGTCGAGGGATATCGTTCCGGGCAGATGCTCCCGATCTACGAAGAGCAGCTATCGGACGCCGAGATCGACGCGCTCGTCCGGTTCCTGCTGACCCTCGAGGGTTCCGGATGAGGAGGATCATCGCGGTTGTTGCGTTGATGGCCGTTGCATCCTGCGGCGGCGACAGCGGAGGCGGTCCGGCGGGCGAGCAGCTCTTTGCGTCGGCGGTGCTTGGCGGACAGGCCGGATGCGTGACGTGCCATTCCCTCGATCCCGACCGAGTCGTGGTCGGGCCATCGCTCGCCGGCGTCGGCGAGCGTGCCGCCACCCGCGTCCCCGGTCAGTCTGCTCGCGAATACCTGCCAACATCGATCGTGATGCCGGACAGTCACGCGGTCGACGGATTCGATTCTGGGCGGATGCCTTCGAACTGGGGTGCGGTGCTCACCGGAGCCGAGATCTCAGTGCTCGTCGACTACTTGGAGGACCTGTGAGCAACTCAACCCGTCGGGATGATCTCCTCGGTTCCGGCTCCGTCGGTCCCATCGATGAATCGCTCGCCGATGAGCCATCCGTTGTCGTTGATGGTGTAGGTAGCGGTGCCGGTGCTGCCCGCCCGGGGCCCCTCGGTGGCTTCCCACTCGACGTCGAGGGTGTCGCCGGTCTTCCTGCCGGTCCCGCTCTGGATGGAGCCGGTGACGATCCACGACAGAACGAACTCATCGGGGGCCTGGGTCTCGCCGATGACGACGGTGCCCGAGTACTCGATGCCGAGCGGGTCGACACCGTTGACGACATAGGTCCCGGCGAGGCCATCTCCCACGTCGACCTGGGATCCGGGAATGGTGCAGGCGGCCGCGAGAGTGGCGATCGAGAAGAGGGCAGCGAGGTTGCGAGCCATGCGGCGCCGGAGTCTATCGACGTGAACCTGCCTCGCTGGGCGAAGCGGACGCTCGTCGGGTTGGCGGTGGTGCTCGTTTCGGTCCTGGCGTTCGCCGTGTTCGAACCCATCCAGGTGCTGCCCCGAATCAGGCTCGCCCCCGGCTTCACGATGATCGATCAGTCCGGGGCGAGCTTCACGAGCGAGGACGGCAGGGGCGCGGTCACGCTGTACACCTTCACGTACGGCGACTGTGATGAGGAGTGCTCGGCGACGAACGAGACCATGTCGGAGATCGCCGCTCGTGCCGCCGATGAAGTCGACATGGCGGCGATCGATCTCCGCCTCGTCACGGTGTCGTTCGATGCGGCGTCGGATGCCGACCGACTCGGAGAGCTGGCGACGGCTTCAGGCGCCGATGGAGATCTGTGGCGCTGGGCGGCACTGGCGCCCGAGCACGTCGGAACGGTCGTGGGATCGGGGTTCCGTGTGTATGTCGACGAGCAGATCGACGGTGGTTTCGAGTTCGACCAGACCTTCGTGCTGGTCGATGGCTGGGGCGTGATCAGAGGCGAGTATCAATACGCCACGCTCGCATCCGACGCCGATCGGATTCTGCGACACATCGGTGTGCTCGAGGAGGAGATTCGCAACTCCCACGGTGTGGCGTCCTTCGCCTACGAGGCTGCGCACGTCTTCTTGTGTTACCCATGATCTGTCACTGAAAGGGCACTGACATGACAACGACCATCGAACGAGACGAGAACCCGGTCCGCCCTCCGAAGCGCCGAATGGGGCGTGCCGAGTGGCGGATGATTGCTGCCGTCGCCGTCATCGGCGTTGGGCTCGGGGTCTTCCTCTTCCAGCCCCACACATACGCCGGGACGGTCCTGCAGTCACCCCGGCCCGCCCCGTCGCTGGAGGGCTTGACGTTCTCGAACGGAGAGCCGGCCGACCTCGCCGTGTTCGAGGGTGACGTCGTGCTCATGTACTTCGGGTACACCAACTGCCCGGACATCTGCCCGACCTCGATGGCGACCATCGCCCGGGCGAAGGAGGTGCTCGGCGACGACGCAGATCGGATTCATGCTCTGTTGGTGACGGTCGACCCCGAACGGGACACGGCCGAGGCGCTCAACCGGTATCTCGGCAACGTCGACCGCGGTTTTTTGGGAGTCTACGGTCCCGAGGAGACGCTCATGACCACTGCGATGCTGTACGGGATCCATTCCGAGGTGCACGACGAGGCCGAGGAGTTGGGATACACGGTGGACCACACCGGAACGATCATCGCCATCGGACCGGACGGCCACGTCCGGGTGCTGTATTCCCACACCGTCACTGCCGATGACCTGTCCGCTGACCTTGCCGAACTGCTCGGGTAGGCGTGCCACACCTGTCGTCGGGATGGTGTTCATCCTGGGGCGACCGTCTGGTGATCCCCGGAGTGGGGAAAGGTCCCTGCCGCAGAGGGACGAGGCGGGAGGTGAGGGGTCAACTCCCATGAGCCACGAGCCACGAGTTCGGCGGCGGGTAGTAAGGACCACCTCCAGCGAAGGCTCGGGTAGGGAGGCCACCTCGCGCGAAGTCCCGAGCAAGGGGCCAACTCCCGCGAAGCTGTGCGACGCGTGTCACGTCGCGGTGGAGTGATTGGCGGTCCTTGCTTCGACGTCAGCCGGCGTCGTGTTCGAGCAGCATCACCCTGATGAGAACAAGCCAACCGACGGAGATACCGGCTGCAGCGATGGCGAACTCAACGAGGTCGCGTCAAACACCGGCCACCGCACGTTCGAGCTCTATGCATCTCCACCTTTCCCGACCGGCTCAGGCTGGAAGCATCGTTCCGTTCTGCCTTCGGGGCCTTTCAGGCCAGGTAGTCGGCCAGGCGGATCAGACCGCGTTCGAGGTCCTCGTCGGAGAGGGCGTAGGACAGGCGGGCGTAGCCGGGGGCGCCGAACGCCTCTCCGGGCACGATTGCCACTTCGGCCTTCTCCAACAGGTCGGCTGCGAGGTCGAGCGTCGACTCGTGACCCGTCTTCGCCATCGCCCCGGTCAAATCCGGGAAGCAATAGAAGGCGCCGTGCGGCTCGACGCAGTCGACGCCGTCGATGGCGTTGAGCATCTCGACCATCATCTTGCGGCGGCGATCGAACGCCTCACGCATCTTCCAGGCCTCGTCGAGGGGGCCCGTCACCGCGGCGAGTGCAGCCCGTTGGCTCACGTTTGCGACGTTGGAGGTCAGGTGCGACTGGTGGTTGGCGGCCGCCTTGATGACGTCGTTCGGCCCGATCATCCATCCGACCCGCCATCCGGTCATGGCGAACGTCTTCGCGACGCCGTTGACGATCACCCAGCGGTCCTCGAGGGCCGGCGTCTCAGCGATCGATGAGAATGCCGCGTCCCCGTACACGAGGTGCTGGTAGATCTCGTCGGTCACGACCCAGAGACCGCGTTCACCCGCCCACCGGCCGATCGCTGCCGTCTCCTCTGCGGAATAGACGGCACCGGTCGGGTTCGATGGGGATGTGAAGACCAGCATCTTCGTACGGTCGGTGGCGGCGGCCTCGAGCTGATCGACCGTGGCCTTGAAACCGCCCGCCCCGTCGGTTTCCACAGGGACGGGAACGCCTCCGGCGAGCTTGATCGCCTCGGGGTAGGTCACCCAATAGGGGGCCGGCACGATCGCCTCGTCGCCGGGATCGAGCAGGGCGGCGAATGCCTGGAAGACCGCCTGCTTGCCGCCGTTCGTGATGAGGATGCTGCTCGGGTCCACGGTGACCCCGGAGTCCCGGGCGGTCACACCGACCAGTGCTTCGCGGAGTTCGGGGAGGCCGGCGTTTGCCGAGTACTTGTGGTTCTTCGCGTCTCTGACTGCTGCCGCGGCGGCTTCGACGATGTGGGCGGGAGTGGGGAAGTCGGGTTCGCCGGCACCGTAGGAGACGACGTCGCGCCCCTCGGTGCGCATGACCTTTGCGCGATTGGAGATCGCCATGGTGGCGGATTCGGCGATGGATCCGAGGCGTTGAGAGACACGTGCCATGATCGTTGGACCTTCGATTGGGTTGACTCAGACGATACCCGGACAATCGGAAGGGCCGCCCCGATGGGGACGGCCCTCCTGTCGGTGATCGGCTCGGCTCAGGTGGTCGTGTCCTTGACGTCCTCGACGGTCTCGGCGACGGCTTCCTCTGCATCGGCGGCTGCCCCGGATGCAGCCTCCGTGGCCTCCTCTGCGACGCCGCCTGCAGCCTCCTTGGCATCGGCTGCAGCTTCGGTGACGGTTTCCTTCGCTGCCCCGGCCTTCTCCTTCGCCTCGCCGCGGATCTCGTCGACGCGATCCTCGACCTTCTCCCAGGCGCCCTTGGCGCCTTCCTTGGCCTTGTCGAGCATCGGAGCGGCCTTCTCGGTCAGCTCGGCTGTCTCCTCCTTGACCTTTGCCACTGTCTCCTTGGCGGTCTCCTTGGCCTTGTCGACCATCGGAGCGGCCTTCTCGCCGAGTTCGGCGGCCTCTTCCTTGGCCTTGCCGAAGATTCCCTTGATCGTGTCCATCAGTCCCATGTGTGGCTCCTTTCTCTGTCCCCGAGGGTATCGGAAAAACTCAGCCCTCGTCCCGGTATCGGTAGAGATCGACGATACGGCCATCGGCGTCGAGCAACAGGGCGGTGTCGCCGCCGTTGTTCCACACAGGTCGGTCGTTGCACCAGGTCACGCGGTCGGCGGCAGGCTCGCATCCGACGACGATCTCCAATTCTTCGCCGCTCGGGAGCACGGTGCCGTCGGGAAATGCGAACCGGTTCAACGTCGACTCGTCACGCAGCGTCCACCCGGTCAGGTCGACCGGCGAGTCCGAACGATTGCGAATCACGACCCTTTCACCGTCAAGAGCATCCTCGTCGCGCCCTGGGGGGTTCGAGTCCACCGAGACGACTGCGACGTCTGGGATCGGGCCCGATCCACACGAGAGCGGATCCCATATCCCGATGGCCAGCGTCCTGGCCCGTTCTTCGGCTTCGAGCACGAGCTGATCGATCGGCGACTCTGCCGCCAGCGGGATCGCCAGACCATCGGCGACCAGCGTGACGTTGGTCGCCACACCGCCTGCAGTGATGATTCCGAGCAGTCGATCGAATTGGTCGAACTCGGTCCCCGCTATCTGCACGGGGCCACCGTGTAGGAGTTGCTCGAGACGTCGACGCGACTCGTCTCCGAGACACTCGTCTCGTTCGGGCGCATTGATCCCCTGAAGGCGCACGTCGGTCTCGATCCCATCGATGATCGCCAGCACCGAGTCGCCGTCGAGAACCCTGACGATCTCCACGTCGACCAGATCGAGGTCGAGGTCTTCGATGCTGCCTCCGGCAGGGTCCGCTGGCGTCGGAATCGGCAGGTCGACCTCGGTGGTGATCCCGACACACGCCGACAGCAGTATCACCGCCAGCATGGCCGCGGCCTTCGGAATCATCCCAGCGCCAAGCGTGCGGCGTTCCTCGCCGAGATGTGGATGAGGTCCCACACCCCGCTGAACGGTGGCGCATAGGCGAGGTCCACCCAGGCGAGGTCTTGGACGGTCATGTTGGACCAGATCGCCGTGGCGAACACGTCGATGCGTTTTGCTGCTCCCGAGCCTCCGACGATCTGTGCGCCGATGATCCGTCCCGTCCGGCGTTCGGCAACTGTCGAGATCGTGATCTCCGAAGCAGTGGGGTAGTAGCCCGCAGTCGTGGTGCCGGTGGCTCGTCCTTCGACTGCGTCGAAGCCCTCCGCCTTCGCCTCCGCCAACCGGAGCCCGGTTGCCGAGATCTCGGTGTCGAGGATCTTGGTGATCGCCGTGCCGAGCACACCTGGGAAGACGGCGTCTTCGCCGCCGAGGTTGATCCCTGCGACCCGGCCCGCCTTGTTGGCGATGGTGCCGAGATGAATGTTGACGGGCTTCCCGGTGACCCGATGCATCGCTTCTGCGCAGTCGCCGGCCGACCACACCCCCGCTGCGGCGGTTCGTTGGTGATCGTCGACGGCGATCGCGCCGGTAGAGCCGAGCGTGATCCCCGCCGCTTCGGCGAGCTCCACCTCGGGCTCCGAACCGAGTCCGAGAACGACGAGATCTGCCGGATGGGTTGAATCGCTACACCCGACGCTCTCGACCCTGGTGGAGCCGTTGAGGCATTCGACTCGGGTTCCCAGCACGACTTCGATTCCGACGCGCCGCATCGAATCGACGACTTTCTGGCCCATGTCGGAGTGGAGGGTGCGGTCGAGCACCCGCTGACCGGACGTCACGACGGTCACGTTCCATCCTTGAACGTGAAACGCCTCCGCTGCCTCCAACCCGATGTACCCGCCGCCCACCACGACCACGTTGCCCGTTCCGGCGTCGGCGATCTGACGGAGCCGCGCTGCGTCGTCGAGCGTCCGCAGTTCGTGGACGCCCTCGAGGTCCCGTCCCCGGATCGTCGGTCTCATTGCTCTGGCGCCGGTCGCGATGAGGAGCTGGTCGAATTCCGTGAGGAAGCTGCGGCCCTCCTGGAGGTCTCGGACGACAACGGCTCGCTTCGCCAGGTCGATCTCGGTGACCTCGTGGCGGGTGTGGACGTCGATGTCCATCGCAGCGAACTGCTGGGGGGTGCGTGCGACCAACGACTCGAGGCGGTCGACGTAGCCGGCGACGTGATACGGCTCGCCGCATGCGCTGTAGGAGACCCAACTCGAGCGTTCGAACGCGGTGATCTCGAGGTCGTCTGCACCGCGTCGCCTGCGAGCCTGCGACGCCGCGGACATGCCGGCGGCGTCGCCACCGATGACAACGAGGCGTTCGCTCACCGCTGTTTGCGCAGGCGCTCGAGTTCCTGTTTCTCCATCTTGCGGGTGCGTCTCCGGCGACGCAGGATCGTCCCGAGGATCTCGTCGAGGATCACGGCGGTGACGAACACGCCGACGATGATCATGATCAACGGGAATTCTCCGGACCACGTGAGGAACCCGAGCTCGACGTCCTGTGTGTTCTGGACGGCGAAGATCGCCATCAGCACCGACAGGATCAGGAAGAAGATCAGCCCCCACGGGACGCCGGCGTCGACCGGAGGCGGGGCAGGTTCCGGCCTGGGCGATCGCTCGGGGGTCTCGGGCCTCTCGGGCTCGGGTTTCTGCTGGTCGGTAGGCTCGCGTTCTTCATCCATACCCGTCAATGTACCGGTCCGTCGGTGGCGATCTCGATCCCGTGGACATCCCAGCGGTCCTTGGAGGCCCGCGCCTCGTCGATGTCCACCCGGCTGAACAGGAACATGCCGAGCCCGAAGAACAAAATGATCGAGAGGATCGCGGAGCGGCCCGATCCGGTGATTCCGGCGACCATGGCGAAGATGATCGGGCCCCAGATCGCCGAGAACTTGGCGAACACCGAGTAGAAACCGTAGAACTCGGCCGACGCCTCCTCGGGGATCATCGACCCGTACAGGCTTCGACTCAGCGCCTGGATCCCGCCCAGGATGAGCCCGATCACCACGCCCAGACCCTGGAAGGCGAGCGCGTTCCCTTCGGGGAGCAGGAACGCGCCGATCGCGACGAGCACCCAGACGCTCAGGTTGACGAGGATCGCACGCCTGATGTCGATCCTCGAGGACAACCAGCCGAAGAAGTACGCCCCTCCGAAGGCCACGAACTGGACGACCAGGAATGTGAGAGCGATGTCGGTGGACGTGAGCCCGAGCGTGTCGGTCCCGAACACGGCCGAGATGTTGATCGTCGTCTGCACACCGTCGTTGTAGAGCATGAACGCCACGACGAACAGCAGCAGTTGAGGGAACTGGCGCAGCCGGGCGGCGGTCGAGAAGGTCCGGCTGAATCCGACTGCGGCGATCCTGGCGAAACGTCCCGTGACCTGGGTCATGCCGCGGTCCTGGGTGGCGTTGACGACCCGTATGACCGCCACGACGATTCCGATCATGATGGCGCCGAGGAGCAGGTTGAACTGGGCCTCGGTGATGTCGGCGACGAGCGCCCAACCGAGCACGATCAGCCCGACGACCAGGAGTCCGACGAGGAGCCGCACTCCTCGCACCATGGTGGCCGACACGCTGACGACCGCAGGCAGGGTCTCGGCTTCGCCGCTGTCCCTCAACCGGGTGAACGCGAACCAGGAGAACCCGGCCCACCACACACCGGTTGCGGCGATGCCGGCCCGGATCACGGTGAGATCGTTGTCGGACG
>Ga0224512_10003731_pt1 | contig 13272 bp, 10 predicted proteins | sample SF_May12_sed_USG_4_FD_169103 | JGI IMG/M metagenome (GOLD analysis project Ga0224512, IMG submission 169103) | Sediment microbial communities from San Francisco Bay, California, United States - SF_May12_sed_USGS_13 | ecosystem: Environmental > Aquatic > Marine > Sediment | place: USA...
GCCGCTGCGGGATTCAAGGACGATGGATTTGATCTCCGGTACATCCTCGGATGTGGGAATCAGGTATTCGCTCAAAGAACCGTTTTTCAGCACGCCTTTTTCCAGGATCAGTTCTTCGCTGAGTGCAAAACCCTGTCCCATCAGGGCGCTGCCTTCAATCTGGCCTTCTACAGCGCGCAGGTTGATAGCTTGTCCCACGTCGTGGGCGCCAACGCTTTTCATCACGGTGACTTCACCGGTATCGGTATCGACGCAGACCTGAGCCGCGTGTGCACCATAGGTGAAGTCGGGGAAGACATCGCCTTGTCCGGTTTCCGGATCAAGGCCTTCGCTTGGCGGCGCCTTGAAGATGGACAGATTATGGCGATGCACCCCTTCGGCGGCACAAATTTTTACCATATCCTTGATGGACATGCTGCGTTCCGAACCATCGAGCACAAAGATTTTTGAATCCGCCAGATCAAGGTCTCCGGGGGACACGTCAAAGTGCTTTGCCATGCATTCCAGCAGGTTTTCCCGCACGGATGTGGCCGCCAGTTCCGTTGCCTTGCCGCTCATGTAGAGGGCGCGGCTGGCGGTGGATGTTCCAGCCAGTGGGTTGATGTGACCGTCGCCGAAGTAGACGGTAATTTCGCTCATTGGCACACCGAGAATTTCCCCGGCGATCTGCGCCAGTGCAGACATCTGCCCGGCGCCGATATCGGTTACCGCGCAGCGCACGATGACTGTGCCGTCCATTTCCAGTCCGACCCATGATTCGGAGGTGTCCTTCATCCAGCGGATACGACCATAGCTTTGCTGGTAGCAGGCGAGGCCGTGGCCGTAGACCTGGTAATCGGAATTCTTCGGCTTTCGGCCAAGAGCGGCAAGCGCTTGGGTGGCGCATTGATCGGACCATACGGCGCTGCCGATTATTTGGCCGGTGGTGTTGGGATCACCGGGTCGAATGAAGTTCTTGCGGCGCAGTTCAAGTGAATCCATACCAATTAGTTTGGCAAGCTCTTCCATCTGTGCTTCACAGGCGGTGTTGGCCTGCATGGTGCCAAATCCGCGAAAGGCACAAGTCGGCAGATTGTTGGTTGCTGCCGATGTCGCATCCACCCACAGATTGTCGACGCGGTACGGTCCGGTTGAACCGACCACCGAATAGAGCAGGATATACGGGCTCAATTTGGCATAGGCGCCAGCATCCGATGTGATGGTGATTTGCATCGCGGTGATTTTGCCGTCTTTGCGTACACCGGTTTTGTGTGTAAATGTAAATGGATGGCGCGGGCCGTGGGACAGAAAAGAATTCTCACGGGTCTGAATCAGCTTTACAGGACGCTTTGTGTCCATGGCCAGCAATGCCAGCCAGACCTCGATCGTCATGACCTCCTTGCCACCAAAACCACCGCCAATGTATGGCGCTTGCAAGTGGACCTTGTTATGCGCGATGCCAAGGGCATCGGCTACAGCGCGAAAGTGCTCGACCACCTGTGTGCTGGACCGAATGTTGAGGATTTCATGTTCATCGACCCAGGCAACAGCGGCCTCTGGTTCCAAAAACGCCTGTTCCTGGTATTGTGATGAATAAGTGTTTTCCAGAATATAGTCGGCTTCATCAAATCCCTTTTCAATATCGCCCTTGCGTATTTTGTGGGCCGCGACGATGTTGTCATCGCCATAAACAATCGGCGCGCCGGGCTGCTGGGACGCAAAAGGATCATAGACACCTTCGGTGTCTTCATAATCAACGATGATTAAATCCAGTGCTTTCTGGGCAAGTTCATAGGTTTCCGCGGCGACAAGAGCTATAGGCTCGCCGTAAAAGCGGACACGTTCTGCTGCCAGGATTGGTTGTTTGGTGTTCTTTGTGCCGCCGCCGGTTTGACCGGGCAGGTCGGTCATAACTGCATTACACGCGGAAAGATCATCGGCCGTCAAAACACTGTGTACACCGGCCAGCGCCTTGGCGGCTGATACGTCAACATTCGTGATGTTGGCGCAGGCGCGATCACTGTGCAGCACCTTGGCAAACAGCATGCCTTCCATGTAATAGTCGCCGGCGTAAATTACCCTGCCGTGGACTTTTGTAGGCGCGTCGTTACGTGGCATGTTCTTGCCAACCTGCCGCAGGTTTACATTGGCGATCAAGCCGGGAGAAACATCGATCTGATTCATGCCGCTTCTCCCTCCGCGCGCAACTCCTTTGCTGCAAGCTGCACGGCTTCAAAGATACGGGTGTAACCGGTACAGCGGCACAGATTGCCACTTAGACCGCGTTTAATGTCAGCAAGCGAGGGGTTCGGGTTGTCTTTCAGCAAAGACTTAGCCGCAATGATTATGCCGGGCGTGCAGTATCCGCATTGGGCGGCGCCGGTTTCGATAAAGGCCTTTTGCAGCGGATCCGCTTTACCATGATGACCAATACCCTTGATGGTGGTGACCTCGCGTCCGTCGACATGCCAGGCAAGTGTCAGGCAACTGTCGACGGGTTCTCCATCGAGCAAAACGGCGCATGCACCACAGTCGCCTTTTTCACAACCGCACTTGATTTCTACAAACCCTTCATGACGCAGCGCTTCAAGCAGGGTGCGATGTGAGGGTGTGACAAATTTCACTTCGCTGCCGTTTACGATAACGCTGACATTTTTCTCATTGGACATAATACGAATCCTCCTATCAGGCAATCTGCTGCCACGCCTGTGTCACCAGGCGGCGGGTCAGAGAATGGGCTGTCTGCAACCGGTAACCCGCACCGGCGCGAATGTCATCAATGGGCGAGCACCGATCGGCCGCAGCCTTGGCAGCCTGTTCGATGATGTCCTCACTAAGCGCCTTGCCCATCAACATGTCTTCGGCGGCCCCCGCACGGAAAATGGTCGGGCCGACCGACCCAAGGGCAATGCGCGCGGTGGAACACACTCCACCCTGCACGGCAATCATCACGGCAACACCGGTTACGGTGATGGCATCGCCTTTGCGTCGGGCAAGTTTGTAGAACAGGTTCGCGCTGCCTTGTGGTGGAACGTTCCAGGAAACGGACGTCAGCATTTCATCGGAACGCATGACCGTTTTTTTGTAATCCACATAGAACTCATCAATTGGAACGGTGCGTTCTCCGCAAGCACTGCTCAGGGTGACGTCCGCATCGAGGGTCAGCAAGGGCGGCACGCTGTCAGCCGATGGCGATCCACAACAGATATTGCCACCGATAGTTGCAGCCGTGCGCACCATGGCACCGCCAAAAATCTGTGCCGAGGCGTACAGCGCTGGAGCGTCGGTCTTCATGCCGTCGTCGTCCAGAATATCGGCAATGGTCGTGCGTGCACCCAGCGTTACACGGCCGCCATCGCGTTTGATGTAGCGCAGTTCATCGAGCGCTTCCAGCGAGATAAAGTTTCTGCAAGTCTCACGCTTGTCGCGCAGGTCCGGTACCAAATTGGTGGCACCGGCAAGCGGCCGTGCATCGCTGTGTTTGGACAGAGCCTGCAGGGCATCTGCCAACGATTGCGGTTCGCAAAGATCAAAGGGCGGTAACATGTAATCGCTCCGGTTCTAATAAGTTAAACGGCCCAGCCGCCGCAGACAACCATTTCCTGACCGGTGATGTTCTTGGAATCATCCGATGCCAGGAAGACGACGGCGTTGGCGACATCCTGTGGTGTGGTAACGCGTTTCAGTGCCATCTCCGCCACGTAATCCGCGTATTCGTCATCATAGCTTGTGCCTTTAATCCTGGCTTTTTCGTGACACAGTTTTTCCATACGCGGGGTTTCGACGATGCCGGGCATGATGGCGTTGACGTTGATGTTGTATTCGCCGCAATCAAGCGCCGCTGTGCGAGTCAGACCGCGGATGGCCCACTTCGAGGAACTGTATCCGGCACGATAGCGGTAACCTCTCATCCCGGAAGCACCGCCGATGTTGACGATCTTGCCGTATTTGGCTTCGATCATAGACGGAAGCGTATATTTCATGGGCAGGAATGACCCGATGATATTTTTGCGCAGCACCGATTCGAAATCCTCTGCGGTGATTTCCCAGACCGGTGTTTCAATGGGACCCGTGGCACCGGCGGAATTAACCAGGATGTCGATGCGTCCATTAAGAAACTCCTTGGCCTTCTCGACCATGTTTTTGACTTTTTCGTCATTGGTAACATCACAGGCAATGGCAGTTGCTTTGCTGCCGCTTGCTTGCAGCTCCCTAGCCAATTCTTCGAGCGGGCCCGGCGTCCGGGCAACCAGAACGAGGTTGGCGCCTTCCCTGGCCAGTTGCCTGGTGATGGTGCCGCCCATGCCCATAGCTGCACCGGTGATGATTACGTTCTTATCTTCGAGCCTCATGTGCGTCTTACCCCGTAAGTTGGGTTGGGTTGTTAGTTCACCGGGGCACCATAGCCGCCGCCACCGCTGGTTTTCATAATAATCCGATCGCCTTGCTCCAAACGGACATGTGTTTTGCCGACAATATTAATGGTTTCGCCCGAAACACGCTTCAAAGTGACATTGAAAGTCTTGCCAGGTTCACCGCCCTGCAAGCCGTAGGGTGGAATGAGGTTGCGTTCGACCATGGTTGTCATAAAGATTTCCGGGCCATTCATATAGTAAGTGCGAACTTGGCCGTCACCGCCGCGGTGAACACCTTTGCCGCCGGAGCCGCGCCGCAGGGTCTGGCCCTCAACAATAATGGGATAGTTCGCCTCGAAACTTCGGCCGGAGTGTTCATTACATTGGACATGTGCGGACGAACCGCGCACATGCCGTCGCGATCATGGCGTGCGCCCTCGCCGCCGCCATGAACTTCATAGAGCGTGGTCCATCGTCCGGTGCGTGGGTCGCGGCCGCTGAACAGCAACAGCCCCGATGTCGTAGAGCCGCCCGCGGTTAGACGTTCTGGTATAATATTTTCAAAGGCATTGAATATCGCATCAACGATTCGCTGCGACGTTTCGTGATTGCCGCCGACCACCGGTTTTTCCAGGGGTGGCTGCAGCAGCGATCCTTCACGGGTGATGATCTTGAGCGGTCGTGCGCACCCGGCGTTGGGCTGAATATCGGGGCCGGCGATGACCTTCATGGCGTAAAAAACACTGGCCGATGCCGTAAACGGTGTCGCATTAAGCGGTCCCGCCGCGGCATCGCCGGTCCCGGAAAAATCAAAGATTGCTTCGTCATCGCAGATCTCGATGCGCACGCGCACTGCAATGGGTTCACCACCCAGGCCGTCGTCATCGAGCCAGTCTTCACCTTCGTAGACCCCATTGGGCAGGGTTCGAATGGCGGCCCGCATTTCCGCTTCCGACTGGTCATGCAAATCGGCGACGGCCACACGTACAGTTGTAGCGTCATATCGAGCGAAAACTTCCTGCATGCGCTCATCGGCCGCATAGGTCGATGCCATCTGCGCCAAAATATCGCCCTCGCGTTCCTCCGCACCACGCACGTTGGCGAGAATCATACCGAGCTTTTCACGGTCCGGGCCGTCTTTGGTAAAAATTCGCAAGGGCGGGATGCGCAGGCCTTCCTGCCAGGCATCACGAGCATCGGGAACGTAGCTTCCCGGTCTGGCGCCACCGATGTCGGCCCAGTGCGCAAGACTGACGGCGTAGGCCTGAATTTCACCTTCGGCATAGATCGGGCGAATGGCTTTCACGTCCGGCAGATGGTTGCCGCCTGCTTCAGGCAGGTTCAAAAACCAGACATCGCCGGGCTTAAGCTTTTCTCCCGGGACACGTTTGAGAAATTCCTGCACCGTCGAGCCCATGACGCCTAGGTGGGCTGGTATATCGCGCCCCTGGGCAATCAGATGGCCTTCGCTATCGGTCAGTGCAGACGACAGGTCACCGGCTTCGCGCAGCAGCGGCGAGCGTGCCGAGCGCATGACAATCAGCGACATTTCCTCGGCAATGGCCGTCAGGGCATTGCGGATAACTTCGACAATAAAGGGATCGGCTCCTTGATTGAGTTGAGTGCTCACGAGACCGCGCCTGCCTCTATGGCCAAGTGGCCCGTTGGATCGATCCAGGCTGTTGCGCCCGGCGGCAGGACGATGGTCGACCAGTCGTCCTCGATGATGGCCGCACCTTCGACTTTCCAGTCGACCGGCAGTGCGCTGCGTTCGAAGCGATTGGTTGCGACCGGCCCGCTGGTGTCAAACCAGCATTCATCGACCGAGATCGGTGCTGTGGTTTTTTCCCGCTCGGCTTCATCGAGGTCGGCAATGTCGCTTTGTGATGGCGCGCTAACCGTCAGGCGCAAGGTTTCAAAGTGCCAGGCTTCTTCGGTGGCAAAACCGTACAGTTTCTTGTGCTGCGCCATAAAATCCACACCCAGTTTCGCCGGATCGCAGGGCAGATCAAAAGACACTTCTACGGTATCGCTCTGGCCGGTATAGCGGATCAGGGCTACAAAGCGGGTGTTGATCGTGCCGGTATCATGACCGGTCGCAACGATCGGGGCACTCAAACGCTTCTGGATGGATTGGCACAGAGTATTCAGGCGTTCACCATCCCAATCGGTACTGGGCATGCGCACGGTGTGCTGTTCGGCGTAGGTGAGCTCGGCTGTCAGGCAGCCAAGGGCCGAAAATACGCTGGAGAATTTCGGCACCACCACTTTGGCGATGCCAAATTCCCGAGCCAGCGCCACAGCATGCATCGGTCCCGCGCCGCCAAAGGCAATCAGCGAACAGGTTCGCGCATCAATCCCGCGTTCCACCGTGACCCGGCGTAAGGCACGCGCCATGCTAGCGTTGGCCACCCGGTAGACGCCGAGGGCTGTTTCATGAACGGATCTGCCAAATGTATCAGCGAGCGTCTCAATGGCGGCCTCGGCCATTTCCGGACTCAGGGGGATGGCGCCACCGAGCAAACGTTCGGTATTCAGATAGCCAAGTGTCATGTTGGCATCGGTCACCGTGGGCAATTTGCCGCCCAACCCATAACACGCTGGGCCAGGCCGGGCGCCGGCGCTATCGGGTCCGACGCGCACGGCTGATCCTTCCGCGCGAGCAATAGAGCCGCCACCAGCCCCGATGGATTCAACGGCGACCATAAGCTGGCGGACTGGACGACCGGCGAGACGCTGATCACTACCAACCTGGACTTTGCCATCAATAATCACGCAAGTATCGGTGGTGGTGCCCCCCATATCAAATCCAATGGCGTTATCGAGCTTAAGCTCGTTGCATATCTTGCCCGCCGCGGCCACGCCTGCTGCTGGACCGGAAAGGGCAAGCGCCAACGGACGATCCTTGACCGCTTTGACCGATGCCATGCCACCTGCGGAATGAAACAGGTGGATATTGGTGCAATCACCCGCGCTAGCCTGGAGCTTGTCCAGATACCCCGCCGTCAGTGGCATGAGGGCGGCATTAAATATGGTTGTGTTAGTGCGCTCGAATTCTCGCGGCTCGGGGCTCATTTCATGGGAAAGTGCTAGATATTCAACGGTTTTGGAAAGCTGCTTTGCAAGCATTTTTTCGTGGTCGGCATTGACAAAGCAGTGCTGCAAGGCGATGGCAACGGCATCAACGTCCAAGCTATCGATAACCCTGGCTACGCGGCGCACTTCTTCTTCGCTCAGGGGCTTTAGGACTTGACCTTCGGGACCGATTCGCTCAATGGCCTCGATGCGGCGATCTTCTGGAACAAGGGGCGGCAGCTTTGGCGTAACGCACAGACGATAAAGCTCGCGACGATTCTGGCGTCCGATTTCAATGGTGTCGCGAAAACCCTCTGTCGCAACCAGGGCAACGGATGCAAGATTGCCCTCTACGACGGCGTTGGTTGCCATGGTTGTGCCGTGCATCAGATCGGAAACCGTAGACCAACCGATGTCGATCGCTTCAAAAGCCGAGACTATGCTGGCAACGGGATCATGGGTCTGGCTGCGGACTTTGGCGGTCCGGATCATGCCATCGGCAGTATTGATAGCCAGGACATCCGTGAACGTTCCACCAATATCGATGCCGACTTTCCAAGTACTGCTATTCTTGTCGGGCATCTCGTTTCGCTCACCCCCGAAAACTGGTGGTATCGCACGGATTTACTGATTCACTCTATACCGTAATATATTGATAAGCTAAATTTCAATTTAACTTTCTAGGTGTTAGTTTTTGGCTATACAAGATAGTCAAATGAACCTACACTGATCGGGCTGAAAACAGTATGACGTAAGACATATATGGGGAAACAATCATGCTGCGCTATTCATTACGCCAACTGGAATATTTTGTTACTACGGCAAAGTGTCGTTCTGTTGCCGATGCGGCGCGCAAGCTGAATGTCTCTCAGCCATCAGTTTCGAAGGCCATCACCAATCTGGAAGGTCAGTTTTCAACCCAGTTGTTTATTCGTCACCATGCCAAGGGGGTTTCACTGACGCAGGCCGGTGAGCGTCTTTTGGTCGATGCGGGGAGTTTGTTGCGATACGCCAATGACTTGCAGCAAAGCGCCCTCGATTCCGGTGAACTCATTACGGGGCAAATTGAAGTGGCGAGCTTTATGAGTGTTGCACCGGTTTTTATGCCAGCCCTGATTACTGATTTTCAGCAAATTTACGAAGGTATTTCCATCCGATTACACGAGGGAAATCAGGAAAAGCTGGTTTCAGGCCTGAATTCCGGTCGTTACGAACTGGCATTGATGTTTGATCTTAATTTGCCAGAAGAGATCTCCATCGAAAAAATGGCGGCGTTTAACCCGTATATTCTTTTGCCGGAAGGCCATCCCCAGGCTTCAAATGAATCGGTTTTCCTGCGCGATATGATGGATGACAAACTGGTGTTGCTGGATATACCACCGAGCCGGGAGTATTTTCTGGGTATTTTTCATTCTATCGGGCTTGAGCCTCCGGTTACCTTCAGTTCATCATCGCTGGAAATGGTGCGCGGCATGGTTGGCCAGGGTCAGGGCTACTCTTTGCTGGTAACCCATCCGCACCTGGATTTCACCTACGATGGGCAAAGGATAGTCACGCTGCCGTTGGCCGATGATATTCCACGTGTCGATCTGGGAATTGCCTGTCATAAGCAAATCCGTCCGACTCGTGCCATGAGGCTGTTTTTGGATTTTTGTGCAAACTGGTTCAGGCAGCACTACCCGCGGGGCGGTTCCTGCCGCGCCGAACCACCGCTTTACAATCAGTCTGCCGGTTCGCTGCGTGAAGCCGGGAGAGCCTTTACCCCGTTTCCCTGATCGGCATCCAGAAATGTGAAGTTATTTTGACCCGGGTCTTAGAATCCGGCCGCCTGTAAAAACGGATTCAGCACGCTGCATGCCGGCGCCTGCACCAGCGCCGGTTTCCCCGAAGCGATAGAGTTGTTTCATCTGCGCATCGGGCCTCTTCCGTTGTTTCGGCGCAGGCGCCGATTCCTCCAAGAGCCACGGCAAACCTTGCTCAATCTCGAGATACTAAATCGACCGCAGGGCGGTTAGCGGCGAAGCCGAAAACCGCCGATCGGTTGAATCGGAACAGGGCAATCTGTGCGCCGGCCCCGTATCCTAAAACACAGGGTAACCGGTTCAAATATTGGGAAGATTCCGGGCGTATGGTCCGCCTTCATGAATTATCCGGGCTAGTTCCGTTTCTGCGGAGATGTGTTCGCTATAAAAGCCAGAAAAGTCTCGTAGCGGCCATAACCGGTGTGGCGGATTTCAAACCGCAATCCCAGTTTTTCCGCGGCTTGTTTCGCTTTCTGGTGGATTTGCAGATTGTCGCTTTGCGCGAGATAGAGCAGTCGCGTGTAATTGGCAAAATAGAGTTTGACGAGCTGGGGGTTTTTATCAAGCCCGAGCCCTTTCCAGACCAGGCGGTCAAAGTGCTCGGCAAGAAAATCGGTGAGGAAAAAGGACCCTGGCTCGGTGTCCATTATATCGGCAAAGTCTTTCTTGCCGGTAAACAACTCGTAACAATGTGCTCCGGCTATTCGTTCAACGCCTTCTTCGGCCAGCACGGCATCAAGTTTACCTCCAGTGCCGCAATCCCCGTATAACACAATGATGTGTTGAAATTTGTCGCGGGACTGCTGAATCTTAGTGCGTACCGCTTCTGGAATTTGGTGTGGGGTATTGTGTAGATGAGCCGGCAGACATTCCACTTTCATGAAATCCAGAGCATTTTGCTTTAGCACGGCAATAATTTCACGAGCCGTGGCGCCACAGGCGATTAGCAATGTCGATGGTCGTTGGGTTGCAGAGGTGGTCGCGGTCATTGTCCCAAGATTATTGCTTGATCCCCGTTGGGAAGCCCATGGCGCCAAGATACATCTTTTGAAAGCCGTGGTAACCCGCCAACGACAAGTACTTGGTTTTCCGAGCGATGTTTTCCGCTGCCGCGCGGGATTGATCCGACAATAGGGCCATCTGCGCGCCCAGTCCAGCCGCATTGGCGATATAGTGGATGCGGTCGTTCGCCAAATCCGGGATCAGTCCAATGCGTCGGGCGCTGCGGATATTGATATAGTTACCAAAGCCGCCGGCGAGCAAAAAGGTATCGATGTCGCTGCGTTCTAGACCACTCTGTTGCAACAGCGCATCTACGCTACTCATGATCGCAGCCTTGGCCAGTTGCAACTGTCGGATATCGTCCTGGCCAAGAACAATGTCCAGGCGATTGCCGCTCTGCGATGCCCAAGCCATGACAAATTCCGGGGCGCCATCTTTGCCACTGCGTAATCGTGCCGCAATGGCATCGGGCAGCGGCCCATTCGGCTCCAGCAGCAATCGTCCCGTTTTGTTGATGATGCCGAGATCGAGCAACACGGCAACGGCATCGATGAGACCCGAACCGCAGATTCCGAGGGTGGGCGCATCGCCAATGCTATGGACCACGATGTCCTGTTCCGCGGTTACTTTATCGATGGCCCCGAGGGCTGCGCGCATACCATCGCGAATCTGCCCGCCTTCCAGCGCCGGGCCGGCCGGAGAGGAACAGGCGATCAGTCCTTGATCCGTTTTCAGGACGACTTCTGCATTCGTGCCGATATCGGCGGCGATACAATTTCCCGCCCGGCTTTCAAGTCTTGAGGACAAGATCATGCCGACCGTGTCGGCACCGACAAACCCTGCGATGATGGGAAGCATGTAGACTTGCGCCTTTTCATGCAGTCGTAGACCACATGCGCGCGCCAAACACTGATGGGCTTCCTCGATCACCGGGCGATAGGGCGCACTGCCAAGCGGTGTCGGATCAATACCGAGAAACAGGTGATGCATGCAGGTGTTGCCAACCACGACGAGCTTGCAGATATCCGTGCGGGCAATCCCGAATTGACCACAAGCGTATTCGCTCAGATCATTCAAAAAGGTGGCAATGCGCTGATGCAGCTTTTTCACATTTGTGGTTTTTTCCGCGGCAAAAGTAATGCGCGAAATCAGATCTCCGCCAAACACCGTCTGCGGATTGAGCCCGGATACGCAAGACAGTGTTTCTCCGGTTTTCAGATCGATCAGATACCCGACCACCGTTGTGGTTCCGATATCAAAAGCCATGCCGTAGGGTGTTTCGTTCTCACGGATTTGATCAATCGAATTGAGCTGGCCTTGCCATTCGCCCGGTTCGCTCAAAATCTGGAATGAGATTTCATGGTTGGGCGGCGCGATCGAATATCGGGTAGTAGATTGCGGATAGCACTGACAGGCCAATCGATAGCCTTCACGGATTTCATCTTCGCTGAGTTGAGCAAGGTCCGAAACGCCGGGTTGCGTAGCCGCTCCCTCGACCAGCTTGACGCGACAGCTCCGGCAGCGGCCGCGGCCGCCACAGGTGGCGATGATGTCGATGTCGTTTTGCCGTGCGATATTGAGAACACTGACACCGGTTTCGACAGAGAGCGGAGCACCACCATCTGTTAGTGTGATGGTGACAGGTTCGTTGCTCGAAATGCCCTCTTTTATCAATTATGTTAACTCATTCCGCAACTGCTGCTGTGGTTTGATTAAGATTGAGGTCGCCCCGGCGATAGGCCTTCAGGTAGTTCTTGCAAACCTTATCTTGGCCGAGAAGGGTATTGGCCGTGATGATGCTTGCCATCATTCGGCGATCCAGTGGATCGACAATAGCGGCATCAAGACCGCGGCCCATGGCCAACATCATGTAGACCTGGTTGATCAGCTTTCGTTCGGGCAGACCGAAGGAGATGTTCGACAGGCCGCAAACGGTGTGAACGCCGGGAAAGTTTTCCTTCAGACGCTCCATGATGGTGAGTGATATGTTGCCCGCCTGCAATTCGGCACTGACCGGAAAGATCAGCGGATCGATAAAAATGTCGTCGAGATCAATATCGTTTCTAGCTAACAGGTCGATCAGTTCAGCGCCAATGCGGTAGCGCTTATCGGCGTCCTGGGTGACGCCATCGTCGTTGATGGTCAGCCCGATGACACGGGGTTTGTACTCCCCGATCAAGGGGATCAGGGCTTCTATGCGTTCATTCTCTCCATTGATCGAATTGAGTAGGGGTCGGCCCTTGTGTGCCTTACAGCCTGCCGCGACAGCAGCCGGGTTGGTGCTGTCGATGGCAATAAGGGCTTCGGGTAATTCACCCTGGATCAGTTCAATAACCCAGGCCATGATTTGCGGCTCATCGGCGCGCATCATTGCCGTGTTAACGTCCAGATAGGCTGATCCGGCATCCCACTGGCGGCGTGCTTCATCCAAAATAAGCTCCGCATCGCGGGCTTCGAGGGCTGCGGTAATGGGTTTCCGTGTACTGTTGATGCGTTCCCCGATGATTATCATGCGTTTGATTCCCACAGGATGGTTTAGCAGGCTGTCTATGGCGAAATCGTACTCAAGCCGCAACCGGGAGTACGTACAGGCCGCCGCGATGCTTTTCCCAAGTATAATTGCACAGCGAGATAGGGTGCGTGACGACGTCACCGCCTGTTTCGTCTGGTGTTTTACGACCGAGTGACATGTGCGTCCGTGAATTGTTGAATTTGAGCTGAAAGGTTTGAAGTTTTCTCTCCAAATCAACAGAATTCCACAAAAACGCCTGGTCAAGTAATGCACGTCGAGGGCTTCGGACCAATCGTTCCACAAAGGGATGAGAAATAGGCGTATAGGGAATTGTCTTAACCTCTTCTATCTCAAGGAATCGAAGATTCAGGCATACAATTGAAGTATAGATTCTATGTTACCGCACAACCCTTAAGCGGTAAATTTGGGTTGAAGTCAGTGTTTTTTTGTAGCAATGCGAAACAGACTCTGGCGAGCTTACGACCGAGGGCTACGAAGGCAGCCGTGGTGCTCATACCTCGGGTTCTTAAAGTCAGATAGTAGGGTT
>Ga0224512_10003732_pt1 | contig 13269 bp, 13 predicted proteins | sample SF_May12_sed_USG_4_FD_169103 | JGI IMG/M metagenome (GOLD analysis project Ga0224512, IMG submission 169103) | Sediment microbial communities from San Francisco Bay, California, United States - SF_May12_sed_USGS_13 | ecosystem: Environmental > Aquatic > Marine > Sediment | place: USA...
CAGATGTTCCTTCTCAATTTTCGCGGGTCTGTGCTCGTGGCAGTTATAGCAGGTGTACTTCTCAAATGTTTTATTCACATCGTGGCAGTCTGCGCAATCCGAAGGATGATTATTATCAAACCTGAAATATTTTGTATGATCGAATGTAGATGGTTTCCAACTGTCGGTAGTATGGCATTGAGCACATTGAATTATTCTGCCCAATCCCTTATGCAGTGCATCTGCAGGTTTCTTGTTTTCGTGACAGCTTCGGCATTCGTTCTTTCTTTCCCCAAGCAGCTCATGTTTAAAGTGCGAAGGTTTCCACGCAGGCGTAGTATGGCACTCCGAACATTCTATGCTAATCATAATATGTATTTCATCGGACGGTTTTTGCGGTGTGTGACATTTGCTGCATTCCCTCTGCAGACCAGATGAAAGAACATCGTGCCTGAAATTTTGTGTCGCATTCTCTCTCGATAAACCACTATGTTCGGTGTGGCAGTCAAAGCAATATATGTTTATTATAGACTGGTGAAGAAGATTACTTTTGGTATTTGCCGCATCCCTGACATTTCCTTCAACTGATTTAATACCAATCTCCGCAAGCTGATGACATTTGATACATTTTTCAGTCTGTGCACCGGCAGCAAGAGTGTGGCATGCAAGACAGTCATTCTTAAGCATCAGGTGATCTTCAATCATCACTCCCGGATTAATAGTATAGTAGGGGAAAATAATTAACCCGGCCAGTCCGGTCAGGAAGAGTATCAAAAACAATATAAATGCAGTATTCTTCACCAGCGCCAGAAAAGAAGTGTGGTAATGATATGAAGAAGTGCCAGTGCAGCAAAGAACGCCGTTAAGGGCAGGTGAACACTTCTCCACATTTGCATTTTGTCGGCAATTAATGAAAGAGCAAAAAGTTCTTTTTCAATTTCATCATCGGAAAGATTTTTAAGTTTCAGTTCCGCACGTTTGTCTTTTATTCTCTCTCTTGCCTGCCTGAGTAAATACTTTCCCGTAATACCGCTTGCTACAACTATCAGCATAGCAAATACTGCCATACGCGGAATTACAGCATCAAATTCAAATCCAGCGTGAACAAGAATTAATAATGAGCCCGTCCAGGCAAGTGCTTCGTGCACTATCAGCAGGGTTTTCGCCTTTCCAAAATTGATAACTTTTCTTTTACGTAAGGAATAGATGAAGGAAATGATTATTAAAAAAGTTCCGGCAATACCAAGGTATCGCAAAATCCATTTATAACCCACGGATTGCAGAAAAATATGAAGCAATGTTGCAGAAGCAATAAGTACAACAAAGATAAGTATGGAAGGAATTATTGCCCGTATTGCAAATTTTGAATCCATATAATCCGGAATAATTACAATTGGAATTTACAAAATTAAAAGTTGAAAAGGATATTACGAAAAAAATATTCACGCTTCAGTTTGTCATTAACAAATCACTCAATCTTCTTCAGCAATAACCGCAACAGGGTAATAAGTATAAATTTCTTTCTTCACTAGTCTGCTAATTCCGTCGGGAGAGTACTGGTCGTAGTAAAGAACTTCTATAGGCTCACCGGATTGTGTCTGAAGAATTCCGTCGTTCTGTTTTGCAACGCAACTTTCACTTAAAATTACCGCAACAAATTTATAAGAGTCGTTTTCGGTTTCTGCAAAAATAACTTCTTCCATATCCCCGGAGATCTTTCCTCTTAAAAAACCTTTAACATACTGCCGTGTATTTGGATCAAGATTGCGGTCCGCATCCTGTATAACAATCCTGTTAAGCTCGTTTATTCCAAAGTGCTCGTAAACTTCGGTGTAGTTTTTATCGGTTAAATAAATTTCCGCAGAGGAGCCCATTAGCAAAACATCTCCCCAGGAATTCGGGTTCGTCCACGTGTAAGTGTGCACATTGCCCGGCAGGTATTTATCGGTTATCCAGAATAATCTTTTTTCAAAACCATCGTTTGCCCTAACGCTTGTGTTCACAAAAAAATGAAAACCGATTGTGCTGCCAAGCAAGCCGTTAACGTATTTAAGCTCTTCATCGGTTTTAAATACAGCCTCAACAATGTAACCTTTATCTGTCCTTTGCAGATAAAAGGGAGTAGCCCTAGCAAACAAGCTGTGTCTTCCCAGCGCTTTACCAAAATACGGGGGGTAAGGCGCAAACCAGAATTGAAAGCATCCGGCATCGAAATCATTCAGCATTTTCCTGTTCAGCGCATCGAACCAGACTTCCAGCGAGTTTGTAGTCCACCATGCACCGGCATCTTCTCTTACCGGGTATGGATCGGTTACTTCTGCTGCTACAAATATTTCATCGAAATCCCACGCAAGATAAACCTTGGCAGAAAATTCCGGATCGGAATAATCTTTTATGGGAGTCATCGGCTGAGAAAGCTCCCACTCGTCGAGGTTTCCGTCGGGAACAAACTCTTTGTTCATTCTTGGCGCAAGTCCTATTCGTAAAGATTTAAATGTTGTTTCCTGCGTTCGTTCAAATTTTTCTTCTGATTCTACCGGCGACTCGGGAAGTATCGCATACTTTGCTTGCTTCTGTGAAAAGTTTGGATAAAGAGTTGCTGCATCGTCAACAACGTTAATTGCTTCTTCAACTCTCAATCTTTCCAGCTTCCTGTTCAAAAGCTCCTTGTTTGTGTCGGATTGAACTGTCTGGTCGGGCGTTTCGTGAACGATTTCGGAACCTTCATAACTCATATCTAGCTGAACATTGCCGTCTTTACCTGTACCGCTTTTTTCTTCACCTGTCTTGCCGCTTTCGCCTTCTGTTTTTCCAGACCCATTTGATTTCAAATATTCTTTCAGCTCATTCTGCATACCGCCCAAATCATTTTCACCTTGTCCGAAATAATTTTGAGTGATGTCGTTTATCTTTTCTTCATCAAGATCCGATGAAGTTACAACATCGGAGAAATTATCAACCTGCTTTTCTGTCAACTCGGGCTTGTGCTTCTCGATTAATTCTTTTACCTGCTTTTTTCTTAATTCCTTTTCTTCAATCTGTTTCTTTATCAAATCTTTGAATTTTGTCTCTTCCTCTTTCTTTTTTTCTTCTGTGATTTCTTTTTGAACCTGTTCAGGCGGTTCGGGTTTGGCAAGCCCGAAGAAGTCGGTTGAGTAAAGCCACAAAAACAGCAGCAGATGAATTATGGTTGAAAAGAGATAGAAGCGCTTCATTCCACTTCCTTCACAGCGAAAGAAATTTTTTCAATTCCCAGCTTTCGTGCAATATCGGTAAGCCGCATTACTTTTTGGATGTCAGCACCCTGTTCAGACCTGACTAGTATAACTTCCTTTCCACCCTGCGCAAAAATATTTTTTATTCTTTCCTCTAGCTGGCTTTCTTCAACCACTTCATTCTTAATGTAGAAGCTCCCGCTTTTGTGAATTTCAATAATCAGTGTGTTTTCAATCTTCATCATCTCCGGTTGATCGGAAACAGGCAGGTTCATCGGGAGAATTTTTTCTTCTTCCTGGACTGTAATTGTGAGAATGAAGAAAATCGTTAAAAGAAAGATTGCATCCAGCAAAGGCATAAAGTTGAAAGAGTAACCTTCGTCTTCTTTTTCAATTTCAGTTTTCATTTTTTGCGGAGATTGTTTGTATGTAATCTTCAATATGCTTTGAAAGTGCTGAAATACTTTTACTCGTTCTGTATTTAATGAAGTAATGCCCGCTCATTGTGTAAGCGGCTATTACAAGTCCTGCAATTGTTGTGCTTAATGCTTTACCAATTCCCTGCGAAAGCATCTGAAACTTTTCCGTTCCTCCCAAATCACCGATCGACAAAAATGCTTCGGCAAGACCGAGCACTGTTCCCAGAATACCGAGCAGCGGTGCAAGCTGCACAATGAATATCAAAGCGTGCATTCTTTTTTTCTGTGCAGCAACCTCTTCAACAAGTGCATCTTCAATTATTTGTTTATTGTGTGAGGGGTTTGCGGCAGAGTCCGGTTTTAGTTTGGCTATCAATTTTACAATTGAGGGATTGCCTTTGCTTAATACTTTTTGTTTTACAATTTCATCATTTGATTTTACTGTGCTCTTCAACTTGAAGAAAAAATCATCGTACTTTGCATTCTGCTTGTAGATGAAAACCAGCTGTTCAATTATTATCGCAAGTGAGATTATTGAAATGACGAATAGTATGTAGATTATGAATCCGCCCTGCAGGAACATGTTGAGATAAGATTGCTCCATTTTTCCAATCCGTGGATATTGAGAAAAAGATTACCCTAAAGTTACGATTATGTGAGAAAAGTTATGAGGAGAATGGGCTTATTTCACCTATTCTTACTATTTATTACTTATTTGTTTTATATTCATCTATCTCATCACAGAAGAAATAATTTTTTAACTAAATGGAGAATAAAAATGAAAAAGAGTTCTACCTTAATAATTTTTCTCTCTGTGCTTATCTATTCATTTTCATTTGGACAGAGTTCACTTACGGATTTGTTAACAAAACAATTTCACCAGGCCTGGAATAAGGAAAACATTAATGAAATGGTCTCACAGCTTCAGCACGATGCATTTTTCAAATCACCCCACCAGCTGAGGTATGGAAGAGATAAAATGGCTGCAACGGTCCTGAAAACAAATCCATCTAAATATAAAGTTGTAAGCACAAAGGAAATTCATTCAAAAGTTGAAGATGACATTGCCTGGTCAATAGGTGAGTTCACTTCTGATATTTATGATAAGTATGGAAATAAAACTAAAGAACAGTTGAAAGGTACTTACACATATGTTTTCACAAAGAAAAATAAAGGGGATTGGAAAGTTCAAATGCTGATTTATCACGAGCAAGAATAGACTCAGAAGGAATAGGATATTTTATATGAACACTATCAAGAATTTACAGCACTTAGTATAAATTGTATTTTACAAAAGCTTTAGATAGTTTCGTTCTATCGTCGGGTAATAAATTTACAATTCATCATCACTCTTCTATTTCACCCGGGATAACTTACCTTTGCCACACAACTCTCGGTCAGGTTAAAATATAATTCATTCACATATTACTAAGGAGGTGCTATGCGCAAAATTATTTTTGCAGGGGTTATAACTACATTGTTTTCTATTGTACTGTTGTTTCAGTTTAGTTGTGCGGGGGAAAAAACTGCCAAACCTCTATCACAGGGAGAGATGATTGCTTTGGGGAAATACATCGTAACCACGAGCGGGTGTGATGACTGCCATACACCTAAAATATTTACTGAGAACGGACCTGTATTTGACACAACAAGACGTTTCTCGGGTTATCCACAGGGAGAAGTATTGCCTGCTATTGACATGAACATGATAGGACCCGGTAAATGGTCAATGACTGACAAGCATTTAGGCGCATAGGTAGGAATGTGGGGAATTTCTTATGCATCCAATCTCACACCCGATAAAGCAACCGGAATAGGTACTATGACAGAAGAGATGTTTGTTAAATGTTTAAGGGAAGGAAAATATATGGGTGTTGGCAGACCATTGCTTCCTCCAATGCCGTGGGATGTCTACGGAAAGAAAACAGATCAGGACCTTAAAGCAATGTACGCTTACCTGATGTCTGTAAAACCAATAAATAATATGGTTCCGCAGCCGGTAACACCGGATAAAATGGGGCAAGTGTTGGCGAAAAAATAAAAGTTTATAATTAATAGGAGGCTACATAAATTGAAGCACTCTCTTTTATTGAAGCGAGTGCTTTTTTACTTTAGACATCACAGCCTTTGCCGTGACATCCGGCGTGATTGTCATGCTGGCTTGTTCCGACAGAACGGGGTTCTGACGAACGAGTCCGGAATCTGCCTGCTCGTATCGTCTCCGACGAGTCTGAGCGGGCCAGATAGGCAGGGCGGGAATGACAGCTTAATATTGATTACAACTCTTATAATTCAAATTTTATTTTTATTTTTGTCCTAAAGTATACCATTGACAGGAGGTAAAATGAAAACGCTGGGTGCTGTTTTAACAAAAATATTATCACTGCTATTAATAGCCGTAATTATATTTGGTTGCGGGGGCGATGGAAAAGAAAATGTGGACAAAAAAGGAAATATCCCCGAGCCAGATAAATCGACTTATGATGTTGAGTATACAGACAACACAGTTGTTATTGAAGAGGATGTTATGGAATCATTCCTTTCTGCAGATAAAAAATCAGGTGTTTATATGTTTACTTCCGATGCCGATGATCTTCTGGATCTGAAGCCTGGCAAGATCGTTTTTTTCTATGATCACTCCGTTAGAAGAGTGAAGAGTGTAGCAGAACAGGGAGATGATATAATAGTATATACCGAATATGTAACTCTTAATGAAGTAATTAAAAACGGAACTATTGCGTGGGAATCTGAAATTGATTGGTCTTCCGATCAACCGGAAGTTAAGAACGCATCTTTATTAATGGGTGATGCAATTTTTGCTTCTGAAACAACCTCGGAATTAAAAATCCACTTTGAGGGGAAGATTCAGGGATGGGATATCAACCTGGATCTTGAACCAAAGAATAACAAGCTGAATATTGATATAACAGGTTCAAAATCTATTAAAGGACAAAAGGTATGTTCAATCCAGGGTAAGGGATTTATATCCAAATTTACCAATCAGGCAGAAATTCATTTTGCCAATTCCGAATTGCAAAATTTTGAATTTCAGAATAACGGGTTAAAAGGCGAACTTGAGATAATATTTGCAGCAGTTGGGTTGGGTTCAGAAATTGCAACACTCGAAATCCCTGCAAAAATAAAAATACCTATGATTATATATAACATCCCGATTTCCTTTAACATTGGGTGCAACTTGAAAGTTTACCCGGAAGTAAAAGAAGGTGCAAGCAGCCAGGCAAGTTATAAATTAACTTATGACAGTGACATGGGTTTTAAGTTTATTGATGGTGATGCCCAGGTGAAAAGTAAAATCAAATCGGAGAATATGGCTGTTACGGGTGAAACTGTTAGTGCGGGTGTTGTTGCCATGGGAGTTGGGGTTGGTCTTGAATTTCCGCGATTCGAAATTGGAATACTGGGAGAAATTGTGGTTCCATATTTTCTTTATAATACTAGTGTCTCGACTTTTTTTGAACCGGGACTGTTGAGCAATGCACCTCCTTGCCAGGAAGGGAGGTTGAAATTTAAATGCGTATCCGGAATTGATCTCAACTTTTTCGGTGTGAGTTATGCTTTCTCAAAAACACATTTCGAAAAAGAAAAAAAATGGCAGACAGAGGGTTCACAGTGTGAGGATTGAAGTTACTTAATTACTCCGCCAACTCTAAGGTTTATTCCGTATTCGAGAAAAGCTTTTAAGCAGCAAAGAAAGTGAGTCCAACCTTCAACCTGTCCCATACATTGGTTCGCTCCTTTATAATCTGCAGGCCAGTCCGATTCGGTTATTTTAACAAGAGTATGATTTTCACCTTTAGTTTCGAGTGTAATAACAACCACGCATTCAACGCCGCTGCCTCTCCATTCAAACGAGACGGTTTTATCCTTCTCAACTTTACCGACTTTTATTTGCAGTTCTGCATCAAAATCCTTCCACGTCCAGGTTAGACTTTTTCCACTTTCCATCTTTCCTGTGCTGCCTGATATAAAATATTTATTCATCTTCACAGGATCAACAATTGCTTCAAATATTTCACTAGTCGGTCTAAGTATCCCCATTTGCACCTTTGCTTTGATTGTGTTTTCGCTCATAGAGACTCGTTTTGTTTTTGTTGACGGCAATATAATAAAATTAGAAAAGCATCCGATAATATTATTATTCCACCCATCATTTTTTTAGTCACGATTAATAAACTATCAGTATTTTAACAACACTAAATCAAAAAAATTCGGATGATCGTATGAAAACATTAATAATCTTTCTCATCTCTGCGGCATCGTTGTTTGCACAGATTGCTGCAGATGATGTTCAGGCATTCACCCTTAAGAACGGGATGAAAATTTTAGTTCTTGAGAACAGCTCAATTCCAAATGCAAATATGTATTTGTTTTACCGAGTCGGTTCGCGTAATGAGCATGTTGGAATTACGGGCATCTCTCATTTCTTTGAACATATGATGTTCAACGGTGCACAGAAATACGGACCAAAGCAATTTGACCGCACAATGGAAGCCAACGGTGGAGCTAACAACGCATACACATCAGAGAATATTACAGCATACACAAACTGGTTCCCAAGTTCAGCACTTGAAGTAATTTTTGATCTTGAAGCAGATAGAATTGCTTATCTTAATTTTGATTCTTCGATGATCGAAAGCGAGCGCGGTGTTATTCTTTCTGAAAGATCAACCGGACTCGAGAACAATCCAATGGAAGAGCTCTGGCAGGAAGTTCAGGCAACTGCATTTATGGCTCATCCGTATATGTGGCCGGTAATAGGTTGGGAATCTGATATAAAAAACTGGACCAAGCAGGATCTTGAAAATTATTTTCATACTTACTACGCTCCGAATAATTGCCTGGTTGTAATCTCAGGCGATGTAAAGCTTAGTGAAATAAAGAAACTCGCAGAAAAATATTGGGAACCGATTCCAGAGCAACCAGAGCCAAGGAAAGTACACACAGTTGAACCAGAACAAACAGGTGAGAGAAGTGTATTTGTTCAAAGAGAAGTTCCATCGCCTTACCTGATGATTACTTATCACGTTCCCCAAACAGGCAGTGATGATTATTATGCGCTCGATCTGCTGAGTTCGATTTTATCGCAGGGAAGATCATCAAGACTCTACAGCGCACTTGTTGAAGAAAATCAGCTTGCACTTGAAGTAGGCACATATTACGGTGATGCTTTCGATCCGACATTGTTTTATTTCTACGGAATGTGCAATGACAGTGTAAAAGCATCCGAACTTGAAGTTTCCATAATCGAGCAAGTTCAAAAAATTATTGACGAGGGAATAAGTGAAAACGAATTGCAGAAAGTTAAAAACCAGAAACTGATGGGTTTCTATAAAACACTGGAAACAATCAATGGTATGTCGAACACTATTGGTACCTATGAGCTTTTCTTCGGTGATTACAAAAAACTTTTCTCTGCTCCGGATGATTATAAAAAAGTTACGACCGATGATATCAAAAGAGTTGCCGGAGAATATTTTACAAAAGATAACAGAACAATAGGAATACTGAATACGGAGGAAGAGTTATGAAAACAATCATTCAATCATTCGTCCATACAATCATACTCGTACTAATTTTAGGCTCGACTGCTTTTAGCCAGTTCAAACTGCCTGATTACGAAACAATTAATTTAGATAACGGATTGACAGTTTATCTAATGGAAAAGAAAGATGTTCCTTTAATTTCATTTTCAGCGGTGTTTAACGGGGGAGTTATCAAAGATGGTTCGACTTCAGGTATTGCATCATTCACAACAGAAGCATTGAGGTTTGGGACGACAAACTACTCAAAGTCACAGATCGATTCGTTGTTCAACTTTTACGGAAGCAATGTCAATACTTATGCATCTGCAGACTATTCAGGTTTATATACGCAGTTCATGAAGGAAAATACAGAAACACTCTTATCTGTTGTCAAAGAAATTATTTTAAGTCCAACCTTTCCGGATGAAGAAATTCAAAAAAGAAAACAAAGATGGATCGCCGAAATAGACCAGGCAAAGGAAAGTCCAAGATCAGTAATTGGCAGTTATTTTAATAAGGACATTTTTGGTGATGCACCTTATGGAAATCCGGGACGCGGAACTAAAGCAGGAATTGAAAGCATTTCATTTGAGAAGGTAAAGGAGTTTTATAACACTAACTACAGACCTGAAAGTTCAGCAATAGCTGTTGTTGGTGATTTTAATTCACCTGAAATGAAAAATATTATTAAGAAACACTTTGACGGATGGAAAAATGAATCGAACAAAATGATAGTAGATGTGAGAATGATAAACACACCATTTGAAAGTCCTTCTGTATATCTCATTAACAAAGACAACGCTACGGAAACAACTTTTATGATTGGCGGATTTGGTTTTACAAAGAATAATCCAGATCAAATTCAGCTTGATGTTATTAACACAATTCTCGGCGGAAGATTTACTTCCTGGCTGAATGATGAGTTGCGGGTTAATGCAGGTCTGACGTACGGTGCAAGAAGCAGATTTGCTCAATATAAAAGTTCAGGCACATTTTACATTTTCACATTTACAGCAACAAAAAACACAGAAGCTGCAATTGACCTTGCACTTAAAACATATAAAAGGCTATTCGAAACTGGAATTGATGAGGAAACTTTGTCATCTGCAAAGAATTATGTTAAAGGACAATTCCCTCCCGATTATGAAACGGCAGGATCATTGGCTGCTTTTCTCACGCAGAAATATGTTTACGGTCTCGATGATTCTATCATAAATAATTTTGAAAATGAAGTAAACGGACTAACGATCGATAAAGCGAATGAACTGATAAATGAATATTTTCCAAAAACCAATCTGCAATTTGTGTTGATTGGCAAAGCTGAAGATATTAGAGATAGAGTTGCAAAATATGGTAAGGTTACTGAAAAGAATATTAACGAGGACTCATACTAAGTTTAATTAAATTGGAGACGCTTTTAAATGCGTCTCCACGTTTTACCTGAAATACAAAACAATTCCTACCTGGACTGCCACAAAGTTAATTTGAGTTTCATTTACGGAATAGTAAAATCTATCATTGGCATACCGAATGGAGTTACGATCAAGCAGATATACAGCTGAGCTCATTAAATATCTTCCCTTTATATCAAGATAAACTGAACCACTTTCGTTTTCTTGCGCTCCCAATAAAAATTTAAATCCTCCACCGATTCCATACGTCCAGGCCCAATCATCAATATAAAGATTAACCGAATTATAATTTAAAGTTATTAGTTCAGTATTTGAGAAAATATAGCTTCCTCCGAAAATTGTTTCCAGATATGGTCTGACTGTACCGCCAGTTGGTGCAACCTGAAGAATCATATTCAAATTGATAAAATTATTTGCACGGTTGTTACCCAAATTAGTTTCACAATCGCATGGGTCATCATAAAAATAAAGTCCCTGTCCGAGGTAAGATAGGCTGACTCCCATGCCGATAGGTTTTTCTTTGGAAGGAGAAATGAAGAAGAATTCAAAATTACCACCGTATCCAACTTCATTGTCAAAATTCTGATATTCATTAACAGGAATAGCAGTTGTGAAGTAAAAACTAGTTGAAGGCTGCGCCATTAAATAATTTGTTGCCGATAGAAAGAATAGGCTGATTAGTATTGTTAAATTTGGTTTCATTTTATTATCCTCTGTTTCTAATACTATCATGGACAAAATCCTTGCCTGATTTTATCGGTTATTCTGGTAGAGGTTTTTATGCGAAAATGCTTATGAATTAGAGAAATGAGCTTAGCTGTGTGATTTATATCAACCGACGATCATCATCTGGTGTATAAAGAATAGTTCAATCGATATAAATAAATTCGACAGTTGGATATTAGGAAGAATTAAGGATTTCAGGATGGTTTATTTAGTATAGATCCTGTAATCCCAGGGATTAAGATTGAAAGTTTCCTTTGATACTAAGGATTCCAGCTTGCCTGTGAAAAAGTTTTTATATGAACCTTGCAGTGACTCCCCCGTAAGATCAAATTCAAGTGGTTTGTCTGAAAGATTAAATATTGCAAGGATTTTATCTCCCTCAGAATTTCTGGTGAATGCAAATATATTTTTTTCATTAGTGCTTTTAAGAAAGATCATTTTCCCACCGAGATCGCCGTTACGAAGAGCCTTGTTATCCTTCTTTAACTGAAAAAGTTTGGAATAGATATCGAAGAGTTCATAATTTTTCCATTCCACAGTATCCTTGTCGAAGAAGGATAGTCGCTTTGTATTACCAGCTTCCTGTCCGGTATAAACCAGCGGCATATCAGGGATAACGCAAGTTAATACAGCAAACGTTTCAACACCGTTGCCCAATCTTTCAAACACAGTTCCGTTCCAGCTATTCTCATCGTGATTTGAAGTGAACTGCATCCTGAATGCATTCTTTGAAAAATCATTTTCGTTCTTCTTGAGATGTTCGGTTAAATCAACAACTGTTTTCTCATCTTTAGCAATTCCATTCATAATATTGTGAAGGTTCCAGTCGTAAGTCATATCAAAAGCAAGATGAACTTTCGGCGTATCCCATTCAGCCAGCATAAAAACATTCTTAATTTTTTCTAACTCAGTTCTTGCTTCGATCCAAAATTCTATTGGAACCATTCCTGCAACATCGCAACGGTATCCGTCGATGTCGCACTCCTCGACCCAGAATTTCAGTGCCTCGATCATTTCAGCCCACAGTTCTTTATTTTCATAGTTTAGATCAGCTACATCTGTCCAATCAGGAACCGGTGTAATTATGATATTAAGCGAATCAGTCGTGTAGAATTCGGGATGATCAATAATCCATTCATTGTTCCATGAAGTGTGATTAGCTACCCAATCAATAATTACATACATCCCCATTTTATGAACCATCTTTACTAAAGATTTAAATTCATCCAGCGTACCAAATTCCGGATTGACTGCTTTATAATCTTTGACCGAATAATAACTGCCGAGCGTTCCTTTTCTGTTTTTTTCTCCGATTGGATGAATAGGCATAAGCCACAAGATATCAGCTCCAAGTTCTTTTAATCCCGGTAAGTGCTTTTCAAAAGCTTTGAAGTTACCTTCTTCTGTGTACTGCCTTATATTAACTTCATAGATTGATTTATTGTAGCTCCATTCAGGCGGATTAAACTTTTGAGCAGAAATGTTTCCTGAAAGAATTAGTAGAAAAGATAAAAGGCTTATAAATCTAAAATATTTTTTTAGCATAGAAAATTTCGTTTTGGGTTTAATTTTATGATTCGCTCAGGCAAAAAACGGAAGGAAGGTTAGACGTTAATAACCTACAGCTTAAACCATTTGGGATTACGAGATTCAAAAGTTTTTTCCCCTGCACTGATTTTATTCGAAGATTTAAGTGATGCAGTGATTTCTCTTTTCTTCTTTATAAGTTCCTGTTCCTGCCGGATTTTTTCTTTAATACTTGCATACTTATCAAATACAAGTTTATTCCTGTTGATATCTTCTTCGAGCCTTGTTTTTACAGATGCCAATTTATTGATTGAAACCCGGTGATCTTCGTGTTCAATTTTTATTTTGTTTATTGAATTCCGAAGTTCATAAAGTTCACTTGTTGAGTGCCTGATATTTTGGTTAAGCTCATTCAACCTGTTTTTATTATCGTCTATTTCTTTATTAA
>Ga0224512_10003733_pt1 | contig 13267 bp, 18 predicted proteins | sample SF_May12_sed_USG_4_FD_169103 | JGI IMG/M metagenome (GOLD analysis project Ga0224512, IMG submission 169103) | Sediment microbial communities from San Francisco Bay, California, United States - SF_May12_sed_USGS_13 | ecosystem: Environmental > Aquatic > Marine > Sediment | place: USA...
AGAATAATCCTGCAAATCTCAAATAGAAATATTCTAAGAATAATTCTCCATATACTTCTCTAATTTACTACCCACTCAGGCACAGTATGTGCACAAAAGAGGGACAGTTTAGATGACAAAACAAGCATGGGATGATGATAATTTTGAAGGTAAAGCGTTAAGACGAGTGTTTTCTAAATTATTAAAACGATTTGAAAGAGATATACAAAATGATAACGTTGAACTAGAAACATTACAAAAGATAACACATACATTAACAACAGTTGGAAAGGTAAAAGGAGATATCTAGTAGACAAACACAACAGAATAGAAGACAGGATAAAATTATTAGAATCAATAATTGGCGCAATCAAGTAGCCAAAATGACAACACCCTAATCTAAGGAAATTGTGGCCAGATTCAACACAATATTGTCCCCTATCGGTAAAAATTTAATTCAATAATGAACAATAAATAGATTCAATGATTACTGGAACTTTCTTACATCAAAAGCAGACAGGCATGAAGTCCATCATTCGTACTAGACTTTTAGATGATTGTCTTGTTTTATATCCGGAATTTTCCATCCTTGTGTGGTTTACATTCAACTAACAATACTCCACCAGCCTCATCTATTGTACAACCACATTGTAGTTCCATGAAATGATATTATTGTATAATTGATTAAAGAACTTGTATACGTTTTATGTTTTGTAATGAATACATAATTTACATAGATCTGATTCTCTACAAGAGAATCCAAGAATCTTGAGGGAATTCATCAAAGCCTATTTTGGAGTTTTTAGGGAATCCTGAAAAGCTAAAGTTTGTAATTAGTAGAAAAAATATTCAAATCAAATATGCGTAACTGATTCAATTATAATAAAAAGAAAAAAAGATTATGGATGAGGCATTATTTTTTTTACATATTTTGTAATGATTGGTTTTTTGATACATTAGTTACACTTCAATTTTCATTCGTTAATGTAGCAAATATGTGCCCATTTGCATGATCTTTGTTTTCATAAAGTATGTCGCGTTCTTTGACTGAAACCAAATATCCGGCATTTTTTAGAAGATTTATGATATAATCTCGATTATAATAGCTATGATATTCTATCATCATGTTTTGAATTATCTTTTTCTTTAATGTTGATTGGGCTCCTTTTAGAGCCATTACTTCTGCTCCTTCAATATCTATCTTACAAAAAAGAATTTTGTCTGCATTTTCATTTTTTATCAGTGTATCTATTGTGATTGTTTTTGTTTTCTCGTTTTTGATCTGATTTTGCGGGATTGCCCAATCACTTAATATCTTCTTATCAATTGTAGACATTGAATCGTGTGTGTAAAAGTTAATTTCAATGTCATCTTTGTCTGTTATTGCGCGATTGTACAGTATAACATTTGAAAACTCGTTTAATTTGCAATTATGTTGAAGTATATCAAATATGCTCCTAGATGCTTCAATTGATATTATTTTTGAATTTTGATATTTATTTGCAAATATACAAGTATAGTAACCAACATTAGATCCAATATCTAAAATCAATCCTCCATTTTTAGGGGATTTTAATGCAAATTCTTTCTCTTCATTTTCCCAATCTAGTTTTACAAAAACCATATAGTCTATCACGATAGGAATTAATAACAAGACTCCATCACGTTTTATCATTACTTTTTTTGCTGGAATCCAATTGAGAATATTTGGCTTACTCAGTATAGTCTTACCTGTATTTTTTTTTCCAAGTGTAATGTAAATTAGAGTGAGGATTATAATTCCATTTAGAATGTAGATTAAGAGAATTATCTTATCTTTTATTGTATATCCAAATTTATATCCTCTTATCCAATCTATTATCTCACTTTTAATTGATTTCAATCACATTCTTTTCTACGATTGTTATCAATATCACTTTTGATAAAAAAAAATTACGTAATCAACATCTCCTAATTTGTTTTCTTAACAATTCGGCAGAATTTTGTAACAAATCATTCTTCTTTTTCTTGTTGTTTTGTGAAATAATCATATACGTTTTTTAAAACAAGTTTGTTGTCTTTGAGGTTCACCGATATTCCAAACCTTTGAGATATTTTACATTAGTAATTTTTCTGTCCTCGAATAGTCATTTTACAAAACGATCATTTTGTCTTTTGTTGAAAAATTTTTGGGTCAAAGTGGAATTCTGGTAATTTAAAATAATTAGAAAACTCAACAGCAATTTTGACACCTTTTTTGAATTGATCTCCAAGAGTTTCATCTGAAGGATGACCTTTTATCTGAAAATGCTTTGATGTGTAATGCACTATAACGTTTCTTCCTTTTTGAAAAGCAAGAAGGTCGCTTTTTTGAGATGTTGTGAGGAATCCTATGTTCCACATAATTTCAGCATATGTGATTAAACCTAAGGATTTTCTGGGAAGTTGTGATTTATCACTTGTATTTATCAAGTATCGAATCCAGAAATTATGTAGCTGATATTCTAGAACTTGTGCCAATCCAATAAATGCCTCTCCGCGATATCTTCTCTTATAGTGATTTTTTGCTCTGTTGATTTCTTTAGGAAAAATTGAATTATATTTTTTAGTATTCTTGTTGAATTCTTCAAACAGTTTTTCTATTTTCTTGGTATTGTCCCTTCTCACAAAAGAATTCCTTCTTTCATTCTTCTAAAGTTTTACGACCATCACATGTTTCTACGAACAAAACTCTGGCAAATCATAGTAAATCCTTGTGTAACTCCAACTTTTCACAATTATAACGAAGGTTAATGGATTTTTAGGCACGAGGGGGATACCATTTTTACTCTTTGTCGATAAAAAGAGAACACACCATTGCCCTCCCTATTCTGCAATGTTTCAATCATTGTATAATACAATGACTACCTAGTAAATTATAGATTTGGAAATTACTAAACTGGTTTAATTTTACAATACATTGCTACAAGATTAACTTGTGACCATGTACTGCTAGTTTTCAAAACACTTTAGAATTCAAAATGATTCAGATGATAATTTTGAATTGGGCATCTTCTAGGATGTGCAGGTAAATCATAAACCGATCCGCTAAACGTAGAGACAATTTGTGACTTGAAATCCTCAATATGATATATCGAATACATAGATGTGTCTGTCCTGTCTAATCTTAAATCTAGGTTTGTGTTGATTAGACCAACACATGCCAGAAACACACTAATGATAAGCATCTCTTCTCTTTCTGATGTATGTTCATCGCCGAATTCTGGTATGGGTCTGTCAATGAAGATATGTGCTTCTGCAATGTTTCCTTCTTGAGTTCCTGCATCTTTGATGATTAATTTGTCATTCCAAACAAAGTGTGCTTTTCCCATTTCAAGTCCTTCAACATAGTAAATTCTAACATGAAATTTTGGTTGCTCCATCTATAATTTAATAAAATTATTACTAATAATTAATTTCCAACAAATCACCTTTCCAGTTAACAGATAGACAGACTCACAATTTCATGCGTAAGGGGGGCGTTCCCTTTTTACTCTTTGTGGATAAACTCGTTCACACTTTCACTTTGTCTGTTTGTCTTTCGTAAAGACAATCCAGCAGCTTGGATACGGTGCCACATTGCAAGTTGGAATACCTGATTCATCTAAAAACCTGATTCTGCCCTTGATAAAGTGAACACTAGATTTGCCTTCCACAAATTTGTGCCACCAAATGGTGTCTGTCTTGGAATAAGTCAATATCAGGCAAGACATATTGTTACTTTTGTGTTGCAAATATGCAAATTCCATAAACTCTGAGACTTTAGAATATGGTGGATTCATGAAAAAATCTTGAGTTATAGAATAATCAAAACAGTTCTGCTCTTTTGTAATATAGTTTGGTAAGACATGGTTTGCATGACTGGCACATATATCAATTTGTGGATAAATGTCATATTTTTTACAGATATTTTGAAATAATTCCTTTGGAGTACCATACTCATCTTGAACATTAATCGAATGAAGATGCTGGACTGATCTTGATCTCATTTTTGTTTATCCCGTCTTTTGTGACGAACTCGTTTTTTACAGCATATGCAACATATTCTATATTCATCAAACCACACCCTACAATAACTGCAAAACCTCAATCCTAATTCATATTTTTTTTGTCCCCACTTTGTCTTGATTGCGTATCTTGTACAAATTCCACGACAAGCGCCTCCTGCAAGCAAGCCTGTGCAACTTTTGCCATTTTTTGGTGGCTTACTCTTGCAAGTAACGATAAAAGACCTTTCAAGGAATGGTTCTCTCAAATTCTTGCCTCCAGAATATTAAACTGAGAAATTCTCTGAAACAGCAAATCAACATAGTCATCAATGTTTTTTACAAATTCTTTAGATGTTCCATCTTCTGCAGATATCAAAATTACAATCTGGGATATTGCGATTCCAGTTTGATTGTGATACATCATTGAATATAGAGTTGCCTGGAGAAAATAATCTTCAATGTATTCTTCATATTTTTCTGCTCTGCTGGTTTTAAAATCAATTATGGAAAGTGTTCCGTTATACTCTGCAATGCAGTCAGATGTTCCTCCAAACATAAGATAGTCATGGTATAGCAAAATTTCAGTTTCACAGATGTCATCTATCTTGTTTAGGAATGGTTGTAATTGTCTGAAATGTTTCCATATTATTTGAGAGTGTTCTGATTTATTATTGCTATTTTGGTTTCTTGTATCATGTTTAGATAAATTATTGTTAAGATAATCTTCTGCTAGTTTGTGGACAAGCGTTCCAATGTATGTTGCACGTTTTGTTATTCTACCTGCTTTTTCTTCTCCAATCCTTTGTCTCCATTCTTGTAAACCTTTTTTCTTTTCTTCTGATACGGTAGCTGACAGCATTGCAGTTACAGATGGATAGATGTGTCCATTTGGTGTGTGATAGAAATGTTTGTTATCTTTTTCTATCAGTATGGCTTTCTTTGATTGTGGAATTCTGTCACCAATCCAGGTGAATCTCTTTTGGAATGTCATGGTGTGACCTCTATGTTTCGATTCGAATTCAGTCGAAGCCATCGAAACCCAAAAAAGTTCTTGTAATTTGCTTGGATTACACCAAAGGAGTTCATTTTAGTCTCCTTTTTTTGATACTAGTTTCGATTAATTCTGGAATATCTCTTTCTATTTTCTCTCTGAATTCTTGAAACGTTATGTGTGGATTTGTTTGATCATAAATTCTAGTTATTTTTCCAAATTCTATCGAAGCTTGTCCAAGCCTTGCCAGGCACGTCCATATATATACAAAATCAGTTTCGATGGTTTCGATTAGGTTTCGAACGAAACCCTCCAGGTTGTGGATGCTCAACTCACTGGTCTTCGAATATAGTTTCTGGCTCTTGTTCTCAGGATTTGGAATGGATTCAAGTAACCCTTCATCAACTAATGGTTTTAGATAGTTTTCAAGGACCTGCTTGTTTGTTATTGGTTTTGTAAACTTCCTAATGTATACTTCAGCGCATTCAGCAGAACTTAATGTAATGTCATCCTTGCTGTGACGAATTAGTTTGTGTTGGGATTCCTCAATGTTTGTCTGGACGTATCCCTTTTCTTCAAGTGCTGGAAGAAATACCTGCTCATAGAACTTTATCTTTTCAGGTGGAACGGTACTAATTTTTCCAATTATATTAATTGCATTTTTTATAACACCAATTGATGTAATTATTGTATTTTCTTTTTCTCCATTATACTTTGTAAACTCTAACTTCATCAAAGAATTTGCATTGATCAGAGTTTCAATGTTGCAAAATGATAGCACCCTTTTGAAATGTCTCATCGATACTCCTTGGTTGTGTGGGAATAGATCTGCCAGTCTGTCAGAGAATGGATTAAACACAGGATTGTTTCCATCCTTGCACAATAATGTCAGTGAATCTTTGAATCTATCAATATAGTATTTGCAGTATTGTTTGTCTTCAGGATGACAGTACAATCCACTTGCCCATGATGGCTTGCCAATTTTCTGAGACGTCAGCTTGTTTGCCTCATGATACTTTGAGATGTTTGTGTTCGGAGATATGATAAAAAATCTTGTTGCAATCTCTTCCCATACTTCGTTTTTTGCTTCGTTTTTTGCAGAACATACAATCACTGCAGGCCATCCGCGAATTATTGATTTTTTTACAGTTAGTGAACCGTCTGATTTTGTGGTTCTGTACTGGATCTCTTTTTTGTCATGAGATAGAATCGGTTTTAGCATCTCATAGGTTTCAGGTTTTGGATTATCCAAAAATAGGATTATCTTGTGGGTCAGGTCAACTAGATGGGATGAATCAATCATGACATTCAAGCGGATATTCTTGAGTTGCCTTGCAGTTTTTTTGTCACCTGCAGATTCTGCCTCTATAATTTGATCATCAATTCTTTGCAGTTTTGGCGCAATTGGCTCTCCATCGCTGTCAATTTTTTCCCCATACTCGTGAATTAGTGAGGTTGGAGATAGCCTGCCAACTGAGATTACGTCATTTTCAGGGAAAATTTCTGATACCTCGACTGTGGCATATGTTTTGCCTTCTGAAGATGGAGCTAAAACACCTACGTTAATTGGCTCGTTTGTGTATGCTGATAAAAACACCCGAAGCAGCTGCTTGACTAGCAACGGATCGTCTTTGATTTTTGAGTTGAGGTATTTTTCTATCTGGTGCAGTGGTCTGCCATGGGTAGTGATTCTCTCAATTGCTCTTTTGCTTTGTTTTTGGAAAATCTCAATTACTGGCTCTAGATCAAAAGAGTCAGAAGTCAGATAATTTTTTCTGTCAGTTTCAGTTGTCATTGGTACCTCCTCTGAAAACCAAGTCGCCTTTTTCGCGATTGCATATTTTGCATAATGTTTGAAGATTGGACAGGTCATCGGTTCCGCCTCTAGAGACTGGAACAATATGGTCAACTTCCAAAGTTACTCCACCAAGTGAAGAGGAAACACCACATTCCACACACTTGTAGTTATTTTGCTTTAACACTTCATGACGTAGTCCCTTTGGAAGGTGTTTTCTTTTTGGAGAGTATACAAAGTCATAGAATTTTTGTTCCATTCTTCCATCCAGATTTTCAACTAGGACCAAAAGTGTCTTGACACAATCCCTGCAATAGTCAATTCCGATTCCACCTGTTTTGTCAATTGCATTAAAGAAACACTTTCTTGTTGTGCTTGAACTGTTGCATCCGTCACACAATTTTTCATTTACGTATATGTACGGTGAATTAATTGCAGAACTATTCTGTAAGCACATATGACAATAGTTTTGGAAATACCATTGAGAGAAAACTACGACGTGTTGTGATTCTTTATTCTTACAACATGCACAAATTTTAGACTTTACAAGTTCTTGGGAATGTCCTATCGGATAGATTCTCAAAAATGAACTGCTGGTCATTATATTTTTAACACCTTCTCCCTTGAGCAGTCACATCCTGTAACAAAACAGCCGTACCATGAGCACGAATCCAATCCACATCTCATACAGACACCAATTCCCACATCTTTTGTGAAACCATTAGCACATGTGCACTGTTTCAAGATGTAGCCTCCAGTTTCTCTTTTAGTAAGAATACCCGAAATCCATTCCTGGAGATAATACCTGTACACCTCATACAGTAGAACAAGTCAATTGGACGTCTACCCAGTTTCTGATATGCCAGTTTGTATGTAACCTCATTGCAATTACTACACAAGACATGTCTCCTGTGATCCTCTTTTTTGTAGGTACATTTCCCACACTTTCCATACAGTCTCCAGCATAATGCAGTAGTGTTGTTACTTGTGTTACCACACTCGGGGCATTTTTGCACATTGTAAAAGTCTGGATTACTTCTCTTAGCACAATTTACGCACTGTCCCCACAACTCCCATGACTTGCCATATCTTTGGCTGATAACCCCGCAACTGATGCATGTGCGATTCATTTTTTTCTCGACCTCCTTACAAGTCTGAATATTCTGTCTTGCTTGTTTTGATTAAACTGCAAGAGTTTTGTAATGGTATGGTGATGTGGATTGCACAAATATGCAAACCTCTTTGGATTCTTTTTAATTATTGGTCTGAGGTATTCATAATAGTGTAATGTCCCAACATATCCGTCTGGAAAGTCTGAATGTGTCTTTTCATGTTCATTGTATGTTATGTGATGAAATGTCATTCCCTTTTTGTGCCATGACACATGACACACATGACATCGGTTATGGAACTGTCTTGTCTTTGCCAGTTTCCTTTTTATTTCATTTATTTTTTCTTGGTTTTTGTTTTTCATTTTGTTTTTCCTGCATTTGACTCTGCCGAGTTTGTTGTCCCTTACAGAACGATTCAATTTTTAAAAAAAATAAAAAAATTGAGAAAAAATCTATTTTGCCTCAACTAGATTAAAGAAACTCTTACCTCCCTTTGATTTCTCAGTGATGCACTTTATTGGTCCCAGAGGATCGTCTTTCTGGTTTACATCAACTCTGATCTTTTCATTTGCAAGAGCGTTGACGATTGCTATTCTGGTGGTGTGAAACTTGTTGACCTTGTTTCCATCTATCTCAAACTCTTCTTTTGTTGTAATTTTTACACCCTTTGTGGTTTCATCACCCTGGGTGTAATCAGAGTCTTCTATCTTGGTGATTGTAAATGGTTTTTCTCCAATCTTTGCCAAACTGACACTATCGCCAACAGTTGCATAATCTGATAAATTTCCTAACTCATTTCACCCCACTCTAACCTCAAGATTAGCGAAAGACAAAATGATGTGGGAATGTCAAAAAACGTCTCTGTCGTCATACCTTTACCTCCATAATTCTAAAAGTTCCCTTGCAGTGATGGCAATACTTGTTCATTGAGCTAGTCTGAATCCTTACAAGTAGTCCCGTACATTGAGGGCAGTACCAGTTACTCATGGCATTTCCTCCAGTTTAGAAAAAAAGATGAGATTGAAAAAATACGCTCATCCCTGTTCCCAACCACATCTGATGTCAAAACGTCTGCTAAGACAAAGTATGGCCTCTCCTCTCCAAACTTGTTACGTGGTTGAGCAAAAAACCCTGCACTATGACTGGGAAAATCAAGCGCAGGGGCGACAACTGGGGCTGGATAAAGTTGTCGAGTGAAAATTGGCTCTGTATGTGAAGAGTTAGTCGTATATCTGGAAAAAATCATCTTGATTTTCTCTCCTTTGCAAAACAATCATTACATATCGGATACGAGTTTAATGTCAGAATCTCCTTTCTGCAGATATCGCAATTTCTAATGTCAGGATGTCTCATCAGTCCAGAAGCTCCGATTTTTGTTGGTTGTATTCTTTACAGGTATCGCAGACTTTCACATCATCAGAGATTACAAAAATTTCTTTCTTGCATTTTCTGCATGTGATTGTGCTAAACGTCAAATTATTCATCATTGAATCTCCTCGTGAAGAATTCTATGGAAGCAATATACTGTAAGGCCGTCAAGGGAGTCAGCAAAATATTTCTCGCAGTACGCGCAGTTCATTTTAATATCTCCCTGATGTTTTTCAACAATCTGAAAACCTCAAATTCTTTTTCTTTTGTGCAGTTATTGCATGTACAGTTCTGATCACTTCAGATTTATCCTCCTCGTATTTCAGATCATGAATACATTGATCTTGTTCAATTGTAGTTTCTGGATTACTATGTCTTTGCAATTCTGAAATTGAAAAATAGTTTGAACTATATCTTGCAACATAGTTGCAACTATTGCATCGTCCAACTATCATTGTGATTCCTCCCCGAAGAATAGAATATTCATTGTATACAGACCTCCAAGGATTCTCTGAATGCTTTTTTGTAGTCTCTATGTCGAGATTTGTTTCTCAGTTTAGTGTTGCAGCAAGGACACCGTAATTCACTGCATACGATAAACAGGTCGCATGTCTGACATCGTTTCTGGCCTGAGGAATACCTGCCCTTTCCATTTCCAGGTTTTGTACCTCTGATTGTTTGGCAGATTTCTCTACAGGGCATTATGCTAGAAGAACCTCCCTTTTTGTGAATGTGAATCCAAGTCTTTGTGCCTGTTTGCAGTATCTTTTTTCGTGTTCTAGACACACGTTTACCTGATTTCCAAACTCAAACTCTAAACAAGTGACAAGCAAACCAGGTTTGCATCCGCAGTATTGGATTGTATTCATTTATGGTTCTCCTGTTTGCTCTGAATGTCTTTTGGATAACTTGAAAAAAACAAAAGATGCTGATTAAAAAATGATGTCATGTATCATTTTCCTCCTGAATAATTACAATGTCTAAAATTTTTTTGACACTAACGGTGCTCATTTTTTGAAAACCTCCAATTTATCCAATTTCTTTGATTTTTTCAAAAGACCTGAGATGATCTCATCATAAGTTTGACCTTTTCTCCCGTACTCATCTACATCAGTTTTAGTGGCTGGTAGCACTGGAATTGTTTCATATTTTGAAATCTTTACACTCATTATAACATATATCTCACAACTCTGTTATATAGATTATCACATATTTGTTATAAAGTAAGAGTAAAGAAATATTAACATATATGTTATAAATCGTAATAACAGTTACAATGGTTTCAATACAAGAGCCGACAAAATCAGGTTGGTTAGCTATACAGATTCCAAGAAAACTAGCAGAAGAAATAGAAGATTTTGTAAATTCTTCCAAAGGAAAAGAGATGGGATTTACAAAAAAAGCTCAGGCCGTAGCAACTGCATGTAGAGAATTTTTAGAAAAAAATACACCCAAGCAATTAATTCTTACTAATGAAAAACAAGACAGAAACTTGGTGTTTAATATTGATAGTAATGGTAAGCCAAAATGCGCCTTACATGGTGACGATGATTGTGAATGTATTAAAGAATTAAAGGCTTCTAGAGTTTTAAAAAGATTGGCAAAGAAGAAAGGTTTTGAGATTAAAATCTAAGACAAGTCAAACCCATCCATGACTTCCAATTAATCCCAATTTGTAAATGATTGCCAAGCTTAATGATGCAACAACACCACTTGCAACTGCTGCAGGTGCTGCCATTTCAGGTATTATGATCTCTGCTGGCTTTTCTACTCTGTTGGAATCATAAATTCCAAAACCTGACTCTATAGGATTACTCTTGTAGGATTCATCGGCCCATTCAAAAAGAAAATGATTGATTTTTGTTTTTGTCAATTCATATCTGAATGTATCTTGTGCAAGTTTTGTAGAATTTATGGTAGACCAACCAGTCTCAATAATTATTGGTGGGTTGTAAATCTCTTGTAGTTTATCATGTTGTGTTTTAATTATTTTTACAGCTTCTACGGGAGATTTTGTATCATATGTAGTAAACATGTCAACTAGAATATAATCCACATAATCTGCCAAACCAAAATATTGTTTGTCATTCCATATTTCAAATCCATTAATTGTTGTGATTTTTTTGCCAGTAATAGAATGTGCATATTGTAAATATTCCAATAGCTGTGTCAGTGTTATTGTTTTGTCCCATAGTGAGTTATTGCCAATAATGTAAGAGTCAACGTTTGAATATTTCTGGCTACGAGATATGATATCTTGGATATTTTCCAGATTCTTTGAGTTATCTGATATTATGTTGATGCCAATTGCTACATTAATTTTATTTTTTTCTGCCTCTTGTAAGATAATTTCAAGCATACCTCCAGTCTCAAATATTCGAATTATACCAATACCTGATTCGCGAATTGATATCATATCTTGAACAATCTCTTGATTTGTTGGAAATGGTCCCAAAGGAGTTTGAGACTCGCGCAATGGAGAGTATGACACACCGTTTTCTGCAAAAGCCAACGCTGGGAAAAATATCAAAATAGGAATAAGGCATAGTATGCCATATTTCATATTAGGTTAGACTAACTGCACCTTAAATCAATTACTCCTCTTTATCTAGAACTTTTAGATTCTTGATTTCATTTATGAATTCTTGGCGAAGTTCTTCTTTGAAATTTTCAAGATTATTCATTTTTTCCTCTAATGCCTTTATCACATCAACTTTCTTCTCTAATTGGCGTTTTACTGTTTTTTCTTCGGCTAATTCTTTATCCTTTTTCTCCAATTCTAGTTTTTGTCGTTCTTTGTCTGATATGGTCAGAAATGGAATTGCCTTTTGATATTCTGGAAATCTCTCAAAATCCTCCTCACTGTATCGCTCATAATGTCTTTCCAGACCAACTTTGTGACCCATCATGTCTTCTTTATCTAGATAATTTACCTTAGCACGTCTCATCATCGTATTGAAAAATTTTCTAAACCCATGATCAAGCTTTACCTCATGTCTTCTCTGACCCTGTGGTAATGGAGGTCTTAACCCAATTTCTGAGGCGAGCTTTTCTACTCTTTTTCTGACTCCCTTTTGATTCAATCTGTGAATTATCATTGATCTGGTGCTTTTGATTAAAGGCTCATCTAGTTTTGGATATCTTCCAATATCTGATTTCCATTTTTCACGATAAATGTCCAATACCCTACATGTTTCAGGCGTAACAAATGTCCAATAACTTTCAGGATCTCCTCTATACACTAGTAATGCGGCTCCTGTAAAACCCCCATCATGATCTTCATCTCTAAAGAACACTATGTCTTTCCAGGTAAAATAATTCCATGCTTCTAATCTAAACCCAGCTGATGAAAACATTAACAAGATAATTTCATCCGTGATATCTTTTGATAGTTTTAGCATTTTTTGAATTTCTTCTCTAGTGTATGCTCTATCGCTTGAACCTCTTTCAAATCTAGGAAGTAACTTTGATAGGGATTTCCAGTGTATTGCAACGCGATTTGAATCCAATAACACTTTGATTGGTTTTAGATGATTGGGTAATGTCTGTGCACTCAAAATCTTTTCATCTACCTTTTTTTTGTCTTCTTTGATGTATGCTGCTATGATATCTGATGCAAGATCAGGACTTTTCTTTGCTAGGTTTACAAAGAACCGTGCAAGTGTTGCAGGCTTTCTGTCTTGTGGAATTTCACTCATGTTTTCTTGATAAATCTGATTTGGAATTAATTTTAGAAAAGTATAAAGTAAATTTTTGTATCTTCGCAAAGTTTCTTTACTCTTTACAGAATCTACGAATAATTGGTATGGCTCTCCTCTTGCGTTTATCTTTTCAAGTGTAATCTCCAATAGATGTTATAATAAAGTGCGTCCTATTTTAACCCCCACGTGGGGGATGGACCGGATGGGATTTGAACCCACGACCATTGCGGGAAATAATTTCCTTACGCAGTGTGAGTGCGTCATCCAAACCAAACTAGACGACCGGTCCAACGAATCTACTAAAAGACGAGTTT
>Ga0224512_10003734_pt1 | contig 13266 bp, 13 predicted proteins | sample SF_May12_sed_USG_4_FD_169103 | JGI IMG/M metagenome (GOLD analysis project Ga0224512, IMG submission 169103) | Sediment microbial communities from San Francisco Bay, California, United States - SF_May12_sed_USGS_13 | ecosystem: Environmental > Aquatic > Marine > Sediment | place: USA...
CAGCTGGTGCACATCTTCGTGAAGGTGCCGACGCGGCTCAGCAGCAGCCAGCGCGAGCTGTTGGAGAGGTTCGCCGAGGAGATGGGTTCGGAGACATCGCCCGTGACGCGCAGCTTCGTGGAGAAGCTGCGGGACCTGTTCGACTAGCGATCGTGCGACGCCTCGCCGTATTCGCCGTCGCCGTCGCGTTGCTCGGAGCCTGCGCGGGCTTCGAACGCATGACCCGCGCTCCGGCCACCGAGGAGGAGCGGAGCGCCTTCACCGCGGCGATGTCCACCGTCGAGAGCGATCCCGACCTCGCGGAGCAGCGCCTCGCGGCCTTCCTCGAGAACTGGCCGCGCAGCCCGCTCGCCGACGACGCGGCCATGGAGATCGCGAGCCTCGAGCTCGCCGGCGGCGACCGCGAGGGGGCGCTCGCGCACTACACCTTCGTGATTCGCGAGCACCCCGACGGGGATCGGCACGACGCCGCGCGGGTGCGCGCCGCCCAGATCGAGTCGGCTCGTGGCAATACGGGCGACGCGGCGCGCATCATGGGGAGGGTCCGCCTCGAGAAGCTCGCCCCCGAGGAGCAGCGTCGCGCCTACCGCGTGCTCGCGGACGTGCTCTCGGATCCGGTCGCTCAGCTGCGCTGGCTGGCGCGGCTGCGCGCCGAGGAGCCCGACGCCGACGCCGTCGCGCTGATCGACGTGGAGATCGACGAGATCCTGCACGGCCTCGACGGGCGCGGCCTCGCGCGCGCCGCAAAGCAGATCGATTCCGAGATTCCGGCCGCGCGCATCCAGATCACCCGCGCCGAGCGGGCGCTCGACGCGGCCGACCTCGACGAGGTGCGGGAGGCCCTACAGCTTGCTTCGGAGTTCCCGCTGGCGCCCCAGTACGCGGGTCGGCTGCGCTCGGTGCAGGATCGCTTGCGGATGCGGGAGGAGGGGCCGCCCGATCTCGCGGACCTCCCGACCTTCGCCGAGATGCGGGGCCTGCGGGAGCCGCCCACGGCGGAGGCCGCGGGAACGATCGGCGTCGTGCTGCCCCTCTCGGGCCGTTTCGCCGCCTTCGGCGAGGAGACCTTGCAGGGAATCCTGCTCGCCGCCGGCGTCTTCGGCGAGGGCGGCGCGACGGTGCGCGTCGAGATTCGCGACTCGGCGGGGCGCCCGGAGCGCGCCGCCGCGGCCGTGCGGGACCTCGCGGGCGACGAGAGGGTCGTCGCCATCGTGGGTCCGCTGCTGGCGGGGGAGTGCGACTCGGCCGCGCGGGCCGCCGATTCCGAAGGCATCCCCCTGGTGGCGCTCACGGCCCGCCCCGAGATCGCCCGCGACCGCCCCTACGTCTTCCGCGTGCGAACGATGCCGCAGGAAGAGGTGCAGACCCTCGTCGACCACTCGATGCGCGACCTCGGGGCCCTGACCTTCGGGATCCTCTACCCCCGCGACGCGTACGGCCGGGGCCTGCGGGACCTCTTCTGGGACGCCGTCGAGGCGCGGGGCGGTGAGATCGTCGGCGTCGCGTCGTACGCCCCCGAGGCCACGGATTTCGGCGACCCGATCCGGCGGCTGGTCGGCTACGTGCTGCTCACCGACGAGGAGAAGCGGCTGCTCAAGGAGCGCGACGCGATGCGCCGCCGCGCGCGCCGCCTGCCGCCGGAGGAGGCGCTGGCGCTGCGCAACGAGGCGCTCGCGATGACCGGACCCGACGAACAGCTCCTGCCCCCGATCGTCGACTTCGACGCGCTGTTCATCCCGGAGTCGCACGAGAAGGTCGTGCTCATCGCCCCGCAGCTGGCCTACCACGAGGTGACGGGCACGCGGCTGCTGGGGCCGAACGACTGGTACGACGGCAATCTGCTGAGCATCGCGCGCAAGCACGTGGAGGGGGCCCTTGTCACGGCGCAGTTCTTTCCGGAGAGCCCGCTCCCCTTCGTGCAGAACTTCGCGCAGCACTTCGAGGCGGCGTTCGAACGGCCGCCGGACGTCTTCGCCGCGCAGGGATTCGACGCGGCCAATCTGGTTCTCGTTCAGCTCGCGGAGCGGCGCGCTTCGCGCGAGGGCGTGCGCGACGGGATACTCGCCACGAGGGCCTACCCGGGCGTCACCGGGGTGCTCTCCATGCGCGCCGACGGCAACGCGCACAAGCGCCCCTTCCTGCTCGAAATCGAGCGCGGGCACTTCGTCCAGGTCGAATAAGACCGAACCGGTCTTTCCGAACGAGACAGCCGTAAAGTCCTCGTCTCGCTCCGTCGAAGATGGGGTGATGGAAGACTCACCCTCGGCGTTTGCGATTCCCGAAGAGCTGCCGCTCGTCCCGCTGCGAGAGATGGTGGTCTTCCCCTACATGGTGCTGCCGCTCTTCGTCCTGCGCGAGCGGTCGATCGCCGCCATCGAAGCGGCGATGGCCGGAGACCGGCTGCTGCTCCTCGTCGCGCAGCGCGACGCGGAGATCGAGGACCCGGAGCCAGACGACCTGTATCGCGTCGGCACCGTGGTCATGATCATGCGCATCCTGCGCATGTCCGACGGTCGGGTGAAGGTGCTGGTCCAGGGTCTGGCCAAGGCCTCGATCGAGTCGTTCGTCGAGACGGAGACCACGACCTGGGTGCGCGCCACTTCGGCCACCGCCGACGACGACGGCGACTGGTCCGTCGAGACCGAGGCGCTGATCCGCACGGTCCGGTCGCGCGTGGAGGAGCTGCTTCCCCTCAAGAACCTGCCGCCGGAGGTGCTCTCGGTCACCGCCAACGTGCACCAGCCCGGACGCCTGGCCGACCTGGTGGCCTCGAACCTGAAGCTCCGCCTCGCCGAGGCTCAGGAGGTGCTCGAGATCGTCGACCCGCTGGCGCGCCTGCGACGGGTGGACGCGCTGCTGCGGCGCGAGCTCGACGTGACCACCGTGCAGGCGGAGATCCTGTCCCAGGCCCAGGACGAGATGAGCCGGGGGCAGCGCGAGGCCTATCTGCGCGAGCAGCTGCGGGCGATCCAGGCGGAGCTCGGCGAGACGGATCCGCGCCTCGAGGAGGCCGAGGAGTACCGGACGAAGGTGGAGGAGGCGGGGCTGCCCGAGGAGGCGCTGGCCGAGGCCGTGCGCCAGCTGCGCCGCCTCGAGCGCATGCACCCGGAGGGGCCTGAAGCGCAGGTCGTGCGCGGCTACCTCGACTGGATGGTCGAGCTGCCCTGGTCCCAGAGCTCCCCCGACCGCCTCGACCTCGTCAACGCCCACGCGATTCTCGACGAAGACCACGCCCACCTGCGGGGCATCAAGGATCGCATCCTCGAGTTCCTGGGCGTGTGCAAGCTGCGCGGCGACTCGCGCGGTCCGATCCTGTGCTTCGTCGGCCCGCCCGGCGTCGGCAAGACCTCGCTGGGACGCTCGATCGCGCGGGCGATGGAGCGCGAGTTCGTGCGCATCTCCCTGGGCGGCATCCGCGACGAGGCCGAGATCCGCGGGCACCGGCGCACCTACGTGGGGGCGCTTCCCGGGCGCATCATCCAGGGGCTGAAGCAGGCGGGCACCAACAACCCCGTGTTCATGCTGGACGAGATCGACAAGCTCGGGTCCGACTTCCGAGGCGACCCCTCCGCCGCCCTGCTCGAGGTGCTCGACCCGGAGCAGAACGCGCGCTTCAGCGACCACTACCTGAACGTGGCCTTCGACCTCTCGAGCGTGCTCTTCATCGCTACGGCGAATCTGCTCGACTCGATTCCCGGACCGCTGCGCGACCGCATGGAGGTCATCCAGCTGGCCGGCTACACGCCGGATGAGAAGATCGAGATCGCGCAGTCCTTCCTGATTCCGCGGCAGGTCCGGGAGCACGGTCTGCCGGAGGTCCGCATTCGCTGGTCGCCCTCCGCCGTGGGGGCGATCGTCACCGACTATACGCGCGAGGCCGGCGTGCGCGGTCTCGAGCGGCGGATCGCGGCGGTCTGCCGCAAGACGGCGCGCCGGGCCGCCGAGGGTGACGAGTCGGCGGTGTCCGTGACACGCCGCTCCCTCGAGCGGCTGCTCGGCCCGCCGCCCTATGCGTCCGAGCCGCCCGGTGTCTCCGGCGAGGTGGGCGTCGCCAACGGCCTCGCGTGGACCGAGAGCGGCGGCGAGGTGCTCACCATCGAGGCGACGATGACGCGGGGCTCGGGCCTCGTGCTGACGGGCCAGCTCGGTGACGTGATGAAGGAGTCGGGTCAGGCCGCGCTCACCTGCGTGCGGGGTATGGGGGCCGATCTCGGCTTCGACGACGCGCTCTTCGCGCGCCACGAGGTGCACGTCCACGTGCCGGCGGGCGCGATTCCGAAGGACGGCCCGTCGGCGGGAATCGCCATCGCCACCGCGCTCATCTCGCTGGCGACGCGCATCCCCCTGTGTGCCGACGTCGCCATGACGGGCGAGGTCACCCTGCGCGGACGCGTGCTGCCGGTGGGCGGCGTCCGCGAGAAGGCGCTCGGCGCGCTCCGCATGGGCATCTCGCGGGTGATCCTGCCCCGCAAGAACCTCCAGGACCTGAAGGAGATCCCGAAGGATCTCAAGCGCCGGATGACCTTCATCCCCGTGGATCACATGGACCAGGTGCTCGAGGCGGCCCTCCAATCGCCGCCGCCGCGACGGACCGCGCCGCCGACCAAGTCGCGCCGCTCCGCCACCCGCGCCCCCGTCGCCTCCGCCCGATCCCGCTGACGCCGGATCCGGGTAAGCTGCCCGGGTGCAGCTTCGCGATCTCGGTGAGTTTGGCCTGATCGACCGCATCGAGCGGGCGGCGCGGCGCGTGGGCGCCCCGCGCTCCGTGCGGATCGGGATCGGCGACGACGCGGCGGTCCTGCGCGCGCGGCTGCGCGAGGACGTGGTGGTCTCGACGGACGCGATGGTCGAGGGCGTGCACTTCCGGTGGCGGACCGAGAGCCCGCGCACGGTCGGGCGGCGCGCGCTGGTGGCGGCCCTCTCGGATCTGGCGGCGATGGGCGCGCGCCCCCTCGGCTTCCTGTGCGCGCTGGCCGCGCCGCCGCAGCTGCCCCTGCGCACCCTCGACGGCCTGCTGGCCGGGCTGCTCCGGGAGGCGCAGACCCAGGCCACCCCCCTCGTGGGGGGCAACCTGAGCGGCGCGCGCGAGACCTCGATCACGCTGACGGCCGTGGGCGCCGTCGCCCGGGGGCGCGCGCTGCGCCGCTCGGGAGCCCGGCCCGGGGACCGGATCTGCGTGACCGGGGCGCTCGGGGCGGCCGCACTCGAGCGCGCGCGGGCGGAGCGCGGTCTCGGCCGCGTGCGCCGGGTCGCGTCACCGCGCCTGGCCGCCGGTCGGGCCCTGGCGCGGCTGCCGCAGGTGGGCGCCTGCATCGACGTCTCCGACGGGCTCGAGGCGGACCTCGCCCACCTGCTCGAGCGCGGCGACCTGCGCGCCGAGCTGGAGCCCGCCGCGGTGCCTCGCCCGCCGCGCTTCGCGGCCGCCTGCGCGCGGCTCGGGCTCGATCCCGACCGCCTCGCCCTCGCCGGGGGCGAGGACTACGAGCTGCTCTTCACCGTGCGCGCCGCGGGCCCCTCGGCGGCGGCGCTCACGCGCCGGCTCGCGGTCCCGGTCGCGGAGATCGGGCGGGTGCGCCGGGGGCGCCCCCGGGGCGGAGCGGGGCGGGGCTGGCGCCACTTCGGGCCCGGCCGCGTTGCCGGTTTCTGAAGCGTTTCTGCCGGTTCCCGACGTCAAGCGGCAGCCTCCAATCTCCGATACGCAGGGCGTGCGAGTCGGCCTGACCTACAAGTTTGTCTTCGGCTCCCTCGTCGTGGGGGCGTCGGTGGCGGGTTTCCCGCGCCTGTTCGTCTGGACCGGCATCGACCCGCCGGCCTGGCTCTCCCTGTTCGTGGCGCTGCTCGTGGCCGGCGTGATCGGCTTCTTCCTGTCCCGCGACCTGGCTCGCAGCTTCCGGAGCCTGAGGACGGCGACCGAGCAGATCAGCCGCGGCGACCTCGCGGCCCGCGTCACGGTGCAGGAGAGCCCGCGCTTTCCCGACGAGACCCACGGACTCGCCCGCAGCATCCAGGCCATGGCCGCGAGCCTGCGCGAACTCGTCGAGCACGTGCAGAGCACGGCGGATCGGGTGTCCCGCGCCGCCCATGAGCTGACCCGCTCCGTGCAGCACGTGAGCGTGAACAACACCGAGATCTCCTCGACCGTGTCGGACCTGGCGCGCACCGTCGCGGAGCAGCAGAAGCTGCTCCAGAACGCGAACGTGCTGATCCACGAGATCGCCTCCACCATCGAGCTCAACGCCTCCCGGGCGCGCGAGGCCTTCGGCTTTGCCGCCGAGGCGAACCAGAAGGCCAACTCCGGCGTCGACGTCTCGCGCCTCGCGATCCAGAAGATGCGCACGGTTCTCGAGCGCGTGGAGCAATCCGTGGTCCGCGTGTTCGATCTCGAGGAGAAGACGCGCCACGTGGGCCAGATCACGGGGATCATCACGAGCGTGGCCAACAGCACCAACCTCCTCTCGCTCAACGCCTCGATCGAGGCCGCGCGCGCCGGCGAGGCCGGACGCGGCTTCTCGGTGGTCGCCGACGAGATCCGCAAGCTCGCAGAGAGCGCGGGCGAGAGCGCCGAGGAGATCACGAAGCTGATCCACGAGATCCAGTCGGAGACCAACCAGGTCGCCGACGAGATGCGCGAGTCGAGCCTCGGTGTGAAAGAGGGGCGCGAGGACATGGACACCATGGCCCACTCGCTGGAGCACATCCGCTCCGCCGTGAGCGAGGCGGCCTCGCGCGCCGAGGAGATCTTCCACGGCGCCGACTCCCACACCCAGAGCGTCGAGCGCATGGTCGACTCGATGGACGAGGTGGCGCGGGTGGCCGCCGGCAACGCCAAGGCCCTCGACGCCGTGGTGGGCACGTCGCGCGAGCAGGTCACGTCGATGAGCGACATGGTGTCGTCGTCGAAGTCCCTCACGGACCTCGCCGAGCAGCTGCGCGTCGTGCTGCGTGGCTTCGATACGGGCGGTGCGCGGGCGTCGGGCAGCCGCGACGAGGATCGGTCGTGAGTGCGAGCTCGGTCGCCTCGACCTGCGCGGAGCGCCTGCTCCTCTTCGAGGTGGGCGGCTCGCGCTACGCGCTGCCGATCGCCGGCGTGATCGAGGTCGCCGAGGTGGCCCGCCTCGCCTGCATTCCGAGCCTGCCGGTGCGTGTGGGCGGGGTCGTCAACCACCGCGGCGACGCGCTGCCGGTGCTCCGGCGCTCGGCGCTGCTGGACGTGGACGAGGCGGCGCTTCCGGAGCCGACCCACCTGCTGGTCGTCAGCGACCGCCCGACCGGCGGCGCCCGTCTCGGCCTGCCGGTGGACCGGATCGTGGGGCTGGTGGACGGAACGGCCGCGGTCGCGCGGGGAGCCCAGACCGTGGCGGAGCGACGGCCGATCGACGGGCGCGTGACCAGCGTGCTCGACCCGCAGCGGCTCGTCGCGCGGGCCCAGGAAGTAATCGAGCGCTCCCTCGTGCGGAGCGAGTAAGCGAGGAGGGATCGAAGATGGCTCGAGTTTTGGTCGCCGACGATGCGTCGTTCATGCGGCAGATGATCCGCGAGATCGTCGAGTCGGATGGGCACGAGGTGGTCGCCGAGGCTTCCGACGGTCTGGAGGCCTTCGACGAGTACAAGCGCGTGAGTCCCGACATCGTCACGATGGACATCGTGATGCCGCGGCGCTCGGGCATCGACGCGGTGCGCAGCATCATCGAAATGGATCCCGACGCGCGCGTGGTGATGTGCAGCGCTCTCGGCCAGGAGAGCCTGGTCACCGAGGCGCTAGAGGCCGGAGCGCGGGACTTCATCGTCAAGCCCTTCAAGCCCGACAACGTGATCGCAACGCTCACGAAGGTGCTCGCGTAACCGTGGACCTCGGCAAGTACCGCAACATCTTCATCGACGAGGCGACGGAGCACCTCGCCGAGATCAGCTCTTCGCTCCTCCGGCTCGAGAAAGATCTCGGGAGCGTGGAAGCCATCGACTCCGTCTTCCGCATGGCCCACTCGATCAAGGGCATGGCGGCGTCGCTCGAGTACGATTCGATCACCGAGGTCGCGCACGGCCTCGAAGACCGCATGCAGGGGATTCGCGCCGCGGGGCGCGTGTCGGACGCCGACGAGCTGGCGCTGCTCTTCCACGGCCTGGAGGCCCTGGAGGCCATGGTGGCGGCGGTGCGAGCGGGCGGAGACCCCCCGCCGCGGCGCGCCGAGCTGGTGAGCGCCCTGACCGGTGCCGAAGCGTCAAAAAAAAAAGCCCTGAACCCGGCGCTCCCGAGCTGAGACCCGCAGCCGAGCGCAGTCGCGAAGTCCGGCCGGAGCCGCTGGACGCCCCGATGCCGCCTCCCTCGGTGCGCGTCAATACCGACACGCTCGATCACTTTCTCAGCACCGTCGGCGAGGTCATCCTCAACTCGAACCAGCTGCGCACCTCCGCCGACGAGAGCGCGAATTCCCGGACCGCCGACGTGGCAGTCGGGCTCGACCGCATGGACCGGGTGGTGGGCGAGCTCCAGCGGCGCGCCCTGGAGCTGCGCACGACGCCGATGCTGCGCATCGTGGAGCCGCTTCCGCGCGTGGCCCGCGAGGTTGCGCAGCTATCCGGCAAACGCGTCGAGGTGGAGATCCGGGGCGCCGAGCTCGACCTCGACCGGTCCATCCTCGATCGGCTGAGCGATCCCCTCGTTCACCTCGTGCGCAACGCCGTGGACCACGGGATCGAGACGACGGAGGCACGGGTCGCGGCCGGCAAGCCGGAGGTGGGCCACCTCACCATCGCCGCGCGCCGCGTGAAGGACTCGATCCGAATCGCGGTCAGCGACGACGGGCGGGGGATCGACCTCGAGGCGGTCCGCGCCCGCGCGGTCGAGCGGGGCCTCGTCGTGCTGGACCTGGCCGAGGACCTCTCGCCCGAGGACATCGCGTCGTTCGTGTTCCACCCGGGCCTCTCCACCGCCGAGAAGATCTCACGGGTCTCCGGGCGCGGCGTCGGCATGGACGCCGTGCGGGCCACGATCGAGTCGCTCGGCGGCCAGGTCGAGCTCAGCACGGAGCGCGGCGTGGGTACGACCACCACGCTGGTGGTGCCGATCGCAGCGGCGGTGCAGCGTGTGCTGCTGGTGGAGGCCGCCGGCGAGACGCTCGCGATCCCGGTCCGGAGGGTGGACCGCATCGTCGAGATCCGCGCAGACGAAATCGAACGCAGCGCCGGCGAGGCCTTCGCCCTGATCGACGACGAGCCGGTTCCCGTGCTCGCGCTCGCGGAGCAGCTGGGCCTCGAGAGCGGGGAGGCGCCGCAGCACGTCACGCTCGTCCTCAGCGCCATACGCGGCGAACGCGTCGCCCTCCAGGTGGACCGGATCGTCGGTCAGCAGCAGATCTACGTGAAGCCGCCCCCGTCCCTGCTCGCGAACGTGCGGACCCTGGCGGGACTCACCATCGTCGGCGACGGTCGCCCGGTGTTCCTCCTCGACCTCAATCAGCTGGCATGAGAGCGCCCTTCGCACGCCGTAGCGACTCCGATGTCGCGCGCCTGCGCGCGCTGGTCGAGACGGGCGCCGCCGGCGCCGCCGGCGCGCTGTCCGAGCTCGTGGGGCGCTCGGTGTTCGATCACCAGACGACCGCGCCGCAGCGAGACGCCGCGCGCGAGTCGGATCCGCGCAGCACCGGCGTGTTTTTCGAGGCGCAGGGGCACCTGCGCGGGCTCGTCGCGCTGCTGCTGGCGCCCGTCTCGCGCGACGCCATCCTGAACAACCTCCTGTGCTGCCGCGGCGAAGGCGAACCCGGCTCCGAAAGCGCCGCCTCGGCGCTCTGCGAGGTGGGCAACATCGTCGCGTCCCGCACGATGTCGGCCGTCGCCGACAACCTCGGCGCGCGCATCCTGCTCTCGACTCCGAAGCTCGTCACCGAGAACGCGGAGGGCGAGCTCGCGCGCTGGGTGGCGGAGCGCCGGCGGAGCGGGGCGGTGCTGCGTCTCGAGAGCCTGCTCGCCGATTGCGACGGCGCCTTTGAAGCGTTGCTCGTGTTCATCCTCGATCCGTGACTCCCGCTTAGCCCGCCCGAATCGCGTCTGATAGTGTCCGGCTCATGAACCGGGATCGCCTGCGCGAGCTGCTCGACGGCGTAAGGCGCGGCGAGGTCGGCGTCGAGTCCGCGCTCGAGGATCTCGCCCGGCTGCCCTTCGTGGACGTGCCGGACGCGCGGGTCGACACCCACCGGGCGCTGCGCCAGGGACTTCCCGAGGTGGTGTACGGGCGCGGCAAGTCGCCCGAGCAGATCGTCGCCATCGCCCGCGCGCTGCTGGATGCGGGACAGCACGTGATGGTCACCCGCGTCGAGCCCGACGCCGGGGAGCGGCTGCGGAGGGAGCTCGAAGCCGGCGACTACGACCCGGTGAGCCGACTGCTCTGGTTCGGCCCCGCCGAAGTCGAGACGGTGGGTCGGGGGAAGGTGGCCGTCGTTTCGGCCGGGACGGCCGACGCCCAGGTCGCGACGGAGGCGGCGCAGGTGGCGCGGCGATTCGGCAACGAGGTCGAGACCCTCGCCGACGTGGGGGTCGCGGGGATCCACCGGCTGCTCGCGTCGAGCGACGTGCTGCGCGAGGCGCGGGTGCTGATCGTGGTGGCCGGCATGGAAGGGGCGCTGCCCTCGGTGGTCGGCGGCATGGTGGACAAGCCCGTCATCGCGGTGCCGACGAGCGCGGGCTACGGCGCGGCCTTCGGCGGCATCGCCGCGCTGCTGGGGATGCTCACGAGCTGCTCCTCGAACGTGAGCGTCGTCAACATCGACAACGGTTTCGGAGCCGCCTATGTCGCGACGCTCATCAACCGGCTCTAGCAAGCGGGCCGGAGGCGCGCGCGCAGCGAGCCGGAGGCGAGCGAAGCCGAACGGGATGGATTGCAGGGTCCTCCACCTCGACTGCTTCTCGGGCATCGCCGGCAACATGTTCCTGGCCGCGCTGCTCGATCTCGGCCTCTCGCGGCGCGAGCTCGCGGCCGACCTCGCCGGCCTCGGCGTCGAACACGTGTTGCGCGTGCGGCGGGTTCGGCGCGGTCCCCTGGCGGCCCGCCAGCTCGACGTGCGGACACCCGCCGGCCGTCGCTCGCGGTCCCGCTCGCGCTCGTACGCCGAGATCCAGCGCCTGCTCGCCCGGGCGCGCCTCGCCCCCGAGGTCCGAGAGACGGCCCGCGCCGTCTTCGAGGCCCTCGGCCGGGCCGAGGCGCGGGTCCACGGCCAGCCCCTCGCCAAGGTCCACTTCCACGAGGTCGGCGCCGTGGACGCCATCATCGACATCGCCGGCGCCGCGATCGGTCTGGCGCGCCTGGGGATCGAGCGGGTGACGGCTTCGCCCGTGGCGCTCGGCGGCGGCGGCAGCGTCGAGACCGAGCACGGACGCCTGCCGCTGCCGGCGCCGGCGACGCTCGAGCTCCTGCGCGGCATTCCCACGGTTCCTGCGCACGTATCCTGGGAGACCGTGACCCCGACCGGCGCGGCGATCCTGCGCACGGTCGTGGACGCCTTCGGCGCCCTGCCCGCGATGACCGTCGAGTCTGTGGGTCACGGCGCCGGAGACGATCGCGAGGGTCCCCTGCCCAACGTGCTGCGCGCGGTGCTGGGCCGCGCCGGCGCCGGCCGCTCCGATCGCGTCGTGACGCTGGAGACGAACCTCGACGACCTCGTCCCGGAGCACTTCGACTACCTGATGGAGCGGCTCTTCGACGCGGGAGCCCTGGACGTGTCGCTGCAGCACCTCCAGATGAAGAAGAACCGGCCCGGCTTCCTGGTCCGGGTGCTGGCGCGGCCCTGCGACCGGATGCAGCTCGCGCGGGTGCTCTTCGCCGAGTCGACGGCCATCGGGGTGCGCGCCACGGAGAGCGATCGGGTGGTGCTCGAGCGCGAGCAACGCCGCGTCGCCACCCCGTTCGGGCGCCTGGGCGTGAAGCTCGTCTGGGACGGCGACGGGCGGGCGATCGTCACCGCGGAGTACGACGACTGCAAGCGTGCCGCGAAGCGGGCCGGAGCGCCCCTGCGCGAGGTGGTGCGGGCGGCCGAGGAGGCGGGGCGTGCCCTGGATGAGTGAGGTCGGCAAGCGGGCCGGAGGCGCGCGCGCAGCGAGCCAAGGGCGAGCGGAGTCGGACGATCCGGTGGATCCCTCGCCCTTCGATCTGGAGGGGGACGGTCGCAGCGCGGCGCTGTGCCTGCACGGCTTTACGGGAACGCCCTACGAGGTGCGCCCGCTGGGCGAGGCGCTCGCGGCGCGGGGGGTGCGGGCCCTGGGGCCGGTGCTTCCCGGGCACAACGCGACGCCCCGCCGGCTGGCCGAGGTGACCCACGGCGAGTGGCTCGAGGCCGCCCGGTCGCATCTGCACGCGCTGCGCGCTCGCCACGATCCGGTGTTCGTCCTCGGGCTGTCGATGGGGGGCCTGCTCGCGCTGTGTCTCGCGGCCGACGAGCCCCTCGACGGCATCGTCGTGGTCGCGACACCCCTGCGCCTGCGGGGTCCGGTCGCGTGGCTGGTCCCGCTGCTCAAGGTCGTCTACCCCTTCGCGCGCAAGCGCTCCGGGTCGGACATCCTCGATCCGGCGGCCCGCCGCCGGCACCCGAGCTACGACGTGCTGCCCCTGCGCGGCGTGCACGAGCTGGTGCGCCTGCAGCGGCGGGTCCGCCCCCGGCTCGGGCTCGTCACCTGCCCCATCCTGGTCGCCCACGGGGCCCACGACGTCACCGCGGACCCCGCCGACGCCCGCGAGATCCTGGCCAGCGTGGCCTCCGAGCGGCGCGAGCTCCTGATTCTGGAGGGTTCCGCCCACAACGTTCCGGTGGACCACGACGGACCCCGTCTGGCGGCGGCCGCGGCCGAGTTCCTCTTGCGCCGTTGCAGTCCCGTCTGACGGCTCCTAGCATCGCGGCCTCGCCTCCCGCCGCGGGAGTCGAGGCCTGCGGATCCGATGATGGAGGGTGTCATGTCAGAGCTTCCCAACGCGGTAGTGAAGCGTCTCCTTGCAAAGCACGGCGGGGGGCTGCGGGTCTCGGGCTCCGCCCTCAACGAGGCCGTGGCCGCCGCCGAGGATTACATTGCCCGGCTCGCGCGGGAGGCCCAGGCCTCCGCCGAGGCGAACAAGCGCAAGACCGTGATGGACAGCGACATCGAGACGGCGCGCGCTCGCCTCTCGCAGTCCGGCTAGGAGCCTGACCCAAGACTCGCCATTTGGTAAGCATGGCGGTCATGGGGAGTGAGATCCAGTTCAAGGGCTACGAGCAGCACCAGGGTCAGCTGTTTCCGGCGCATCTG
>Ga0224512_10003735_pt1 | contig 13264 bp, 9 predicted proteins | sample SF_May12_sed_USG_4_FD_169103 | JGI IMG/M metagenome (GOLD analysis project Ga0224512, IMG submission 169103) | Sediment microbial communities from San Francisco Bay, California, United States - SF_May12_sed_USGS_13 | ecosystem: Environmental > Aquatic > Marine > Sediment | place: USA: California...
ATACGCTGATCGCGGTCGAAGACCGCGGGTTTTACGATCATCACGGCCTGAGCCCAAGGGCCATCCTGCGCGCATTACTGGCCAACATCGAAGCTGGTAAAACGGTGCAGGGCGGCAGTACGCTGACCCAACAGCTGGCCAAGAACATGTTTTTGACGCCGCAGCGAACGCTGCTGCGAAAGATCAACGAGGCCTTCATGGCGTTACTGCTGGAATTGCGTTTCAGCAAGCAGACGATCATTACCGCCTATATCAACGAGGTATTCCTGCTGCAGCAGAACCGTATCGCGATTCACGGTTTCGCCCGCGCCAGCCGCATGCTGTTCCGGCGCAGCATCGATCATCTCGAAGCGCAACATGTCGCGTTACTGGTCGGCATGGTGAACGGACCATCGCGCTTCAACCCGTTCATCCATCCCGAAGCGGCTCTGTCGCGCCGCAACCTCGTGCTCAGGATAATGCTGGACCAGGGTTTGCTGGGGGCGAGTGAATTCTCCACAGCGGCCGCGGCCCCGCTCGGCACCGTCGACCAGCTGCCGGGTGTGAATCCATTTCCGGCTTACCTGGACCTGGTAAAGCGTCAGCTGCCGGCGAGCTATTCGGCAGCAGAACTATCTCGCCGTGGCCTGCGGGTATTCACCGCTTTCGATCCGCTGGTGCAGCGCAACCTCGAGCTCGGCCTGGCGAAAGGCCTGCGGCGATACGATCAGCCCGATCTGCAGGTGGCCGTGGTCATCGCCGACTACCTGAACGGCGATATCCTGGCGCTGGTCAGCGATCGCGCCACCGATTTTCCCGGTTTCAATCGAGCGCTGATGGCGCAACGTCCGATCGGTTCGCTAATCAAGCCTTTACTTCTGTACAGCCTGCTGCAGGGCGATCTGACGCTTGCCACCAAGGTCAGGGACAAGCCGGTTAGAATCCGCCAATCAGACGGCAAAATCTGGGAACCGCGCAACTTCGATCGCGAACTGCATGGCGAAATGAGCCTGTACCAGGCGTTTATCCATTCCTATAACCTGCCATTCGTAAACCTGGGCAGCGCCGCGGGTCTCGAGGCGCTGGTGCAGAACCTGGCGCAGATAAAACTGCTCAAGCACGACGTCGTGTATCCTTCGATACTGCTCGGTACCAGCGCGATGTCGGCCTACGAGGTAGCGCAGATGTTCCAGGTGATAGCCAACAATGGCTATTTTACGCCGCTTACAACCCTGCGCCGCGTCAGCGATCAGCAGCACCGGGTGCTGGAGCAGGTGCCGCTGGAATCCCACAAGCTGTTCGACCAGGCGCGTATTATCCAGGTACAGCGCGCGATGATCGGCGTCAGCGAATCCGGAACCGCGAGTTACCTGGCGCAGCGCTTCCCCGGCCTGACGCTTGCCGGCAAGACCGGAACCACCAACGAGGCCCGCGATTCGTGGTTCGCCGGATTCAGCAGGCGCCTGTTGAACGTGGTCTGGCTCGGTCGGGATGACAACCAGCCGGTCAACCTGACCGGTTCGTCCGGTGCGCTGCGGGTATGGGCGGACATCATGGAGCTGCAGGGGATCGAATCCTTCAAACTGAGCCGGGACGATAGCCTGGTGTGGCGCACGATAAACCCGTTGGATGGTGGATTAGTCCGACAATCCTGTGCAAATGGTGTATTGTTACCCTTTCCAAAAGGGCGAGTGCCCGGCTTCAGATCCACATGCCCCTGATTCGTTTTTCCGGCCTGGCCGTGCTGTTGCTGCTGGCTTCGTCCTGCGCCCTCGAGCCGCAATATAACCAGTACCAGTTTCCTGACCGGCCAAATCAGCCGGGGCAGGACGCAGTGGCCGAGCTGCAGCACAGCGCCAGCGAGGCGCTGCGGCGCGACGCCTACCAGCAGGCAATTGATTACCTGCAGCGCGCGATAAAAATAGACCCTCGGAATCCGCACAGCTGGCATCGTCTCGCCGAGGTTTACTGGCGCAGCGGAGACTTTCGACGTTGCGTCGAAATGATCGAACGCTCTTTCAGCTATAGCGACAGCGACGATAGGCTCGATCGCGTCAACCGTAAGCTCAGGCAGAAGTGTCAGCAGGGTTGACGATGGCCAGGCTGGCAGGAGAACTCGACGTGGAGGCGGTACTCGGCAGCGGTGGTATCATCGGCGAGTATGTCGCCGATTTCGAGCCCCGCGCGAGCCAGCTCGGTATGGCGACGCTGATCGACGAGGCGATCGCGCTCGGCGAATCCCGCATCGTCGAAGCGAGCACCGGCATCGGCAAGTCGTTCGCCTACCTGGTGCCGGCATTTCTGAGCGACGCCAAGGTCGTGATCTCGACCGGTACCCGCAACCTGCAGGACCAGTTGTTCCACAAGGATATCCCGCTGATCCGCAAGGCCATCGTCAGCAGCAAGAAAGTCGCCCTGCTGAAGGGGCGCAGCAATTACTGCTGCCCGTATCGACTGCGCAAATACCGCGCCGAGGATCGCTTCAAGAGTCGCGCAATGGCGTCGGTTTTCGGCGCGATGGAAAACTGGGCCGAACTGACCGAATCCGGCGACATCGGCGAGTTTGCCGAGATCCCCGAAAATGACAGCCTGTGGTACTACGCCACCTCGAATACCGATAACTGTCTCGGCGGCGAATGCCCTGAAATCGACCGCTGTTTCGTACTGCGCGCGCGCAAGAAGGCGATGGAAGCGGACATCCTGGTCATCAACCACCATCTCTATTTTTCCGACCTGGCGTTGAAGGAAGACGGCTTCGGCGAAATATTACCCGAAGCCGACGTAATGATTTTTGACGAGGCGCACCAGCTTCCCGATATTGCCGGTAATTTCTATGGGCAACAGATTACGATGCGGCAAATCGACGGGCTGTGCCGCGATACCATCGAGGCCGAGGTCGCAGAGGCGGTCGAGTCCCGGGCGCTCGGGCCGCGCTGCGATCGGCTCGGCAAGAGCGCGGCTGAGCTGCGCCTGGCGCTGCGCGCTTTTCCGCAAAAGTCGGAATGGGAGAGAATTCGGAACGCGCCCGCTGTTCGACAGGCGGTCGCGGGCCTGCAGCAATCGATCGACGCGCTCGATAGCGAACTCGAGCCAATGGTAAGCCGCGGCAAGGAGCTTGCGCTGTGCCAGCGCCGCCTGCGCGCGCTGCAGCAGGCACTGCAGGATTTTCTCGAAGCAAATGACAACCAGGTGAGCTGGTACGAACAGAACGAGCACAGTTTCCGGCTGGCGCAATCGCCGCTGGAAGTCGCGCAGGCGTTCCGTGCGCAGCTCGCGCTGGCGAATTTCAAGTCGGTATTTTTTACGTCGGCAACGCTGAGCTCGCAGCATTCGTTTCGCTACTATAGCGAACGACTGGGCCTCGAGGCGATCGATTGCGCCAGCTTCGATAGTCCTTTCGACTACCAACGACAGGCGCTCCTTTACCTGCCGCCAGATTTGCCGGACCCGTCGGACGATCGTTACGCGCCGCTGTTTGGCGAATTGTGCCGTCAGCTGATCGAGGCTGCCGAAGGGCATTGTTTCATCCTGTTCACCAGTTATCGCATGCTGAGCTTGACCGCGGAGTTTCTGCGCGCGCATATTGGCTACCCGCTGCTGGTTCAGGGCGAGCTGCAACGCAGCGAGCTACTGCGCCAGTTCATCGAAAACGAGAACCCGGTGCTGCTGGGAACCAGCAGCTTCTGGGAGGGGGTCGACGTCAAGGGAGACCAGCTGCGCTGCGTGATCATCGACAAGCTGCCGTTCAGGTCGCCGAATGATCCGGTTTATCGTAAGCGACTGCAGCAGGTGAATCAAAACGGCGGCAACGCCTTCGTCGAGGTGCAGATCCCGGAGGCCACGATCAGCCTGCGCCAGGGCGTGGGACGCCTGATTCGCGATGTCGGCGACCGCGGCGTCGTGGCGCTGTGCGATAACCGGCTCAATACCAAACCATACGGCAAGGGCATGCTCGAAAGCCTGCCGCCGATGCGGCGCAGCGCCGATCTCGACGAGGTCAGGGCGTTTATCCGGCAGCAGGAGGCCGCCAGGTGAAAATTTCAGCGCTGACGGAACATCGATGTCGGCTCGGTGAGGGACCCGTCTGGGATGCGGCTCGCCAGGGTTTGTTCTGGGTCGATAGCCTCGGTCCCGCGCTGTACCGATTCGATACCGTTACCGGGCAGAGCGAGTCCTGGAGATTGCCGGGTGAACAGATTGGCAGCGTCGCGGTGCGCGGGCAGGGCGGTTTGATCCTGGCGATGGACCAGGGATTCTACGGCTTCGATCCGGCAACAGGCAGCATCGAAACCATCGCGCAGCCGCTGGCCGGCAGGGATGGACTGCGCTTCAACGACGGCAAGGTGGACCCGTTCGGTTCTTTCGTGGCCGGAGGTATGAATATCGACGACCGAAACAGGGAAAACTGCCCGATGTTTCGTTTGACGCCTGAATTCGAGGTCATCGAAATTCTGGATGGCTTCCATTGCTTCAATGGGCCCTGTTTCAGCCCCGACGGCGGGAAGCTTTACGTTTGCGGCCGGGAACCGGGACTGATCGAGGTTTTCGACTATGGCCGCGAACAGCGGCCACGCAACGGCAGGCCGCTACTCGAAGACTGCAACCCCGACGGTGCCACGGTCGACGCCGAAGGGTACGTCTGGAGCGCGCAATGGAATGATGAATGCCTGCTGCGCATCTCCGCTGAGGGGAGGGTCGACGCGCGGCTCCCCTTGCCCGGGCACATCGTCACCAGCGTCATGTTCGGTGGTCCCGAGCTGGACCGGATCTTCGTGACGACCGTAGGAGACCAGATCTACGATGCCAGGCCCGCGGGCGAGCTGCCCGGCAGAATACTCGTCGTGGAAGATAGCGGCTACCGGGGGCGGGCGGAACCGGTATTTGCGGGGTAGGCGCGTCCCGCGCGACACCTAGTGGAAAAACCAGTATCCGGCGATTATGGCCGTCGTGATGCCGGCGACATCGGCAATCAACGCGCAGCCGATCGCATGGCGTACGTGTTTGATACCGACGCTGCCGAAATAGACCGCGAGCACGTAGAAAGTGGTCTCGGTGCTGCCCTGCATGGTGGCCGCTACCTGGGCCGGGAAGGAGTCGACGCCGAAGGTGTTCATGGTTTCGAGCATCATCGCGCGCGCGCCGCTGCCGCTCAGCGGCTTCATCAGCGCGGTTGGCAGGGCCTGCACGAAGTCGGTATTGACGCCGAATGCCGAAAACAGGGATTCCAGTAACCAGACCGCGCCGTCGAGCACGCCGCTGGCACGCAGCAAGCCGATCGCGACCAGCATCGCGACCAGGAAAGGAATCAGCTTGACCGCGACCTCGAAGCCCTGTCTGGCGCCGTCGATAAAGTCGTCGTAGATATTGTTCTTGCGGTACCAGCCCCAGCCGAGGAACAGCATGATCACCCCGAACAGCAGCAGGTTGCCGAGCAGCGACGAGCTGTCCGACATTTTATCGGCCGGCTGGCTGACCAGCCAGCTGCCCAGCACCGCCAGCAGGATCGCAAAACCTGCGAAATAAGCCAGCACCACGCGATCCAGCAGGTTGATTTTCTGCACCCACGCGACCGCCAGCAGCCCGGCCAGGGTAGACGCGCTGGTCGCCAGCAGTATCGGGATGAAGACCTCGGTCGGAGCGGCAGAGCCCTGCTGCGCGCGATACAGGAAAATGGTAACCGGCAGCAGCGTTACCGACGAAGTATTCAACACCAGGAACAGGATTTGCGCGTTGGTCGCGGTATCTGCCTCGGGGTTCAGCGCCTGCAAATCCTGCATCGCACGCAGGCCCATCGGGGTCGCAGCATTATCGAGCCCGAGCATGTTGGCGGCGATATTCATGGTCATGCTGCCATGTGCGGCATGCCCGCGCGGTACCGCCGGCATCAGCCTGACGAAAAGCGGCTCGAGCACGCGCGACAGCACCTGGATCAGTCCCGCATTCTCGGCAATCCGAAAAAAACCGAGCCACAGGCACAGCACGCCGATCAGTCCGATCGAAATTTCGACGCTGAGTTTGGCCATATCGAAGGTGGACTGCATCAGCAGCCCGAAGATCGCGCCGTTATCCTGCGCCAGCCACTGATATAGCGCGGCCAGGAATGCCGCTGCGAAAAATCCGAACCAGATATGCGCCAGCATCGACTGGCTTACCCGGTCACAGGCTCAGGCGCCGGGTGTTCTGGTCCTGTTGGCAGGCTTCCCACATTTCGATAAATTCTTCGCAGTAGGCGCGGCATTCGAGCTTGTTGTCGATTTCGTAGTAGCCTTCGAAACGTTCGGGATTGCGAATCCGCATGTAGGCTCCATCGTCTGCAATCAGCCAGCTTTCCCTGAAGTTGCGGTGGGCCGGCGTTACCGTGGTGCGGATCTGCGCGAAGCTGGGCAGTTTTTGCGCGAGGTGTATCAGGTAGTGGCCCTGGTTTGCCGCGACGCGCGTGTCGTGCGCGATGATGCGGATATCGGCGTTGCGTTTATTGGCGGCAAGCTGGGTCAGGTGTTCATGAATATCGGCATCGTTGTAGAGCTCGGGCTCCAGCTTTTGCGTCAGTATATAGACACGACCGACCGAACCGAGGATCAGGGTCTTTGCGGCCTCCTGGCAATCCCGGCGACCATCTAATAATATACTTGAGGTATCATTCATAATATATTGATTTATTTAATTTAAATTTATTCATCCAGCGGTAATATTGCGCCGTTGGTGGCGAGTTCGACGAGCAGTTTCTCGAGCGGCTCGATAGCGATGCAGGCGTTGATCAACGGCCCCGGCCACTCACGCTGGTCGCATAATTGCTGCAGATGTTCGAGCACGTCGGGACGTTGCGGCAGTTCGTGCATGCGACCGTTATAATAAACCCTGATGCCTTGCGCCGAACGATGATAGAACAGCCGGGTTTCGGGGTGTCGTATCCAGCCTCGCGCCTGCAGGTCCGATACGAAAACCGGTTGTTCACTGTCACCCTGCTGTCCGAGCGGGCTGTCCGAGAGCATCTTGCCAACAGCGTCCTGCCACAATTCCTGTGACTGCTCGAGCAGATCGATGGCGAGCGCCCTGAACCTCGCGATTTCGACGTCGGTAATCTCCGCGTGGTGGCGTTCGAGCTCGAGGGCGTCATCGCGGTAGCGCGGAACATTGCTGCCGATGCGTTCGATTTCGAGCGCGAACGACTCGAGCGTGGCGACGGCATCGGGCGCACGAAAGCCGATCGAGTAAGTCATGCAACGCTCGAGCGCGACACCGTGATGGGCGAAACCCGGGGGCAGGTAGAGCAGATCACCCGGATGCAGCACGATTTCCTGGTCAGGGATGAAATCCCGCAGGATCGCCAGGTCGAGGTTCGGTATCAATTCCGGGTTCTCGATCTTCGATTCGCAGTATTGCCAGCGGCGCGATCCCATGGCCTGCAGCAGGAAAACGTCGTATTCATCGACATGTGGACCCACCGAGCCGTCGCGCGGTGCATAACTCAGCATCAGATCATCGATGCGCCAGTCCGGGATGAAGCGAAACTGGTCGAGCAGACTGGCGAGTTCGGGCAGCCACTTTTCGCACTCGGAAACCAGCAGCGAGTAATGGGTCTCGGGCAGGTCCAGGAAATCCCGATCCTCGAAAGGTCCGTACCGCAATTGCCAGGGCGTAGCGCCGTCTTTTTCGATCACCAGGCGGCAATGCACGTCCTCTTCGCAGGCGAGTCCCGCGAGTTCCTCGGGGCTAACCGGTGATTCGAATTCGACGAAAGCATTGCGCAGCACGTAGGGACGCTTTTGCCAGTAACGACTGATGAATTCCTCGCAGTCAAAGCCCTGCAGTTGCCACATGATGCGCTACAGTTTCCTGGCCTGCTGCGCGGCGTTGCCGATGTACGTGGCCGGGGTCAGCGCCAGCAGGTCCTGCCTGGCGGCATCGGGAATATCGAGGGATTCGACAAACTGCCGGATCGCGGCCGCGTCGAGCCGCCGGCCGCGCGTCAGCGCCTTGAGTTTTTCGTAGGGCTGATCGATACCGTAACGGCGCATCACCGTCTGAATCGGCTCGGCCAGCACTTCCCAGTTTTGCTCAAGGTCGGCGGTGATTGTATCGGCGTCGACCTCGAGTTTAGCGAGCCCACGTTTAAGAGAGTCCAGCGCGATCAGTACGTGGCCGATGCCGGTGCCCAGGTTGCGTAACACGGTGGAATCGGTCAGGTCTCGCTGCCAGCGCGAAATCGGCAGTTTTTGCGAGAGATGAGCCAGTACGGCGTTGGCGATGCCGAGATTACCCTCGGCATTCTCGAAATCGATCGGATTGACCTTATGCGGCATGGTCGACGAGCCGACCTCGCCGTCTACGGTTTTCTGCCGGAAGTAACCGATCGATATGTAACTCCAGATATCGCGGCTGAAATCGATCAGCACCGTATTCAGGCGCAGGATCGCGTCGAACAGTTCGGCAATATAGTCGTGCGGCTCGATCTGGGTCGTGTAGGGGTTCCAGACGAGACCCAGCGATTCGACGAAGCGCTGTGCGATCGCTTCCCAGTCGGTATCCGGGTAGGCGCTGAGATGCGCGTTGTAGTTACCAACCGCACCGTTCATCTTGCCGAGCAGCTCCACCGCGGCGATTTGTTGCATTTGTCGACGCATGCGAAAGGCGACGTTGGCCAGCTCCTTGCCCAGCGTGGTTGGCGAAGCAGGCTGGCCATGGGTACGGCTCAGCATCGGCAGCGCGGCATGGCGCGCGGCCATCGCGCTGATCGTCGCTTCGACCTCTGCGATCAGCGGCAACAATATCCGATCGCGCCCGGCCTTTAGCATCAAACCGTGCGAGAGGTTGTTGATGTCCTCGGAGGTGCAGGCGAAGTGAATGAATTCCGACACAGCGTTGAGCTCGGGATTCACCGCAACTTCTTCCTTGAGGAAGTATTCGACCGCCTTGGCATCGTGATTGGTGATTTTTTCGATATCCTTGACGCGCCTGGCCTGCAACGGGTCGAATTTTTCGATAATGGAGTCCAGCAGCACGTTGGCGGCGGCCGAAAATTCCGGAACCTCGGCGATGTCCGGGGCGGCGGCGAGCGCCTGCAGCCAGCGCACCTCCACCAGCAGGCGATGGTAAATCAAACCGAATTCGCTGAATATCGGTCGCAGGCCTGCGGTCTTCGCGGCGTAGCGGCCATCGATAGGTGAAATCGCGGTAAGGGAGTCTAGTTGCATGAATCGTTCGCGCAATAAAGCCGTCATTTTACACGAATCTGGCGATTCGTTAATGGCAAAGCGTCCGCGGGGTGCTATTCGACGGCGCTGAAGGCCTCGTGTTTGAAAATGAGCTGTTTGGCCTTTTCGTAGGAATTTTCGGGAATCACGGTTTCGTTTTTCAGACGGCGCAATTCCTGCAGTTCGCGCGCCAGGAATCTGGTCTGATTGAAGTTCTTCGCCGTCTTGGATTTCTTGATCTGCATGATGAACTTGGTGATAAAGCTGCGAAAGCTCTCGTTGTCCGGATTCTTGTTGATCAATTCGATCAACCTGATTTTGCCGTACTGGCTGCGGAAGAAAACGCGGTCGCGCGAGTAGTAGAAAAATGCCAGCAGCGACATCACCGAAACCACCAGTAAGCCGAGGAACAGGCCGAGGAAATTGATCGACGAGGTGTCAAGCCAGCCGGTAAAGTAGAGCGTGATGTCGAGCCCGAGCAGCGCCAGGCTTAAGTAAAACCATTTCCAGGCGACGATGCGCTTACGAAACGGCCGTGGATCCAGGTAGGCAATATCGATGCGGTACTTGTATTTGCGCTGATGCTTGTTCTTGACCGACTGGTAACAGTGCGTGTCGTTGAAAATCGTAAACTTGCGGTATAGCCCGTGCAGCTTGCTGGCCTGCTCGAACTCGAAATTTATATGCTCGACCGGGATATGTTCGTCGTCGGAAAAATTGGTGGTATCGTCCTCGACGGGTTCCAGGTCGATTTCGGTGGATTCGATGTTAACTTCGGACATAGGTCTTAAGTCTAGATGCAAAACGGCGAAAAAGTAACACAAAAATCGGATAAAACATACGCCCCGCGTATTTTCTCGTCTGAGGTTAAATAGTTGAGAAAAATCAACAGCTTCGAACAAGATATAGCGTCGGCGCTGGCCCGGTCACCCCTGTTTCGGTAATCCTGCCGTTGTACTTGCCGGCTCCGGTATTAGCGGCGATAGGATGAAATCGGTCGTCCTTAGCGCAACAGATAGATCGGGCTGGACCAGGTGTAGTGCCCATCCTCGTGCGTGACGCGCACGTAGAGCGCGTTGTCGCGATCGTCGCGCAGCCCGATTTCACGTTCTATCCGCAGCGCGCTGCAGGGATTGACGTCGGGCAGGCGGAACACCCGGATACGCCGCTCGATACCGCCGTTTGCGAAGATCAGTTCGTCGCGCCCAATGTCGGCAACGGCGATTTCCTGCCTGACGAGGGCGGTTTCGATCCTCAATTTGCCGGAATAGGGGTCGTCCAGCAGCGCTTCGAAGCCACCGAATCCGCCGGTTGTCAGCGCGCTCCATTCGAGTCGGCCGGGCGCGGTTTGCGCGAAGCGCTTGTCGATATTGAAGCGGTTGATCGGCGTTACCGACGCAAAGCCGTTACCGTCGAGCTCGGCGTGGCCGTCCCAGATGGTTTCCCGGCCGCGGCCGCGGTACTCGGATCCTTCCCAGATCACGCGGATGCGTCGCCCCAGCTCGGACTCGCCGTAGGGGCGGAAGACCTCGAGCGTTTCCAGCCCGTTACGGATATCGATGCGCTCGATCGGCGCCGCGCCATGCACGTCGATCGAGAAGCTGACGCTGGCATCCGTGGTGTGCAGGATATCGCCCATCATCGCGTTCCGAACCGGTTCCGAGCCGACATCGCCAAGGCGCGGATCGTCGCCGAAAAGCTCGGCGTCGGCGGCAAATTCGACGCGCGTATCGAGAATCACGCGGCTGCCGGTGGTGCCGTAGTAATGTCGCTTGCGCAGACCTTCCATGATGCCGGCGCGGGTGAAGGCTGGTGCCAGCACGCAGGTCAGGCCGCCATAGGCGCCGAACTTGGTCGAGCCCGGGTGCGATGCTCCCGGGCGGCCCTTGTGGCCATCGGAATTGGACAGGATGCCGACGCGGTAACCCTGTTCGAAGGCGTCGTTGACCAGCCATTCGAAGGTGCCCCAGGCGGAATGCACCTCGACACCCTTTTCGATGCGTTGATCGTGCGCCACCTTGATATCGGCATAACGGCCGCCGATATGCGCGAATACCGTGCAGTCCTCGTCCCTGAGCGCCTCAAACAGGTCGCCGGCCGAGGTCGCGTCCGATTCGATATCGGACAGGTCGTCGACCAGCGCGTGCGAGGAGCGGTGAATCGGGCGGCCCTCGTGCATGTGCAGTACGTTGCGGTCGCCGCCGAGCCCGGTATTGCCCGACCATTCCCAGCCGGGAAACACGATGAACCGGTTATCCTCGGTGAACTCGGCCGACAGTTCGTTGAGCCAGTTCCAGAATTCGGTCGTGATCTGGAAGTCGTTGCCCTGATGCACGCAGATATCGAGGAAAGCCTTGTCGCGCGCGAATTCGTAAAAATCGCGCGCCGAGTTGGTGCCGATGGTTTCTTCCGACTGGCCATGCAGATCGCCCCAGTAGGGCAGCAGCGGGGTTTCGTCGACGAAACGGCAGGGGTTGGACCTGGCGGCAACACTGCCGTCCGCATCTAGCAGCTCGATGATCAGGTCGACGGACTCGGCAACCGCGAGGTTTTCGATGATGCACGAAAATTCTCCCTGCACCAAGGTCACCGACGCGGGCAGGGCGTCGACGTCGTGGTTCGCGCGCAGCGTAAACGACTGGTCGCAGAGATTTGACGGATTGCCCCAGCGATCCTCACCCTTCAGGCACAGGCGGAAGCGCTCGCCCGTGCGGCGCAGCGTCGGCAATATCGCCTTGTACAGCACCGGTGGGCCCGGCACGATGCGAATCACCGGCTGTGTGGGCAGTTCGACATAGCTGTAGGTCGCGATCGCGTCGACCAGCACCTTGAATTCGAAGGTATCCTCGCAAAAGGTCTGGATACGCATACCGGGGGAACCGTGACGACGGTCGCCGAAGCGCACCACGATTTGATCGCCTTCGCGCAGGAAACCGCGCACAACCTTGATATATAGCGTCTTGTCCCAGGGGCGAATATTGCGTTTCATGTCGTATTCGACGTGCAGCAGCGCGCCATTGCTGGCCTCGACGGTGACATAGTTGGGCGCTGCCGGATCGTCGAACTGCGGCCTGCCCATGTCGGACGCGAAACGATGCACGATCTTGAGCGAGCCGGTGTCGTCGATACCGAAGTAGCCCGCGGTGTAGGTCAGCGTGAATTGCTGGTAGGAACCCGCCTCGAAACTGCCCGTCGGCGCGACGACCGCGAAACCCATTTTTTCGGGAAGGTAGGTGGAGTGAGGCATCGGCGTTATGATCTCTTCAAGAAAGACGACCTGTGATTTGATTACTACATAGTTTAACTGGATTCGGCGGGTACTGAACATGGCTTACGATGAAATTCTGGCATCAGCGATAGACGCGATAGGCGACACGCCGCTGATCGCGCTGGACCGCCTTAGCGCGAATCACGATGGCCGTATCCTGGCCAAACTCGAGTCCGCCAACCCCGGATTCAGCAAAAAGGACCGCGCCGCGCGCTCGATTATCGATGAGGCCGAGCGTGTCGGTGACCTCGAACCGGGGCAGACCGTGGTCGAACTGACGTCGGGCAACATGGGTACCGGTCTCGCGATCGTTTGCGCGATCAGGGGATATCCCTTCGTCGCGGTCATGTCACGCGGCAATTCGATCGAACGCGCGCGCATGATGGAAGCCCTCGGTGCCGAGGTCGTTCTGGTGCAGCAGGCGCCGGGAGCAATCCCCGGACGGGTATCTGGCGCCGATCTGGCGCGGGTCGAAGAAGAAACCGCGCGCATCACCACCGAACGCGGCGCGTTTCGCGCCGATCAGTTCGTCCGCGAAGGCAACCCGCGCGCGCATTATTGTCACACCGGGCCCGAAATCTGGCGCCAGTCGGGCGGCAGCGTTACGCATTTCTGTGATTTCGTTGGTTCCGGCGGTAGCTACGCCGGTATTACGAAATATCTCAAGGAACAGGATCCAAAGATTGCCTGCTACATTGTGGAACCAGAAGGTGCCGAAGTGCTCGCGCACGGCGCGGCCGAAAACCCGGGTCATCCGATCCAGGGTGGCGGCTACTCGATTGCCGACCTGAAGTTCCTCGAGAATGTGCCGGTAGACGGTTAC
>Ga0224512_10003737_pt1 | contig 13260 bp, 15 predicted proteins | sample SF_May12_sed_USG_4_FD_169103 | JGI IMG/M metagenome (GOLD analysis project Ga0224512, IMG submission 169103) | Sediment microbial communities from San Francisco Bay, California, United States - SF_May12_sed_USGS_13 | ecosystem: Environmental > Aquatic > Marine > Sediment | place: USA...
CAGCGGAATCAGACGACGATGTTGAGCGGAAGATAATTGACCGGATTGATGCCGTAGAGGCCGGGTTCGAGCACGCGGTCGATTTCGCACGGGCGGCCGTCGCGGGTCGTGTAGTCCATGAGATCCACGGTGGTGGAACTTGGGACCGGGTCGAAATCGGGTCGCAACACCAGCGCCACCCGCGGTTTCAGCCGGCGCACGCGATTCATGGTGACGACCACGCCGATTTCGCCGGTGTTGAGTTCCACCACGCTGCCGATGGGATAAATTCCCATGCACTGGATGAACTGTTCCACCAGGCCGGGATGAAAGTCGCGGTGGCGCCAATCGTACATTTTTTTCAGCGCCGCATGCGCCGACATTCCGGTGTGATAGGCGCGGTCGCTGGAAATGGCGTCGTAACAATCGACGATCCCGCCGATCATGCCGAACAGCCCGATCTGATCCCCCTTGAGACCGCCGATGTAGCCGGTTCCGCAGTAACGTTCGTGGTGACAGCGCGCCACTTCGATCGCCGGGCGCGGGATGCCGGAAGAGTTTTCCAGGATCTTCACACCGTGAGGCACATGACTTTTCATCTGGGCGAATTCGTACTCGGTCAGCGTGCCGGGCTTGTTGAGAATGTCGTTCGGCACCTTCATTTTCCCGACGTCGTGCAGCAACGCGCCGATACCGAGCAGGTTCAGTTCATTGCGGTCGAATCCGAGATGGCGTCCGAAGGATAGTGCCAGGATGCAGACACGCATGCTGTGCTGCGCCGTGTATTCGTCCTTTTTTTTCAGTTGCGTGAAGCTGTTGAGCGCATCGGGGTTGCGGATCACGCTTTCCACCATCTCGTGAATCACCTTTTTGGCGCCCAGGCTGTTGATGTTCTTCCCGAGGCGCACGTCCTCCAGCAGGGTGTGTACCAGCTCCAGGGTTTGGCCATGGATTTCCCGTGCCTCTCCGATTTCCTGCTCCAGGGTGGACTGGTCTTGATAGGCCGGCTTGAGCAGCGGTTGACTTGATACCTTGATCAGGATGTCGCGCTCGAGCTGTTTGTGTTGCAGCTGCTCTTCGGCGATGGCCTTTTCCGCCGGGGTGCGTGGCAGCGGTTTCTGGTAAATTTCCGACGTGTCGATATAAACGTGCTGGCAATAGCGCTGAAGCTCGCGGATATCTTCGTCACTGCGGATTTCGAAACCCTGGAACAGAAAAGGTGTTTCGCGCCAGGGGCGGTCCAATTCGCGGACGTACATCCCTATCCTGAGATCCAGAACATCGAGTTTTCTTTTAGTCATTGTGCGCCCGCGGGTTCTCCGTCTGTCCCTGATCCGTGTGCTTATCCGCTGTTACAGCCGTGGCAATAACAAGTGTAGGACAGAATATTCACACTCCCAAGAGAAATGGCAAGGACTGTCCGCCCCGTACCGGCAGCGGACAGAAACGCGAGAAGGTGCCACAATGGGCGCGTCTCAACACCCTGGAGGAAAACGAGCATGAGCGAGCATGTCTATAAAATAGTAGAGCTGGTGGGCTCATCGACCCAAGGCACGGACAAGGCCATCCAGAACGCCGTCACCCGCGCCGCCAAAACCCTGCGGAACCTCGACTGGTTCGAAGTGATTGAAACCCGCGGGCATCTCAAAGACGGGAAGGTTGCGCACTGGCAGGTCAAGATCAAGATCGGCTTCCGCATGGAAGACTGACGCCCGGTCGGGGCGAGTCCGCTAACGGCCATGGGCGCCGAAGCCGCCATCAATGATTTTTTCTCCGGACGCAACGGCCGCCGTTTGCCACCATGTTGCGTAGCGGGATCCGGCGACCAGGCGGGGTGACATGCTGCGCCTGTGTACCGCGGCCAACCTGCCGGAGGCCCATCTGCTCCTGCACCGGCTCGCGCATGCCGGAATCGAGGCACGCGTCCTGAATGAACACGCGCAGGGTGGTCTCGGTGAACTCCCCTTCACCCATACCTATCCCGAAATCTGGATCATGGAGCCGGCGCAAGAGGCGCACGCTCGCGCCATCCTGGCGGAGTTCGAACGTGCGCCTGCCTCGTCCACGCCGAGGCATTGCCCGAGCTGCGGTGAATCCAATCCGCCGGCTTTCGAAGTCTGTTGGAATTGCGCCAAGCCGCTGGACTGACTCGGCAATGTCATGATCCCGATGTGCAAGAAAGGCACACTGGGAGAGGCCGAGATCGAGCGAGTGGCGCACCCCCCTGCTGGCGGAATTCGACATGGAAGAATACGTCCACCGGCTCCGCGAGGAACTGTCCGGCGGTGAACGCCAGCGCGTGGCGACTGCCCGGGCGCTGGCCAACAAACCGGCGTTGATTCTCGCGGACGAGCCCACCGGCAATCTCGACGGCAAAAATGCCCACCGGGTATTCGGTATTTTTAAACGGCTCGCGGAAAAGAGGGCCAGACGGTGATTGTCGTGACGCACGAGACGCATCTGGCGCAACAGACCCACCGGCAGATACAGCTCCTGGACGGCAGTATCGCGACAAACGGAGGAGGGGCGCGGGATAGGCGCTACAGCCGTGTGCTCAAGTCGGCTTCCGCCTGCACCTTGGAGCGCAGCAAATGTTCGGCAATATGCGCCCAGGGGGAGCGTTTTTCGGAGATGATGTCGGAAATCCGGCGGGAAAATTTTCCGTAGCTCATCGCCCCGCCTTCCATGACGATCGTGGCGGTGTGCTCGAGGAACGGAATCAGTCCCTCGATCATTTGCAGCTTCTCGCGCTTGGTGCGGATGTCCCGGTCCTCCTCCTTGGCCTCGAAGTAGGCCTGCGAATTGTCGAACATCGTTTCAATTGCGCTGTTGAGCTTGTTGCAGTCCAGTCGGAACATTCCGTAGGAGTGCTGATACAGCTTGAAAAGTTCCAGCACGATGTCCTTGAGATGGAGCAGCCGCGGGTGGGCGCGCAGCGCATTCGAGAACAGGGCAAACACATCCTCGTATTCCACCCTGGATTTCGTTTTCTTGCTGGTCGGCTTGGATGAATAGGAAGATACCGTCACGGTCAGGTTAACCGACTCCTCGGTCTTTTCGCGCATCGAAGGGTTCTTGGCCATCTGGCACATGACGCGGATGTCCTCGATCTGTTCCAGGATCTCTTCCGCCTTGTTCAGCGCATCGCGCTGGGCGAACTGAAGGTTGCTTTCCGCCTCGCTGTAGTCGAAGGAACTGACGACATTCTCGCGGATCCGGTTTTCGACCGCACTGCCGGTCTTCGACCCGAGCACGCCGGCAAGGCGCTGTTTCAGCCGCTCACGCGCCTCCATGGCAATGTGATAGATGCTGGAGTAGCGCGCCTCGGTTTCCCTCAGTTCGACGTACTGCCGCATGTTGTTGTCGAAGGCATCCATCTTCTGCAGCAGCAACTGCGAGAACGACAGGAACGGTCCGGCAAAGGCGGAATTTTCCTCGGCGCTGAGCGTCATCGTGGCCAGCGCTTGCTTGTAGGCGGCGACCTTGGCGTCCACGGTCTGGACCCCGCGGGTAATCCCGGCCAGGACACTCGATATGCTGGCGAACGACATGTGGATCTGCTTGGTTGTTTTCAGGATTTCGATCAGCTTGCGCAGCATGGTTTCCTCGCCGCTGGTGTGGAGAAACAGCGCCTGCAGGCTGTTTTTCGCGTCCTCCAGCTGATCCACCCGCAGCAGCGCATGCTCTTCGATAAACGACAGCGCCGTCATCGAGATGAGCGCCTCGCGGTACTGGGGTTCGGCCGGTTTGTCTTCGAGCTTCATGGATGGCAATAAGAGTCTACAGATTCTCCGGTAAGGGCCGGCGAAGGAACCGTTCCCGGGGCAGGCTGGCTTTGGCCAGTCGCTTCATAATAGAGTATATAGCAGTTACCCGGGGGTGGCCGGAACGGCGTGAATGAGCATGTACAGGTTTTGGCCTTCGCGCCGGGTATTGAACTTGCGCACTGCCGGCCCCATCTAACGCCGGTAAAATCCGATAACTGACTGGAGCGTTCGAAAATCTATGAAGCGTGCATTTCTGTTTGTGGTGACAAACATCGCGGTCCTGCTGGTGCTCAGCGTCGCCGCCAGCATCCTGATCCGGGCGCTGGGCATAGAGGAAATACCGGGCGGACTGAATCTTCAGACTCTCATCATCTTTGCGGCGGTGATCGGTTTCGGCGGTTCGTTCATCTCGCTGGCCATGTCCAAATGGATGGCCAAGCGCGCGACCGGCGCCATGGTCATCGAGACGCCGCGCAATGCCACGGAGCAGTGGCTCTTTGAAACGGTCCGGCGCCAGGCCAAACAGGCCGGCATCGACATGCCGGAAGTGGCGGTTTACGACGCCCCGGACATCAATGCGTTCGCGACCGGCATGCGCCGGAACGCGGCCCTGGTCGCGGTCAGCACCGGCCTGCTGCGCGCCATGGACAAGGACGAGGCCGAGGCGGTGCTGGGCCACGAGATCACCCATGTCGCGAACGGCGACATGGTCACGCTGGCGCTGATCCAGGGCGTGCTCAATACCTTTGTGATCGTCCTGTCGCGCGTGATCGGCTATTTCGTCGATCGCGTGCTGCTGAAGAACGAACGCGGATTCGGCATTGGATACTTCGTCAGCAGTATCGTGGCGCAGATCGTGCTTGGCATCCTGGCCAGCATGATCGTGATGTGGTTCAGCCGCCAGCGCGAATTCCGGGCCGACCGTGGCGGCGCCAGGCTGGCCAGCCGCGAGAAGATGATCGCGGCATTGCAGCGCCTCAAGGCGGCACACGAGCCGGCGCAACTCCCCGACCAGATGGCGGCCTTCGGCATTTCCGGCCAGCGGAATCTTGGCTGGAAGCGGCTGTTCATGTCACACCCGCCGCTGGATGAACGCATCAGCGCGTTGCAGCAGGAGCGCTGAACGCAGAATAACGTCCGTAAACAAACCGCCGGGCTCATGCCCGGCGGTTTTTTTCATTTCAGGTCATCGGCAGAAGGCCAGCGCCACGGATTGCAGGACCTCCCCGGTATCGCGGTTTTGGACAAAACTGGCGACACCCAGGTCCGCCTCCTTCCAGTTTTTGTCCAGCTTCACCTGCGGTGCAAGCCGTCCCTTTCCGGTTTTATCCAGTTCCGCCGGTCCGTAAAGCTCGCGCACGACAAAATCGTGCCGCAACGTATGGCCGTTGTTTTCTCCGGCCTCGATGCGTCGCACCAGGTTTCTCTCGTATATCGCCACGTAAATTTCCGCCTGGCCCGGATAACTCTTTCTGGTCCTGGCGTCCGCCTCGATATCAACCAGGCCGGCGCTGCGCGTCATTTTCAGCGCGATGTCCGCATGCGAGGGCGTGGCGTTGACCAGCGGGATGGCGATGTCCGCCTGTTGCCGCCAGCGCGGCAGGATGTGGCCGTTGAGAACGACTTGCGGTGTATAAATCGTGCGTGACTGGTTCAGAAACGTCCGCCGTGACTGGCGATCGGAAAATTTTTTCTGTGAAAACGGATCGACCCAGCCGAGATGATTCCAGTAATCCACGTGCAGCGCCAGCGGTACCACTTTCTCCGGGACCAGGACGCTTTCCGGCAGCTTGGCCAGCCACTCGTCGGCGGGCGGGCAGCTGCTGCAGCCTTCCGAGGTGTAGAGCTCAAGCAAGGCAGTCGTGTTTTCGCCGCTTCGGGCTGAGCAGGATGCATCCGCGGCGTTTGCCGTACCGGATAACGCCGCCAGGATTCCGGCGGTCAGGATGAGTGTCGGGATTCGCATGGCAGGCCTATAGTTGGATAATATTGACGGGTAATCCGGGCATTCGGTATTTAGTCCGGGACGCGGACAATTAGTTTATGCGCGCCAGGCAACTATTTCACCCTGATCATGTCCATAGCTGACGACACCCAGCCCTTTTCGAGAAACAAGGAATCATGCTGATTGCCAGGCCGTCCGATATCCCGGCATCCGAAATCACGCCGCGGGAGATATACCTGCAGCGCCGGCGTTTCCTGAAGGAGGCTGCTGCCATCGCGGCCGCCGGCGCCACCGCGGCATTGCTGCCGTGCGTGGCGGAGGCCGGTCAAAAAATACCCAACGTGAAAAAAAGTCCGCTCTCGACCACCGACAAGCCGACCTCCCACAAGGACATCACGAGTTACAATAATTTCTACGAATTCGGCTCGGACAAAAGCGATCCGGCGCGTCACGCCCGGAATTTCCGCACCTTTCCCTGGACCGTCAGCCTCGAAGGCGAGATTAAAAAGCCCGCGAAGTACCAGATCGAGGATTTTCTCAAGCACTTCCCGTTGGAAGAACGCGTTTACCGCCTGCGCTGTGTCGAGGCCTGGTCCATGGTGGTGCCGTGGATAGGTTTTCCGCTGCGCGATCTGATCCGGCGACTTGAACCAACGTCGCGCGCGAAGTATGTCGAGTTCACCACGTTGCACGATCCGGAACAGATGCCCGGCCAGAAACCGGGGCTGTTCGGCGCGGGCCTCGATTGGCCGTACGTCGAAGGTCTGCGTCTCGATGAGGCCATGAACCCGCTCACGATCCTGGCCCTGGGTCTCTACGGGGAGTTCATGCCCAACCAGAACGGCGCGCCGATCCGGCTGGTGGTGCCGTGGAAATACGGTTTCAAAAGCATCAAGTCCATCGTGAAAATCCGGTTCGTGGAACAGCCGCCTCTGACTACATGGGTCAAGGCCAACCCGCGGGAATACGGTTTTTACTCGAACGTGAATCCGGGGGTGGATCACCCGCGCTGGAGCCAGGCGAGCGAGCGGCGCATCGGCGAGGATTCGCTGTTTTCGCCCAAGCGCAAGACGCTCATGTTCAACGGTTATGCCGAGCAGGTGGCGTCGCTGTACGCCGGCATGGATCTGAAAAAGCATTTCTGAGTCCGGCCCCGCCGCTTTCATGCCGAGCCCCGCGATCCACAAGCTGATCAAACCCGGGTTGTTCATTGTTGCCCTGGTCCCGCTCGCCTGGCTGATTTACCGGACCGTTAACAATGATCTCGGCGCCAATCCCATCGAGACGCTCAACCGTTATACCGGCGACTGGGTACTGCGATTCCTGATGATCACGCTCACGGTGACGCCACTGAGAAGACTGACCGGCTGGAACGGGTTGTTGCGTTACCGGCGCATGCTCGGGCTGTTCGCCTTTTTTTACGCCTGTCTGCATTTCCTCTCCTATGTCTGGCTCGATCAGTTTTTTGCGCTGTCGGAAATTCTCCGGGACGTGGCCAAGCGCCCGTACATCACGGTGGGTTTCACGAGTTTCCTGATGCTGATCCCGCTGGCCGTTACTTCCACCAGCGGGATGATCCGGCGTCTTGGGGCAAGGCGTTGGCAGCAGCTGCACCGTCTGGTCTATTTCATCGGCATCGGCGGCGTGGTGCATTTCCTGTGGCTGGTGAAATCCGATCTCCGCGAGCCGCTGGTTTACGCCGCCATCCTGGCGTTGCTCCTGGGTTTCCGGATTTGGAACAGTGCACATTCATCGCGGAACACCGTGGCATCCGGAACCGTTCCATAACTTTACTCCCACCTCCCACAGCGACCATTCCGGGATTCAGGCAGACTTGCCAGCCACAGGGCAAAGTGGAATGATTTGGCCGGAAGGGGAATTTGTCGGTTGACACAGTGCCTGATCCTTTCAGGCCTGCCGCGTGCAACCGTGCTTTCCCGATTTGCAAGCCTGTATACCGGCACGTCGAATCAATAAACATCAAACTCTATGTCAATTGCGACATGCGGGTCAGATACTTTTTACCGAGGAACTGGATTTGAATACTCTGCTTCATGGAACAACGATTTTGTCAGTGCGACGCAATGGGCACGTGGTCATCGGCGGCGACGGCCAGGTGACCATGGGCAATACCGTCATGAAGGCGAACGCACGCAAGGTCCGGCGTCTGTACAAGGACCAGGTGATTGCCGGGTTCGCCGGGGGCACGGCCGATGCCTTCACGCTGTTCGAACGCTTCGAGGGCAAGCTGGAAAAGCACCAGGGACAATTGACCCGTGCCGCCGTGGAGCTGGCCAAGGACTGGCGCACTGACCGTATCCTGCGGCGTCTCGAGGCGCTGCTGGCGGTGGCCGACAGGACTGCCTCGCTCGTCATCACCGGGCAGGGCGACGTCATTGAACCGGAAGGCGGCCTCATCGCCATCGGTTCCGGTGGGCCGTACGCGCAGGCAGCGGCGCGCGCCCTGATGGAGCACAGCGAACTTGGCGCGCGCGTCATCGTCGAGCAGGCCTTGAATATTGCCGCCGACATCTGCATCTATACCAATCGAAGCCTCACCATTGAAGAGCTGACAAATTGACCATGTCGGAAATGACGCCGCGTGAAATCGTCCAGGAACTGGACAAGCACATCGTCGGGCAGGCAGATGCCAAGCGCGCCGTCGCCATTGCACTGCGTAATCGCTGGCGCCGCGCCCAGGTGGCGGACGAAGCCCTGCGAGCCGAAATCACTCCGAAGAACATCCTGATGATCGGCCCGACCGGTATCGGCAAGACCGAGATAGCGCGCCGGCTGGCCCGGCTCGCCAATGCACCATTTATCAAGGTCGAGGCGACCAAATTCACGGAAGTGGGTTATGTCGGCCGCGAAGTGGATTCCATCATTCGCGACCTCGTGGACATGGCGGTGAAATTGACGCGCGTGGAAGAGATGGCCAAGGTCCGCACCCGCGCCGAGGATTCTGCCGAGGACCGGATTCTGGATATTCTCGTTCCGCCGGCGCGCGAAGTGGGTGTCGCCGTGGGCGAGGGCGCGCGTCCCCACGACGGCGCGGCGCGCCAGATGTTCCGCAAGCGGCTGCGCGAGGGCACGATCGACGACCAGGAGATCGAGATCGAATTGTCGGCGCCGGCCATGGGCGTGGAGATCATCGCGCCGCCGGGCATGGAGGAAATGACCAGCCAGTTGCAGGGACTGTTCCAGAACATGGGCGGCCGCCGCGCGCGTCCGCGCAAGGTCAGAATCCGCGAAGCCCGCAAGCTCCTGGCCGAAGAGGAGGCGTCCCGCCTCATCAACGAGGAGGACATCAAGGGCCGTGCCCTGCAGCGTGTCGAGCAGCACGGCATTGTCTTCATCGACGAGATCGACAAGATTGTCGGCCGTTCCGACACCCATGGGCCGGATGTCTCGCGCGAGGGCGTGCAGCGCGACCTGCTGCCGCTGGTGGAAGGCTGCACGGTCTCGACGAAATACGGCATGGTCAAAACCGACCACATCCTGTTCATTGCCTCGGGTGCGTTTCATCTGGCCAAGCCCTCGGACCTGGTTCCCGAATTGCAGGGCCGTCTCCCGATCCGGGTCGAACTCGATCCGCTGAACGCCGACGACTTCGAGCGCATCCTGACCGAACCCGATGCCTCGCTCACCGAGCAGTACAGCGCCCTGCTGGCCACCGAAGGCCACAAGCTCGAATACACCCCCGACGGCGTGCGCCGCATCGCCGAGATCGCCTGGCAGGTGAACGAACGCACCGAGAATATCGGGGCGCGCCGCCTGCACACGGTCATGGAACGCCTGCTGGAGACGGTTTCGTTCGAGGCCGCCGACCGCGGCAATGAAAAAACCGTGGTGGACGCCGCTTACGTCGACCGGCACTTGGGTGACCTGGTCGGAAATGAGGACCTCGCGCGCTACATCCTTTGACGGCCATCCGGGCTGTTTTCAAATTATTTGATTTTCCGCGATTTTTTCGCGCTTGAAATTTCTCCCATCGTCCCCATTAAAAACCCGCGAACGGCAGCGGACTTGAGGATGGTTATTTCAGGTTCAGCGGATGCCGGGGATTCAATTTATTTATTCGGAGGTGTTTTATGACCAGACTGATACGACGTGAAGACCGTACCCCGCTGACCCGCTGGGGCCTGTGGGACAATGATATTGACCGGATGTTTCAGGGCTTTCTGAGCCCGATGCGCTGGGTGGAAGAGGCGCGCGGCGAAGACCTGTTCCCGGTCATGGACGTGAAAGAACGTGAGGACGCGTATGTCATCGTCGCCGATGTTCCGGGCGCGAAGAAAGAGGACATCGACGTCACGCTGGAAAACGGCATTCTCACCATCAGCGCCGAGACCAAGAGCGAGAAGGAAGAGAAGGAAGGCGAGCGTGTCCTGCGCCAGGAACGCCGTTACGGCAAATATGTCCGCAGCCTGCGGCTCGGTACGCAGATTGACGAAAAGGGCATCAAGGCCAACTACAAGGACGGGGTACTGGAGTTGACCCTGCCCAAGGCTGAAGAAGTGAAGCCCAAGAAGATTACAGTGGACGTAGCCTGATACGGATGTAACCGGAAAGGACCCCGGAGTGAGAAAGGCCGCGCAAGCGGCCTTTCTTTTTGAATATTGTTCATCTCCCGGCTGACTTTAATGTGAATATGCGCTAACTTTTCAACCTGAATACCCTGTTCCAGCCCGAATAACCGGAAAACAAATGACGCTCACCCCCCAATCGGCCGCCGACCGGGCGCGCATCCTGACCGAGGCGCTGCCGTATATCCAGCGTTTCCAGGGCAAGACCATCGTCATCAAGTACGGCGGTAACGCCATGGTGGACGAGAACCTCAAGCGCGGTTTCGCGCGCGACGTGGTGCTGATGAAACTGGTCGGCATGAATCCCGTGGTGGTGCACGGCGGCGGGCCGCAGATCGGCCAGCTGCTGGAAAAGATCGGCAAGAAAAGCGAATTCGTGCAGGGCATGCGCGTCACCGATCGCGAGACCATGGACGTGGTCGAGATGGTGCTCGGCGGACTGGTCAACAAGGAGATCGTGAATCTCATCAGCCAGCAGGGCGGCAAGGCCGTGGGGCTTTCCGGCAAGGACGGCGGGCTGATCCGCGCCAAGAAAATGGTGTTGCAGAAAGCCGCCGACAAGAAAGACCTCCCGAGCGAGATCATCGACATCGGCCACGTGGGCGACGTCAGCAGCATCGACCCGCGGCTGGTGGCGCTGCTCGACACCGGCGATTTCATCCCGGTGATCGCGCCCATCGGCGTGGGCGAGGACGGCCAGACCTACAACATCAACGCCGACGTGGTCGCCGGCAAGCTTGCCATCACGCTCAAGGCCGAGAAGCTCATGCTGCTTACCAACACCCCCGGTGTGCTGGACAAGGCCGGGAAGCTGCTCACGGGGCTGTCCATCATGCAGGTCAAGGACCTGATTACCGACGGCACCATCCACGGTGGCATGTTGCCCAAGGTCAATTATGCGCTCGACGCCGTCAGCAGCGGCGTCAAGACCGCGCACATCATCGACGGGCGCGTGGAGCACGCGGTGTTGCTGGAAGTATTCACCAATGAAGGCGTCGGCACCCTGATCAAGTCCTGAGCCCCCGCCCATGGCCCGACCGCGCCGCGGCGAACGCCGCCAGATCATTCTCGAGACGCTGGCGCACATGCTCGAGAAGAACCAGGGCGAGCACATCACCACGGCCCAGCTCGCGCGTGCCGTCGGCGTTTCCGAGGCCGCGCTGTACCGCCATTTCGCCAGCAAGGCGAAAATGTTCGAGGGCCTTCTCGAATTCATCGAGGAAACGCTGTTCACCCGCATCAACAAGATCCTCGCCGAAGAATCCGGCGCCGAGGCGCGGGTGCAGAATATCCTGTTCCTGCTGCTTGGCTTCGCCGACAAGAATCCCGGCATGGCGCGCCTGCTGTACGGCGACGTGCTGGTGGGCGAGACCGAGCGCCTGCGAAAGCGCGTGGTGCAGATCTACGAGCGCATCGAAACCCAGCTGAAGCAGGTCCTGCGCGAGTGGGAGCTGAACGCGAACCTGCGCCTGCCGGTCGCCGACACTGCGGCGCTGCTGCTGGCGGTGGTGGAGGGCGCGATTACACGGTATGTGCGCAGCGAGTTCAAGTCTTCCCCCGTGGCGGGGTGGGAACGGCAGTGGGAGTTATTGAGTAGGGGTGTTTTTACTAAATAGCCGTGTAGCCTTCGGCAAAAAATTAACGTGGAGCTAACCGGCGCTGCGCCGCTTTTTGGCGCAGCGTCCAGCGACCGAAGGGAGCGAGGTTGAGCGCCATGTTATGCGATTGGTTAACAGTTAATAGATGCATAGTAGAGGTCAGTAGAAGTTTCTTGCTTGAACCGAAAAGGCTCCAAAGTGATCTCCCGGCCACTGACGGAAAGAGCACCTTGGTGAAAAGACACCGCAAGCGTATTTATCTCTGGTGCAGTTTGTGAAAAGAACAACGTAACCGATAGCGTATAGGGGTGTGTGCGATCAGGGCCGTAGCTGGATGTTTTAGTATTGGTAGGCGCAAGAACTACCCCTTTAGTTGTCTCACGCACCTCAACTCTTTCGGGGTTTAACAAAATCACAGGGGATGGATGACGAAGAAAAAGGTTTACTACCAGCTTCCCGTCACTGAAATATTGTGGCGTAACGCTGATACTGAATTCACCCAATTCCCTTTCGAGGGAATTCTCATTGTTCTTGAGAAAGCCACATGAACTTGACCTGACAGGCTTCCCATCGCTTGGATTCGGGACAAAGTACGTGTGTGATATAGGCACTACGCAGCTTGTCAAAAGAAAGGAAGTGGCCACGGTGGTTATCAGAGAGATCTTCATGAGCGCATAACGACCAAGCTGTGCGGCGCAAACGAAGCGCAGCGTAGTTTGCGTCCGAACGAGCGCCTTGTTATGTGACTGCGCTTTTCCATCTACCGGTAGTCGCCAAGCCCAGTAAGCCTGAAACAAGTAGCAAGATGCCTGGTGGAAGTGGAACGGAGGTAACTGTAAGGCTTGTGACATCACCATATATGTTATATTCCTCGACATATTCCCAGCAGTATCCTGATGGTGATGAGCAAGGAACTGTTACTGCGTGATCATCGCCCCAAATCCATCGATCAAACCATCCATCTGGGTTTGCCTCAAGAAGCATTGTCCATTCGTTATCGGGCACGGGTGAAAAATTACCATTTTGATCTCTCGCACCTCGAAAAACTTGAATGCCCTCAGCACCAGAGCTAAGTGTGTATTGATTTGTGGTGCCATCAGACCAGTAATAGCGAGCCGTATTACCCAGCGTTACATTTATAAAATCCCAGTTTGGCGCTATTGAAAAATAATCAGAATTGCCGTTATTCCAGTGAACAGTAGCGTCGAATTGGGATACTTCACCTGTATCCCAATCTGCGATAAGCACACCATTAAAACTTCCTGATGTGCCCCATCCGACATTAGGGTTCTGCTGTACCCACGTCACATTACCGCTAAAATCCATACGAATTACTGCAGCTTGCGTTGGCATAGCTACCCAAAGCAATGCGATAAATATTGTTT
>Ga0224512_10003738_pt1 | contig 13258 bp, 12 predicted proteins | sample SF_May12_sed_USG_4_FD_169103 | JGI IMG/M metagenome (GOLD analysis project Ga0224512, IMG submission 169103) | Sediment microbial communities from San Francisco Bay, California, United States - SF_May12_sed_USGS_13 | ecosystem: Environmental > Aquatic > Marine > Sediment | place: USA...
GTCGGACAGTTTGACTGACTGCGCCGATTCTTGAAATCGCTTTCTCCTCGTTCCCCGCTCCATGGCTATAGCCTGCGCCCAAGTGCCGACCGGGGCAAGAAAGAAATATTACAATAATATCAATAAGATATATGTAATATTCCCGATCCGTTCCTTTGCCATGTCGAATTTTAGGTTGACAACAAGCCGCCGTATTCCGTTAACTTCACGAAAGAATTGAAAGCGCTTTCATGTATGTATCCTAATGAACATGAGAGTGCGCCGCCCCGTACGGGCATGAACCGGGAGGGCCACGCATGACGCGGCCGGAACAGGACACAACAGCCCGCAGGAGATCCGCCGGGCGGCGGGGCAGTTGGTATCTGACCGTCTTCTTCGTTCTGTTCGGCCTGTTCACCCTCAATGTTCTTCTCGGCAAGGCCGTCATCCAGTTCGGCTGGGATGCGCCGTTCCGGCTGGGCGACGTTCCCGAATTCCTGCTGCTTCTCGTCGCCGCCGTCTTCCTGATGCTGGCGGCGCTGCGGCGGGAGCGGGACCAGTCCGGCGACAACATCTGAAAACAAGCGAGAACCACCAGGGAGACACCTATCATGACGGACCGCAAAGACGACGACACCCGACTGCTCCGGCCGATGCAGGAAGAGGACCGGCGCGGCTTCATGCGCACGGTCGCGAAGTTCGGCTTCACCACGGCCGTGGTTGCCGCCGGCGCCGGGACGCTGGCCAAACCCGCCGCGGCGCAAACCAGGGCCGAAGAGCAGGAGCGCCAGACGGCCGCCACGCACACGATGACGATCGGCACCGCGTACAAGATCGGTACGACGCGGTCCTATCCGATCATGCAGCTGAACCTGAAGGAGAACATCCAGAATCTCACCAACGGCCAGGTCTATGTGAAGCTGGCCCCGGGCGGGGCGCTGGGCGTCGGCACCAAGCTTGTGGAGAAGGTCCAGGCCAACACCATCCAGGCGGCGCAGCACTCGCTGTCGAATTTCGCGCCGTTCGCGCCAGCGGTCGACCTGATCAACCTGCCGTACTGGTGCGGCGAGAACCAGCGCTTCGTCAACCTGGTGACGTCCGGCGTGTGGGAGCAGGAGGTGAACAGCCGGGTCAAGGCCAAGGGCTTCAAGCCGCTGTTCTATTTCTGCATCGACCCGCGCACCGCGGCCAAGCGGCGCGGCCTCAGCGACGAGCCGTTCCGCACGCCGGCCGATCTGCAGGGCATCAAGTTCCGGGTCCCGGGCTCGAAGATCCTGCAGCAGTTTTACCGTCTGCTCGGCGCCAACCCGACGCCGGTCGCCTGGGGCGAGACGCCGTCGGCGATCAAGCAGGGCGTGGCGGACGCGCTGGATCCCGCGGTCGAGGCGCTGTACGCGTTCGGCTTCAAGGACATCCTCTCGTGGGTCACCTTCAACCGCTCGGTACCGGACAGCCAGGTCTATTCCTGTAACCTCGAATGGTTCAACGGCCTGCCCAAGGACGTACGGGAGGGCATCGACTTCGCCAGCGAGGTCACCTTCCAGCAGAACCTGGCGCAGGTTCCCGCATCCCGTGCCTTCGCGATGGCCGAAATGGCGGCAGCCGGCGTCAAGTTCCATGCGCTGACCAAGGACGAGTACGCCGCCTGGGTCGAGACCGCCGGCCAGCAGCGCAAGGAATGGAACGAGTGGAAGGTCCAACTCGGCGGTTCGATCGCGACCTTCGACAGGCTGCTCGAGGCCGCGAACACGAAGAGCAAATATAACGTCCACGACGTGTAGCGCGATGCCACGGAGGGCCTGCCGTGGTTGCGGCATACCCCCCACCCTAACCCTCCCCCACAAGGGGGGAGGGAACAAGGGCGTCAAAAACACAGTCCCCCTCCACCTTGATGGGGGAGGGTCGGGGTGGGGGTGACCCACCGCTGCTCGGGAATTTCTGTATGCTCGATCTATTGCGAAAAATCGACCGGAACGGGGAGCGGGTTCTCCTGCTGATCCTATACGCGTTCATCGTCCTGGCGATCTTCATCGAGGTCGTGCGGCGGTTCGTGCTCGAATACTCGTCGGTCTGGGGCGAGGAGACGGCGCGTTACGCCTTCATCTACCTGGTGTGGATCGGCGCCGCGGTCGCGGTCAAGGAGCGCGGCCATATCCGCATCGACGTGCTGCTGCATTACCTGCCGCCGCGCGGCGTCGCGATCTTCTATCTGATCGGCGACCTGCTGACCGCGGTGCTGGCCTGCTTCGCCATCTACTGGTCGATGGACCCGGTGCTGGTGTCGTGGAAATTCGGCAACGTGACCGACGGGCTGCGCATCGTGCGCGTCTGGTTCCTCGCCGCCGTGCCGCTCGGCTTTACCCTTGTGATGATCCGACTCGTGCAGTCGATCATCCGCGACCTGGCGGATCTGCGCGCCGGCCGCCCGCCCTATACGGGCGAGAAGCTGTTCGATTAGGAGCGCCGGGACGATGCACAACCTTTACGGAATCCCCGAGGCCTCCACCGAGCTCGGCTGGGCAATCGGCCTGCCGCTGCTGCTGATGGTGCTGCTGTTCGCCATGGCGGTACCGGTCTGGGTGTCGCTCGGACTCTGCGCCATCGCGCTGCTGGTCTCGACCGAGGTGTTGCCGCTGACCCTGTTCGGCGAAGCGCTGTTTTCCGGCATCGATGCCTTCGCGCTGATCGCCATCCCGCTGTTCATCCTGACCGGGGACGTGCTCGTGCGCTCGGGCCTGTCCAACAAGCTGCTCGACGTCGCCGAGGCGACGATGGGTAGCCTGCGTACCGGGCTCGGCACCTCTACCGTGCTTGGATGCGGTTTCTTCGCCTGTATTTCGGGCTCCGACGCGGCGGGCGCCGCCGCAGTGGGGCGCATCACCATCAAAAGGCTGACCGACAGCGGTTATCCGCTACCCTATGCCTGCGCGCTGGTCGCCTCGGGCGCGTGCACCGGGATCCTGATCCCGCCCTCGATCGCCTATATCATCATCGGCCTGGTGCTGGGCATCTCGGCGTCGACGCTGTTCCTGGCCGCGGCGGTGCCCGGCGTCATGATCATGGTCTCGATCATGATCACCAACGTCATCATCAACCGGCGCAGGGGGTACGAACACAGCCGCGCCAGCTTCTCCTTCGCCCGCTGGGGCCGGGCGGTGTGGGACGGCAAGTTCGCCCTGATGATCCCCTTCATCATCCTCGGCGGTATCTATTCCGGCATCTTCACCCCGACCGAAGCGGCTGCTGTTGCGGTCGTCACCACCATCGCCATTGGCTTGCTGCAGGGCACGCTGACGCTGGCGGACTTCCCGAAGATGCTGGAAAGCTCTGCCAAGGTGAACGGCGTCATCGTGCCGATTATCGCCTTCGCGCTGCCGCTCGCGCAGGTGCTGGCCGCGCTGGAAGTGCCGCAGACCTTCGTCCAGGGAATCACCACGCTGACCGACAATCCGATTCTTGTTACCCTGATGATGCTTGGCATCTTCATTGCCGCCGGCTGCGTCATGGAGACCACGCCGAACATCGTGATTCTGTCGCCGATCATGCTGCCGCTGGCGCAGGAGATCGGCATGAACGATATCCAGTTCTGCATCTTCATGGTGACCTCGCTGGGCGTCGGCTTCATCACCCCGCCGCTGGGGCTCAATCTGTTCGTGCTGTCGGGATTGACCAAGCAGTCGGTGCTCGGCATCGCCCGGCGCGCCGTGCCCTATGTGCTGTCCATGCTCGTGGTGGTGCTGCTGCTCGCCTTCATCCCCGAAATCTCCCTCTGGGCGATCCCGGAGCATCTCCGTTAGGCCTCAATCTTTTCAGGACCAAGGACCATGGCTGCAGAATATCTGAAGAAAGCGACCAAGACATCCGCCACCGGCGAGGACGACACCCGCCGCATCGTCGCCGAGATGCTGGCCGACATCGAGGCCGGCGGCGAGGACCGCGCGCGCCACTACGCTTCCAAACTGGACAGCTGGACCGGCGATATCGTCGTGTCGCGCGAGGAGATCGCCGCGGCGGCCGAAAAGGTGCCGCAGCGGCTGCGCGACGATCTGCGGTTCGCCCATGACCGCGTGCGCAAATTCGCCGAGGCGCAGCGTGCCAGCATGACCGAATTCGAGACCGAACTGTCGCCGGGCCTGTTCGCCGGCCAGAAACTGATCCCGGTAAAGACGGCCGGCTGCTATATCCCGGGCGGACGCTATGCGCATGTGGCCTCCGCCATCATGAGCGTGACCACCGCAAAGGTCGCAGGCGTCGACAACGTCATCGCCTGCTCCGTAGCGCAGAAGGGGCACGGCGTGCCGCCGGCGATCCTCTACACCGCCGATCTCTGCGGCGCCGATACGATCCTCGCCCTCGGAGGCGTTCAGGGCGTTGCCGCAATGGCGTTCGGGCTGTTCACCGGCCATCCGGCGGACATGCTGGTCGGCCCGGGCAACCGCTTCGTTGCCGAGGCCAAGCGCCTGCTGTTCGGGCGCGTCGGCATCGATCTGTTCGCCGGGCCGACCGAAATCGCCATCATCGCCGACGGCACCGCGGATCCGGACATCGTCGCCTCGGACCTCGTGGGCCAGGCGGAGCACGGGCCGGATTCGCCGGCCTGGCTGATCGCGCTGGACCGCGACCTTGCGGAAGCGGCGATGGCCCGCATGGATGGGCTGATCGCAAGACTGCCGGAAGTTCAGCGTAACGCCGCCACCGCGGCTTGGCGCGATTATGGCGAGGTGGTGCTGTGCGGCAGCCGCGAGGAGGCGGCCGAAGTCTCCGATTCCTATGCCGCCGAGCATCTGGAAGTGCAGGCCCAGGATCTGGACTGGTGGCTCGGCCGGCTGTGCAATTACGGCTCGCTTTTCGTTGGCGAGGAGACGACCGTCGCGTTCGGCGACAAGTGCAGCGGCACTAACCATATCCTCCCCACCAAGGGCGCCGCGCGCTACACCGGCGGGCTCTCGGTCGGCAAGTTCATCAAGACGGTCACTTTCCAGCGCATGGACCGGGAGGCAAATCGCGAGGTCGCCGCCGTCGCCGCGCGGATTTCCCGGCTTGAGGGCATGGAGGCGCACGCCCGGACCGGCGACGACCGGCTGCGCAAATATTTCCCCGACGCGGATTTCAACACCGAGGCCGCATGATCGGACCGCGGGACCTGTTCGACCTCGGCGGCAGCGTCGCGCTGGTCACCGGCGGCAGTTCGGGACTAGGGCGGCGCATCGGCTTCGCGCTGGCGCGCGCCGGGGCGGCAGTGGTGCTCCTCGCCCGGCGGGCGGACAAGCTGGAGGCGGCCAGGGACGAGATCACGGAGGCGGGTGGTCGCGCGGCCTGCATGGCGGCGGATATCGAGGATACTGCCGCGCTTGAGGGCATCGCCGCCACGGTGGGGCAGGCGTTCGGCGCTCCGGACATTCTGGTCAACGCGGCGGGGGTCAACCTGCGTGAGCCGGCTTCGGACGTGACGATCGACTCGTGGAATCGTACTCTTGCCCTCAATCTCGGCGCACCGTTCTTCCTGTCGCGTGCACTGGTGCCCGGCATGAGGCAAAAGGGCCGCGGCAAGATCGTCAATATTGCATCTCTGCAGTCCTGCCGGGCCTTCGCGAACGGCATCGCCTACGGCGCATCGAAGGGCGGGATCGTCCAGTTGACTCGGGCCATGGCCGAGGCATGGTCGCGTTTTGGCATCACCTGCAATGCCCTCGCGCCCGGGTTCTTCCCGACCGAACTGACGGCGCCGCTATACGGCGACGAAGCGATGCTGCAGAGGCTGGCGGCGCAGACGGCGATCGGCCGCAACGGCGAGCTGGGCGACATTGACGGGCCCGCCATATTCCTCGCGGCGCCGGCCTCGGATTACATTACCGGCCAGGTGATCTTCGTGGACGGCGGGTTCACGGCGAAATAGAGACGTTCCGGGGAAACTGCGCAAATGAAGGCACTCGTTTACACCGCGCCCGAAATGCTGGACTACCGTGACGAAGCCGATCCGGCCCCGGCCCCGGGAGAGGCGCTGGTCCGTATCGATGCGGTCGGCATCTGCGGTTCCGACATGCATGCCTGGCACGGGCACGATCCGCGCCGCGTGCCGCCCCTGATCCTGGGACATGAGGCCGCCGGCGAAGTCGTGGCCGGTGTCGGCATTGGGCGGCGGGTCACCATGAATCCGCTGATCGTCTGCGGCCACTGCGCGTACTGCCTGATCGGCCGGAGCAACCTGTGCCAAAACCGCACCATGATCGGTATGACCCGGGCCGGGGCCTATGCGCAATACGTGACCATTCCGGAACACTGCCTGGTCGATCTTCCCGAGGGCATGGATTCGGCGCAGGCGGCGTTGACCGAACCGACCGCGACCGCGTGGCATGCGGTCGACCTGGCCGAGCGCGCCGCCTGGCGGCCACTGGCCGAATGCGATGCCATGGTGATCGGCGGCGGCGCGGTTGGGTTGCTGACCGCCCTGGTCGTGCGGTCGCGAGGGGCCCGCACGGTCCGCCTGGCTGAAACGAACGAGTTGCGGCGCAAGACCGTGGAGAGGAACGGTATACACTGCTTCGATCCAACCGGTGCACAGCCGGCCGGGCAATCCGCCCACGTCGTATTCGATTGCGTCGGCAGCGCCGGAACGCGCGATATGGCAATCCACGTGGCCCGGCCGGGCGCGGTCGTCGTGCATGTCGGGCTGCAGGAAGCGTCGGGCGAGATAGACGTGCGCAAGATCACGCTGTCGGAACTCGCCTTCATAGGCGTGTACACATATACCGCCGCCGATTTGCAGGCCTCGGCGGATGCCCTGCACCGCGGGGTCCTCGGGGATCTGCAATGGGTCGAATACCGGCCGCTGAAGGATGGTCCAGCCGCGTTCCGCGACCTCGACGCCGGCCGCACCGCGGCGGCCAAGATCGTGCTGCTGCCGCAGTGATGCGGCTGGTGGCGCCGGAGTCGGCCCGCACAACGGTTCCTTAACTGTTTCCCCCTATAACCGGTTCGAATCCGCGGCGTTGCGGATGCGCGGCAACGGCGGCGGATTTTCCTTCGAGGGTGCATGACGGCAATTCAGATCAGCCCGGCCCGGTTCGGCACAGCCATCGCCAGGGTCAGCCTGTTCGCGGGGACCTTCCTCGTGGCGCTGGCGTTGCTGGCCTTCGAGATCAACACCGTCCGCACGATCAATTTCGCGGTCGGGCCGAGCCTGATCTACCTTGCGATCGCGCTCGCCATGCTGGGGCTCAGCGGCGCCAGCTCGCTGCTCAGCCTGTTCGACATCCGCTCCCTGCCGGTCAGGCGGGAAATCCTGCTGTTCTGGCTGTGCGTTGCGATCGCGGCGCTGCTGGTGCATGCGCATTTCCTGGCCGCCGACCAGAAGGCTCTGCTCAACGCGGTGGTGGCCGAGGCCGGCCGCGCCGACGGTCTGCGGGGTGTGCTGGTCGCCGGTATCGCACACGGGTTGAAGACGGCTTTCGTCGTCGGCATCGGTCTCAGCCTGCCGTACTTCGTGTTCGGCGCGTTGCTGGCGCTGCTGTTCACCACCACGGACAGTGAAATGTATGGCCGCTTGTACGCCTCCGATCTTATCGGGGCGGCGATCGGCTGCATGGCGGCGATCCTGCTCATGGAGACCACGGATTACGCGTTCTCGGTCACCGCGCCCGCCATCGTCGTGCTGCTGGCCGGCGCCGCCTATGTCTGGCCGGTGCGCCGCACGCTGGCGGCGGCCGGCGTCATCGGGGCGATCGCCCTCGGCGTTCTGCCGCGCGCCGACTGGTACGCGGAGCGGATCGAACCGCCGGTCAATGCCAACTATCTGGCCCGGGATTACCGCTACAAGGAACAGATTCGCGAGGTCTGGCACGACTGGAACAGCTACACCCGCGTCGGTGCGGTGGTCTGGGACGGCGGGAATGCCCGCCCCTATGCCATGATGTCGCTGGCCAATGGCGACGGTATGGCATGGGTGTGGCCCTACGATGCAAATGCCGCGAATCCGCCGTCTCATCCGGCCACGAGGCCGGCGATGCTGCTCGATCCGCCGGCCAACGCGCTGGTGATGTTCGCGGGCGCCGGCGCCGATCTGATGAACCTGCACCGGTTCGGAAACGGCACCACCCGGGTCACCGGTATCGAACTCAACGCGGAGCTGGTTGCCGGGGCACGGGGCCTGCATGGCCACCGGGTCGCGGAGTTGCTGGGCGAGCCGACGGTCGACCTTAAGATCGAGGAGGGACGGGTCTTCCTTGAGCGTGACATGCAGCGCTACGACCAGATCCTGCTGTCGTTCAGTGGCGCCACCGCCTCGTACTACGCCGGCGCGCTCGGCGGTACAACGCAGTTCCTGTTCACCTATGAGGGGCTGGAGGCGATATTCGGGCGCCTGACACCGGATGGCTATGCCGTCATACTGCAGGTCAACAAGGTCAACGTGATCGGCGCCCTGCGCCGCTATCTCGACAAACACAGCATCGACACCGACCCCGCGCGCAGCGTTGTCGTGCTGTTCCAACCGAACGACCGCAACCGTTTTTGGACGGGCATATTCGACAACAATCCGCTGCTGTTCAAACCGGCGGGCTGGAGCGAGGCAGATGTGGAGCGTCTGGAACGCAACGCGGCGCGGCAAGGGTATGAGATCGCCTACGCCCCGGGACGGCCCGCCCATCCGGACTACGAGCCCTATGCGCGCATCGTGGAGGCACCGGACCCCGACGCCGCACTGCGTGCGCTCAGCGCCGAAACCGGTTTGCGGTTCGAGGTGGTCACAGACGACAGGCCCTTCTATCTCGACTTGTTCGCGAACCGCAATTATGTGGATCCGGGTTTCTGGGTGGCGGTTTTTTCGGGCGAGATCACCCGATTCCACGAGCTGGCCCACGCGACCCGGGTGGTCATCGTGGCGGGCATCGCGGCACTGGCGTTCCTCGTCATTCTGGGCCCGTTGGCGATGCGCCGCGGCCCTCCGCGGACGCGCCGGTCGCTTTACCACCTCACGTTCTTCTTCTGCCTCGGCGCCGGGTTTATGCTGCTGGAGATCGGCATCATGCAGCGCGCCAGCCTGCTGTTCGGCAATCCGGGCCTGGCGATTGCCATCGTCCTGGGGGCGCTCATCCTGTTCACCGGGCTCGGGAGTCTGGCGAGCGACCGGGTCTTCCGGTCGGGCGTATCGCACGGTGCCGTCGCCGCCGCGGCGGCGCTTTATGCCGTTGCGGTGGGGCTGTTCATCGGCCCGGCGATCGGCTGGATGCTGGCCTGGCCGCTGGCTGCGAAGACACTCGGGCTGGTCGCGCTGATCGCGCCGGGCGGGCTGGTGGTGGGCCAGCTGTTCCCGCAAGGCCTGGCGCTGGCGCAGCGGGACGATACCGCGCTGGTGCCCTGGGCCTGGGCGATCAACGGCGCGCTCAGCACGGTGACCGCCGGGGCCGCGCCTTTGATCGCGCAGGCCTGGGGCTTCAGCGTCCTGTTCTTCGGGTCGGCGGCGCTGTACGCGGTGATCCTCCTGCTGCCGCCCTACCGGCGCCTGCGGGCCGTCGCGACCTAGCCGGTATTCCGGCGCAGTACCTTGCGCATGAAGACGCGGTCGTAGCCGGCCTGTTCGCCGCGCCCCGTCTCTTCGTATCCCAGCTTCGCGTACATCCGTACGTTCTCGACCATCGTCTGGTGGGTATAGAGATGGATCTCATCATAGTCGCGCCGTACGGCTTCTTCTTCCGCGAAGGTTACGAGAGCTTTGCCGATACCGCGGCCCTGGAAGCCGGTATCCACCGCCACATTGTCCATCAGCAGATGGTCGTCATAGGGCAACAGCACGAGAATCCCGGCGATCGTTCCCTCGACCTCGAGGACGACCGCGGTGCCGTCCGCGACCCGTTTCTCGTAGTCGTCCAGCATCGGGCCCGGCTCCTTGCCCATGCGCGGCACGTACATTGCGTACGCGCGCCGTACGAGGCCACGGATAGCACCAGCCTCGCCGGGGCGGGCGGGACGGATGTGGTACGCGGGATCGCTTTCCATGTCCGCCATCATGGCGGGAAGGGCGGCGCACGAACAGGGCCAGTTCGGGCAAATCGCCGGACCCAGGGTCTCGGACGTGCCTCAGCCGCCGGCCAGCATGGTCAGTTGCTGGTGCAGTTCGGCGGGTATGCTCACCCCGTTATAGCGGGCCTCGCGGCGGCGGGCCTCGCGATTGGCACCCGGCACATGGGTGCCCGGCTGCATCCTGATCTGCGAAATCAGTGTCTCCATCCGGCCGCCGAATGCGTTGCCGGTGAAGATATCGACCGTGGCGTCGGGATCGATCGCGATCAGCGTCTGGCCGACCCGCGGCGGCGTGCCCTCGGCATCGAAGAACGAGCTAGCCTCGTAGCCATAGCTGGCGCCGGTCAGCGTCGCCGCCAGGATCTCCACCATAAGCACCAGCGCAGATCCCTTCGCGTCGCCCATCGGCAGCATGGTGCCTTCCATCGCCGCCCTGGCGTCGGTGGTGGGCCGGCCGGCGCTGTCGACGGCCCAGCCTTCGGGGATCGGCTCGTCCTTCTGCGCCGCAACCATGATCTTGCCGCGCGCCACCTTGCTGAGCGACAGGTCGATGACCAGCGGCGTGCCGGTGTTGCGCGGCGCCGCAAAGGCGATGGGATTGGTGCCGAACAGCGCCTTGCTGCCGCCCCAGGGTGCGATGGCCGCCGGGCTGTTGGCGAACATGATGCCGACGAGGCGCTGTTCCGCGAGACGCTCGACATGATAGCCGAGCGCCCCGCAGTGGTGCGAATGGGCGATGGCGGCCGCGGCAATGCCGTGCTTGCGGGTCAGCGGGACCAGATTTTCGATGGCCATCGAGATCGCCGGGAAGGCAAAGCCGTCCTTGGCGTTGATCCGCACCACCGCCTTGTTCGGATCCTCCGATGCCACCGGGGTTGCACCGCCGCTCACCTTGCCGCTGCGCACTTGCGCGGCATAGCTGGGCAGGCGTGACAGGCCATGGCCGGAAAGTCCGTCGGCCTCGGCCACCGAAAGCGCGGTCGCGACATGGCCTGCGTTGGCCTCGCTGGTGCCGCTGCGGACTAGCACGCGCAAGGCGAGCCCGTACATGTCGTTGAGGGTGAGCGTCACCGTTTCCATCTGCATCACTTCCTGCCCGACAGATTCATACCTGAAGATGTGCTTGTAATTGATCTGGGCCAACTGCGCGCATAATTCATCTTGCATGCAACCTTGTTTGCTGGGCCGAGCCAGGCTGCCGGCGGCGACCCGCCGTATTCCTGCGGACGAGAAAATGCGGGCCGGCACCTTCGCAGGAACCGGCCCGGTCGCGTGCGAACGAATAACCGAAATTCAGGCGCTGCGATACAGCTTGGTCAGCACGAACTCCCGGTGGCCGAGCGCCTCGGCCGCGGTATAGCGTCCGTTGCAGGTGCGCATTGTCATCTCCAAGAGCGCGTCGCCCGCCTCGTCCAGGGTCATTTCGCGACGCAGGATGCCGGACACGTCGACGTCGATATGCTCGGCCATCTCGCGTGCCGTCCGCGGATTGGCGGTCAGCTTGATGACCGGCTCGATCGGGTTGCCGATGACGTTGCCCTGGCCCGTCGGAAACAGGTGCACGACGAAGCCGGCGGCGGCCTGCAGGGTCACGCATTCGGCCGCGGCGGACGAGGTGTCCATGAAATAGAGGCCCGGTCCTTTCGCCGGCTCCTCCGCCGGCTCCAGCACGTCGACATACTGGGTCTTCTTGCCGATCTTCTCGAGGTTGCCGAAGGCCTTTTCCTCGATCGTCGTCAGGCCGCCCTCGATGTTGCCCTTGGTCGGCTGGCTGTCCGAGAGGTCCGATGTCTTGTGCGGCTCGATGACCTCGTCCATGTAGGCCTGGAAGGTCTTCATGAATTTGTCGCCGGCCTCCGGCGTCTTGCCGCGGGTCCTGCAAACCATTTCGGCGCCTGTGATCTCGGAGGTCTCGCCGAAGCAGGTATAGGCGCCCAGCGGGTCGATCTTGTCGATGACATTGCCCACGGTCGGATTGGAGGCCAGGCCCGACGTGGTGTCGGACTCGCCGCATTTGACCGAGACCCAGAGCTCGGACATATCGGCTTCCTCGCGCTGTTTCTCGCTTGCCCAGTGGACGAGTTCCTTGGCCTTGCGGGAGGCCATCTCGATGGTCTTGTGGTCGCCGTTACGCTCGATCGCGAAACCCTCCACCGGCTTGCCGGTCTTGGCGATGCCGTCGACGACCTTGCCGGTCCAGCCCGGCTCGATGCCAATGACGACGACCGCGGCGACATTCGGGTTGCAGCCCGTGCCGATCAGGGTGCGGAAATGGAGGTCCAGATCGGCGCCGAACTGCAGCCGGCCATAGGGATGCGGGATCGCCAGCGTCCCCTTGATGTTGTTCGCTACCGCCTCGCAGGCGGCATTGGACAGGTCGTCCAGCGGCAGGATGATGACATGGTTGCGGATGCCGACGCGGCCGTTCTCGCGGCGATATCCCAGGAATTTGTTGTTCGCCATGCCTACCACCTCTTCGTCTTGACGTTATGAACATGGACGTGGCCACCCTTCTTGATATCGGCGACCGCCTTGCCGATGTCGTGGCCGTATTTGATGATGGTGTCGCCGTTCCTGATGTCGCCCATTGCCACCTTGTGGCCGATCGGGATGTCGTCGAGCGCGGTGATATGGATGGTTTCGTCGGTGTCCATCACCCAGCCCTCGAGTTCCATGCCCGCCTTGGCATCCTCGACGACGATGACGCCGGCGGAATCCTCGGGATTATGAACCAGAAAATGCGGAGGCATCTGCCTTCCCCTTCTATTGTGAATTGTCGGAGAGTCGGGGGCGCGCGCCCCTAAACTGCATTAAGTCTTATATAAGACATAAGTGTTGGCCTTGAGTCAACGGCTGCGATATCATGGCGTATGGACGGAATTCACGAATCCGGGACGGTCGAGGCTCCCAGGGCACGGCCGCTCTACGCCCAGGTCAAGGCGTTGATGCTGCAGCGGCTGATCGCCGGCGACTGGCGGCCGGGCGAATTGCTGCCCAGTGAATTCCAGCTGGCCGACGCGTTCGGGGTGAGCCAGGGCACGGTGCGCAAGGCGCTGGACGCGCTGGCCGCGGACAACGTGGTCGTGCGCCGGCAGGGACGCGGCACGTTCGTTGCCGAGCATGACGACCACCGCGCCCTGTTCCACTTCTTCCATCTTGTCGGGCCCGATGGTGTGCGCCGCCTGCCGGAGAGCCGCCTGATATCGGTGCGCAAGGGGCAGGCCGGCCGCATCGAGGCCGGGTGCCTGGGAATCGTCCACGG
>Ga0224512_10003740_pt1 | contig 13253 bp, 10 predicted proteins | sample SF_May12_sed_USG_4_FD_169103 | JGI IMG/M metagenome (GOLD analysis project Ga0224512, IMG submission 169103) | Sediment microbial communities from San Francisco Bay, California, United States - SF_May12_sed_USGS_13 | ecosystem: Environmental > Aquatic > Marine > Sediment | place: USA...
GCAATGGCGCTGCCCATCACGCCGCCCCCGGCGATCAGCACGTCGGTGCGCTCGGTCATAACCCTCTAGTCCCCTTCACCGCCGAGCAGGGCGGCGCGGAAACGGTCCTTGAGCAGGGCGCCGTCCTTGGGCGGCAGGACCAGCGGCAGCGTCTCGGCGCGCACCTTGACGACGACCAAGACCGGTCCCCCGGCGTCGCGGGCGAGCGGCAGGACTTCGGCAAGCCCGGCCGCGTCACTGGCCGTGGCGGTGACGGGCAGGCCGAGCGCCCGGGCCGCCGCCGCCAGGTCCGCAGCACCCGCGGTGTGGGTCGCCTGCATGCCGGTCTCGCCGTAGCGCTCGTTGTCGAGCACGACGATCGCCAGGTTGCCGGGCCGCGCGACGCCGACCGTGGCGAGCGAGCCCAGGCCCATGAGCATCTCGCCGTCGCCGGTCACGACGAGCACGCGGCGCGCCGGCTGCGCCAGGGCGAGGCCGAGGCCGACCATGGCGCCGCCGCCCATGGCGCCCCAGAGCGGGAAGTTGGCCGGGTGATCGCCGGCCGCCGTCACGTCCCAGCTCGGCGCGCCCAGGCCGCTTACGACCAGCAGGTCGCCGCGCTCGGCGAGCAGGGCGGCGACCACGTCGCGCCGTCTCAGCGGGTAACTCTCGCCGCGTTGCCGGTTCAGCGTCATGGGGACTCGCTCGTGAAGCTCTTGACGCCGACCAGGCGCTGGGCGATCAGCACCGCGGCGGCGGCCGGGCCCTCGAAGGCCCTGCGCGCGGCTTCGGCCACGGTCTCGCCGGCCGCTTCGCCCGCCTCGAGCGCGAAGGTGAGGCCGCCGGTCAGCTCCAGGACCTTGCCCGTGATCTGCCCCATGGGCACCTGCCAAGGATTGAACTCGCCCGATTGGCCGCGCATCGTGACCAGCATCAGCAGCGGGAAGCGGCAGGTGCGGGTCAGCGACAGCATATTGACGCAGTTGCCGACACCGCTCGACTGCATCAGCAGCACGCCGCGCTCGCCGCCCAGCCAGGCGCCGGCCAGCAACGCCACGCCTTCCTCCTCGGTGGTCAGCGGCACGGCCGTCATGGCGGGCTCCGCGATGCAGCGCTCGATCAGCTCGCTGTGCCCGGCGTCGGGCACATAGGCGACCTGGCGCACCTCGGCGGCGCGCAGCGCCTCGAAGATCGCCAGCGGCCAGTTCGGCTGTGCTGCAGCCATGCCCAGTCTCCCATACTCCCAGTCTCTTTTAGCTGCTCGGAGAAAGACGTGCCACAGCTGTGACCGCTTGCCTCGGGGCAATTACCTATGACTTTTGGCAACGCTTCGCGGGTTGGGTCTGGTGGCGCAAACTGCGGCGTTGAGGCGCCGCGCGCCATTGCGAGCGATGCCCCGTCGGGAGTCACGGTCTCGCGGAGGCGCGGGCCCCGGCGATTGAGGGCTTGTTGAGCACGCCGGCGATCTTGTGGCTTCGCCCTCATCTTATGACATCACCGACCTAAGGGGCATAGCTCGGTTGACAACTTGGGATTTCTCAAACATCCATTGTTGCCATAATAGATAGGTTTACTGTAGATTGAGGCAATTCCCAAAGCGCTGAGCTTGACGTTAGTATCAGGCAGTCGCCGACATTTCTCTTCGGCGTGGGACAAACAAATGAATTGCGGACGGCAGGTAGTGATCTCCAGCCCCAAATGGTGCTGGATTGAAGTGCAAAGGAGACAGTCATGGAAAAAACAGCAGCAATCGACAAAGTGATGCACGCTAATCTGAATGATGTGACCGCGGTTCAGTTCCTTGAGGCACTCAACGCCCAGGGGATGACCCTAGTTGCCAAGGACAAACGTGTCGAATATTGGACAGAACCGGAGCGTGTCGTCCCTTCCGTGAGCATTGAAGCTGTCATCGAAAAGTTCAAGAATCGCAAGAAGTGGTATGAGCGAGAGAAGTTCCCCGGATTTGAGCGGCACAGCGATGTGCTCGACATTGTTTCGAACCCGGCGCTACTCAATCGGCTGGCAGACGTCGTAGCCCAACGCATCCAGCAAGCAGGTGGGGTCGTCGTTACGGACGGTTAACTGCTGGCGCTAGGGGCAAATCGAGACAGCTGCCTCGCTCGTGTTAGACGGCGAGGAGTACCCATGTGTATCGTGATCGTTCGCCAGGGCCAGGATCGGTTCGCATTTGCCGTCGCCGCAGGATTACGGGATCGTGGCTGGCCTGTACTCGAGATCGATCCTGTCACCCTGGCGGACCAGTCGGTCTCGCTCAGTGACAATACATTTGAGGTTGACGGGCGGAAAGTGAGCGGCCTGCTATTTCGTGCAGGAACTCGCGGCCCATTCAGTCAAGGTTTCGTGCTGCAAGACAAGTCTTTCGTTGACGCGGAAGTCGCAGCCGTCTGGATGGCGGCAATGAACCTTTCTACCATGACGTCGCTCAATCGTTTGGATGCTGAGGCGTGGTGTTTGGGAAATCTCTGGATCATTTGGCGGCGGTTCCTATTGGAGAATGGCGTACCGCTAGCTCCAATGAGCTACGGTACAGAACCACAGAGCAAAGCGGAGCAATGGCTTCCCTATGGAGCCTTATGCACTCACGTCGTCCCGGGTGAGCGGGCGGGGGCATGCTTGCTAGCGCCGCTGGTAGGTTCACCTTCTCCAGAACGTTCTCTTTTTGTGTGTGGCTCGATTCTTCGCGGTGGCACAACAAACGTTCTGATCAAAGTTGCAGAGTTGCTATGTCAGCGAGGAATCAACTTGGCTGAGGGTTTGGTGAATCGGGACGGTCAGCTTGTCGCCATCAATCTCTTACCCGATGTCGAGGATTCGGAAATAGACTGCGTGAGGTCCAGGGTAGTGGCATACTATGAAGCCAATTTGTCTGCTGGGTAATCCTGAAGACAAACAGCTCGTTTACCTAGCATGGCTTTCTGGGCGAGAAGGCCTCGCTGTTGTCTGGCTCGATGAGGCGTGTCTTGGGAGCGCCTGGGACCTTAGCTTTTGCGATGACCCCTACCGTTGGACCTTGAAATCGGCCACATACGAGCACGTTCAAACTGATATTCAGGGCATCTTCGTACGCTTCGACCCGCACATCAGTGCATCTGAGGTATTCGAACAGAGCTCGCCCGAAGAACTGTTCGTACTGTCAGAGCGTCGGACGGGCCTTCAGCACTGGCTTAGCTTAGTTCGGCAGCCTGTAATCAATCGCCCGTGGGCAGGCCGGGAAAACGCCGCGAAACCATTCCAAATGCAGCAACTCGCGGACGCTGGCATGGAGGTTCCGCGCTGGGTGGTCACTAATGAATCCACTCGTGCCCAATCATTCCTAAGCTCTTGTACAAACGGGGCTGTAGTCAAGTCATGCTCCGGCCTTCGGCCAAAAGTAAAAATGGCTGGCGAATGGATTATCGAGCGCCTTCAATCCGGATCGTCTCCGGTTATTCTTCAGGAGTATGTTTCAGGACGCGAGGTGCGCGTACATGTCGTGGGAGAAAGAAGTTTCCCTGCAGAAGTAAATTCCCGGGATGTCGATTACCGCTTCTCGGAGGAACCGACAGGATACGCGCTTACGTCGCTTCCAAGCCAAATAGGCCACGCCTGTGTGCGAGATGCCCAGCGCGCCGGTCTGACGCTCGCCGGATTTGACTTTCGCGTCTCAAACGAAGACAAGTGGTTTTGTCTGGAGATGAATCCGGTTCCGAGTTTTCTGCCTTATGAGCTCGCCACAGGGCTTCCAATCGCCAAAGCGGTGCTTCGCGAACTGGGACGTGGCTAAATCGGCGAAACTTGAAGAGGATTTCTCTGCACGTTGATTCGATAGAAATACCCGCCTGTCGACCCGCCACTTGCGACCAGAGCGCTTCTCGCCGGTGGTTGTTGGGTCAGAGCTGGTCTCCGATCGTTGGACGGCTGTGTTGGCGGTGATCCGTCGTTTGTGAGGAGGATCCCAGGAGATGGCGAAGCTAGACAACAGTATCCTCTCCCATGCCATATCCTTCCCTCGTGGAAAATGGCCACTCCGACATCGCCAGGATACACCGCTCTCATCTCATGAAATCACCGATCTTCGGGTATAGCTCCCGTAAACGATAGCCCTGGCGCTTGCCTGTCCAGCCAAGACTTCCCTAGTGTAGACGGCTCCACGCAAAGCGTAGTCCTGGCAAAGAGAACAGATGACCGGAAACCCTGAAGCGGCCCGTCTGGCCGTCGATATCGGCGGCACCTTCACCGATCTGGCCTTGGAGGCCGGCGCGCGGCTGGTCACGACCAAGGTGCTGACCACGGCCGCGCGGCCTGAGGAGGGCGTGCTGGCGGGGGTCGCGAAGGTCATGGCCGAGGCTGGCGTGGCACCCGGCGAGGTCGGGCTGATCATCCACGGCACCACGCTCGCGACCAATGCCCTGATCGAGCGCAAGGGCGCCGTGACCGCGCTGCTGACGACCGAAGGTTTCCGCGATTCCGTGGAGATGGCCTACGAGAACCGCTTCGAGCAGTACGACATCAACATCGACCGGCCGGACCCCCTGGTGCCGCGTTACCTGCGCTGGCCGGTGCCCGAGCGGGTCGACGCCAGGGGCCAGGTGCTGAAGCCGCTCGACGAGGCGGCGGTCGAGGCGCTGGTGCCGCGCCTGCGCGCCGAGGGCATCGAGGCCCTGGCGGTCGGCCTGATCCACGCCTATGCCAATCCCGCGCACGAGGCCCGGGTCGCCGAGATCGTCCGCGCGGCGCTGCCGGAGCTTTCGATCACCCTGTCCTCCGAGGTCTGCCCGGAGATCCGCGAGTACGAGCGGCTCTCGACGACCTGCGCCAACGCCTATGTGCAGCCCCTGATGGTGCGCTATCTGACCCGCCTGGAAAGCCGGTTGCGCGCGGACGGCTTTGCCTGTCCCTTTCTGCTGATGACCTCGGGCGGCGGGCTCACCGGCTTCGAGACCGCGGTCCGCTTTCCGATCCGCCTGGTCGAATCCGGCCCTGCCGGCGGCGCCATCCTGGCCAGTCGGGTCGCCGCCGAATGCGCCCTCGAACAGGTGCTGTCCTACGACATGGGCGGCACCACGGCGAAGATCTGCCTGATCGACGAGGCCCGGCCGCTGACCTCGCGCAGCTTCGAGGTGGCGCGGGTCTACCGTTTCATGAAGGGCAGCGGCCTGCCACTCAGGATTCCGGCGATCGAGATGGTCGAGATCGGCGCCGGCGGCGGTTCGATCGCCCGGGTCGACGCCCTGAAGCGGATCACCGTGGGGCCGGACAGCGCCGGCGCCGAGCCGGGACCGGCCTGCTACGACCGCGGCGGCAGCGAGGCCACGGTGACCGACGCCGACGTGGTCCTGGGGCGCATCGATCCGGCAAGCTTCGCCGGCGGCTCGGTCGCGCTCGCCCCGGCGAAGGCCGGGGCGGCGGTCGCGGCGTCGATCGGCGCGGCGCTCGACCTGAACCAGGCCTTGGCCGCCTTCGCCGTCAGCGAGGTGGTCGACGAGAACATGGCCAACGCCGCGCGGGTCCACGCCATCGAGTGGGGCAAGGAGATCGCCCATCGCACCCTGATCGCCTTCGGCGGCGCCGCGCCGCTCCATGCCGCCCGGCTCGCCGAGAAGCTGGGCCTCGACAGGGTCGTGGTGCCGAGCGGCGCGGGCGTCGGATCGGCGATCGGCTTCCTGCGCGCGGCCATCTCCTACGAGGTGGTGCGCAGCCGCTATCAAAGGCTTTCCGCTTTCGATCCGGTGGCCGCGAACGGGTTCCTGGCCGAGATGGCGGAGGAAGCTCATGCCATCGTCCGCGGGGCTGCGCCCGCGGCCGAGCTGGTCGAGACGCGGAGCGCCTACATGCGCTATCTCGGCCAGGGGCACGAGATCACCGTCGAGCTGCCCCTGCGGCCGCTCGAGCCGGCGGATGCCGCGCTGCTCGCCCGGTCCTTCGCCGAGGCCTACACCCGGCTTTACGGCCGCACCATTCCCGACCTCGACGTCGAACTGCTCAGCTGGACCGTCACCGTGGCGACCAAGGTGTCGATGCCCCGGCTGGCGGCTGCGCCGGAAAGCCGGGAGCAGGCGCCAGCGCCGTCCCAGCGGGCGCCTCTGTTCGACCCGGATGCCGCCGCGCATCTCGACGTGCCGGTCTACCGCCGCGCAACGCTCGGGCCGGGCATGCACCTCGCCGGGCCGGCGCTCATCGTCGAGGATCAGACCACGACGGTCGTGAGCGCGGCCTTCGAGGCCTCGATCAACGCCCTCGGTTATATCGTGCTGCGGCGCCGGACGGCGGATCGGTCGGCGGATTAGGACGCCCGCCGCGAGCGACCGCGCGGCGAGACCCGCTCGGGCGGGAAGCGCAGCGTCACCGTGGTGCCGGCGCCGAGCTCGCTCTCGAGGGTCAGGCTGCCGCCGTGCAACTCGACCAGGGCCTTGGACAGGGGCAGACCGAGACCGCTGCCCTGAAAGCGCCGGTTCATCTGGCTGTCGATCTGTTGGAAGCGGGCCAGCGCCTTCGGGATATCGCGCGGCGCAATGCCGATCCCGGTGTCGGCGATCTCGATGACGTAGCCTTCGTCCGGCGAGGCGCGCAGCCTGGCCGTGACGGAGCCGCCCTGGGGCGTGAACTTGACCGCGTTAGACAGCAGGTTGATCAGGATCTGCTTGACCATGCGCGGGTCGGCACCAAGCAGGGGCAGGGGCGCCGGGGGCAGCTCGCTGCGCAGCTCGACACCGTTTTCCTTTGCCCGCTCCGCGATCAGGCGCATACAGGCGTTGAGGCTGTCGGCCAGGTCGAAGACGTCCTCGGTCAGCTTCGCGTTGCCCGCCTCGATCTTGGACAGGTCCAGGATGTCGCCGATCAGGTCGAGCAGGTGCCGGCCCGAGGTCAGGATGTCGTCGACGTAGTCGCGGTACTGCGGGTGATCGAGGGCGCCGAGCTTTTCCTGCTCGATCATTTCGGAGAAGCCGATAATGGCGTTGAGCGGGGTCCTCAGCTCGTGGCTCATGTTGGCCAGGAACTCGGACTTCGCCCGGTTGGCGATCTCCGCCTGCTCCTTGGCCGCATGCAGGGCCTCCTCGGCGCGCTTCTGCTCCGTGACGTCCCGGAAAACGGTCAAGATCGCCGTCTGCCCCTGATAAGAAACCGGCTTGGCGAAGACCTCGACATCGAAGGCGCTCCGATCGCGCCGGACGAAGACCTGCTCCACGGGCGAGAGGACTTCGCCGCGTTCCACCGCCTCGACCCTTGCGCGCACCAGGTCGTGGATGTCGGGATGGGCGATGTCGAAGGGCGACAGCCCGATCAGGTCGCCCTCGTCCTCTGCGCCGAGTGCCTTCACGGCGCTGGGGTTGGCGAAAGCGATGCGGCCGTTCCGATAGAGCAGGATGCCGCTCGGCGTGTGCTCGACAACCAGGCGGTAGCGCTCCTCGCTTTCGCGCAACGCCTCCTCGGCCCGCTTGACCTCCGTGACATCGTGGATCGTGCCCACGGTCCGGGCGAAGCGGCCGTCCTCGTCGAACTCCGCTTCCGCGAGCTCGTGGAGATGGCGGATCTCGCCGTCGGGCCGGACGATCCTGAAGGTGATCTCGTAGCCGGCGGCCTCGCGCTCCGCCTGCCCGACGACCGTGGCGTAGCGCTCGCGGTCCTCGGGATGGATCAGCTCGAGCGAATCCTCCAGGTTCGCCGCCACGCGCCGCGGCGGGATGCCCAGGATCCGCGGCACCTCCTCCGAGAAGGAGGCCATCTCCTGCTTCGTTTCGTCCCAGATCCAATGGCCGAACTGGGCGATGCGCTGCGCCTTGGCGAGGTATCTCCCGCTCTCCTTCAGCGCTTCTTCGCGTCGCTTCAGTTCGGTGATATCGCTGCGCAGGCCGACGGACCAGCCGTTGGGCAGGGTGTGCTCGCTAACCCTGATCCAGCGTTCACCCTTGAGCTTCTGCTCTTTCGGGGCATTGGTCTCACGGATCTGCGCCATTCTTTGGCGGGTCCAGCCCTCGATTTCGGCCTTGTCGGTCAGGCCCACGCACAGCCTGGCGGTTTCCCTGGCCAGGTCTTCCAACCTTGCACCGGGCACCATAAGGTCCGCGATCTCGTGATAGAGATCCTGGTAGCGTTTGTTGCAAAGGACCAGACGCTTTTCCGCGTCGTAGATGACGAAGCCATCGTTCAAGGCTTCGACGGCGTGGGCCAACAGCTGCCGTCCATCAATATGACCGTTGTTCGATGCCTCCGCTTCGCGCTTGGTGATGTCGGTTCCCGTGCCCCGGTAGCCCCGGAACCGGCCCTCGGCGTCGAACACGGGGCCGCCGCTGATCGACAGCAGGACGGTGCTGCCGTCCGGGCGCTTGCGCAGGTGCCTGAAATCGCGGAACGGCCGATGGGCGGCCAGATCGGCCAGATGCCGCTGCCAGGCCTCCGGCTCCAGGCTCGGAATGCCAGTCTCCTCCCGGGTCTTGCCGAGCAGGGTTTCCTGCGGCACCCCCGTAATCTCCGCGAAATGCTCCGAGAAATAGGAGAAGCGAAGTTCCTCGTCCATTTCCCAGAGCCAGTCCGCGGCGGCCAGCGCGAAATCCTCGATCCTCGCGTTGCCAGGCTCGAGATACCCTGTATCTGCTCGCCGGCCGGCTTCCAGGTCCGCCACGCGGGCGCGCAGCCGCATCAGCTCTTCTCGGAGCTGGTTCTCGGTCTCCAGAACGGATGGGGGAGTGGAATCGGAGTCGGAAGTCATTCCCTGTCAGACCGTTGGGCGGAGCACTGCGCAGCAAGCCTGAAGATGAGCAATATAGCCTAAATATAGATTAATCGAAATAGACTAGGAACGCGATAGCAGAGCTTGAAGTCTTCGCGCCTCGGGTGCCGTTGCGCCCGGCGTTGCGCCAGGGGCCGCGATGGGGGAAGCTGGCGCGCGCTCGGGGAGGGCCTTTCGATGAGCAAGACCGCCGCATTGGAACAGATCCACATGCAGATCATGTGGAACCGGCTGATCTCGGTGGTCGAGGAGCAGGCCCAGACCCTGATCCGCACCGCCTTCTCGACCTCGGTGCGCGAGGCCGGCGACCTCTCGGCCGGGGTGTTCGACCTGGAGGGCCGCATGCTGGCCCAGGCGGTCACCGGCACGCCGGGCCACGTCAACGCCATGGCCGCCTCGGTCGGCTTCTTCCTGGAGAGGTTCCCGGCGGCGGCCATGGAGGAGGGCGACGTCTACATCACCAACGACCCCTGGCTCGGCACCGGCCACCTGCACGACTTCACGGTGGTCACCCCGACTTTCAAGGCGGGCCGGCCGGTCGCCCTCTTCGCCGCGACCAGCCACGTGGTCGACGTCGGCGGCCTGGGCTTCGGGCCCGACGCCCGCACGGTCTACGAGGAGGGGCTCTACGTGCCGATCATGGCGCTGGCCCGGCGCGGCGAGATGAACGAGTCCCTGCTCGCCCTCATTCGCGCCAACGTGCGCGAGCCGGTCCAGGTCGAGGGCGACCTCTACTCGCTCGCCGCCTGCAACGAGACCGGCAGCCGGCGCCTCGTCGAGATGATGGCCGAGTTCGGCCTGGAAAACCTGGACGACCTGGGCCGCCACGTGATCGGGCATTCGCAGGCGGCCATGCTCGAGGAGATCCGCCGGCTCGCGCCAGGGACTTACGAGAACGCCATGCGTATCGACGGCTACGAGCGCGAGATCGACCTGGTCGCCAGGATGACCGTCGGGCCCGAGGGCATCGAGGTCGACTTCACCGGCAGCTCGCCGATCTCGAGCTACGGCATCAACGTGCCGCTGACCTACACCCAGGCCTATGCCTCCTTCGGGGTGCGCTGCGTGGTCGGCGGCAAGGTGCCGAACAACGCCGGCTCGCTGGCACCGATCCGGGTCTGGGCGCCGGAGGGCTCGATCCTCAACGCGCCGCATCCCTGCGCCGTGGCGATCCGCCACGTGATCGGCCAGATGCTGCCGGACGTGGTGCTCGGCTGCCTCTACCAGGCCTGCGGCGGCCAGGTGCCGGCCGAGGGCACCTCCTGCCTGTGGATCCCCAACCTCATGGGCGGCCATGGCGTCGCGGGAGACGATGACCAGGACGGTGGCGGCGAGGACTTCGTGATCTCCATGTTCCACGCCGGCGGCACCGGGGCGCGGCCAAGCAAGGACGGGCTTTCGGCGACGGCGTTCCCCTCGGGGGTGCGCAACACCCCGGTCGAGATCAACGAGACCATCGCGCCCATCGTGATCTGGAAGAAGGAATACCGGGCCGATTCCGGCGGCCCGGGCGAGCACCGCGGCGGCCTCGGCCAGGTCATGGAGATCGCGCACGCCGAGGGCCGGCCCTTCGTCATCTCGGCGATCTTCGACCGGGTCAAGAACCCGCCGCGCGGCCGCGCCGGGGGCGGCGACGGGGTCTGCGGCCGGGTGCGCCTCGCCTCGGGCCGGGAGCTGCGCGGCAAGGGCCGCCAGGCGGTGCCGGCCGGCGAGCGGCTGATCATCGAGATGCCGGGCGGCGCCGGCTATGGCGTTCCCCGCGCACGCGATCCGGAGAAGGTCGCCGCCGACCTCAGGAACGGGCTGGTCTCGCCCGAGGCGGCGGCGCGGCACTACGGCGTGGCGCCGGTGCGGCCACTCGGCTAATCCCAGCCGGCTGATCCCGTCCGGCCCGTTACGCGGCCTCGGTGGTGCGCCGGCGGACCGGCTTGCCGCGCAGGTCCACGAGAATGGCCCTGGTCAGACGGGCCCTGGCCGCCAGCAGCGGCCAGGCCGGCGGCCCGCAGAGGTCGGCCAGGGGGCAGGGGCCGCACGGTGGCCGCGCCGCGCCGTGGGCCATGCTGATCTGCCTGCAGGCCTCGCGCAGGCCGCGCCGTTCCTTGAGGAGGTAGGGGCTGCAGGGCGTCTTTGCTTGCTGTGCCATCAGCGCCTCCGTTAACACGCGCCGATTAGGTTTCCCCACAGTAATGGACTACTCCAACCCTATTAAGATTTCGTTAAGCATAAATAAATCGTTAAGAAGGGTGTTGGGTCGAGACAAAACTCTGCGGCGCCAACCCCAGCGGATCGCTGCTTCCCTTTTTCGTCGTTCCGGAACCCGCTTTGCCCCAAACCCGTGCCCGCGCAAGCGGGGAGCGGGTTTGGCCGGCAAAGCGAGGTATCCGGAATCCATGGTCGAGGTCGGGCGCCGGCATTTTCCGTGGATCCGGCATCGCTGACTTTTCCGATCAAATCTCGATCCCCGCTTTCGCGGGGCGAGGTTTGGGGAAAAGTCGCGTCCGGGATGACGGGATGGGAAGGGGGGCGGTGATTGCCACGGACCCTAGCCCTTTTGCCGCAGTTCGCGGCGCATGATCTTGCCGGTGGCGGTCATGGGCAGCGCATCGAGGAATTCGACCTCGCGGGGGTATTCGTGGGCGGCGAGGCGGGTCTTGACCCAGTCCTGGATCTCGCGGGCGAGGGCTGGGCCGGGCGCGTGGCCCTCGTTCAGGACCAGGAAGGCCTTGACCCGCTCGGTGCGCTCCGGGTCCGGGACGCCGACCGCGGCGGCCAGCGCCACCGCCGGGTGCTTCAAGAGGCAGTCCTCGATCTCGCCCGGGCCGATGCGATAGCCGCCCGAGGTGATGACGTCGTCGTCGCGGCCGAGGAAGTGGAAGTAGCCGTCCTCGTCGCGCCGCGCCATGTCGCCGGTCAAAAGCCAGTCGCCGGCGAACTTGGCGGCCGTGGCCTCCGGGTTGTTCCAATACTCCAGGAACATGACCGGGTCGGGGCGCTTGACCGCCACGGTGCCGGCCTCGCCGTCGGGCAGGGGGGTGCCGTCCTGGTCGACCACCGTCAGGTCGTGGCCCGGCACGGCGCGGCCCATGGCCCCGGGCCTGACCGGCATCAGCCCGGCGCAGTTGGCGACGATCAGGTTGCACTCGGTCTGGCCGTAGAACTCGTTGATGGTGAGGCCGAAGGCCTCGCGGCCCCAGGCCAGCAGCTCCTCGCCCAGGGTCTCGCCGCCGCTGCCGATCGAGCGCAGGTCGTAGGCCCAGCGGCCGCGGGGGTTCTCGACCTGGCGCATCATCTTGAGCGCGGTCGGCGGCATGAAGGCGTTCCTGACGCCGAACTCGGCCATCAGGGCGAAGGCGGCCTCCGGGTCGAACTTGGCGAAGCGATGGGCCAGCACCGGCACGCCGTGGTGCCAGGCCGGCAGCAGCACGTCGAGCAGACCGCCGATCCAGGCCCAGTCCGCCGGGGTCCAGAAGAGGTCGCCGGGCCGCGGGAAGAACTCCTGGGGCAGCTCGACCCCCGGCAGGTGGCCGAGCAGCACCCGCTGGGCGTGGAGCGCACCCTTGGGCGGCCCGGTCGTGCCCGACGTGTAGATGATCAGCGCCGGGTCCTCGGCGGCGGTGTCGGCCGGCGCGAAGGCCTCCGAGGCCCGCTCGAGCTCGCCGTGGAAGTCCAAAGCTCCCTCCCCGGCGCCATCTATGGAGAGCACCAGGGTCAGCTCCGGCAGGCGCTCGCGGATCCCGGCCAGCTTGGCCAGGCCCTCGGCGTCGGTGACCAGAGCCTTGGCGCCGCTGTCGGCCAGGCGGTACTCCAGCGCCTCGGGCCCGAACAGGGTGAACAGCGGCACGGCGACGGCGCCCAGCTTGTAGGCGGCGAGGTGGGCGAGCGCGGTCTCCGGCGCCTGGGGCAGCAGGATGCCGAGGCGCTCGCCGCGCGCCAGGCCCCGGGCGGCCAGCGCGTTGGCGAGCTTGTCGGAGAGCCGCTTGAGCTGGGCGAAGGTGAAGCGCTCGACCCGGCCGTCGGCGCGCTTGTGGATCAGCGCCAGGCGCCCGCCCTCGCCGGCCCACTTGTCGCAGGCGTCGAGGCCGATGTTGTAGCGCGCCGGCACCCGCCAGCGGAACCCGCGGACGAGCGCCTCGTAGCTTTCGGCCTTGGTCAGCATGGGGTGCTTCCCGGCTGTTCGAGAAAAACAAGAAGGGATTTCACCACAGAGCCGCAGAGGGCGCAGAGGAAAAAGCGCCGAGGGCTTGGGCAGGCCGCCGCGAAGGCTTCCGCCCGTCTCGTCGTCCCGGACGGGGCGGCAGCCCCGATCCGGGACCCATGTGGCCCCACGCAAGTGCCGTAGAGAGATGGATTCCCGCTTTCGCGGGAATGACGGGGTGGGGGGAGGTGCGGGCCGATTCCGGCAAGACGAGCCCGTGAAAGGGGCGAGACAACGAATCCGGCGAAACGAGCCCATGGAAGGGGTCGCGGGGATAAGTTTCGAGGATGCCATTTGGGGCCCTTCTCCATTTTCGGGCATTCGACCCCATGCAAAGGGGTCGGTCCGCGG
>Ga0224512_10003742_pt1 | contig 13246 bp, 11 predicted proteins | sample SF_May12_sed_USG_4_FD_169103 | JGI IMG/M metagenome (GOLD analysis project Ga0224512, IMG submission 169103) | Sediment microbial communities from San Francisco Bay, California, United States - SF_May12_sed_USGS_13 | ecosystem: Environmental > Aquatic > Marine > Sediment | place: USA...
GCGCCGCCGATATCGATCAACGCCGTTCGCCGCAGGGGGACCGCCAGCGCTGTCGCCGCCTCTTCAAGGGTTGCGCCGCCGGCCAGCTCGTCCTCCAGCGCCCTCGACAAATCGTACAGTACGTCGGCGGACTGTTCGGCTTTCAGTTCCTCCTCGATCTTTTTGCGCGCGTTGTCAAACGGTGTAACCGTTTCGGGGACGATGCGGGTAACCCGGAAGATATGCCAGCCGAAGGGCGACTCTCTGGGCTGAGAAACCGCGCCTTGCGCCAGCCCGGCGACCGCGTCCCAGAGCTCGGGGACCGGGAACCCGGCGGCGGTGAATGTCCCCAACTCGACGTCGGACGCATCCTGCCCGGCACTCTCCTTGGCCACGGCCGCGAAGGCCCGGCCTTCGCCGATCGCGGCGGTCGCCCGCCGCGCCGCCGCCTCGTCGGCGAGGAGCATCTGCTGGACCGTCCGTCTTTCAGGTTCGGTATAGGCCGCGAGGTCCTCCTCATACCTCTGCCGCAGCTGCTCATCGGTGACGACGATCTCTTTGAGCGCGGCCTCGCGGTTCAGATGTATATAGCTGAGGCGCCGCCGCTCAGGCGCGGTGAAGCGCTCCGCCTGTTCCTGGTGCAGGGCGTCCAGGGTCGCCGTATCGGGCTCGCCGACATCGAGCGTCGCGTCGACCGGAACCACCGCGAAATCGGCCACGCGCATCTCGCCACGCCAGCGGTGCAGTGCGGTCACCAGGGCGTCAGGTGCCTTGTCGGGAAAATCGAAGCTGTTGATGATTTCGCGGCGCAGGATATCGCGGCGCACGTCGGCGACGAACCGCCCCTCCGAGATGCCCGACTGTCTGAGCACGAATTCATAGCGGGAGCGGCTGAACCGCCTGGTCTCGTCGAAGAAGGACGGTTCCTCCGTAATCACCTTGCGCACCGCATCGTCGCTGACCGCCATGCCGAGCCAGTCGCCGCCCGCCTCGTAGACCCGCGCCGAAATCAGCCGGTCCAGCACCTGGTCCAGGAGTCCCAGGCCACGCGCCTGTTCCGCCGTCAGCTCGATACCTTGCGCCTGAAAGCGGTTGAGTTCGCGCTGGAAGGCCTCCGACAGTTCGGTGCTCGAAATCGCGACATCGCCAATGGTGGCCACGCTGTCGTCCTGCTGGCCCTGCGTGATGTAGTCGGTAACGCCCCACGCCGCGAAACTGATGATCAGCAGGACGACGAGTAGCTTGGCGACGAGGCTGGCGGCGGATGAACGAAGCTGCTGAAGCATGACCGGTCCCGGATATAACCCTATGATATGCGCGGGCGTCCGCGCGCGGCGCGGCATAATAGAGGGGCACGGGCAGGCATCGCAACAGGCAATCCGCCGCCCCGCCACGTTGTTCTATGGCCGGCAGGGGGCCGCGTGCTAAGGCATCGGAAGCGCCAGGGAGCGTATAAGGAGTAGGGCCATGACGAGGCGAGTACCGCTGATCGCCGGAAACTGGAAAATGCACGGTCTGAAGGCCGATTCCTTGGCTCTCGCCCGCGCTGTGGTCGCGGGCGCCGCCAAAGGGCGCGACCTGCTGGTCTGTCCGTCCGCCGTGTTGATCCCGCCGGTTGCGGACGCGCTGACCGGAAGCGCTGTCATGCTCGGCGGCCAGGACTGCCACTTCGAGGGCGCCGGCGCACATACCGGAGATATCGCCGCCTCCATGCTGGCCGACGCCGGTTGCAGCCACGTCATCCTCGGCCATTCCGAACGCCGCGCCGATCATGGCGAGGACGATGGCATTGTTCGTGCCAAGACCGCGGCCGCGCATGCGGCCGGGCTGGTCGCCATCGTATGTGTCGGCGAGACGCTGGAGGAGCGCGACGACGGGCGGACGCTGGAGCGGATCGGTACCCAGCTCGAGGGGTCGCTTCCCGACGCCGCGACACCCGATAACACCGTGATTGCGTACGAACCGGTGTGGGCCATCGGCACTGGCCGCACACCGACGCCCGACGATGTCGCCGAGGTGCATGCGCATATCCGCGGCTGGATCGCGGCGAAATTCGGGGCCGTGGCTGGAGATGGCATGCGGATTCTCTACGGCGGGTCCATGAAACCGTCGAACGCCGCGGAACTGCTTGCGATCGACGGCGTCGACGGCGGCCTGATCGGCGGCGCCAGCCTGAACGCACAGGATTTTCTGGCAATCGCCGCGAACTGTCCATGACGTGCAATGCCGGTCCTGACCGGGCCAATGTCCGGCGGAGAAATCCGGGCTGGCAATCGGGCCGATTAGTCGCTACATAAGCCGCGGCCGGACTGGCCGATACGTTACGCGTGCTTGATTGAAAACCGCTGCCCCGGGTAAGTTCGATGGAATCCATTCTTCTCGTCATCCACCTGCTGGTGATCCTTGCGATGATCATCGTCGTACTGCTGCAGCGCAGCGAGGGCGGCGGCCTTGGAATCGGCGGCGGCGGGGGCGGCGGCCTCGTGAGCGTGCGCGGCAGCGCCAACCTTTTGACCCGGACCACGGCGATCCTGGCGGTCGCATTCTTCGTAACCAGCTTGACCCTGGCGATACTGGCGTCCAGCCGCACGGAAACCCGCTCCATCATGGACGAGGCGCCGGCCGCCCCGACGCAACCGGAGCAGCCCGCGCAGCCGGGCGTTCCGCTCTCACAATAGCGGTGTCCGGGCGGATGACGCCGCGAATGGCGAGGACGGAAAGAGCGCGACCGACCGTCCCGGCCCGGCGAAATTCGTGCTTGGGCGCTGCGCGATCTTTCGGTACAACGTAAGTCCATGACGCGGTTTATCTTCATCACCGGCGGCGTGGTTTCATCTCTCGGAAAAGGCATTGCATCGGCGGCGCTTGGCGCGCTCCTGCAGGCGCGCGGCTACAAGGTGCGTCTGCGCAAGCTGGACCCCTATATCAATGTCGACCCCGGCACCATGAGCCCGTACCAGCATGGCGAGGTCTATGTGACCGACGACGGCGCCGAGACCGACCTGGATCTCGGCCATTACGAGCGTTTCACCGGCGTTGCCGCGCGGCAGAGCGACAACGTGACCACCGGCCGGATCTATTCGGATGTGATCGCGAAGGAGCGCAGGGGCGAGTATCTCGGCGCGACGGTCCAGGTGATCCCGCATATCACCGATGCCATCAAGGATTTCGTGACGTCGGACCTGACCGACGAGGATTTCGTGCTGTGCGAAATCGGCGGCACCGTCGGCGATATTGAGGGCCTGCCATTCGTCGAGGCGATTCGGCAGCTGGGCAACGAGCTGGGCCGCGAGCGCGTCCTGTTCGTGCATCTGACATTGATGCCGTACATCCTGGCGGCCGGCGAGATCAAGACCAAGCCGACCCAGCACTCCGTCAAGGAACTGCTGAGCGTCGGCGTGCAGGCCGACATCCTCGTCTGCCGGTCGGATCGGCCCATCCCGGAGGAAGCGCGGCGCAAGCTCGCGCTGTTCTGCAATGTCAGCCCGGAACGCGTGATAGAGGCGCTCGACGTCAGCACGATCTACGAGGTGCCAATCCGCTATCACGAGGCCGGCTTCGACACCGAGGTGCTCAAGCGCTTCGGCATGGACAAGGGCCGCGAAGCGGAGGTCGATCTGTCGGCCTGGCACAATGTGGTGCAGCGCGTGCGGGCGCCGGAAGGCGAGGTTTCGATCGCCGTGGTCGGCAAGTACACCAACCTCTTGGATGCCTACAAATCGCTTAACGAGGCGCTCGGCCACGGCGGTATCGCCAACAACGTGCGGGTCAACCTGGACTGGATCGAATCGGAGATTTTCGAGAGCGATTCCGACACGCTGATGCGGCTCGAGGGCGTTAACGGTATTCTCGTACCGGGCGGATTCGGCGAACGCGGCGCCGAGGGCAAGGTCGAGGCCGTTCGCTTCGCCAGGGAACGGCAAGTCCCGTTCTTCGGCATCTGCTTCGGCATGCAGATGGCGGTCATCGAGGCGGCACGCAATCTTGCCGGCGTCGCGGGCGCGGGATCGAGCGAGTTCGGCCCTTGCGAGGAGCCGGTGGTCGGGTTGCTGACGGAATGGAAGCGCGGCAACGTGGTCGAACAGCGCACCGGGCGGGACGATCTCGGCGGCACGATGCGGCTCGGCGCCTATCCGTGCCGCCTCAAACCCGGCACCAAGGTTGCCGGCATCTACAGCAACCAGCAGGATATCAGCGAGCGGCACCGCCACCGCTACGAGGTCAACATCGCGTACAGCGAGAGGCTGGAAAAGGCCGGCATGGTGTTCGCCGGCATGTCCCCCGACGGCGAGCTGCCGGAAATCGTCGAACTGGCGGACCATCCTTGGTTCGTCGGCGTGCAGTTCCATCCCGAATTGAAATCGAAACCCTTCGACCCGCACCCGCTGTTCGCCTCCTTCATCCAGGCGGCGATCGAGCAGTCGCGCCTGGTCTGACGAAGCGGAATCCTGACGACATATGACCACGCCCCACCATATCGATATCGGCAATCTGCGGATCGGCAACGACCTGCCGCTGACGCTGATCGCCGGCCCCTGCGCGATGGAGAGCCGCGCCCACGCGCTGGAGATGAGCCAGGCGCTCAAGGTTATCGCCGGGACGCTCGGCATCGGATTGATCTACAAGAGCTCGTTCGACAAGGCGAACCGGACGTCCGGGTCCAGCCCGCGCGGCATCGGCCTCGATTCGGCGCTGTCGATCTTCGCCGAGATCAGGGAATCGCGCGGCCTGCCGGTTTTGACCGACGTGCACCTGCCGGACCATTGCGCGACGGTGGCGCAAGCTGTCGACGTGCTGCAGATCCCGGCCTTCCTGTGCCGCCAGACCGACTTGCTGGTGGCGGCGGCAAAGACCGGCCGCGCGATAAATGTCAAGAAGGGCCAGTTCCTGGCGCCCTGGGACATGGCGAACGTCGCGAAGAAGATCACCGAGGCCGGCAATGACAACGTCATGCTGTGCGAGCGCGGGGCGAGCTTCGGCTACAACACGCTGGTCTCCGACATGCGGTCGCTGCCGATCATGGCGCAGACCGGCCACCCGATCGTGTTCGACGCCACCCATTCGGTGCAGCAGCCGGGCGGGCAGGGGGCCACGTCCGGCGGCCAGCGCGAATTCGTGCCGGTGCTGGCGCGGGCCGCGATCTCCATCGGCGTCGCCGCGGTCTTCATGGAGGTCCATCAGGACCCCGACAACGCACCGTCGGACGGCCCCAACATGGTCCGCCTCGACCAGCTTGCCGGCATACTGGCGCAGCTGATGGAATTCGACCGGCTGGCCAAGGCAAATCCCGTGAGCATCTGAACGCCTGATCCGGGCGGAACGAAGCGGAGGTTCAACCCCATGCACCGGGGTTTTCCGCGGGCTTCAGGGGGCCTGGGCCGGAGATGATCCGTGATGCCGTCCGTCCCGGCTTTCTCCCCGGGGCGACGCCCCTGCGCCGGCCACCCGATGCCATAATGGCCGGGAGCGCAGAAATACTATCTATTTGTTTTAACAGAAATAATCCGAGGAAAAGTATACTATCCCCGACACGACAAACGCGATGATAATCATCTTGCCTCGGTTAAACTCGCATCAATCCGCATCTGGTTGCAATTTAATGAGTCGGTGGCCTAGTCAGGAGGCATCTCTATGCCATCGGCATAGGCGTTCGACTTGTAGAGCTCGGTATCTTCCAAGGCGTCAAGCCAATAGCCGGAGCTGATGACGTCCATCCTCATGGCTTCCTCGGAAATTGCCTCGGTTTGTACGATCCAAACGACCTCGTCGGCGTTCGGAAACGACGTTCCCGTCAGCTCTTTGCCATACAGCCGGTGTAGAACGGCCTGACTTTCCATGCCGTCGGCAAGCAGACGCACGAGAAATGATTCATTGAGCGAAGCGGTCAAAAGTTCTTTCGCTGCTGCGTTTTCGGCTGTGACTTCGAGCTGAACGTGAACCGCATCAGGTTTGGGGAAAGTCTGGGGAAAGGCGGCGTATAACAGGCTTCCGGCATTGAACATACGTTCATGGAGCTTTGAGTTCGAGTATTCTTCCCAAAGTTTTTCCTCAAGCATTTCGCTGGCAAGGTTGCGGGCCTGCCCGTCTCGAAGGACGTCTCCCATGTCGTGCTTCAGCACCAGATAGGCCGCCTCCGCCGGGTCCAGATCCTGCAGGGACAGGATGCACATTTCGCGCAACTCTTCACCGCTCATTCCAGATACGTCGCCATACTCCATGGCCTCGAGAAAAGCGGCGAAGTCGTCGGCTGTCCGAGCGCCTTCAATTTCCACAAGGTTTGAAAAACCTAAGAGACGAACCCGAAAGACATTCTTCATGCTTCGTCGGCAGCCTTAAGCGCAATCGATGCATGTTGTGGCATAAGGCAGTGCCTCAAGCCTTTTCAGAGCGATCTTCCTGCCGCAGCTTGCGCAAATTCCGTATGTGCCGGCGTCGATCTTGCTCAATGCCGCCCTGATTTTTTGAATTTCGTCGACGGCCAGGTTTCCGATTTCTTCCAGCACCTCGTCGTTCTCCGACTCAACGGCACTCTCCGTCCAGTCGTCATCCCCGGGCTCGCTCAACTCATCGTCGATTTCTTGCGCCCGCTTGTCCAATTCGCGGAGCCTCGCTTCGAGTTTTGTCTTGATCTCTTGGATTTCGCCCATTCGTTTTTCCAGTTCTAGCCTGCACGCGGTTCAGCCCAAGACTTAAGAAGCAGTATGACCGAATGAAAGAGAATCGGCCTGTTATATCTTCGATGTCTCCTTCCGGCCGAGGCTGTTGAAAAAATCGTTTGAAAGGATTGGTTTGACGTGACTCTTTTATCCTGTCGAAGGGAACAACGGGATCGGGTTGGTGCCGGGTGAGGCTGTTGGTCTTCAAGACCGTTTTTGTCTGCGAGTTCCACCCGGATCAAGGCGTGCCGGCCGATCACCTTCCGGGCAAGATCGACGCGGTGCCGGGCCGCAGATGATCCGTGATGCCGTCCGTCCTGGCGTTCTCCCGGGGCGACATCCCTGTGCCGGCCGCCTTATGACGTAATGGCCGGGGGCGGGGAAACTCTATCTGTTTGTTTTAAAAGCAATATCTTGAGAGAGAAGTAACCTGTCCCCGGAACGCACGCATGCCTGACCCCGTTGTGTCGCTGACCCGCCCGCTGGCGGGGTCGAAGACGCGCCGCCCGGTCAACCCGTTGCCGAGCGGTTTAAGCGGAATCTATATTGTTTGATTTCAGTATGCTACGCACGCAATAACGCATGCCTGACCCCGTTTCTGCCAAGATGCCATCTGATTAGATTGATCACTCTGACGGCCTAATGTCGTACTGACATACGATTGCCAGACCGAAACTGCCCTCGGCCACGGTTTGGGCAGGCTGTGCCTCGTGCACGGTCATATCGAGAAGCCAATGGACTCGCTCACGGTAGCTAAACAGATTCATACCGCGCCATAATCCAGTGCCCCTTAAGAATTGATGCGGTCCATGCGAGTCGGCCGCTCGGACGTAATAAACGAAATCTCTGTCCCCGCCGGGCAGGCCCAAAGACGTGCATTGTCGATCAAGGACCGCAATCCCGGGATAGGTCGGAACATCGCTGACACGCCCAGAAGCCTTCAACAACAGGGGTGTCATACGGTAAACAGGCTCAGAGTCCCCATCAAAATTCAAATCAAGTTGGCTGCGTTGCAGTGTAACGCTCCCCCCAACCACCAAACGTTCCACGTCAGCCCTTGCGGGATTCCACATCGCATCGAACATCTCGGGCACGATTTCGCGTACATTCATTTGGCGCTTCAAAAAGGAAGCGTTATCCCACAAATAATTGAACTTGGCGTTGGTCCAGTAGAATATTTCGCGCACGAGGTCCATGTGCGCGGCCGGATCGATGTCCTCCCAATTCGGCAACTGGAAGTCCGAATTGCCCGACGGTAAGGCAACGCCGCAGTAGTTGTAAGTAGCGTTATGCTCGCGCAAGCTCCGGGAATACTCGCGGCATATCTCGAGTTGCGTTCCCCGTACGATTCTTATGTCCTCGGCTATCGGAGATTCGTTGATTTCTTCTGCGGCGACCGGTGAAATCGGCGCAGCGAATGCCAAAAAGAGAGCAAAAACAAGAGGCCCCGCCGAACGTTTAACTAGATTTGCGGCAGTAATTTGTTCGTTCACAGGAACTCCCTTTTCCTTATGCACATCGGCGGAGCCCGCTCCGCCCTCGATGCGCGAGGATACCGTGATGGAGGAATTTTCGGCAGGGGTTTTCGCGCCGCCGCCCGTTGAAGGATCGGCTCCACAGCCGCAACACCCCGGTTGCCGTCTCCCCGAAATACTTGATCCCGACCCGGCCGCATTGTATGCCCTCGGCGGGCCATGCGGGGTGGTCCGGTTCCATGCAACAGGGGGCACCCATGACAGCCATCGTTGACGTTCACGCCCGCGAAATCCTCGACAGCCGGGGCAATCCCACCGTCGAGGTCGATGTGGCGCTGGAAAGCGGGGCGGCGGGGCGCGCGGCGGTGCCGTCGGGCGCGTCGACCGGAACCCATGAAGCCCTGGAGCTGCGCGACGGCGGCGACCGTTATGGCGGCAAGGGGGTTCAGCGCGCGGTCGAGGCCGTGAACGGCGAGATCTTCGACGTGCTGTCGGGCATCGACGCAGAGGACCAGCTGGCGGTCGACCGCATGATGCTGGAGCTGGACGGCACGCCCAACAAGGCGCGGCTGGGCGCCAACGCGATCCTCGGGGTCAGCATGGCCGTCGCCAAGGCGGCGGCGGAGGATGCCGGGCTGCCGCTGTTCCGCTATGTCGGCGGCGCCCATGCCCGGACCCTGCCGGTGCCGATGATGAACATCATCAACGGCGGCGCCCATGCGGACAATCCGATCGATATCCAGGAGTTCATGATCGCGCCGGTCGGGGCCGGCGGCATGGCCGAAGCGGTTCGCGTGGGCGCGGAGATCTTCCACGCGCTTAAGAAGGCGCTGAGCGACGCCGGCCACAACACCAATGTCGGCGACGAGGGCGGGTTCGCCCCGAACCTCGCATCGGCCGACGACGCGCTGGGCTTCATCATGAAGGCGGTCGAAGCGGCGGGCTACAGGCCGGGCGACGACGTCATGCTGGCGCTCGACTGCGCGGCCAACGAATATTACCGCGATGGAAACTATCACATGGCGGGGGAGGGCAAGACCCTCGACGCCGCGTCCATGGTGAAATACCTCGCGGATCTGGCCGGCCGCTACCCCATCTTTTCAATCGAGGACGGCATGGCCGAGGACGACTGGGACGGCTGGCAGGCCCTGACCAGCGAACTCGGCGCAACCGTCCAGCTTGTCGGCGACGACCTGTTCGTCACCAACAGCACGCGTTTGCGCGATGGTATCGCCCGCGGCGCGGCCAACGCGATCCTCATCAAGCTCAACCAGATCGGCACCCTGAGCGAGACCCTGGAAACCGTGGAGGCCGCGCACCATGCCGGATTTCGTGCGGTCATCTCGCACCGTTCGGGCGAGACCGAGGACGCGACCATCGCCGATCTTGCCGTGGCTACCAATTGCGGGCAGATCAAGACCGGCTCGCTGTCGCGCTCCGACCGCCTGGCGAAGTACAACCAGCTCATGCGGATCGAGGAAATCCTCGGCGCCGATGCGGTCTATGCCGGGAAATCCGTTCTGAGGGCTTGACAAGGCGCCCTATGCGAGTCTTGGGCTGTGCCAATGCAGCCTATGGAATCATATTGTAATCAAAGACTCTTTTTTGGTTGACGTGCGACTCGGCCCTGTGATTCCCTCTTTGCATGGCGATATTTCGGGAACTTCGGCGGCAAGCCCGCCAGATCGTAGTGTCACTGCTGGGCATCAGTGTAATCGGCTATTTTGCCTTTCACGCGATCGAGGGCGAGCACGGGTTGCGCAGCTATTTCGCCGTCAAGCACCGGATCGAACTTGCCCATGCGGAACGGGACGCGGCCAGAGCGGAGCGCAGCGTCATCGAACGCCGTGTCTCGGCGCTGCGCCCTACGTCACTCGATCTCGACATGCTCGACGAACGCGCCCGGCAGGTGCTCAACCTCGTGCATGAGGAAGATTTCGTTATTCAGTTGCCGCTGGCGTTGGATTAACTGGCTCAGCACCGGCACAGCGGCCGGCCGGACGAAAAAACAGGCTGCACAAGACCCGGCTTTATCAAGACTACAAGCGTCGGCACATCGGCCGGCGCTTTTTTTGCCCATCGTTGCAGGGAAAGTATGCATTGGATTTTGCACATGAACCAAAATCAAGTTAATTAGCAAATAGTCAATTAAAAACAATATGTTATAAAGAACTTGCCAAAATGCCCGATGAAACCTACGTTGCGCCCCGCAACCGGACCTTGAGACGTCCGCGACCAGCAACAGGCGGAGGATCGCATGGCCAAGGCAAGCGCCAGGCGCAAGCCGCGGGGCAAGACCAAGCCACCCGCGGCAGCAGGTGAGGAACTCCTCGAATATTACCGTGCAATGCTCCTGATCCGCCGGTTCGAGGAAAAGGCGGGGCAGTTGTACGGCATGGGGCTGATCGGCGGGTTTTGCCACCTCTATATCGGCCAGGAGGCCGTTGTCGTCGGAATCCAGTCGGCGTGCCGGCCCGAAGACGCCGTGGTGACCAGCTACCGCGATCATGGCCATATGCTGGCCTGCGGCATGGACCCGCGTGGCGTGATGGCGGAACTGACCGGCCGTGCCGGGGGCTATTCGAAGGGCAAGGGCGGCTCGATGCACATGTTCAGCCGCGAGAAGAATTTCTACGGCGGGCATGGCATCGTCGCCGCGCAGGTGCCGATCGGCACCGGCCTCGCCTTTGCCTTCCGGTACAAGGGAACGGACAATGTTTGCGCCGCCTATTTCGGCGACGGCGCGGTCAACCAGGGCCAGGTGTACGAATCCTTCAACATGGCGGCGTTATGGAAGCTGCCGGTTCTCTATGTCATCGAGAACAACAAATACGGCATGGGCACGTCGATCGAGCGCGCCTCGGCCAGCACCGATCTCTGCCAACGCGGCAAGGCCTACGGTATTCCTGGCGAAGTGGTCGACGGCATGAACGTGGTGGCGATGCGGGCGGCGGCCGACAAGGCGATCGCCCACTGCCGCGCCGGCAAGGGCCCGTACATCCTGGAAGCGATGACCTATCGCTATCGCGGCCATTCCATGTCCGATCCGGCGAAATACCGGACCAAGGAGGAAGTTCAGAAAATGCGCAGCGAGCGCGACCCCATCGACTATCTGCGCGAGTTGATCCTCAATGGCGGCCACACCGATGAAGCGGCGCTCAAACAGGTCGACCGCGAGGTCAAGGAGATCATCGCGGACGCCGCGGCATTCGCGCAGGAAAGCCCCGAGCCGGATCCGTCGGAATTGTGGACCGACGTCCTTGTCGAGGCCTGACGGAGGGGGCGGACCATGCCGATAGAAATCCTGATGCCGGCGCTGTCGCCGACCATGACCGAGGGCAACCTCGCCAAGTGGCTCAAGCATGAAGGCGATGCGGTCGCCGCCGGCGACGTCATTGCCGAGATCGAAACCGACAAGGCGACGATGGAGGTCGAGGCGGTCGACGAGGGCATTCTCGGAAGGATCCTGGTGCCGGACGGCACCGAAGCGGTCCTGGTCAACCAGCCGATCGCGTTGCTTCTGGAAGAAGGTGAAGAAGCCTCCAGCCTTGAAGCCGCTGTCAGGCCGGCCACCGCAGCCGCTGTGGACGCTCCGGCGCCGGTACCGGAGCCGGCGGCGCCGTCTGCTGCGCCGGCCGAGGCCGCAATCGAGGCCGAGCCTGACTGGTCCGGCGCGACGGTCAAAACGACCGTTCGCGAGGCACTGCGCGACGCCATGGCCGAGGAAATGCGCCGCGACGACAGCGTCTACCTGATGGGCGAGGAGGTGGCACAGTACCAGGGCGCCTATAAGGTCAGCCAGGGCCTGCTGGACGAGTTCGGCGACCGCCGGGTGATCGATACGCCGATCACCGAGCACGGTTTCGCGGGCCTCGCCGTCGGTGCGGCCTTCAACGGGCTGCGGCCGATCGTCGAATTCATGACCTTCAATTTCGCCCTGCAGGCGATGGACCACATCCTCAATTCGGCCGCCAAGACGCTCTACATGTCGGGCGGACAGATGGGCTGCCCGATCGTCTTCCGCGGGCCGAACGGCGCGGCGGCGCGGGTCGCGGCCCAGCATTCGCAGTGCTTCGCGAGCTGGTTCGCCCACTGCCCGGGCCTGAAGGTGGTTGCGCCGTGGTCGGCCGCCGACGCAAAGGGCCTGCTGAAATCGGCGATTCGCGATCCCAACCCGGTGATCTTCCTAGAGAACGAGTTGCTCTATGGCCAAAGCTTCGAGGTGCCGGACAGCGACGACTGGACCGTGCCGCTGGGCAAGGCGAAGATCGTCCGGCCGGGCTCGGACGTCACCATCGTTGCGTTTTCGATCATGGTCGGCAAGGCATTGGAGGCTGCCGGGACACTGGCGGCGGAGGGCATCGACGCCGAGGTGATCGATCTGCGCTCGCTGCGCCCGCTCGACACCGCGACCGTCGTGGCCTCCGCGAAGAAGACCAACCGCGTGGTCAGCGTCGAGGAAGGCTGGGCCTATTCGGGCATCGGCTCCGAGATCGCGGCCCTGATCATGGAGCAGGCCTTCGACTGGCTCGACGCGCCGGTATCTCGGGTCTGCGGCGCCGACGTGCCGCTACCCTATGCCGCGAACCTGGAGCGCCTGGCGCTGCCCCAGGCCGAGACCATCGCGGCGGCGGCCAAAGCCGTCTGTTATCGGTCCTGACGGGGAGGGGGACGACATGCCGATCGAAATCCTGATGCCGGCGCTCTCGCCGACCATGACCGAGGGCAACCTTGCGAAGTGGCTCAAGGGCGAGGGCGACACGATCGCTGCCGGCGACGCGATCGCCGAAATCGAAACCGACAAGGCCACCATGGAGGTCGAAGCGGTCGACGAAGGCGTGCTCGGAAAGATCCTGGTGCCGGACGGCAGCGAGGGCGTGCCCGTCAACCAGCCGATCGCCCTGCTTCTCGAAGAAGGCGAGGACACCGCCGCAATGGACGCCTACAAGCCCGGCGCCGCGCCGCAGCCCGTGCCCGCAAAGCCGGCGCCTGCAAAGCCGGCGGCCGAGCCCACGGCGGCAGCTGCGCCACCACCGGCAGCGGCGCCGCAACCGAAGGCTCCGGTAACGGATGGGGCGCGGATCTTCGCCAGCCCTCTGGCGCGCCGCATGGCGCAGCAGGCTGGAATCGAACTCA
>Ga0224512_10003743_pt1 | contig 13245 bp, 10 predicted proteins | sample SF_May12_sed_USG_4_FD_169103 | JGI IMG/M metagenome (GOLD analysis project Ga0224512, IMG submission 169103) | Sediment microbial communities from San Francisco Bay, California, United States - SF_May12_sed_USGS_13 | ecosystem: Environmental > Aquatic > Marine > Sediment | place: USA...
GCAGGGTAACTAAGAAACTCGGGGCTATTGGGCTGTCGGCTCCGAGAGTGCGAGGCGGGAATTAAACGGCATCATGGTTGGCGTTATCGATCAGACCCACGCGCCACGCCATGCACACTGCCTCCAGTCGGGTGTGCACATTAAGCTTATGGAGGATCTGCTGAATGTGGTTTCGCACGGTGGCCTCACTAATGTTCAGCAGCTTGCCGATGCCCAGCGTCTGCTTACCGTCGGCGAGAAGTCTAAGCACCGCAATCTCCCGCGCCGTCAGCGGCTCAGCAGTGCGCTGTGCCGGCTCACACTCCAGAGGCGTAAACAGGTGCACAATCGTGAATTGCGACCCGTTGCCGACATCGAACGCCATGGTGGACACGCCGACTCGGATGGACCGGTTGGCGGCAGTGCGAAAGTGGAGTTCGCAACGGCTGATGGCCCTGTGCTGTTGGACCATTCCTATCAGGGGGCACTCTTCACTGCAATACTGGTTGCCGAACACATCGCAACCGGAGAGTACTTCCCAGCACCTTCTGCCCAAGACTTCAGACTCTGCGTAGCCAAACAAATGCTCAGCACCAGCGTTCCAGGCAACAATCTCCGCGCTCGAGTCAACGCCGAAGGCGGGCTCCTTGGTGCTTGCCACATGGTCGCAGAATGTCATTCTCGAGCCCATTCAATCAATACCGCGTTTACTTTGCTTGATGGTGGCAGTCTATCCAGCCGCCATAGCCCCAATGAGGCACAGCTGGAAAATATAAGGAACCAGGCAGAGTAATATCCACCCTTCAGAACTTCCACTTGCAGATTTACCTGTAGGAATAGGTGTGGGCGCACAATCATCTGACAGCTCGCATAATTGCCGCTTCGCTAATACATGCTCTTGGTCGGCTGCTTTCTGGTACAAGCCCTTAGCTTTATCGATATCCTTTGAAATCCCACCGATGCCTGCCTCATACATCAGGCCCAGGACAAACTGCGCGTCCGCATAACCCTGGCCAGCACTTTTCTGAAACCAAGGAGCGGCCAAGGTGAAATTCCGCTCGACCTGGTCGTTGTCGGCAGCCAGCGTTTGCACGTTGGAGATATTCCGACCCAATCTAGTCAAACTTATTGCCACTGGGCTCCGCCATCCCTCAAATAAAACCTCTCCTTTCAACGTCTGACCGGTATATCCGAATGCCCCTTTACCTTGACAAACATTTCTGCGGTTAAACGAGACCGCATACCGATTTTCTCCGCCACGATTGAGTTTGATTGGTGCGCCTTTGCAGGTAAGGGAGTAAATCCCTTCTGGGATTTTCAATACATGACCGGTATAGTTTTCGTTATCGTTTTCCGTGATCCGCAGCTTTATCTCACCACTGCCCGAACTGCTATTGAACCAGCCTCCCCAATCGCCAATCAGTGTGTCCGAAGACACGGTGTCCGCCCACGCTTGCACACTCTTGCCGTCGTTACTGGCAGCAATATAAAATTCTCCCAGCTTGTACTGTGCTCTCGGATCTCCCTCCTCGGCAAGACGCTGTTGTTTGCGTTTCCAGGCCGCTGGGTCCCGTTTACGCTCCTCAGCAAGTCGCTGTTGTTCTTGCTTTCGTTCCTCAGCAAGCCGTTGCTGTTCTTGCCTTTGTTCCTTAGCAACGCGCTGTTGTTCTTGCTTTCGCTCCTTAGCAACGCGCTGTTGTTCTTGTTTACGCTCCTCAGCAAGTCGCTGTTCGCGTTCCCAGGCCGCCGGGTCCCTAATTTTTTCTAAGTATTCGAGGCGTCGATCGAAGGCCGCCTGTGATAACGCGTTCCCTGCAAAAGCCCGGCGATACCAATATTCCGCCCGATCAGGATCTCTCGCGAAACGACTGTCGTTAACGAAGAAGTCAGTGTAGAGGTCACCCAACCGCCGGGCTGCCTGTGAATGGCCCTGCTCAGCGGCTTGCCGAAACCATCGTGCGGCTTCTTCGCCGTCTTGCTCGATCCCGTAGCCATAGTAGAACATCTGTCCCAGTTCATATTGGGCATCGGCGTGGCCTCGCTCCGCCGCACGACGAAACCACTCGACGGCTTTCGCTTGATCGTGCTTCAGACACCCGCCCCAATACCGATACCACGACCCCACTTGATACTGGGATGCCGCCTCGCCCGCGTCAGCTTGGCTTTGGGTCGCGGAAACGGTGTCCGGAGTGGCTGGGCACGAGGATCGATTAGACTGCGTACTCGCACAGCCTGAGATAAGCAGTAGCCCGCCCAGGACGAAGCCAAATAGGCATCTTCCAGTCAGATTAAATCCCGACCGATAGGATCGAATGTGGTGTTGGTCGTGTCGGTTCATGGTCAGTAGCCCCTTTCTCTGTTTACCGTTGACTTGATTCGTATCGTTGACTTGCTTCTATCTTGTCTCTAGTATCTTGCAAGGGCCGTGCCAACTTGGTTGTGGGTAGAAAAAGGGCCATTTCCCTTGGTTTCATGACGACTCTGTCACCAATGTGTGGGGGTATTCGATAGGGACAGGTGTGATAAGTGTGAAAGTGAGGGGTAAAGAATCGACCCACACTCATCGCCGATATAGCAAACCGGGCTTTAGCCATCGCTCCTGCCTGCTCGTGGCGTGGATCTAATCTTCGCCGGTTAACCCAGCAACGGGTGCAGACCCGTGCATTCGGTTTATGGCTAGAAGACGCGGGGAACGGTCCCCCCGCAATAGGATCGTGAGCTCGATCATCAGGAGCATGGCCTTGCACTTAGAGCTGGCTTTATCTCCCGCATCAGCCAAAAGACGACCCTGCGGAAAGCCTTATTCTATGCGGGTTTCAGAGGAGGTAGGGGGCGGTCAGTTAAATTGGGGAAAACCGGAGGAAACCGTTATACAGCAACGCTTTCAGGTCAATTAGCTGTTTCTAGACGAGCTGTGACGCGCAACGAAAACCGAGAACATGCATGGAAGGGGGAAGAAGGCCTCAGTTATGTTGTGGGCTACGGCCGCGCCTCAATGGCAAGAAAAACAGAACTTTTGTCCCTTGCATACGTTGTTCCTGGCGAATCGGTACATCTACCCGAAAAACCGGCCGCACGTAATTATTGCAAGGGGCGGGCAATATTGTGTTATCTGCTGTTTTCGCGGCAGAATTAGGAATTAGAGACCTAGACGTCACAATCGGTTCGAATGACGAGGCAAAAGTGTCGAACACTTTGTTATCACGCCGCGACTTCCTGATCCATGCGGCGGTCTGCACCGCCGCGCCTTTACTTGCCACGAGCGCATTCGCGCAGTCTGCCTATCCGACACGCTTGATCCCTAAAACCGGCGAGCAGTTGCCGGTGGTTGGGTTGGGCTCGACCAAGGTCGTGTCGCAACTTGCGGAGCGCGGGACGGCCGAGTTCAAGGCGCTTTTGCGAACCCTGCTCGACGGTGGTGGAACGGTGGTGGATACCTGGTCGCGCAACGCCGAGCTGGACAAGCTAACCGGCGAAGCACTTCAGGCCCGGGGCTTGGTAAAGGATTTATTCCTGGCCACCAAGGTAGATGCGGTTGGGGCCGAGGCCGGCAGGGCCACCTTGGAACGCACCCGGCGGCTGTTTGGCAAGACATCTGATCTAATCCAGGTGATCAGTCTGCGGGACCTGGAGACCCAGTGGCCGATCCTGAAGGAGTGGAAAGACGCGGGTAAGGCACGTTATATCGGCGCAACGGTTTCATCCGATAGTCAGCACGAGGCCATGATGCATTTCATGCGCGGCGAACGGCCGGATTTTATCCAGGTGAATTATTCGGTCGTGGAAACCCAGGCTGAATCGGGCGTGCTGCCGTTAGCCGCCGATTTGGGGATCGCAGTCCTGATCAACCGCCCGTTCACTAACGGCAGTTATTTCTCCCGGGTACGGGGTGTTGCATTGCCGGAATGGGCCGCGGAATTCGATTGCCACAGTTGGGCGCAGTTTTCACTCAAGTATATTCTTGCCCATCCCGCGGTCACCTGTGTGCTAACCGAAACCACAAACCCAAAACACCTGCTCGAAAACCTCGGCACCGCATACGGCCGATTCCCCGACGCGGAAACCAAACGCAGAATGCGGGAGGTGATGCAGTTTATCTGAGGTGAGAGGATGAACTGTAGGTTACGAGAAACCAGCACGTAGTAACGCGCGACCTCGTGAAACAGGGGACTGATTTATTTGCTACCACACGCCGGAACGGCAAGAGTTCGTTGATGCAATCGAACATGTGTGATCGATCGAAGCAAGCCCCGCACGCAGGGCTGATACAAGGAGCCTCTAGATCTAGTGGGCCATCCACCTTGGAGCCCCGCAAAACTCCCGCAAGGACTCTGAGCGTTTCGGGGGGAACGCTGCTAAGTAATGAGGTCCGTTTAACAGATACGTCCTTCGACTACCGGCAGGCACCGCTAGCGCGTGGCCTGTTTCTCGGCGATTACGAGGGTTTGGCTTCGGAGGCTTCTAACTTGCTGCCTGTGTTTGGAATAGCCGATTCCGCAGATCCCGCAAATATGTTCTTCAGGCGTTTCAGCCCCTGAGTTGCTTGCGTAGGTGAACGTTATCATGGAGTAATTCGCACCGGATCATCCTTCGAGATGGTCTGGTGCCGCTCCAGAAGTTGGACAAAACGATCCAGCGCAGACAAAGTGTACGACAGTCAGCTCGATCATCAGGAACATAGCCTTAGGCATAGAGCTGACTTTGTCCCACGCATCACCCAAAAGATGACTTTCCGAAAAGCCTTATTCTATGCGGATTTCAGAGAGCGTATGTTGCGTTCAGTTAAATTGGGAGGAATCGGCTGAAACCGTTACACAGAAAGGGCTTCAGGCCAATTAGCGGGTTCTAGATGGGCCGTGACGTGCATCGAAAATCGAGAATAAATAGGCATAAGAAATATAAAAAAGGACCACGCTTGTGTGGTGAAGCAAGTGATAGTCAGGTCATCATAAGTCCCCGAACTCATACTGCACGTGAGAATGCAAGTGTAGGTGGAGGCCATTGGGGATCTGACGCTCAAAGGTGTCCATCAGTCAATAGAAGCCTTCAATAACTGAGCTTGGTCGCTATACGCCTTGCTAAAACGGAACATGAAAGCTCGTAGCCATATAAAGATTCTCGGCGTTGTAAGCGCAGCTTGAGCGATCTTTTAGCCGGACTTCGTGACCTGGGCGTCCGGGGCCACGACTCCTTCGGGTACGCCCTCGGCAATGATGAAGGTGGAGTCGGCAGAAACGAGGCGGTGTTTCATAACCTCCTGGTACTCCGCGGATGAATGGAAGTTTTGGAACGCTTCCATCGACGGGAATTCCACCAAGACTAGCCGGTCCTTGAATTCTGGACCCTCGACGGTCTCGACGGGGCCACCGCGGACGATGAAGCGTCCGCCATGTTTCTGGATGATGTCCGGGGTGCGGGCGGTGTACTTTTTATAGGTCTCGGGATCGTGCACCTTGACCATGGCGACGAGATAAACACTCATGGGATCCTCCACGTGTTGCGATGATAGACTGGCCACCCTACAACAATCATTTAATCAAACTCTGTCACCTTGAACACTTCGTCATGCTCACGCGCGACCTCGTTGATCCTGATCCCGACCTCGTCTCCAGCCCGCGCAGCATCGACCGTCTCCGTTCCGATGTGCATGGACTCGACGTGCTGAGTGAAGTCGCTGGTGTGACCTCTGACACGGATGGTGTCACCGACCTTCAATTCGCCGCCGGTCAACCGGACGCCGGCCACGCTGAGCTGGCTCCAGTAATGGATGACGACGCCGATTTTCTCTTCCGCCACGTTTCACTCCTTAAGTATTGGGGATGCTATAAATATACGCTTTTCTAGGGGTTCGGTCTTCCTACGCGCGGTAACGCGCTTTTCTGGCTTAACTTAGGCCCTGGGCCTTTGTCCCATCCATGCCCTATCCAGCCTTTGTCAGGGCCTATAAGTGATATTCAATCAAGCGCGAGATGCGGCCGCCCATTTGTTGGCCTTAGGATGAACCTACAGAGGACCCAGAGATCGCATCGCATCAGGCATGTCGATGCTATGCTATTTGAGCAACCCGACACCTAGGTTACAGAAAATACCGGAGACATAGGTTACACATTACTGCATTTGGGGGACACCCGAATGCCCTGGAATGAGAGTAACCGGAAGGATGAAAGAGTAAAGCTTGTAGCCCGTTTGCTGGATGGCGAAAAGATGTCGGTGGTCTGCCGGGAATTCGGGATTTCCCGCAAGACCGGATACAAGATCTTCAATCGATACAAGAATTTCGGCCTGGTCGGCCTGGTCGGCCTGGTCGGCCTGCAGGATCGAAGACCCGGCAGGGACTAATCGGTTCCTGGATCATCTTGAACACTGCACCGAATGTCACAACGCTTTTCGCATCCAGCCTCAATGAGGGGTGTGTCCCACCCTCCGTACTGCCCGATTGATAGGTTTCTATCAGATATCGTATGCTTGTACGTCCTATACTCGATCTGGAAAATAATCGTTAGCCAGACGGTGACGGTGGACGCCGACGAATACTGCGACTACTTTGAATTCGTGAACCACCCGAGCCATCGGTTGCGTGCAATGACGGTCCTCTTCGAAGGAGGTTTCGAGCTCACCGTGCGGGTGTGAGACACAATGCGGTTTGCTGACGAAGTGTCGAGGCGATATGGCGGATCTGTCAGGTTAACAAATGGAATTGGGCAGGAAGACTACGGAGGTTGGGACTCTACCGTAAATCACGACTACGGTACCCCACAGCAACGCAGGTTTACGGTCCACGGGAGGGTCCGCTTACTACTTGTAACACACGAATTACTTTAACTTGACAGTACCCTTCACGGAGCCGCTTTTATATGACGTTCGAAGCCCCGATCTCGCGTTGGCAGGAACCCGTCCTCGAGGAATGGACGGATTATAACGGCCACATGAACGTGGCCTATTTCGTCCTCATATTCGACCACGGCACCGACGTTTTCTACCCCCTTATCGGGCTCGGCAGGCCTTACCGGGAGCGCACGGGGTTTTCCACCTTCGCCGTCGAATCACATATCACCTATAGCCGCGAGGCGAGCTTGGGTGACCCGGTTCAGGTCACCACCCAGTTGCTTGGCTTCGACGACAAGCGCATCCACTATTTCCATGTCATGTCGCACGCGGAAAAGGGCTACCAGATGGCGACACTCGAGCAGCTTGCGTTGCACGTAGACCTCGGCCAGCGCAACGTCTGCCCGATGCCGGCCGAGCCCCAGGCCCTGCTGCGTGAGATGCAGGAGGCGCACGCCGCCCTCCCCTTGCCGCGTCAGGTCGGCAGCGTGATCAAGGTGGGAGCGAAGCGCAGTGCCTGACTGCGAATCCGGTACGCGGCCGATGGCAGGCGGTGCGTGATAACATGAGGCGCCGTACGATCGAACGGATGCACCATGAGTTCTAACGACCGCGCCGCACTCGAGAAACTGGTGATCGACTTCACCGATGCGTTCAACCGCGATGACCTCGATGAGGTGATGTCCTACTTCGCCGACGACGCCATCTACGACGAATTCAGCGGCAAGCGTCATAACGGCAAGGAGGCCATCCGCGAGGCCTTCGTGCCCCAATTCCGCGGCGATTTCGGCAGGATCCGATTCCACGCCGAAAACATGCTCCTGGACGTCGACTCAGGCCAGGCCCTGATCAGTTGGATGTGCACGCTGGAGACCGCCGATCGGGCGGGCGGCTGGCGCGGCCTTGACATCCTGCATTTCGTTGATGGCCAGCTTACCGAAAAGCACACCTACGCCAAGACCAAGGCGCCGATGATCGTGAACAAAGACGAGATGGCGCACTGGCCAGTCGCAACCGCCGTTGCCGATAAGGCCGGTCACCATGGCGGCTGAGCCCGTAGACAGACAAATAAGGCAGGCCATGGACGACCACTCGGTGGCTATAAGCGAGGTTGGCGAGGTGCCGGAGCTCATCTTTGGGTCGGTGTTCAATGCCGCCGTCGCCTTCATCGATCGCCATGTCGCCGAGGGCCGCGGCGGCAAAGTCGCGATCCGCTCGGATTCAGCCGACGTCAGCTACGCCGAACTTGCCGAGCGCACCAACCGCTGCGCACGCGTCTTTCGCGACCTCGGTGTGCGCGGGGGCGAACGTGTCATCATGGTGATCAAGGACCGGCCCGAGTTCTTCTATGTCTTTTGGGGCGCTATCAAGGCCGGTGCCGTGCCGGTACCGATCAACACTTTGCTGCGGTCCGACGATTACCGTTTTATACTAGAGGATTCCGGTTGCACCGCCGTGATCTATTCGCCCGATCTCGCCGAACCGGTGGAAGTGGCGCTGGCGGGGCTGGACAACGGCCCAAAACACGCCCTGACGGCCTATGGCAAAGGCTCGATCGTCGACCGCATGCAGGAAGCACCCGATACCATCGACGCGGCACCCGCCGCCCCGGGTGACGACTGCTTTTGGCTCTATTCCTCGGGCTCCACCGGCCATCCCAAGGGCGTGGTTCACGCCCATAAGGATATGGTGTACACCAGCGAGCTTTATGCCCACCGCGTTCTCGGTGTATCCGAGTCCGACACCTGCTTTTCGGCCGGCAAACTGTTCTTTTCCTATGGCTTCGGCAACGCTATGACGTTTCCTCTCTGGGTCGGCGCGACCACCGTGCTGAGCGAGGACCGTCCGGCGCCGGACATGACGTTCGCGGTCATCGAACGCTTCCGCCCGACGATCTTCTTCGGTGTGCCGACGCTCTACGCCCAGCAGCTCCATGCCATGGAGACATGCGAAGTTGATTTAAGCTCGGTCGAGAAATGGGCCTCGGCTGGCGAGGCTCTACCCGCCGACGTCTATCGCCGTTGGAAGGAAAAGACCGGAATCGGAATTCTCGACGGCATTGGCTCGACCGAGGCCTTACATATATTCATTAGCAACCGGCACGACGACACCCGGCCTGGAAGTTCCGGCCGGCCAGTCCCGGGCTATGCACACCGGATTGTCGGCGAGGATGGTAGGCCGGTAGCCCAGGGCGACGTAGGCCAGCTTCACGTCAAGGGTGGCTCGACTGCCAAACACTATTGGAACAATCCGGACAAGACCGCCGAGTCTATGCTCGGCGATTGGCTCAATACTGGGGACATGTATTACCAGGACGAAGACGGCTACTACGTCAACTATGGCCGCGGCGACGACATGCTGAAGGTCGGTGGTATGTGGTGTTCGCCCTTTGAGATCGAATCGCGCCTCATCGAACATCCCAAGGTGTTGGAAGCAGCGGCCGTGGGTAGGGCCGACGATGAGGGATTGATCAAGCCGGAGGCCCACGTCGTACTCAATGATCCGGCCGATGCCGGCGCAGCGCTGGAACAAGAGCTCCGGGCCCATTGCAAGGAGGGGCTCGCCCATTACAAGTACCCCCGCTGGTTCCGGTTCGTCGACGAACTGCCTAAGACCGCGACCGGCAAGATCCAACGCTTTCGCCTGCGGGCTGGAACGTAGACTGGGTGCGAAACGTAACGACGCGGTGGGTATCAAGGCACACGACGAACTCCATACCACAGCCGATAGATCAAGCGGTACGAACACGAGCAACGGAAAAATCGGCAAGGACGAGCAATATGCAGGCTGAGGCGAAACGACAGAGCTACGTCGGGCAAGCGCTCGAACGCATCGAAGACGCGGCGCTGCTGACGGGTACTGCCAAGTTTTCTGACGACATGGCGGTGGGTGCCGGCACCGTGCACGGGGCCATCCTGCGCTCGCCCCACGCCCACGCCGAGATTACCAGCATCGACACCAGTACCGCTGAAAAGCAACCCGGCGTGGTCGCCGTTATCACCGGCAAGCAGGTAGCCGAACTAACGGATCCCTTCCTGATCGTGGTCAAGAAACCCCTCGACCAATGGTGCCTGGCCGTGGACCGTGTGCGCTTTGTTGGCGAAGCGGTAGCCTTCGTCATCGCCAAGAACCGCTATGTGGCCGAGGACGCGCTGGACTATATCGATGTGACCTACAACCCGCTGCCCGCGGTCATCGATCCCCAGATCGCGGCAAAGGACGATGCGCCCCTGGTCCATCCGGCAGCCGGTGCCAACGTCGTGTCGGAGCGCGACTACCGCTATGGCGATCCCGAAAGGGCCTTCGCGGAGGCCGACCAGCGGGTGTCGCTGACGGTGGCCTATCCGCGCAATTCGCAAACGCCACTCGAAGGCTACGTGGTGGTGGCCGAGTATGACCCCCACGAGCAGGTCTACGACGTTATGTCCAACTTCCAGGGCCCGTTCACCGTCCACCCTGTGATGGCCCGGGCCCTGCGCGTACCGGGCGCCAATCTGCGCATGCGCACCGCACCCTATTCCGGTGGCGGTTTCGGCGTCAAACAGGCCATCTTTCCCTATGTCGTACTCGCCTGTATCGCCTCACGCATGGCCGGCCGACCGATTAAGTGGGTGGAGGACCGGCTCGAGCACCTGACCGCGGCGATCGCTGCGCCCAACCGCGTGATCGATGTAGAAGCCGCTGTAATGAACGACGGCCGGATCACGGCGCTGCGCTTCAACCAACTCGATGACTACGGCGCCTACCTCCGGCCGCCAATGCCGGGTCCGCTTTACCGCCAGCATGGCATCATGACTGGCGCCTACGACATCCCCAACCTTGCGATCACGAATCGGCTGGTAATGACCAATAAGACACCGTCGGGTATGGTGCGTGGATTCGGTGGGCCACAAATCTATTATGGGCTGGAGCGCATGATGCATCGGGTCGCCGAGGTGGTCGGCCTGGACCGGCTGGAGGTGATTCGGCGCAATCTAGTGCCCAAAAACGCCTTTCCCTACCGAGCGGCCGGCGGCGCGCTGCTCGATTCGGGCGATTTCCAGACCGCTGTCGACATCGCGGTGGTACAGGGCGATCTCGCTGCCCTCTTGCGCCGGCGTGACGAGGCCCGGGCGATGGGCAAGCTCTACGGCGTCGGCATGGCTGTGGTTTCCGAGCCAGGGCAATCCAACATGGGCTACCTCAGCACCATTCAGACCGCCGAGGAACGCTACCGCTCGGGCCACAAGGGCGGCAACGTGTCGAACGCCACGGTCAACGTCGAGCCCTTGGGCACGGTCAACGTCACCGCAGACTCGCTTCCTCAGGGCCAAGGCCATGCCACCATCCTCTCGCAGGTCGTCGCTGACCAGTTGGGCCTTCGGCCCGACCAGATCCGCGTCAACCTGGAGCACGACACCCACAAGGATCCCTGGTCCATCGCCACTGGCAACTATTCCAGCCGCTTTTCCTCGGCCACAGCGGTGGCGGCCCATTTCGCCGCCGTTAAGGTGCGCGACAAGATGGCCCGTATAGCCTCGCAGACCCTCAACGTGCGGCCTGAGCAGGTGGACTTCGCCGGCGGCCTAATATTTGCCCACGACAATCCGGACAATGCGTTGAAGTTCCACCGCGTCGCCGGGACGGCGCACTGGGCGCCGGGTGACCTGCCTCCCGACATGGAGCCCGGCGTGCGTGCCACCGGCACCTGGTCGCCGCCGGAACTCGAACCCCCCAACGATGCGGACCAGATCAACACCTCACTGACCTACGGCTTTGTCTTCGATTTCTGCGGCATCGAGGTCGAACGCGACACCGGGCGCATTCGTATCGACCGCTACGTCACCATGCACGACAGCGGCAAGCTGCTAAATCCGCTGCTCGCCGACGGCCAGGTCTACGGCGGTTTCGGCTGGGGCGTCGGTTGCGCACTGCTCGAGGAGTTCGTTTACGGCGAGGACGGCCGCTTCCTATCGGGCACCTTTGCTGACTACTTGGCGCCCACGGCCTGCGAGGTGCCGGAGCCGCAAATTATCCATATGGAGACGCCATCACCGTTTACACCGCTGGGCGCCAAGGGGATCGGCGAGGGCAATGCCATGAGCACGCCAGTTTGTCTGGCCAACGCGGTGTGCGATGCGCTGGGCGTCGAAAACGTGACCTTGCCCTTGACCCCGGCCAAGGTGAGCGCCCTGATCCATGGCGAAGAAACACCACCACCCAAACCGGCCGCCGCGGCAGAGGCCGGGCCGGTCGATCGCAGTTTGACCGGTTCCGGGGAAATCTTTGTGCCAGCGGCGCGGCAAGAGGTCTGGCAGACATTGCTCGATCCGACCAAGCTGGCTGCCGTCATTCCTGGGTGCAGAGAACTCAATCTGGTGGGCGAGAACGATTACCTCGGGGACATCTCGCTGGGCGTAGGACCGGTAGCCGGACGCTTCAAGGCGCGCGTTGGATTAAGCGACCTCGATTCCTTGCGCTCGGCGCGCCTCGCCGGATCGCTGGCCGGTCCGCTTGGTTCCGCCGAAGGCGAGGGCCGGATCATATTGGAGGCATCCAACGGAGGCACTAATGTGACTTACATCTACGGCTTCGATGTTAGTGGCAAGGTCGCGGCGGTTGGCGGGCGCATGCTGGAGGGGGCAACGCGGGCGGTGATCGGTCAGTTCTTCGAGCGCCTGGTACGGCAGGTTGGTGAGGCCGAGGTCAGCGAGCCATCGTGGTGGCGTCGGCTGCTCAAGTTTCTAAGGCTGGCGTCATGAAGCCGCGGGCCTTCGACTTCGTGCGGGCCGAGAGCGTCGATGAGGCCCTCGCCGCTCTGGCTGCTCCCGGCGCACAGGCGCGCATTCTGGCCGGCGGCCAATCCCAGATCGCCATGCTAAATCTGCGCTTGGTTGAAGCCGAGATCTTGATCGACATCAACGGGATCGATGAACTGCGCTATCTCCGCGTCAGTGGAGACACACTCGAGGTTGGCGCCGCCGCCACTCAGGCCGAACTGATGGACTGGTCGGATCTTGCTGAGCAGCTGCCTCTGTTACATGCCGCAATGCCCCATCTTGGCCACTTCCAGACCCGCAACCGGGGTACGGTCTGCGGCTCGATCGCGCATGCTGATCCGAGTTCGGAGCTGCCGCTTTGCCTGGCGACCTTGGGGGGACACGTAGTGCTGCGTTCGGCCCGGGGTGAACGAGTGCTGGATGCCGACGAATTCCAGCTCGGCATGCTATCGACGGCGCGGCGCGACGACGAGATGGTGACGGCGGTGCGCTTTCCGTTGCGGCGTCCGGGGGCCGGCTATGCCTTCGATGAATTAGCCTTGCGCAAAGGCGACTTCGCCGTGGTCTCGGTCGCCGCTATAGCGACGGACGGGCGGATCCGGCTAGGCGTGGGCGGTGTGGCCGACCGGCCCACAGTGCGTGACTGGGATGAGCTGCCCGATGGTAACCTCGACCGGGCCCT
>Ga0224512_10003744_pt1 | contig 13242 bp, 14 predicted proteins | sample SF_May12_sed_USG_4_FD_169103 | JGI IMG/M metagenome (GOLD analysis project Ga0224512, IMG submission 169103) | Sediment microbial communities from San Francisco Bay, California, United States - SF_May12_sed_USGS_13 | ecosystem: Environmental > Aquatic > Marine > Sediment | place: USA...
GATCCCCTGACGACCGGTCTGGTGTACGCGGGTCGAGCCCGCCGTCTCGGACCGCCGACATCGGTCTGGTACGAGGTCCAAGCGGGAGAGGTCGTCGGATGGGTTCACTCCCGATTCGTCGCCCCCTGAGCGCAACCTTCGACATCACCAACGAGATCATCGACGCCGAGGGTGGGACACCGACCGGCGCAACGATCGAGGAGATCGGAGCCATCGGGGTCGATGCGCGGTCCCGCTTCGCCGATCCCAAGCCGTCGAGCATCGTGGTCGACGGGCCAACGACCGGTGACCGGAACGAAATCACCTACGATCTCGTCGGCTTCGGTGATGACTCTGTCCTCGGCGAGCGACTGCGCCTCTTCATCGGACCAACTGACGGCGGTGCGGACCCACTCGAACTGCAACGTGTGGAGGTGACCTACCTCTGCGCTCGGGGTTCGGGAGCCCGAACCGATCTCTGCCCGTGAGCGGCCCGAAGCATCAGCCAACTCGAATGCTCGGTTACAGGTCGTCGATGAGCTTGAACACTTCGGCCAGCTCCATGTCGACGGCCTGACCGGCGGTGACCAGCTTGTCTTCGACCCGTTGACGGAACCGCGTCAGTTCCGGATCATCGCCCGACTTCATCGTCGACTCGAACTGGCTGCGATGGGACGTGAGGGCTCGGTATTTGGCGTCGAGAAAGCCGCCGACGTCCTCGGCGTGATCGGGCTCGTCGGCCTCGAACAGCAGCAGCAGGTCGGGGCGGTGATGGGGCGGGAGGTCGGGAAAGAACTTCGGGTCACGGGCCGCCACGATCCCATCGGTGGTCAGAAGGCCGGCGTGGCGGTGATCGGGATGGAGCCGGTACCGCTTCCACGGGTCGTGACCCAGCACCACCGACGGCCGGGTTCGTCGGATCACCTCGGCAACCTGGCGGCGCTGGATCATGCCCGACTCGAGTTCGCCGTCGGGCCAGCCCAGGAACACCACCTCTCCCGTGGCCCCGAGTGCGGCGGCGGCCGCCCGCTGCTCGTCCTGACGGGTGGCGATCAACTCCCCGGTGTCGGCGTCGGGATCCCAGGTCCCCTTCGAGCCGTCGGTACAGACGCAGACGTGGACCTCGCAGCCGTCGGCCGCCCACTTCGCCAGCGTCGCCCCGCAGCCGAAGTCGATGTCGTCGGGATGGGCGCCGATGGCGAGCGCCCGTTCGGGTGTCGCCAGGTTTGCGGTGAACGTTGTCATCTCGACCGCCGCCGGCGTGAGGGGGTTCTGGGCTTCGGTCACCGGGTCCTTTTCGGTTCGCATCCGGCCCTCCGGACGTCGTCGGCGAGCCAGGCCGCCAGATCATCGGGGGTGTCGAGATCCCAGCCGAGACGCTCGTCGTGGACGATCCGAACCGTGAGGCCCAGACGCTCCGCCTCGTTCCGGTGCAGCTCGGCCGAGCCGGGACCGTAGCGGAAGACGAAGGGCGGATCGAGGTTCAAGGGGAGGGCCAACACGTTCGTGCCGGTGCCATGGCGATCGGTGACGACGACGACGCCCCGGTCGAACGGCTCCCGGTCGAGCCAGGTCAGGTCCTCGGCGAGCGGGAGATCGGCGTGGCTGACGATGATCCGGTTGTGACCCATCGAGGCGGCCATGACAGCGGCTTCGGTTATCGCCGGATTCAAGCCGGTGGCCGTGACCTCGAGCACGCCGATCCCGATCTCGCCGGCCCAGTCGGCGACCAGGTCGCTGTCGCACACCACGTAGGTGGGAAGGGGGCGGGCGGCTTCGATCACTCCGACCGCCAGTCGTCGGGCCAGCCGGTGGCGGTCGCCGGGATCGAGCCGATCCGAGAGGCGACCTTTGGCCAGATCGAAAGACTTGACCGGAACGAGTACGGCGGTGCCGGTGTCTGACGATCTTGAATCCACCTCGGAACCCACTCCGATCAAGGGTACCCGAGGTCGGCCGGGGTCGGTCGGCGATGACCAGGGGCGACGACGTGCCCGGGTTCCTTTGTCGCCTCCGGGACGGGTGGCGTTTCCAGCCAACGGTTTACAGTGAACGGATGGCACAACAAGGGGAGTCGGGGCCCGAGAGCCCCACCAGCGCAAGCACGTCGACGATCGTGAAGCCGCCGGCGCCACCGCTCCGGGTTCTGGTCGCCGGCGGCGGATCGTGGGGCACGACCGTGGCCCACCTGTGCGCTCACAACGCCGAGACGACGCTATGGGCCCGCGACGCCGTCACCGTCGACGCCGTCAACAACGAGCACCGGAATCCCCGCTATCTTCCCGACTACCCGCTCCACCCGGATCTGATGGCCACGTCCGATCTCGAGGAGGTGCTCGAGCGCACCGACCTGCTGGTGATGGGCGTGCCGACGTCCGCCTATCGCACGACCTGCGAAGCGATCGCCCCCCACCTGCGCCCGTGGGTGCCGGTGGTGAGTCTGGCCAAGGGGTTCGAGCCCGGCACCATGCTCCGGATGTCGCAGATCATCGAACAGGTCCTTCCCGATCGTCCGGTCGGCGTGCTGACCGGCCCCAACCTGGCCAAGGAGATCATGGCGGGTCACCCGACCGCGGCCGTCATCGCCCTGGCCGACCTCAACATCGCCCGGAAGCTCCAGCAGGTGTTCACCACACCCACCTTCCGGGTCTTCCTGCATCACGACGTGATCGGCTGCGAGCTCGGCGGCGCCCTGAAGAACATCTACGCCATCGCCGCCGGCATGGTCGAGGGCCGGGGGCAGGGCGACAACGCCCGGGCCGCCATCATCACCCGCGGTCTGGCCGAGCTGATCGAACTCGGATCGAGGCTGGGGGGCGAGCCGTTGACCCTCGCCGGGTTGGCCGGCATGGGGGATCTCATCGCCACCTGCGTGAGCCCCCAGTCCCGCAACTCCCAGGTCGGACGAAAACTCGGCACCGGCATGACGGTCGACGACATCCTGGCCGAGATGAACCAGGTGGCCGAGGGCGTGAAGGCGGCCGAGGTGGTCAACGAGATGGCCCAACGGCACGGCGTCTTCATGCCCATCGCCGAGCAGGTCTATGCCGTGTGCCATCGGGGTCAGGACGCCGATTTCGCCCAGGATGCGCTGCTGCGGGGCCGCCTCGGCCACGAGCAGGCCGTACCGGGACAGAGCTGGCCCGCTTGATCTCACGGCTTGGTCCTCGATCAACCGAGCGTGTGGCCGACGGCGGTGTCGGCCTCGTCGCGGTGCTCGATTCCCCGACGGGTTTCCTCGTCGACGGCGGGGGGTTGATCCAGGGCCCCGACGCCCGCTGGTCGCTCGACTGGTGGATCGGAGCCGATGATCGCTGGCACCTCCCGGCCCGTGAACCGTCCGTCCGTCAACGGCTCCGAGGTAGCGGGCCGATCACCGAGACGGCGGTGCGGGTGCCGTCGGGCGACGTCGTGCAGACGGTCTACGCAGCGCTCGTGGCAGGGAGGACCGTCGCCGTGATCGAGGTGGAGAACCAGTCGCCGGTCCCGGTGGCCCTCGCCATCGCGCTGCGACCCCAGACACTCGACGGGGACCCAGGAGCGCTCACCGTGGAGCGCCTGTCGCCGAGCGAAATCGTGGCCGACGGCTACCGCCTGACGCTGCCTCGTCGAGCCGGCGAGCAGGGGTTCACCTGTGACCACGATCTGCTGACAACGGTCGAAGCCGGAGGCACGCTGACCTGGCCGGACCCGCCGTTGACGGACGGCGGGGGCGAGTTTCCCAACGCCGTCCTCATGGTTCCGGTGCCCCATCGCACCACGTTCCGGTACTGCCTCGGCCCGGCCGATCTCGCCGTCGCCGTCGACCGGTTGCCGGGCCCCGACAACGTGGCCCGAGGCTGGAACGCCCTGATCGAGGCCGGCGGGCGGTTCGAGTTTCCCGACCCCGGCCTGACCCACCTGGCCGGCGCGGCCAGGGCCCGCCTGCTCCTGCTGGACAGACGGCCGCCCGGCGTTGACGGCGATGTCGGCACGGTGCTGGCCGCCCTGGCCGAATCGGGTCAGGCCGATCGGCTGAGCGACTGGCTGCCCGAGTTGATCGACGAGTTGTTGGGCCAGGGCGGGCTGTCGCCGGCCGACGAGGCCGGCTCGGCACGAACCGCTGTCCTGGTGGACGGCCTGGCTCGAGCGCTGGTGATCCGCGGTGACCGGCGCGACGCCGAGGAGGCGCTGCCGTCGCTGCTGCATCTTACCCGCCAGGTCGAGGCGAGGCTGCGGAAGCCGAGCCGGCTCAGCCGATCGCACGTGGCGGCCACGCTGGGCGAACCGGCCCGGCACTGGTGCCGGGCCGCCACGGGACTCGCCGTTCTGGTCGAATGGCTTGGCCAGGAGGATGCGGCCGCACGGTTACGGCACCGGATGACCGACGTGGCCAAGCGGGTGACGGCGACGCGGGAAGAAGAAGACAATGTCTTCATCACGGCCGCCGGCCCCGCCCCCACCGGCGGTCGGGTCGGCCACGACCAGCTGATCGGCTGGTCGCAACAGGCCAACTTGATCCGCCGCTGGTATGGACCCGACCGGTCGATCGGCTCGGGCCCCGGGGCCGGCCTGGTCGACGCCGCCGCGTTCTGGCGGGCGGCCCGGCACCTGCTTGTGAGCGAACGGGCCGATCTCGCCGATCCGACCGTCGAACTGGTGCCCGACCATCCGACCGCTTGGCGGGGCGGATCCCTCGAGGTCCATCGGGCCGCCACGCTGTACGGCCCGCTGTCCTACGCCATCCGGTGGCACGGGCCCCGCCCCGCCCTCCTGTGGGACGCGTCGGAGTGCCGGGCTCGACTCGTCTGCCCGTCGCTCGACCCCGACTGGTCGACGACCGACGACCGGGGGGAGACCCTCCTGGCCGGTTCGGCCGGCGGGCTGGCCGACGCCCCGGCCCCCGGCGAGAGCTTCTCCTAGCCTTGGATGGACAGCCCGGGCTTGACAGCCCGCGGCGCCGGCCGACCCACTAGTCTGGTCTCGTTGTGACTGCCACCGTTCCCAAACTCCGCAGAGCGTTGAAGGCCAAGGCCCCTGGACTGTCGGTCGAACGGGAGTATTGGGACGGCGGGCACGAGATCGTGGTCGGGGTCGACGAGGTCGGTCGAGGATCCTGGGCCGGTCCGCTCACCATCGGGGCCGTCGTCGTCCCGAAGGACCGCAGGATCTACAAGCTGCGTGACTCGAAGCAGCTCACGGAAGACGAGCGGGAGGCCCTGTTCGACCGCATTGCGGAGTGGTGCGACGCCTGGGCGGTCGGCCACGTGAGTGCCGCCGACTGCGATCGCCTGGGAATGTCCGCCGCCCAGAAACTGGCCGCACGTCGGGCCATCGACGGGCTCGGCGTCGCCCCGGACGCCGTGATTCTCGACGGAAAGTGGGACTTCGTGGGCCATCCGGTCACCCGCAAGCTGGTCCGAGGCGACTCGACCTGCCTGTCGATCGCGGCGGCCTCCATCCTGGCCAAGGTGACGAGGGACCGGATCATGCGGGCCCAGGCCGACAACTACCCGGGCTACAACTTCGAGCACAACAAGGGCTACCCCTGCCCGCAGCACAAGATCGCCCTGCAGGGCTACGGGCCCTCCGCCATCCACCGCCGCTCTTGGGTGTTCATGGATTCGCTGGTCTGGACGGGAAGCCGACGGCTGCCGCCCGGCGGGCAGCTCTCGATCTTCGCAGGGGTGAACGACCGGCGCCGGTCTGTGTAGGGTTGGCCCATGGCAGAGGTTCGTGAAGTCAAACTGCCCGGGGTCGGGGTTCGACTGGAGTTCGACACGGCGGCCGGCGAGCAGGTCGCCGTCGTCGTGCACCGGGGCGGCCGCCGGGAGCTGATGGTGTACGACAGCGATGATCCCGACATCTGCACCACCGTCATGCACCTCACACCGAGCGAGGCCCGCACCTTGAGTGAGGCGCTGGGTGGGTCGACCGTCACCGAGGTCAGTCGGGTGGTCGAACAACGGATCGAGGGTCTGGCCATCGACTGGGTCGAGGTTGCCGACGACTCATCGTTTGCCGATCGGAGTATCGCGGATGGGATGTTCCGAACCCGAACCGGGGTGTCGGTCGTGGCCGTGATCCGTGGTTCCGAGACCGTCGCTGCGCCGGGCCCGGACTTCGTGTTCACCAGCGGTGACGTGGCGGTCGTGGTCGGCACGCCGGCCGGCATCGACCAGGTCCGGACCCTGCTCAGCTCGTGACCGGCGGCGCGCCGATGTTCGCCGCGGTCGGTTCCGAGGTGGCCATCGCCTTCATCGAGATCGGCCTCATCGCCATCGTGCTGGCTGCGCTTGCCCGCTTGGCGTCGAACCTCGGCGTGACGGCCATCCCGTTCTACTTGATCGCCGGACTCGGTCTCGGCGACGGGGGCGTGGCCGACATCGGCATCGCCGAGGACTTCGTCGCCCTTGGAGCCGAAATCGGGGTGCTGCTCCTGCTGTTGACCCTCGGCCTCGAGTACACGGGCGAAGAGCTTCGGCTCGGTCTGCGCACCGGAACGGTACCGGGGCTGGTCGATGCGGGGCTGAACTTCATCCCGGGTTTGCTGGTGGGTCTTGCGCTGGGTTGGTCGGTCCCCGCCTCGATCCTGCTCGGTGGCGTGACGTGGATCAGCTCGTCGGGGGTCATCTCCAAGGTCCTGAGCGACCTCGACCGCCTGGGCTATCGCGAGACCCCGTCGATCCTCAACCTCCTGGTGATCGAGGATCTGGCCATGGCGGTCTATCTCCCGGTCGTTGCCGCCGTGGTGAGCGGTTCCGACGCGGCATCGACGGTCGTGACGGTGGCCATCGCCCTCGCCGTGGTCGCCGTCGTCCTGGTGGCCGCGATGCGTTGGGGCCACCTCATGAGCGCCGGACTCGATCGGGGAAACAACGAGGTCCTGCTCCTGGCGGTGTTCGGGCTGACGCTCCTGGTCGGAGGTCTGGCCCAGCAGCTCCAGATATCGGCGGCTTTCGGGGCGTTCCTCGTCGGTCTGGCCCTGTCCGGTCCCGTACAGCATCGGGTCAGCGCGTTGATCGAGCCGCTGCGTGATCTCTTCGCCGCCATCTTCTTCCTGTTCTTCGCCTTCCAGATCAATCCGGCGGAGTTGCCGGGGGCCATGATTCCGGCGCTGCTGTTGCTCGTCGTCACCGGTCTGGGCAAACTCGGGTCCGGGTGGGTGGCAGCCGGTCGGGCCGGCGTCGGTCGACGCGGTCGGCTCCGGGCCGGAACCACGCTGGTCGCCCGAGGGGAGTTCTCGGTGGTCATCGCCTCATTGGCCGTCGGTCTCGACGAAGCGTCCGAGCTGGCGACGCTGGCCGCCGCCTATGTGCTGCTCACCGCCGTCGTCGGGCCGCTCCTGGCCAAGAACTCGGAGGTGCTCGACGGGCTGCTTCCGGGCCGCCGACGAACGTTGCCACCCGAGGTTCGCACCGCCGACGTCTAAGCAGCCGCTTTCGTTCGCCGGACCGCATGCACGACGGCCCATCCGGCAAGCCCGACGGCGGCAAGAAGCGCGGCCGCGACCCAACGCCACGGATTGGTCAGGACCGGACCGGGGGTGGACGGGGAGAACGCAATCTGAGCCAGCAGGATCGAGACGAACCCGATAGCGATCAGGGCACTGAAACGCCAGCGGCCGACCCGACGGGCCAGGACCGCAATCTCGCCGATCACCAGTCGCCACAGGGGAAGCCGGCACGGAAGCGGACGACCCTGGTCCTGAGCGAGTGCCCGGCGAGCCCGCCGGTAGGCGGTGACCTGAAGCAGCATGACCTGAGGATTGTAGTTCACCACCGTGATGGGCGAGCAGTCCGCTGGCCGATCCCGAGGTTCTTCAGCTTGCCGCCAGCTTCACGCGCCCGATGTCGGCCCGCTCGGCGGCCGAGGCTCCGAACTCGTATTCGGCCGAGTCGACGAGTGTGGTCTGGCTCTCGTCCTTGAGGCGGTAGGCCTGTTGCATGGCCTCGTCGGCGGCGCTGTTGGTGGGAATCAGCGCGTTGTACTCTGCAGCCACCGCCTCCTGGGCCGCGACCAGACGACTGAGCACCTCATGGGTCCAGCCGATGGCATAGCTCATGCGGGAGGTGGGTTGATCGAGCAGCATGTGGGTGCGCAGCTGGGGGAGGAGGTGACCCACCATCGTTTCGACGAGGTCGAGGTCGACCTCGGTGCCGAACAGGATGACCTGGCTGTGATCGGCGACGGCGCGGTGGGCGGCCGAACTCCGGTTCAGTTCTGCGATCCCGCCGTAGAGGTAGATGACACCCCGAGTGGCCTCGTTCCAGGTCTTCACATCGATGCGGCGCTCGTTGACCTCGTTCTCGGCGTCGCTGAGCTCCCGGGCTTCGATCTGGTAACGGGTGATGAGCGCCTGGGCCTTGGCCTCGAACGCCTCCCGCTCCGGTTCGTGATCGGTACTCGACGCCTTGGCCAGCATTGCCCGTACCTTGTCGATCACGTTTGCCCGGCGGGGCATCATCAGCGGCGTAACCGGTGCGGTCTTGGTATTGGTAGTGCTTCGGTGGTCAGTGTCGAATTCCGTCGTGAAGGTCATGTGGTCCCAGGGGTGTGAACAGAAGCTGCCTGCGGGCGTGACAGCGCGCGCCGATATACCGGTTCTGCCCCGTAGCCTTGCCGCTATGGCAGATAGTAGTACCGATGACCGGTCGACAAGGAGATACCCGGAACTTTGTCCGTCCTATGCCGAGGCGATGACCAATCCTGAACTTCCGACCCGCGGTTTGCTGGGTTTCGGACGGGACAACATGGCCATTCCCGGACCGTCGATCATCCCCGAGCGGGTGCTCGCGGCCATGGCGAAACCCATGACCGACATCTATGCCGGCGAGCTGGTCGACGTCTCGGCCCGGGTCTTCACGGCGCTCCCCGCCATCGCCGGAACCGAGGGTCCGGTCTTCGTCGTGATGTCGAACGGCCACGGTGCCTGGCAGATGGCGATCAACAACACCCTCAGCCGTGGCGACGAGATTCTGGTGCTCGAATCGGGCCGGTTCGCCGTGATCTGGGGTGAGATGGCAGCCCGTTCGGGGGTGAAGGTCGAGGTTCTGCCGGGTACCGACCGCCACCCGATCGACCCGGCGGCAGTGGCCGAGCGTCTTGCCGCCGACACGGGCCATCGGATCAAGGCCGTTATGTGCGTGCAGACCGACACGGCATCGGGCGTTGTCAACGACATCGCCGCCGTTCGTCGGGCCATCGACTCGACCGGCCACCCCGCTCTGTTCATGGTCGACTGCATCGCCTCGATGGGGTGCGAGCCGTTCCACATGGATGCCTGGGGCGTCGACGTCACCGTCGCCGCTTCGCAGAAGGGTCTGATGGTGCCACCGGGGCTCGGCTTCGTGTGGGCCTCCGAACGGGCGCTCGACGCTCACGTCACCGCTGATCTGCGAGACGGCTACTTCGACTGGGACCGGCGGCTCAACGCCCGCTTCCACTACGAGCTCTACGCCGGAACACCGCCGGTCTCACATCTCTACGCCATGTCGGAGGCTCTGGCCATGATCGACGAACAGGGCGGTGTCGAGCGGGCGTGGGAGCGGCATCGGGTGCTGGCCTCGGCCGTGTGGGCCGCGGTCAACGCCTGGGCGAGCCCCGGCGGCATCGAGTTCAACATCATCGACCCTGCGTTTCGCTCGGCGGCGGTGACCACGGTGCTCACCGGTTCGATCCCGGCCGACGAGATGCGGTCGATCTGCCGGTATCAGGCCGGTTTGACCGTTGGGGTCGGCATCGGTGATTTCGCCGACCGGGCGTTCCGGATCGGCCATATGGGCTATGTCGATCCGCCGGGTCTGCTGGGAACGGTGGCCACGGTCGAATCGGCGTTGCGGGCCATGGGGGCGCCGCTCGGTGGTTCGGGTGTCGCTGCGGCGTCGGAGGTCATCGGCCGGCACCTGGCCTCCGAACTCGCCCGTTGACGTCGAACCACCTCACCTCCTCCCGTTCTGTGCGCTCAGGGCCCGGTTAGTCGGGTCGGGAGCGCACGGTTCGGGGAGTCGGGGTGGTGGGACCGGTCAGTCGTCCGAGCGCTGGGTGCCGACCTTCAGATCCTTGAACGGGCTGGTGGTGTCGATCCCCGGCTCCTTGGGGAGCCCGAGCACCCGCTCGCCGAGGATGTTGCGCAGCACCTGATCGGATCCACCGGCGATCGCCATGCCGGGCATTCCGAGCACGTAGCCCGACCACGAGAACGTGCCCCATTCGCCGGTGTCGGCGGTCAAACGGGGGCCGAGCACGGTCGACACGAAGTCGGAGGTGCGGCGCATGTTCTCGGTCAACAGCAGCTTCGCCCCCGACAGCTCCGGCCCCGGTAGCTGGCCTCGTTTGAGGGCGGCCATGGCCCGATCGTTGTTCATGCGCAGCACCATGCCGTTGACGTAGATGTCGATCAGCTTCTGGCGGACGAGTGGGTCATCGGCCAGGCCGAAGTGGCGGGTCATCTCGCGGAGCCGGGTGAAACCGCCGCCGCGGGGGCCGCCGCCGATGGCGGCCCGCTCGTTCATCAGTGTGGTCAACGCGACCCGCCAACCATCGTTGACCTCGCCGAGCCGCCATGAGTCGGGTACCCGGACCTCGTTGAAGAACACCTCGTTGAAGTTGGCTCCGCCGGTCATCTGCCGCAGCGGTCTCACCTCGACGCCGGGGGCCCTCATGTCGACGACGAACCCGGTGAGGCCCTTGTGTTTCGGCAGGTCCGGGTCGGTTCGGCAGATCACCTCGCCGATGTCTGAGTAGTGGGCACCGGAGGTCCAGACCTTCTGCCCGGTGACCACCCACTCCTCGCCGTCGCGTTCGGCCCGCATCTGCAGGCTGGCCAGATCCGATCCGGCACCAGGTTCGGAGAAGAGCTGGCAGCCGACGATGTCGCCCCGGTACATCTTCGGTAACAACTCGGCCGCCACCTCCGGTCGAGCATGGTCGGCGATCGTCGGGGCGACCATGCCGAGACCGATCGTGAAGAACCCCTGAGTCGGCACCTCGTAGCGGCTCTCCAGCTCGGCGAACGCTCGGGCGTGCTGGCGGCTCAGACCCCGACCGCCCCATTCGACGGGACCGTCGATCCAGCCGAAGCCGGCGTCGTACTTCTTGGCTCGCCACGCCTGCGACTCAGCCAGCGCCAGTTTCTCGGCCTCTCGGTCTACCTCCTCGAACAGCGACGGATCGTCGGGTCCCTGACCCCAGACGAAGGCCGATGCCTCGGCCTTGAGGGTGGCGTTGTCGTCGAGGAATCGAGTGGCCTCGACCCGGAACGTGGCCAGATCGCTGGCGGCGGGATCGTCGGTTCGCAGGTCCGTCATGCCAGCCAAGTTAACCCGCCGGTAGTCGGGCCGCGCAATTGGCTGCAGCCGACGTTACGGTCGACAGGTATGAGAATTGCGGTCCAACTTCACCCCCAGCACGCTTCGTACAACCAGATCCGTGAGGCGGCCGTCGCCGCCGAGGAGATGGGGTTCGACGCCGTCTACAACTGGGATCATTTCTTCCCGCTCTACGGCGAGCCCGACGGTCAGCACTTCGAGGCCTGGACCATGCTGGCCTCCTGGGCCGAGGTCACGAGCCGGGTCGACATCGGCTGCCTCGTCACCTGCAACACCTACCGCAACCCCGAGCTTCTGGCCGACATGGCCCGCACCGTCGATCACATCTCGAACGGCCGTCTTGTGCTCGGCATCGGGGCCGGATGGTTCGAGCGGGACTACGACGAGTACGGCTACGAATTCGGTACCGCCGGTGGCCGGCTCGACGCCCTGTCCGAGTCGTTGCCCCGCATCGAGAGCCGAATGGCCAAACTCAACCCGGCCCCGACCCGCAAGATCCCGATCCTCATCGGCGGCGGAGGCGAACGCAAGACCCTGCAGTACGTGGCCCGCCACGCCGACGTCTGGCACTTCTGGTGGGGCGACGAGTGGGCCCACAAGAACGAGGTACTCGAGCGCTGGTGTGCGGATCTCGACCGCAACCCGGCCGACATCAGTCGATCCGTTGGCGTCGACACCGACAAGGTCACCGACTACGACGCTCTGTTCGCCGAGCTGGCCGCCGCCGACGTCGACGAGATCACGCTCGGAACCGGCGGACCCGATTACGCGATGGATCACATGAAACGGTTCGTGGAGTGGCGCGACTCGTTGTAGGCGATTCACCGGCCCGGTTGTTTCCGTCTGCCGGATCGGTTCCGGTCGTACCGGCGGCCGGTCTCGCCGCGTGGAGCCTGTTCGTCTGGGGCGGACGCCTCCGAAACCTGCTGGCCGAGCCCGGCGGTCTCGGCGAACTCACCGGCGGCGATCGCTGGTCCTTGATAGGTTCGCTGCTGTTTGGCGTACTGGCCCTGGCCACCCTGGTGACGTTGATGGTCGCTCGTCGATTCACCGTCGTCCCGGCGACCGTGCTGGCGGTGCTCGGCATTGCGGTCTGGGCCTATCGAGGTGTGGTGATTCTGGGTCGTGACTACTCGGCCGGGTTCATGGCCGTCCACACGATCCTGGCCGGGATCTCGATCGGCCTCGGGCTGTGGTGTCTGCGGTCGATGTACGGGCTCGGCGGCCGAGCAACGCAGCCGGGCGACTCGCTGTAGTCTGTATGCCGTGGGTGAACCAGTAACCGTTTCCGAAGTCGCCAGCAGCCGAGAGGGATATCTGCGTTTCGAAACCAACCGGTCGTTCACCGGTATGGGCCACGAGCGCTACGTCAAGGGCGAGCCGATCTACCAGGATCGACCGGCCGACCAGATCGCCAGGACCCTGTTCGAAACCGGGAAGGTCGACGAAGTCCACGTGTACGCCCAGACCGTCACGGTGAAGCTGTCGGGCAGCGATTCCGACGGGATCCGCGAGGCGCTCGAGGAGCTGTACACCTACTATCGGCCGGGAGTCGAGGTCCCGACTCCGGAGTCCTTCGGCGCCGATAGTTGATTGCACACACCGTCCCGGCCCGGGTCGGTCTACTGGGCAATCCGTCGGACGGCTACGGTGGACGGACTTTGGGGTTGGCGGTACCGCTCTTTGCCGCGACGGTGGAGCTGGTCGAGGCCGACGAGCTGGAGATCGTTCCGAATCCGGATGACGAGCCATGGTGGGCCGATGTCGGCGATCTTGTCGATCAGGTCGACTGCTACGGCTATCTGACCGTCCCGCAACTGCTGGCAGCCACGATTCGGACGTTCGCCGACGTGGTCTCGTTCGAGGCGTCGACAATCGGATCCAACGCCGAGCCGCAACTCACAAGGTTTCGATCGGCCGGTTTTCGTCTCACGTATCACAGCACCATTCCCCG
>Ga0224512_10003745_pt1 | contig 13240 bp, 9 predicted proteins | sample SF_May12_sed_USG_4_FD_169103 | JGI IMG/M metagenome (GOLD analysis project Ga0224512, IMG submission 169103) | Sediment microbial communities from San Francisco Bay, California, United States - SF_May12_sed_USGS_13 | ecosystem: Environmental > Aquatic > Marine > Sediment | place: USA: California...
CATGGTTGGCTCCTTCGTCGTAGGCGCGGACAATGGGGGCACACCCGGTCGACTGGACGGCCACCATTCTCGGCAGCGGCTCGCTGAGCCATCCGATCTCCACCAATTCTCGGAAAGCCTTCCACATGCCGATCAAGCCGGTTCCGCCACCAGTCGGGTAGAAGATCACATCCGGCGTGGTCCACTCCAGTTGTTCGGCCAGTTCCAGCCCCATGGTCTTCTTCCCCTCGATGCGGTAGGGCTCCTTGAGGGTCGAGAAGTCGAACCACCCCATCGGCTCCGTCCCCTCGGCCACGATCTTCCCGCAGTCGTTGATCAGGCCGTTGACTCGCCACACGCGGGCTCCTTGTAGTGCGATCTCTCGCACGTTGACCTCGGGTGTGTCTTCGGGACAGAACACGAAGGTCTCGAGGCCGGCCCTGCTGCCATACGCGGCCAGGGCCGCCCCGGCGTTGCCGTTGGTAGGCATGGCCAAACGGTTGAGCCCGAGTTCCTTGGCCATGGTCACGGCCATAGCCAGGCCGCGAGCTTTGAACGACCCGGTCGGAAGGCGGCCCTCGTCCTTGACCAGAACCTGAGCGCTGCCGGTCTCGGCCTCAATTCGATGGAGTCGTATCAACGGAGTCATCGATTCGCCCAGCGACACGATGCTGGCCGTATTGCGCACCGGCAGAAACTCTCGGTACCGCCACATGTCGGGTGGGCGGGCGACCAGCGTGCTCCGGTCCACGCTGGCGGCCAGACCGGCAAGGTTGTAGCGGACCAGGAGGGGCTTGCCGGCGTTCGATAGCCCGTATACCCGGTGCGCGGCGTAGCTCTCGCCGGTGGCGGAGCATTCGAGACGAGAAACGAAAGTGGGACGATCTTCGATGAGGTTGGCGGAGTGAGCGGGCATACCGGCAGAGTGTAGGGATACCGTGCCGGCCGGTAGTGCTGTGAGGGCGGCGGCTTCAAACGCTCGCAGCTCGACCGTTCGGCTATGGCTCTTACCGGCCGCTCAAGTTCTCCAGCACCTCGTCGAGGTCGGCGTGATCGCCGGCGTGGTTCTCGAACTCGGCGTAACGAACGGTATTGCCCGGTCCGACGACCAGCGTCGCGCCAAGCTGAAACGGTCGCCTGCCGGTCCGTTCCTGGCGGTGGCCGCCTTTGAAGCTTCTGATGCCTGCCGACCAGGCGGCCGGTGACAGCACCGATCCAACACCAAGCGTGTTCGTCCCGGCGATCTCGGCGGCCGTCCCCTCTTCGTCGAGCAGCACAGGGAACGGAACTCGCTCGTCTTCGATAAACGCCCGGGCATAGCGGCGGCCGCCGGTGCCGATGGCCGTTACGCCCGCTCCGGTTGCCAGAATCTCGTCGTATCGATCGCGGACCTGACCGGCCCGCTCGCGACAGGTCAGTCAGCCGAAATGGCGGAGAAACAGAATCACCTGTGGTTGGGTGGCCCACCGGTCACCGAGGCGTTCCTCAGCGCCTTCGGGATCGATGAGTACCTGATCGGCGAGGGCTTCAATGTCGAAGGTCATGGTCTCGAGTCTCGCGCCGAATGGGCACAAACGAGAATCGACAGCGAGCTCAACGGTCACCACCGGCAGGGCTGGACCGGTCGACTTCCGGTCGAATCAATCTGTCATCGGGTTGTTGGCCTATCATCCGAGGTCGTCGAGAGTTCGTGTTGCCTGACTACAAACAAGGTATCAAGAAGGACGTTTCGGAGATCAAGTTCCTGATCCACGATCTCCGGGTGGAGCGCTTCATTGATGAGGTCATTCACTTCCACGTGGCGCTCGACACCGACCTGCAACTCTATGGGATCGTCGATCCACTTGTCATCACCGGTGACGATCTTCGCAAGCTCCGCATTCGAGCGGTCAGTCTGCGGTTGGCCTTCGAGAGCTACAGCGAGGCCGTCCGAGGTTTCGCTTCGCCGGAGATCGTTTTGGCCAACGCCAACGAATACGTGCGATCGATCCACGACTTGTGCGAGTTGATCCTGCATCCGATGTGGAGCCATATCGATGCGGCTCTGGCGGTTCTACCCGATGCGAGCCGATCTGTGCGTTCGCGGTCACATTATCGCAACGTCGTCCGCTGGCTCTGTGGGGTCTACTACCGGATCGAGCACTTCTGGGCCGAACAGGGCAACGAAGAGGTCTACGAGGTGTTCGATCTCGGAGCCGACCTCGAGGACTACGTTCGCAACGTCGTACACGGCTGGGTCACCGAACAAACTGCTGCCCGTGTCGAGCTGCAGCTCGGTCGCCTCGATGCTGCCGTGCTGGGCGGGAATCGCCACCGTTTCCGACGGATGTACTTCAACCTGATCATGAACGCGGTTGATGCCATGGAGGGAAAGAAGGTAGGAGTGCTCCACATCGAGGACGTCCTGGATGACGGGCACGTCAGCCTCTCGGTCCGTGACGATGGCAAAGGTATGACCCCGGAGCGGGTTCAGGAGTTGCTAACGAATCGAACGACTTTGGATGGGGAGCTTCATTCGCTCGGGTTTGTCTTCGTCCGCCAGACCGTCGATCAGTTCAACGGGACTCTGTCGATCACCAGCGAGCCCGGGGCAGGGACGACTACCACGGTGCGTGTTCCGGTCCTGGAAGGGGTCGAACCGCCGCCCCGCAGGCACTCGTTGTGTGAGGAATACAACTTGGCGCGAGCAGGAGACGCCCTCGACGATGATGCTGCCGGACACATCCGCCCGGTTTCGGTGAGCGACGAAAAAGCGGGGAACTGCGGTCACGTCATCTACTCGGACTACAAGCAGTCACAATCGGAGTTTCCCGGGTGCATCTTTGCAATGGCCGTGTCCGAGGACGATCGGCTCGAGATGTTCGCCCACAAGCCCTACGAGCGATTGTGGAACATGGGACACGAGGACCTTTCCCCGATGTTCTTCGAGGCAACCATCCGCGGACGGCTCGAAGAAGACGAAGATCGCAATCTGAGTCTGGTTTTCAAGGCTCCGCAGAACATGCGCGAGTACTGGGATTTCAAAGAGATACCGGAGGAGCGTCGGACAGCGGACGAATACGTGAGGATGGTGCACGACGAACTCATCCGCATCGCCCGTCGCTTGATTGCCACCGGAATGCCGGAGAACATCAACCTAGAGGTGGCGACCTGGTCGAAGTTCTTCCCCACGATCGAAGAACCCGAGTCGTGCCCGGTATCCGAACTGGCCGCCATGCAACTCAGCACCGAGTACTAGGTACTGAGTACTGGATACGAGGTACTGGGTACGTTCTGGCTTGCTACATCTGTTCCGAGTCGATGGCGAATAAGCTCTCTTTGCCGGCGGTAACGGGGCCCAGCAGGGCGGTGCCCAGCGGAAGCAACTGCTCGGCGTAGAACCGGGCCGTGGCGATCTTGGCCTCCAGGAACTCTTTGTCGTTGTCCCCTTGCTCCAGCAGCTTCGACGCCGCCAGTGCCGACTTGGCCAGGAAGTAGCCGCCGGCGACGGTGCCGAGCATGTTCAGGTAGGGCGTAGCGCCTGCGGCCGCCTGGTTGGGATCCTGCATTCCGTTCATGGCTAACCAACCGGTCGCCTGTTCGAGCGCTGAGACACCATCGGCGAGCAGGCCTCGCATGGAACTGAACCTGTCGCCGGCGGCGGCCAGCTCGGCGTCGATAGCCTTCATGTTGCCGATCAAGCCCATAATGGCGGCGCCCCCGCCTGCGGGCAGTTTGCGCCCGATCAGGTCCAGCGCCTGGATGCCGTTGGTGCCTTCATAGATCGCTCCAATGCGAGCGTCCCGGAAGAACTGAGGCATGCCGCTTTCTTCGATGTAACCCATGCCACCGTAGACCTGGATGGCCATCGACGTGACTTCGATCCCCACGTCGGTTGCCCAGGCCTTGGAAACCGGCGTCAAGAGGTCGGCGTACAGCTGGTACCGCTTGCGAGTTTCTTCGTCCGGATGAGACTTGGCCATGTCCAGCGCATACGCGTTCTCGAGCAATACCGCCCGCATAGCTTCCACTTGCGCCTTCATGGTCATCAACATGCGGCGAACATTTGCGTGTTCGACGATCGGAGTGGTTTGGCCCTTGGGTGCGCCGATTGGTTGACCTTGGATCCGTTCCTTCGCGTAGGCCAGCGCGTTCTGGTAGGCGATCTCGCCGATGGCGACACCACTCAAGCCGACCACCAACCGGGCGTTGTTCATCATCGTGAACATGTAGCGCATGCCCTGCCGCTCTTCTCCTACTAGATAGCCGACGGAGCCCTCTCCTTCATCACCGAAAGAGAGAACGGCGGTCGGACTGGCTTTGATGCCCATCTTGTGCTCGAGGGACACGGTTTTGATGTCGTTCGAATCGCCAACGGACCCGTCATCGTTCACGAGGTACTTGGGCACCACGAAGAGGCTGATCCCTTTGGTTCCTGGAGGTGAGTCCGGGGTGCGGGCCAGCACCAGATGGATGATGTTGTCCGTGAGGTCGTGGTCCCCGAAGCTGATGAAGATCTTGGTTCCCTTGAGCCTCCAGGTACCGTCACCGGCCGGTACTGCCTTGGTGGTCAGAGCTCCGACGTCGGAACCGGCTTGCGGTTCGGTCAAACACATCGTCCCCGTCCACTCGCCGGTGATCAGGCGGCGGACGAAGGTCTCCTTCAACTCTTCGGACCCATGCTCCAACAAGGCGTCCAGGGCTCCCTGGGTGAGCCCCGGGGCCATGGCCAGGCTGGGGTTGACCGCGTTGATCATCTCCCCGACGGCTATCGAGATCGTTACGGGCATGTTTCCGCCACCGTGCTCCGCCGGGAATCCCATACTCAACCATCCGGCCTCCGCCATGCGGTGGTAGGCGTCCCGGAACCCCTTAGGAGTCACGACCACGCCGTCGACCAGGTTGGATCCTTCGATATCGCCGGTGCGGTTGAGCGGCAGCCAGACATCGGTCAGGAATTTGCCTGCCTCGTCGAGGACGGCGTCAACGAGATCTGTGTCCACATGCTCATAGCCGGGTAGGGCTGCCAGGCTGTCGAGTCCGATCAGGTGCTGCAGCACGAAGCGCAGATCTTTGAGCGGGGGAGCGTAGACAGTCATTGGTTCCTTCCTTTGGATACATCGTTGGCCTGCTCCGTGTGAACCGCGCTGTCGGCGGGATCCGGAGCGGTCGAGGGTTGGGTAGGCGGGCGCAGCCCGCTCGACTCAGCAACGCCATCGAACAGTCGCAAATAGCTTGCCACAGTTTGCATTTTCCGTCATTTCGCTTGCAATTGCAAACCCTCTTGGTTCGGATCGGCCCCCCAACACCCACCAGGGCCTAATTCACGGGTGTCGAGTACCGACCGGCGCTAGCTTTCCGAACGAGTTGGCTGAGCAATGCGAAGGTGGCCAAGCTGGTTACCGGTAGTGCTCAGCGGTCTCCAAAGTTGATTTTCAAGGAAGATCGCGATGATCCCTGTTCGGCAGTACTGGAATCTTCTGGTCGACTACCTGCGGCCTCATTGGCGCCGGGTGGTCTTGCTTGCCGCGCTCTTGCTGACCGGGATTGCGTTCCAGCTGATCAACCCGCAGATCGTCAGAAGCTTCATCGACCAGGCCATCGAGGGGGCCGAACAGGCAACTCTGGTCCGCCTCGCCCTCACCTTTGCCGCATTAGCTGTAGCTCACCAGGGCTTGTCGGTGATGGCCACCTACCTAGCCGAGAACATCGGCTGGGCGGCGACCAACGAACTGCGCGGCGACCTTGCCGAACACTGCTTGCGTCTGGACATGGGCTTTCACAAGACCAGGACGCCGGGGGAAATGATCGAGCGAATCGACGGCGATGTCACCGCAATGTCCAATTTCTTTGGTCAGTTCGTCATCCACGTGGTGGGGAACATGGTGCTCCTGGTCGGCATCCTCATACTGCTGTTCCGGGAAAACGTGGTGGTCGGGGCGGGGATCAGTCTCTTTGCCGGCGTCGCTCTGGTGGCCATGGTCGGCATTCAGAATGTGGCGCTGCCCTGGTGGAAGCGAGTTCGTCAGCGCAGCGCCGAGTTCTACGGGTTTCTCGGCGAACAACTGGGAGGCACCGAGGACATCCGCTCCAACGGCGCCACCGCGTTCTTCCTCCGCCGCTTCACCGAGCACCTGCGTGCCTGGCTGCCAGATGCCGTGCGCGGTTTCATGGGCTGGGCGGTTCTGTGGTCTACCAACATCGTGGTTTTCGCGGTGGGCACCGCGCTCGTGTTCTGGCTGGGAGACCGGTTGTTTGGGGACGGGACCCTGACGATCGGCTCTGTATACCTGGTATTCACCTATACCGAACTGCTCCGCCAACCGCTGGACCGGATCCGGCACCAGATGGAAGATCTCCAGAAGGCCGGCGCCGGGATGTCCCGGGTCGACGATCTCCTGACTTTGACCTCGCGGCTCGAATCGGATGGGGACGTGCACCTGCGGTCGGGTCCACTCTCGGTCGAATTCGATGCGGTCACATTTGCCTATCAGGATGGCAACGAAGAGATCGGCGAGGTGGTCCTGGATGGAGTCTCGTTCCTGGTTGCTCCCGGGCGCGTGGTCGGAGTCCTCGGCCGCACCGGGAGCGGGAAGACCACGCTTGCCCGTCTGCTGACCCGGCTCTACGACCCCGTTGGCGGCCGAGTCTTGATCGGAGGAGTCCCGGCTCGAGATGCCGAGAGCAATGATCTCAGGCAGCGGGTCGGCATGGTGACCCAGGATGTCCAACTGTTCCGGGCCAGCGTGCGCGATAACCTGACGTTCTTCGATCCGGATGCCTCCGATGAAGCCATCATGGAGGCCCTGGTCGATCTCGGCCTCGCCGATTGGGTGCGGTCACTGCCGCATGGTCTGGACACGCAGCTCGAATCCGGCAGCGGAGGGCTGTCTGCCGGGGAAGCTCAACTGTTGGCCTTCACCCGTATCTTCCTGAAGAACCCGGGCCTGGTGATCCTCGACGAAGCATCGTCGCGGCTCGATCCGGCCACCGAACAGCTGATCGAGCGAGCCGTCGACAAGTTGCTGACTCAGCGCACCGGTATCATCATCGCCCACCGACTGGCGACCGTGACCCGGGCCGACGATGTCTTGATTCTCGACGACGGCCGGGTAGTCGAATTCGGCGAACGGGTGGTGTTGGCCGCCGATCCGGATTCCCGTTTTTCGAAGTTCCTGCAGGTCGGGCTCGAGGAGATGCTGGCATGACCTCCTCAGCACGCGCTTCGGTGCCTACCTTCAAGCTGATGCTGGGAATGGTGCGATTCGCGCCCTGGCGGTATGCCGGTAATGCGATCTTGTGGACTCTGGTCTGGGTGATGCCGGTTATCCCCGGACTGATCAGCAAAGAGTTCTTCGACGGCCTGACCGGTGAGGCGTCGGCGTCCTTTGATGTGAATACGCTGATCGCCTTCTTGGGAGCCTACGGCCTGGGTCGCGTGGGACTGGTGGCGTTGGCAATGTTGAGCGACGTGAATTTCCGGTTCCGCATCGGGTCATTGCTGCGGCGCAATATGATCGGGCGAATCCTTTCCCTCCCGGGTGCTCGGGCCGTGCCGGACTCTCCCGGCGAGGCCATTAGCCGGTTCCGAGATGAGGTCGAGCACGTCGAAGAGGCTGTCGACCTCACCGTTGACATGTTAGGAACGGTGGCGTTTTCAACTGTGGCGGTGATCGTGCTGGCTTCGATCAACGCCCAGATCACCCTATTCGTGTTCGCACCTCTGGTACTCGTCATCTTGATTGCCGAGCGGGCCGGGACTCGTATCCGGCAATATCGCCAGGCGGCCCGGGAGGCGACCGGCCTGGTAACCGGGGCGATCGGCGAGATGTTCGGATCCGCGCAGTCCATCAAGGTGACCGGTACCGAGCATCACATGATCGCCAACTTCCGGGTCCTCAACGAAGATCGCCGCAAAGTGATGGTGCGAGACCGGGTCCTGAACGCCATTCTCGAGTCGGTGTTCTGGAATACCGTCAACATCGGGACGGCCATCATCCTGGTGCTGGCCGCCGGGGCCATGCGATCGACGGGTGCGGGAGCCGAATTCACAGTGGGAGACTTCGCCCTCTTTGTGTACTTCCTGACGTTTGCCACCGACGCGGTCCACTTCGTCGGCATCTTCATAGCTCGATTCCGACAGGCGGGGATTGCCTTCGAACGTATGACCCAATTGCTGCAAGGTGCTCCTCCGGAGACCCTGGTGGTGCCGCGTGATCTCGAACTCACCGGTGCTCTGTCGGCGGTTCCGCCCGCACCCGAGCGCGAGGCGCTCGAGTCGCTCGAGGTGCGGGGCCTTTCATATCAGTACCCGGGATCCGACGCGGGGATCGCTGATGTGAACCTGTTCTTGCCACGGGGAAGCTTCACCGTGGTCACCGGCCGGATCGGTTCCGGGAAAACCACCCTCTTGCGGGCTCTCCTCGGCCTTCTCGACCCGGACCATGGTGAGGTGCGCTGGAATGATCGGACAGTCGAAGACGCAGCTTCGTTTTTTGTCCCTCCCCGGACCGCCTACACACCGCAATTGCCCCGCTTGTTTTCGATGTCTTTGCGGGACAACCTGTTGATGGGACTCGAACGGAGCGACGAACAACTGGCTGCCGCTCTCACCTCGGCAGTGATGGACCCCGACCTGGCCGCTATGGCCGAAGGTCTGGCCACCAAGGTCGGTCCGCTCGGCGTTCGCTTGTCGGGAGGTCAGGTACAGCGCACGGCGGCGGCGCGCATGTTCGTCCGCCGCCCGGAGCTGTACGTATTCGATGATCTTTCCAGTGCACTCGACGTGGAGACGGAGAAGAGTCTGTGGGAGCGCTTGTTTGCCGATCATGAGGTGGTGACGAGCCTGGTCGTTTCGCACCGGCGTCCGGCATTGCGAAGGGCCGACCAGATCATCGTGATGAACGAGGGGCGAATAGATGCCATCGGCACGCTCGACGAACTGCTCACCACCAATGAAGATCTGCAACGGCTGTGGTCGGAGGAACCCGGCGAAGAAAACGGAATGCCTTCTGTACCTGAAACTCAGTAACCAAGCGCGCCGGGCGAGGTCTTATTACCATCGATCAGCAGATCGTGGAGTCTCAGAGGAGGTTGTGCTTAATGTCGGACAAGAGTGTTGGCGATCGGGTCAAAGGTGGCGTCACCAAGCTGTTGAAAGGCACCGGCAGCATTGTCGAGGGTGCCGCCGGGGTCGTAAAGGACGCCACCGTATCGACACTTTCGAACGCCGGCGACATCGCCACAGGGCTCACCGGTACGGTTGCGCAAGTAGCCGGTGGGGCCTTCACCGCCGTCGGTGACGTCGGAACAGGTCTGGTACGCACCGCCAAAGGACTCGTGGTCGGCGTGCTCCAGGGCGTCGGCGAAGTCGCCACCGTCACCGTCGGGGTTCTCTCCGACACCGTGCGGGCCGCCCTCAAAGGCACCGGGGATGTCGGCGCCGACGTAACCAAGACGGCCCGCGGCATCGCCGAAGGGTTGATCGTTGCGACCCGCGACACGGGTGTGGGTCTGGCCGAAGGCGCCGTGGCGCTGGGCCGCTCCACCATTGCCGGCGTCAAGGACATCGGCGGCGACGTGATCGGCACCGCTTCGGCAACAGTCTCTGGTGCCGCAGTCGGCGCCTCCGACATCGGCGGAGACGTGCTCTCCGCTATCCGCAACACCGCCAAAGGACTGGTCAGTGGTGCTGGTGAGGTCGGGATCGAGGTCGTCGATGTCGTCAAAGGGGCCATCACCGGAGCTGTCGGCGGAGCCAAGGAAATCGGTGTGAGCGTCGAAGACGCTGCCTCAGCGGCTGCAACCGGCGCCTTCGAGGCGGCGGAAGAGATTGGTGAGGCTGCCGTCCACGCCGTTCGGGATGTGGCAGCCAGTGGCGTCGGTGGCGTCAAGGCCGTCATCACGGGTCAAACCGACAACTAGAGAACCTGCCATCGAGTGGGGCCGGTGCCTGCGGGTGCCGGCCCCTCGTGGTGGCCGGACCCGGTCGTGCGGGCAGTAGCATCCGCGCTTGCAGCAAGGAGAGAACGTGAAGGTTGGGTTTGCCGTCAACAATGTCGAGACCGAAGAACCGGTGTACACGACCACCCGTCTCGGTCAAGCCCTGGTTAACAAGGGCCACGAAGCCTGGACGATGGGAGTCGGCGACCTTGCCTACGACCCGGACGAGAGCATCCGGGCCCGGGCCGTCCGGCCTCCCAAGAGTCGCTATACGACCCCCCAGGCATACCTGCGGGACCTCCAGTCGAAGAAGGCCCGCACCGAGCGCATCACGGTGGACGACCTCGATGTGCTGATGCTTCGCAACGATCCTTCGACCGAAAAGGGCAGGAGGGAATGGGCCAAGACCGCCGCGGTCGACTTCGGGCGGATGGCCATGCGGCGTGGCGTGATCGTTCTCAACGATCCGGTCGGCCTGGCCAAGGCTGCCAACAAGATGTACTTCCAGAGCTTCCCTGAAGAAGTCCGACCGAAAACACTCATCACCCGCAACCGCGACGAGATCAAGGAGTTTGCCCGCGAGATGGACGGGCACATCGTGCTGAAGCCCTTGCAGGGTTCTGGCGGCGAAGGCGTCTTTCTGGTGCGTCCCGACGACATGGCCAACATCAATCAGATGATTGAAGCCGTGAGCCGCGACGGGTATGTGATTGCCCAGGAATACTTGACGCGCGCCGAAGAGGGCGACACCCGGCTCTTCGTTATGAACGGTCAACCCCTCCGCCACAAGGGCCGTTACGCCGCCTTCCGGCGGATCCGGCGCGGTGGCGACATGCGATCGAACGTGCACGCCGGCGGGGTCATCGGCAAGGCAACGATCGATGACGATGCGCTCCGACTCGCCGAAATTGTTCGCCCCAAATTGGTCCAGGACGGCATGTTCCTGGTCGGTTTGGACATCGTCGGCGACAAACTGATGGAGATCAACGTGTTCAGCCCCGGCGGTCTGGGCAGTGCCCAGAAGCAGGAGGGAGTGAACTTCACAGAAGCGGTTGTTCACGCCCTCGAACAGAAGACCGAATACGCCCGCTACTACCGCCGTGCCTTCGTCAATCACGAAATGGCGACACTGTAATGGAGGAAACCATGGAAACCCGCCCGGCTTGGACTACCGAGCGTGGGGAGATGCCGATAGTGGCCACTGCCATCCATGCTGGGCACGATACGCGGCCGGAGGTGGCAGGCCTTCTCGCCGTATCGGACGCAGACCGCTTTCGTGAAGAGGACCCCTTCACGGATCGATGGACTCCGATCGTCGACAACCGGTTGGTGGTGCACAGGTCGCGATTTGAGGTCGACCTCAACCGACCCCGCGAGAAGGCCGTGTACCTGGAATCTGAGGATGCGTTCGATCTGAAAGTGTGGAAAGAGGCACCCGGCGACGCCGTCATGAATGCGTCCCTGGCCATATACGACGGATTCTATGACGGCTTTCGCAGCCTGTGTGACGAGCTGGAAGCCGCCCACGGCCGGTTTGTGGTCCTGGACCTCCATTCGTACAACCACCGGCGCACCGGCCCCGATGCCCCGGTCGACGACCCGCAGAAGAACCCCGAAGTCAACATTGGGACCGGTTCGATGGATCGAGACCGCTGGGGTGCTTTGGTCGACCGCTTCATGGCCGATGTGGCGGGGACGCCGTTCGAAGGCGGACATCTCGATGTGCGGGAGAATGTCCGGTTCAAGGGCGGTTACCTGAGCCGCTGGGTCCACGAGAACTACCCGACCTCGGGATGCGCTCTGGCCATCGAGGTCAAGAAGCTCTTCATGGACGAATGGACCGGTCGGGAGGACGAAACGGCGCTGGTCAGCCTTTTGGAGGTATTCCGGGCGACCATTCCCGGTTTGCTCGGGGAGATCGCCGGGTCCGGCTGAGGGGTTCAGCGGTCGGTGAGGTCCTCGAGGTTGAGACCCTGACGTACTTGCTCGATCCGGTAGTGGGTGTCGGGCAAATCAAGGTATGAAGGCCGCAAAGGCGCTGGAACGAGCACCTGTCTTCTGAGCAGTTCCTCGACAATGGGGGCATGCTCGGCGGCCATCTTGCCGACGAACAGGGTTTCGAGACGTCCACCGGATTTGAGGAAGTCGATCACCTTGAGCAGCCCGCGCAAGTAAACGGCATCCTTGATGAATCCGCCACCGCGATGCATTCGCATGGAGATGAGGTAGGCGGTACGCGGCGAGAAGCCGTGGTCCTCCCGCAGCACCCTGAAGGTGTCGAGGAATTGGGCCCCGTCGATGACCGTCCGGGCAGCCAGAACCCTTCCCGCCAGGGTTCGGAGGCGGGCCGGGGTGAGACCGCCGACCAGGTATTCGGCGAAGACGGCCAACCCCTCCTGTAGCTCGTCGTGGTTGGCGAGACCGCTGGCGAGCAGACGGAAAGGCTGAGCGCGACCGTTCCAGTAGGTCACCACATGGGTTCCTGCCTCATGTTGGATCAAAGGCTCTACCCGTCGCGCCGGAAAGCTCATTCCGGACCCGACCAGGAGATCGCCGGCAGACACCATCAGTGACACGAGGTCGTCGCGGACGATCACCCGACCCGTCATCGCCGGGTTGACGAGCCGGTATTTGGCGAATTCCGATTCGGCTCTCGCCGCAAACGTGGCGGCGTCGACTTTGCGGCCGTGATTGCCCGATGATTGCCCCACGAACAGCCCGGTGATCGAACCCGCCAGATCGACCAGTTGCGGGTCCACGTCTCCGTACAAGGCAATACTGGTCGGCAGGAACCGGGGCCGCTCGCGCTCTCCGATGAGGGTGAGTTTGAGGTCCAGCTCGCGCTGTTTCTCTCGAAAGATGTACTCGAGGGTCGGGTCTTCGATTCGTTCGATTCGGGCGTTCCAGATCGCCCGTTTGAGGAGGGCCGGGTCGATGGTACGGGGTCGATAGCGGAAGCGGGGCGGCTTTGCGTAACGGGATCTCTGGAAGGTGCCAAAGGCCTGATCCGCGTTGACCGGCGTCACCGTCATGAGGAGGTCGAACGACTCGGCGACCTTGCTGAGGGCGTTGTCGACGTCGACGACCGCCCGCACGAAGGTGCGGCGGCCCAGCGCCTGGAAGTGGAGGGGCCGGTGGGCCGTTTCCGATCGAGCGAACTCGAAGGCGGTGCGCCGGAACACGGTGTCCATCTTGCGGGCCAGGGAACTCTGCAGAATCGGGAAGGTCTCGCCTGTGTCGTCGTCACGGTAGATCGGCGCAACCTCGATACCTACATACCGGGTTGACAGTTCGCGGGCCCGTTGCGGCGCCAGCAGGGCCGGCATGTCGGGCGGGGTCA
>Ga0224512_10003746_pt1 | contig 13239 bp, 12 predicted proteins | sample SF_May12_sed_USG_4_FD_169103 | JGI IMG/M metagenome (GOLD analysis project Ga0224512, IMG submission 169103) | Sediment microbial communities from San Francisco Bay, California, United States - SF_May12_sed_USGS_13 | ecosystem: Environmental > Aquatic > Marine > Sediment | place: USA...
TCGACGTAATCCCGCGGAACTCCTGCGCCCCTCTCATAAAGCTCGCCGAGGCTGTTTTGGGCCTCGGGATTCCCCTGTTCCGCCGCCTTCCGGTACCACTTGGCTGCTTCGGCGTTATCCCGGGAAACACCGAGACCACTGCTGTAGAGATAACCGAGATTGGCCTGCGCCGCCGAATCACCCTGTTCCGCACCCTTCCGGAGCCATTTCGCAGCCTCGCCGTAATTCTTGGGGGTTCCCCTGCCATCGAAGTACATGATGCCGAGGTTTGTCTGTGCCGCCGCGTAGCCCTGTTCCGCCGCCTTCCGGTACCAATGAAGAGCCTTGGCGTCCTCCCGTGGCACGCCGCGGCCTTTTTCGTGCATCACGCCAAGGCCATACTGCGCGCCGGGATATCCCTGCTCCGCGCTCATGAAGAACCAACGCACGGCCTCGGCGTCATCCCGGACAACACCGCTTCCCGACGCGTATATCCGACCGAGGTTGTTCTGCGCAGCGGCGTTTTCCTGCGTCGCCGCTTTTTTCAGCCATTTCAGGGCCTCGGCATAATTCTGCGGAGCGCCTTTCCCTTCGTGGTACATCAAACCAAGCTTGTTCTGTGCGTCCGCGTGGCCCTGTTCGGCTGCCTTCCGGTACCACCGCATCGCTTCGCCATAGTCCCGCGGAACGCCGTGACCGGTATAATAAAGAACGCCGAGATCACGTTGCGCGTCCGCGTGCCCCCGTTCCGCCGCCTTCCGGAACCACTTCGCCGCCTCTGCGTCGTTCCCTAGTCCGCCCTGGCGATTTGCGTACATTAACCCAAGTTTGTGCTGTGCCTCCGTATGCCCCTGTTCGGCCGCCTTCCGGAACCACTTCGCCGCCGCCACCTCATTCCGGAGGACCCCGCGGCCGTTCATGTGCATATCTCCGAGATCGTACTGTGCTTCGGAATATCCCTGCTCCGCGCTCAAAAAGTACCACCTGACGGCTTCGGCGTCGTCCCGGAGAACTCCGCTCCCGCGGGCATACATTTGCCCGAGTCGGTGCTGTCCCTCGGCATTTCCCCGTTCCGCAGCCTTTGCGAACCATCGATACGCTTCCGTGTAATTCTGCGGAACTCCCTCTCCCTGGAAATAATGCTCCCCCAGTCGCACCTGTGCCTTGATCTCGCCCAGCTTAGCTCTGGTCAGAAGCTTATCGACCTCTCCCGCTCCGAGTAGGGAAGGGTGAAGAAGGATCCCCGACAACAGAAATACCGTAATCGCCCCGATTTTCTTGTCCCAAGTCCTCCCTCTCCTATCGAAAGGCATACGCTTCATCGTTCCTCCCCGCTTTCCCCCCGTGGCAACTCCGGGCGGTCCGGACAATAGAGGCCTGCCCGAACGAAAGCATCGATCTTCCTGTAAGGTATTATCTTATTATATCGCTGAAGACCGGCACCGCCAAGACATCGCCTGTCCTCTGCCCCGGCAAGCCACACTTTTTTTTCCACCCTCGTCATCGGTTTGCCAAACGATACCCTTATCCTGGAATTTCCGCCCGTATCCGTAACTTGTCGGCGGACCCGAAGGCAATTCCCGGGCGGAACCGCGCGAATCATCGACGTGCAAACCGTACAATCCTGTTACTATCTCGTGTGATGGCATAGTAAGATCCGGTAGCGCGAAGCGGAGGTGGGCACATTGAGGAGTGCGCTGGCCGCGGTCTTCTCGCTCTGGGTCGCAATCGCACTCCCGTCAACGGTTTGGGCGCAGGACGACCTGCCGCCGGTCAACTTCACGATCGCTTTCATCGGCGACCAGGGGCTGGGTCCGAACGCCGAGGCGGTCCTCAACCTGATCAAGAACGAAGGCGCCAATGCCGTGTTGCACCAAGGCGACTTCGACTACGTCGATAATCCTGCGGACTGGGACGGGCAGATCAATAGCATCCTCGGCCCCGACTTCCCCTACTTCGCCTCGGTCGGGAATCACGATGCTGCCCGATTCTACGGGGCGGGCGGCTACCAGGAGTTCCTCGCAGCCCGGATGAACCGGCTGGGCATCCCCTGGAATGGGGACCTGGGTGTCCGGTCCTCGTTCTACTACCGGGGCATCTTCATCGTGCAGACGGCTCCGGGGACCTTCGGCGCGAACCACGATCTCTATATCCGGGACCGGCTCGCGACGGACAACTCGATCTGGCGGATCAGCGGCTGGCACAAGAACATGCGTTTGATGCAGGTCGGGGGGAAGGGCGACGAGACGGGCTGGGGTGTCTACGAGGAATCGAGGGCGGGGGGTGCGATCATCGCGACCGGCCACGAGCACTCCTACTCCCGGACGCACCTTCTCAGCAACTTCGAGAACCAGACGGTCGCGAGCACCGACAACACGCTCGTTCTCGCTTCCGACGATCCGAATACGCTGCCCGACGAAGGTCGAAGTTTCGCATTTGTCTCCGGGCTCGGCGGATTGAGCATCCGCGCGCAGTTGTTGAGCGGAGGCTGGTGGGCGAGCATCTACACCTCCGACCAGGAAGCGAACTACGGCGCCTTGTTCGGTGTCTTCAACTACCAGGGGAATCCCCGCCTCGCGTACTTCTACTTCAAGGACATCGACGGGAACGTCACGGACGGGTTCTTCGTCCGAAGCAGCGTCGGCGTGAGGGGGAAAGGAACCAAATCGTTGAAATAAAAAGGGATCTTCTTTTTCGCTGGGCCTATGGAACTCTATGCGGGACCCGGGTCTACGCCCGCAAGCTACATCACCATTCCTTCAGGATGAAGCCGACGCCGATGCGGTTGGAGGAAGCATTGTAATCCAGCAAGCTCTCCCCGTATCCGTTGAAATACTGCACATAGCCGCTCACCGATTGGAGGAGCGGGAAGCTCCAGGTTGCCTGCAGGGCGCCTTTGTTGCCGTGTGCCCGCAGATTGTTTCTGGCGAGAAGCCCGAACATGTGCCCATGCCATGGATATAAAACGTTCAGCTGTCCGTAGCCCAGATAATTCTCTATACCGGGGTTGTCGTCTTCCGCTTCATCCTCCGGGACGCGGTACCACACATTCAGGAGGAGGATGACGTCTCCCCTCTCGAAACCGAAGTTCGCCACTGCGCGGTTCCAGCTTCTCGACAGCGGTTCGGCACGGCCATTGGACTGATGGTTCAGCCCTGCATTGATGAAACGGCCACGAAAACCCAGGAGACGGTAATTCGTTCGCACATTGAGCAGAAGCTCAGGCTCAAAGTCGGTCTCGCGGAACGGCGCGGAATCCGCGAAATCGTAAAACTGCCAGAAGGAACGCTGGGTGTAGGCAACCCAGAGGTCCATCTCCTTGTCCAGGACGTCTTCCCAGAGCTTGATCTTGAAGCTGATCTGGAAATTTACCTCGTTTTTCTGCACTTCCTTCCCCGGATCCGCCTCTCGTATGGGCCCTTCGTTCGGAGTGGTGTTGTAGGTATAAGGCAGCATGTAGTTGGACCGGTATGGGGTGATGGGAAATTCCCGTGAACGCGATCCCGTTTCCAGCTCCCAAAGGCGGGACAGGTAGGACTCGGTTCCCGTTCCCTCCGCCTTATTCCGGCCGGAATACTCATCGAAGCACCGGAGCCGCTCCGCGTCATCCGCGATCTTCGCGCACTCGCTCCGCCATTCTACCCGGTCCGCCCCGAAAGCCGCTCCTGCGGTAACGGATATCACCAGACAGATGCATGCCGGGAAACGGGAGATTGGGCCATCGAAAAATCGTAAGATCGCCATCCTCCTGAAATACGGGGTGTTATCATAGTAACGCATCCGGGGAGGGGAAATTCCTCGAGATAAAAGCAACGAAAGTTTGGGGAGACTCCGGTTTCCTCCCTTGTCAACGGTCTGCCGACGCGATATATTTTCAACTATACTTCCGCACTCATTCTTTACGGAAACGCGATATCGGTCCAGGCCTACATCGCGAGGGGGTATGACGTTCTTTCCGGCCCGCCCGGGGGTAGCGCGTGCCGTCTTTCCCTCCGAACCGACCACAGGGGTTATGGCGATGGAAATCGAATGCAGCTGCTGCCAGGCCCGCTACCGGATGAAGGATTCGATGATGAGGGGATTCAGGGGGGCGGAGGTGCGCTGCCGCAAGTGCGGCGGAACGATCGCCGTCCTTACCCCCGGGACACCCTCACGGACCCCGGCGGCAAAGGTCCCGGGTGACCAGCCGGGAGGGCCCCGACCCCATCCCCAAAAGGGAAAAGACCCTCCCTTTGTCGAACGGCAGGATCCGTCCCCGGTACGCGCCAGACACGGGGTGGCGGAGGGAGAGGGAAAAACGCAGACACACACGGCGCTCGCGGAAGAAACCGATGCCGCCGAACCCGTCCCCGACAACGTGTATCCCCTCGAACTCTTTCGGGGGGGACGTCCGAAACGATTACCGACCGGGGGCTACGACATTTCCGGGTCGATCCGTCCGGATCCGCCCGCCTCCGCCGCGGCGCGGGAGTCCGCGGAAAGATCCCCGGCGGTGGCCGAACCCCTGGAGGAATGGGAGAGCAAACGGTCGACTCTCCTCGAGGAGCCGATACACGGGCAACCAGAAGGTATCGCCTCTGCGCCCGCCGAGGCGTCCCTTGCTGCCCCGGACAAACCGCCGGACTACGAAAAGTCCCCCGCGGACATATCGCGCCTCCCTTGGAGGTTCTCTATTTCGACGTACCACCGTCCGACCCACCTCACAATCTTCTATCTGCTGCTTCTGTTCCTGGGAGGGGTCGGGTATCTGCTCGTCCGCTTCTTCTCGCAAAGGATCGGCGGGGGGGGCGGCTAAAGGGAGGGAAGGAATCGAAAACCGTCGTCAGTTCATCCAAATAACGATACTGTTCCACCGGAGGTGAGAGGCATGGGCGACTTGGATATCGGAATGGCGATGGTCGCGGCAAGAATCGCATCTTCCAAGATGGAGAGAGACGGAACTGTCCGGAAGAGGAGAGATGCCAGCGCTCTGGATCAAAAACCCCCGGAGAACAGAAGCCCGACCCTGTCCGGCATGAAGATGGAAGTGAACAAGGGGGAACTCATCCTGATTCCCTCCGTCGAATCGACAAGGATAAAACAGGCGAGAGGGTAGGCACCTCCCCGGGAAGACGGAGCGTCGTTCTCATCGACACGGGCGAAATCGTCCAACCGCCAAAAAAGAAAAGAGAAACTGCGCTCCCCCGGCAAGCGTAACGGCTTCTCTTCCGCCGGGGACCGGTTCCGGTTGCCGGCCTGGCGGTCATCCCTTCCCCGGGAAACGGTCCAGAAAAGAGGCCATCCTCTCGAGATGTGCCTGTTCTTCCCTCGCCAGTGCCAGGAAGACCATCCTCGACCGCTCGTCCAAAACCGCTCTCCCCATCTTGATGTACCGGTCCAGAGCGTTCGCCTCCATCGCGATGGCGAGTTCGAGAATCTCCTGCATCGGCTTTCCCCGGGCCCACGTAAGCGCTTCTCCGAACGGAATCCCTCCCTCCAGAAAGCCCCCTGCCCCCATTCCTTCCGGAGGTGCGGGGTCTGTGTTCCTTCCGGAGGACAGGACGTAAAGTTCGCGAAGGGTTTCCTTGTGCCGTTCCTCCGCGAGAACCAGAGAACGGAAGAGCGCGCCATATTCCCCTTCCCCCGCCTCCCTGGCGATCTGCTCGTAGAAGGCGCGGTTTCCCTCCTCGAGAGCCCAGGAAAGCGAAATCAGCTCCTCCGCCCCCGAGGCCCGGGAGAAATACGCCAGTCCGGATTCGTAGTCCCCTCCCGCCACGAGGCCGTTCCAGGCGTCGATCCCTCCCGCCATGCTGTGGACCCGGGAGAAGCCTGCCTCCTCCAGGGTAGCCGCAGCGGCACGGCTGCGGACCCCGGCCCTTCAATAGGCGATGGTCGGCTTGTCCCGGTCGAGTTCATGGAGGCGACCCCCGAGTTCCGCCACCGGAATGAGACGGGCCCCCGGGATATGCCCGCTCTCATACTCTCCCGGTTGCCGGACATCGACAAGATTGTACGAGTCATCGCTCCTCTCCCTGATGAACGCGATAACCTCGTCGGCTGTCATAGTGGAAACCGGCTTGAAGTAGTCGAACAACCCCATACTTCTCCCTCCCCCCCTGCCTCTTATGCCTCCGAGGGATTCGCAGCGTTCTCCGGAAACCTGGAATTTCCTAAGGAATCGCCGGCCGATCGCATCCTTCCGCAGGCATTTCGGCGTCTTCCTCTCTCCGGGTGTCGAAAACCCGCTTCTTCCCTATGCTAGGGGTGCAGCCCGCGGTATTGCATCGCCGCCGCAACGCGCGAGATGCCGATCATGAGCGCAGCCATTCGGTGTGACACCCCCTTCTGGTGCGCCAGATCGAGCACTTCCCGGAACGCCCCGAGCATGATGCGCTTGAGCTGACGGTTCACCTCCTCGATGTCCCAGAAGAACTTCTGCGTGTCCTGGACCCACTCGAAGTAAGAGGCCGTTACCCCGCCTGCGTTCCCCAGGACGTCCGGGATGATGAACACATCCTGTTCCCGCAGGATCTCCTCGGCCTCCAGCGTAGTCGGACCGTTCGCCCCCTCGGCAAGGATGCGGCACCGGATCCGCGACGCGTTCTGCCCCGTGATCTGGCCCGCGGTGGCGCACGGCGCCAGGATGTCGCACGGGATCTCCAGCAACTCGCTGTTCGATACCGCCGTCACGCCCGGGTATTCCGACACTTTCCCCCCCCCTTCCATGTGCCGGATCATACTGGCCACCGGAAGCCCGTCGGGGTGGTGAGCGGCCCCGTACACATCGCTCACGGCGATCACCTTCACCCCCTTTTCCGCCAGTTCCAGGGCGGCGACGGACCCCACGTTCCCGAACCCCTGCACCACCGCGGTGAGTTTCTCGGGGAGAAGCCCCAGCCGCTCGGCGGCGGCGACGATGAGATTGACCAGCCCGCGTCCGGTCGCCTCGCGCCGTCCCACGGAGCCCCCCACGACGAGCGGCTTTCCGGTCACCACGCCGGGGACGGAGTAGCCCATCTGCATCGAATAGGTGTCCATCATCCACGCCATCGTCTGCTCGTTGGTGAACATGTCCGGCGCCGGTATATCCTTTTCCGGTCCGATCAGCATCACGATCTCCGAGGTGAACCGCCGGGTGAGACCCTGCAGCTCGCGGCGGGACATCTCGAGAGGGTTGCAGCACACTCCCCCCTTGGCGCCTCCGAAGGGGATGTTCATGAGGCCCGACTTCCACGTCATCCACATGGCGAGGGCGGTCGTTTCCTCGAGGGATACGGTGGGGCTGTACCGGATCCCCCCCTTGCCCGGCCCGAGGGTGATGTTGTGTTGGACCCGGTACCCCGTGTACGTGGCAACCCTCCCGCTGTCCAGCCTGACCGGCACGGTGACTATGAGCGCGCGTCTCGGGTACCGGAGCCGGTTGGCAATGTTCTGGTCCAGGTTGAGAAGTTTCACGGCCTGGGCCAGCTGCTCCTCCGCCTCGTACAGCATGTCGTGACCTTCTTTGGTCTCTCCCCAGCTGGGAAATGGCATCGCCTCCTCCTCCTTCCCGGGATGTTCGCCTCGGGCGGATCCGTCTCGCCCAGGGACGTCCGGGGTCTTTTGCCGCGCCGATGGCAAGGATATCGATCGTCCCGACGGGACGCACGATCGTCCCATTGTGAGATTTATCACAGAAACATTTCTCGGTTTCCAATAAATTGAAGTCAGAAAGGGGGTGAGCGTCATGGAAGGCATCCTTCTGGAGGGCGTGACAACCGGTACGGCTGTCGCCGGAGTCCTCATCCTCGTAGCCGTTGTCGCCGGGGCGCTCCTGGCCCAGCTGAGCGAGGAGGAAATGGCGGGAGCCATCTTCACGTGGGCGGAATGGCCTCTTCCCGAAACGGAGAAACCCGCTCTTCCCGCAGAGGAAGAGATCGAGGAACGCCGGGCCGCATGAACGGGCCATCCGGTTTGCCCCACGTCGGATAAACCCCCAGGTCCTGATCCGCCCGTCGCCGGGTTGTGCGCCCGGCGGGAGGCGGACGGGTAACCGCCCGCGGTTCCCCCCTTCAGGCGGAACCGGCGGGCGTTTTTTCCCCCGACGGGCTAAAATGGAGATGGATTCGGGCGCTGCCATCGCCAACCGCCCCGGGGGCCGGTCATGCCGCTACCCTTCCAGATGTCGGAAGAGCTTTTCCGGGGGATTCCCGAAGGGGAGGCGAAAACGATTCGGGATCGCTTCTCCGAGCGACGGTATCCCCCCGACGCGGCGATCTTTTACGAGGGAGACCCCGCAAACGCCCTCTTCATCGTGAAGGCCGGTATGGTGAAACTGGTATCCCTCTCGGAGAGCGGGACGGATTCGATCCTCCACATCCTCCGTCCCGGGGAAATCTTCGGGGAGCTCATCATCCACGAGGCGAGGCGGCCCTTCTCGGCCGTCGCGATGACGGACGTCGCCGTCTTCCTCCTGCGAAGGAAAGACCTCCTCGAGCTTTTCTCCTCCCGTCCCCTGATCCTGCGCAATTTCCTGGGGATGCTTGCCGCCAGGCTTCTCCGCGTGGAACAGGATTTCGCGGACCTGCTCAACGCCTGGGCCTATCACCGGCTAGCCCGGGAACTGCTCCACCTTGCCGGGGACCTGGGGGTGGAGACCCCCGGGGGGACCCTGATTCCCCTGCACCTCACCCACGCGGATCTCTCGAACCTGATCGGGACGGCACGCGAGACCGTCACGCTCCAGCTCCACAAATTCGAGGAGATGGGGCTGATCCGCCGGGAAGGGAGACGGATCATCGTAAACCGCCCGCGCGTGGAAGAGTACCTGAGCGTCGAAGGGACGTGATGGGTGTTCTCACACCGGTATCCACCGGGCGTCCTTTCGCCCCGGGGGGGAATGGCATAGGATAGGGGAATCACCATTTCCGGGAAACCCGGGCGGGGAGAGGGCAGCAACCGTTCCATGACGTGGGGCAGACTGGCAAAAGGCGAGCTTTCCTGGGAGACGTTTGCCCGGCGTTCCCGCGTTTTCGAATCGACGCGTGCGTTCTTCCGCGAGCGTGGTTTTCTCGAGGTCGACCCGCCGATCGCGCAGCCGTACCCGAACATCGATCCCAACGTTTTCCCGGTGAGCATATCCGACGCGGCGGGGAGGACGTCCGGCCTGTACCTCCACACGTCCCCGGAGCTGTCGATGAAGAAACTCCTCGCGGGGGGAGCGGGAAACATCTTCTACCTCGGCAAGGTGTTCCGCGATCGGGAAGGATCTCCCCTGCACCATCCGGAGTTCACGATGCTCGAGTGGTACCGGGTGGGGGAGCCGGCCGGCGCGGTGATGGAGGACGTCGAGGATCTTTTGTGGAACCTGGCCCGCCAAACGACCGGGACGGAGGAGATCCGGCGGGGAGGACAGCGGATATCGCTCCCCCGCCGCTGGATGCGGTGGGAGCTTTCCGATGCGTTCGCGCAACTCCTCGACGCCCCCGTAGGAGACGCAAAAGCGCTCCGGACCGCCCTCTCCGGGAAGGGAATCCAGCCCGGTCCGGCCGAGACGTGGGAGGACCTCTTCTTCCGGGCCGTTCTGGACGTGATCGAGCCGGCACTTGCCGATAGGGGCGCCATCTTCCTGACGGGGTTTCCCACCGCCCTCGCGGGAATGGCCCGGAGACGCGAGGGGGGCGGAGACATCGCCGAGAGATTCGAGGGGTACGTCGCCGGGATCGAGATCGTGAACGGATACGAGGAGTTGACCGACCCCCGGGAGCAGGAGAAACGACTCCGGGAACTGGTTGCTCGCCATGCGCGTCAAACAGGGGTGCAATTTCCGGTCGACCCGGACTTTCTTGCCGCCTTGCGGGCCGGGCTTCCTCCCTGCTCCGGTGCGGCCCTGGGGATGGACCGGCTGGTAATGCTCCTCCTGGGGAAAGAGACGATCGCCGACGTGAGCTATCGATGAACAATGGCACCCTGCTCCTCTTCCTCCTCTCGTTCGGGCACATGTGCACCGATATCGTGCAGGGGGCGCTTCCCGCGCTCCTGCCGTACCTGAAGGACTGCTTCTCCCTTTCCTACGCCGCCACCGGCTCGATCCTGCTCGCGGCACACCTGACCTCCTCCGTGATCCAGCCGCTCTTCGGCTATTTCACCGACCGCAGGCCGTTCCCGATCCTCCTGTCCGTGGGGTGCCTTGTCTCCGGCATCGGCATCGCCCTGATCCCGCGCGCCCCGAGCCTCCCCTGGCTTTTTGCCTTCGTGATATTCATGGGGCTGGGCACGGCCGCATTTCACCCGGAAGGGTTCAAGGCCACCGCCTGCATCGCCTCGGTAAAACGGGCGACGGGAATGTCCTTCTTCTCCGTCGGGGGAAACCTCGGGTTCGCCATCGGCGCACCCGCCGCCATTTTCCTCGTCTCCCGATGGGGCCTTCCGGGAGCGTCCGCGCTGATCCTCCCCGCGGCGGTAGCGGCGGCCCTCTTCGTGCCGGCTTTGCCGCACATCCGAAAACGCATCTCCGAGGTCTCCGCGCGTCCCCCCATCCCCGTCGACAACGGCGTCAGGCGGCCGATGTATGCCGTCTCGCTGATCGTCCTGATCGTCGTGTTCCGCTCGTGGACGCAGCTCGGCCTCGCCGCATTCCTCCCGTTCCTTTACAGGGAGGAGCTGACCCGCAACCCGGAGTTCGTGGCCACTCTCCTGTTCCTGTTCCTCGGCGCGGGCGCGGTGGGAACGCTGGCGGGCGGGCCGATTGCCGACCGGATCGGCCACCGCAAAATGCTCTTTCTCTCGATGTCCCTCCAGGTTCCCCTCATTTTCCTGTTTCTCTCGGCAACCGGGTGGGCCGTGTTCGCGCTGGCCGCCGCGGTAGGGGCGACGATCGTCTCGACTTTTTCCGTTACCATCGTGATGGCGCAGGAGATCTTCCCTCTGCGCATGGCGACCGCCTCCGGAACCATCGCGGGATTCGCCATCGGTACGGGGGGAATCGGCGTGACTCTCCTGGGTGTAGTGGCCGACCGGTACGGCGTCCCCACCGCAGTGCATCTGATCAATCTCCTGCCGGTCTTTGGAGCGCTGCTCGCGGCGATGCTCCCGGTCCCCTGGCATACGGGCGTGCCAAGGACGGCGTGAGGCAGACCACCGACCCACGTCCGCCTGTACGCAATGCGGCGCCTCGGGGGACACGAAAGGATTTGCTGCGGGAATACGGGGGATTTCCCCGGCCGAACCGGTTTGGAATAGAATACCCTGTCATGAGAATGAGTCGACGCAAGGAGAAAAACGATGGGTGAGGGACGAAACGGAATCGGCGCTGTCCCGCCGGTAAACTCCCGTCGAAGGAAGGCGATGATGCTGTTTATCGTCGCCGCCCTCGTGACCGTCGGGTCCGGCCTGTTCTACTGGTGGTACCGCCAGACGCACATATCGACAGACGATGCCTACGTGGAGGGCCGGATCCACCCGGTCTCCGCCCGCATCCAGGGAACGGTCGTAGAGGTGCTCGTCGAGGACAACCAGCCGGTGAAACGGGGGACGCCGCTCCTCAGGATCGACCCGGATCCGTATGCCGTCCGGGTGGCCGCGGCGGATTCCGCCGTGTCGGCCGCGACGGCCGACCTGTCCGCCGCCCGTTCGGACATCACCGCAGCGACGGCGGAAATCCAGGCGGCCCACCAGGACCAGGCGGCGTCACAGGCCCAGCTCGCCCAGGCGCGGCTCGGCGTGGAAGCCGCCCGGTCCCGGGTGACCCTCGCCGAGGCCCAGCTCGCCCAGGCCGTGCGGGATGCAGACCGGGCAGAAAACCTCTTCGAGCGGCAGTCGATCAGCCGGGAGCGGTTGGAGAAGGCCCAGACGGAGCTCGCCGTGAGCCGGGCCCGCCACGACCTCGCGAAGGAAGAACTTCGATTCGCCGAGGCGGCCATCCCGACCCAGGAGGCGCTCCTGTCCCAGAAGAAAGCCGTCCTCGCCCAGCGGGAGGCCTCCCTTTCGCAGCGGAAAGCGAGGGTGGGGCAGCAGAACGCCGTCCTCCGCCAGCGGGAATCCGCTCTCGCGGAAGCGAATCTGTTCCGGGGATACACGGAGGTCGTCGCCCCGGCCGACGGGTACGTGACCCGCAAGGGGGTGGAGGCGGGGCAGGTCGTCTCCCCCGGGCAGCCGCTGCTTGCCGTCGCCGATCTTTCGGACGTGTGGGTCCTGGCGAACTACAAGGAGACCCAGATCGAGAAGATCCACCCCGGCCAGCCGGTCACCATCCGCATCGACACGTTCGCCGGAAAGAAGTTCCGCGGGAGAGTGGAAAGCATCATGGCGGGGACCGGGTCCGCCTTCTCCCTCTTCCCTCCCGAGAACGCCACGGGGAACTACGTCAAGGTCGTGCAGCGGGTCCCGGTGAAGATCGTGCTCGAGCGGGGGGAAGACCCGGAACACGTGCTGCGGATCGGGATGTCGGTCGTGCCCACGGTGCTCGTCCGGTAGCCTGATGAGCGGGGGGAACCGGGGCGACGACGCGGGCGGCGCGATAGGCGTAAGCAAGTGGATCGTCGCCGTCACCGTGATGCTGCCGACGCTGATCGAGATCATCGACATCAGCGTCGCCAACGTCTCGCTCGACCACATCCGGGGGTCCCTCTCCGCGGGGATCGACGAGGCCGCCTGGGTCCTCACCTCCTATCTCGTCTCCAACGCGATCATCATCCCGATGACCGGGTGGCTCGCCCGCACCTTCGGGCGGAAACGGTACCTTATTTTCTCGATCTTCCTGTTCACCGGGGCGTCCCTGATGTGCGGGGCGTCCACCAGCCTGGGGATGCTCGTCTTCTTCCGGGTCGTTCAGGGGATCGGGGGCGGGGCGCTCCAGCCCATCTCCCAGGCGATCCTGCTGGAGACCTTCCCCCCCCGGGAACACGGGATGGCGATGGCCCTCTTCGGGATCGGCATCATGTTCGGCCCGATCGCGGGCCCCCTCATGGGCGGCTACATCACGGACACGCTTTCGTGGAGATGGATCTTCTACGTCAACATCCCCATCGGGCTGCTCGCGATCGCGATGGTCAAGATGTTCATCATCGACCCGTCCTACATGAGAAGGACGGAGAAGATCCGCGTGGACGTTTGGGGAATCGCGCTCCTGACGGTGGGAATCGGCGCTCTGCAGATCGTGCTGGACAAGGGGCAGCGCGAGGACTGGTTCCACTCCGACTTCATCCTGGTCTTCTCCGCGATCTCCGCGCTGTCGCTCATCGCGTTCGTGATCGTGGAACTCTTCTTCGCCGAACAACCGATCGTCGACCTGCGCGCCTTTAA
>Ga0224512_10003747_pt1 | contig 13239 bp, 12 predicted proteins | sample SF_May12_sed_USG_4_FD_169103 | JGI IMG/M metagenome (GOLD analysis project Ga0224512, IMG submission 169103) | Sediment microbial communities from San Francisco Bay, California, United States - SF_May12_sed_USGS_13 | ecosystem: Environmental > Aquatic > Marine > Sediment | place: USA...
AGCGGCACGGCGGAGCTCGCCGTCGCCTGGGACGCAGGCAACGGATCGGCGGGCCAGGCGATGGAGCGCCTGGCGGCACGGCTGCCGGGACGTGCCGTGCTGCTGAATGCCGAGATCGACGGGACCTTTCCAAACCATCATCCCGATCCGACCATGCCGGAAAACCTGGTTCAAATTCAGGAGACGGTGACGGGCCAGGGTCTCGACCTGGGAATCGCCTTCGATGGCGATGGCGACCGCATCGGCAGCATCGACGAGAAGGGCCGCATCCTGTGGGGCGATCAGATGTTGGCGCTGCTCGCCCGCGGCGTGCTCGAGGGCCTGCCGGGCGCCACCATCATCGCCGACGTCAAGGCGAGCCAGGTTCTGTTCGACGAGATCGCGCGGCTCGGCGGCGATCCCTTGATGTGGAAGACCGGGCATTCCCTGATCAAGACCAAGATGGCCGAGACCGGCGCGCCGCTCGCCGGAGAGATGAGCGGACATATCTTTTTCGCCGACCGCTATTACGGCTACGACGATGCTCTTTATGCAGCGGTCCGGCTGCTTTCCGTGGTGGCGTCATCGGGCAAGAGCCTGGCGGCCCTGCGCGACGAGCTGCCGGAGATGATCAACACGCCGGAATTACGCTTTGAATGCGGCGATGCCGCGAAGTTCGAAGTCGTGGCGGACGTCGCCAAGCGCCTCGCGGCGGCGGGCGCCGACGTCAACGATTGCGATGGGGTCCGCGTGCTCACCCCGGACGGCTGGTGGCTGCTGCGGGCCTCGAATACCCAGGACGTGCTGGTCGCGCGCTGTGAATCAGACAGTGCCGAGGGCCTGGCGCGGCTCAAGGAAGCGCTGGTGGCGGAGCTCGACAAGAGCGGCGTGACTCCGCCCGATTTCTAAGCCTGGCGCCGATCTCATGCGCTATTTCTTTTATGGGACGCTCCGCGATGCGGCGCTGCGCCGTGCGGTGCTGGGGCGCCTTGCCGGCGGCCTCAAGGCGGTGCGGGCGGTTCTCGATGGATATGAGGCCAGGCTTGCCGCGGGCCGCCGTTACCCGCTTGCGGTGCGGCGCCGGGCGGCGGTTCTGCCGGGGCTCCTTGTCACCTTGCCCGGCCGGCGGGCCGCGGCCCGCATCAACGCCTATGAAGGTCCCGAATATCGGCGGGTCCGGCGGGTCGTGCGGCTCGCGCAGGGACCGCGGGTGAGTGCTGCCATCTTTCTGCCGACGGCGCGGGCGCGGGCGTCTAGGACCGTCTGGCGCATCGAAAATTGGCGCCGCGATGCGGCCCGGTTGAGGCGCATCTTTCGCCGGGCGCGGTTGGGCGCACGAGCCCCGGTCTGAGCCGGGCCGGCAGCTTCAGTTGATCGGTGGGACGCTGGGCCGTGCCCGGGCGCCCTGGGTCTCTTGCGGGGGGTGGGTCAGGCAGTTGTGGCCGCCGGCTTCCAATCTGGCGCAGGCCTGTTCAGCCGAATCGCGCGAAAGACCGACATAGAGGGCCCGGTAGAGTGTCTTCTCCGGGGTCGTGACCGGCTGAACGACGAGTGCGGAGCGACCCAACAATGTCGGAAGGATTTCGCGCGCGCGCTTGGCCGCGAACTCCGCCAGCGATACCTGGGAAAAAGTTCCGATTTGCACGGTCCAGCCGATCGAGGGCGGCGGCGCGGCGAGGCTGGTCTCCGCCGATCCCTGTTCCGGCGCCGGCGGGGGCGCCGGCTCGGGGCGTCTGGGCGGCGTCAGGCGGGACAGGCGAATGCGGCCGCGGGCACCGGGCGCCCGGCGCACGCGAATCCGCTCGTTGACCCGGCTCTGGTCGCGCGCGATTCGGACGTTCCGGTCGTAATGGTAGGCGATGTGGCGCCCGTCGGTGGCCCTCGCGAAGCCGCGTTCCAGCAGGCCCATGGTATGCAGATCCCGCGCCCGGGGGGAACGCGCGCCCATGACCACGGCGATCAGGCGGACGCCGTTGCGCGCCGCCGTTGCCGCCAGATTGAAGCCCGAGGCGCGAATGTATCCGGTCTTGAGCCCGTCGGCGCCCGCGTAGCGGTCGAGCAGGCGGTTGTGATTGAGGAACCGGTGTTCCTTGTAGGTGAACGACCGGATCGAGAAGAAGCGGTAATAGTGCGGGAAATTGCGCCGCATGGCGCGGGCGAGGAGGGCGAAATCGCGGGCGGTGGTGAGTTGGCGCCGGTTGGGCAGGCCTGAAGCGTTGCGGAACCGCGTATTGGTCATGCCCAGCGCCCGCGCCTTGTCTGACATCAGATTGCCGAATTTGCGTTCGGTGCCGGCCATGTGTTCGGCGATCGCGGTGGCGGCGTCGTTGGCCGATTTGACGGCGAGCGCCAGGATCACCTCGCGCACGGTTATGGTGTCCCGATGCTTGAGGCCCAGTTTCGAGGCTGGCTGGCGCGCCGCCCGGCGGGAGACCCGGACCCGCGTGTTCATCGTCAGGCGCTTGGCGTCCAGCGCCTCGAACACCAGATAAAGGGTCATCACCTTGGTCAGCGACGCCGGGTAATGGCGCACGTCGGGATTGACCGCATGCAGCACGGCACCGGTTTCTTCATTGATGACGATGGAGGCGTATTTGGCGGCGGCCGGCGCGGCGGCGGTGAGCACGATGGCCGGGACAAGCACGCGGCCAACTGCCCTCACGGCCAAATTCGCCGCAAGCGAATGGGATGACAAAGCGGAGAAAAACCGCAAAAGGAACCGAACTGAACGCGCCAAATGACCCCCTAAGGTGGCATTTCCCTGGCTAAGGCATGCTAGGGAAATGCCGAATCTCTGTCCAGGACCTAAATTAAAAAACAGTCAAACAAAACCCCAGTTTTATCCACAGGACGCGGAATTACGGCGAAAAACGCTGTTCATCTTTGGTTTAGGCGGGCAATGTTATCATTAACACCATGAAAGCCAGACCAAGACCACTTGCCGTTCTGCTTACCTCGGGCCTTCTTCTGGCGGCGCCCGCCTGCACCTACCGGGCCGGTTACGAAGACAATCCCGTTTCCCGGTCCTTTGCATGGTTTTCGTATCTTAACTCTGATGACTTAAGGAAAACCTGCCGGCCGGGCGCTCCCAACCGTTACCGTTTGGTTTACAACGCCGTATGGCAGGAACAGGTGCGCACCTATGACATCACCGCCGACCCAGGGGGAGGGGGCGTGTTCAAGGCCCAGGTCCGGGGCGAGACGGATTTCGCCCGCCCCATTCCCCTCGACGACCTGCTCGCCCCCTGGCGGCCGAGAACCGTGCGCAAGCGGATCGGACGGGCCGATCTTGCCCGCGTGCGCGCCGCCCTTCGCCAAAGCGGGTTCTATGCGCCGGTGCCGCAAGGGACACGGGTGCGTTCCTGGGGCTTTTTCTGGGTGGCGGCGGCGTGCGAGGACGGGCGCTTCCAGTTCAACGCCTGGTCCTATCCCTCCAAGCGTTTCGATCAGGTCGAACTCTCCGGCGTGCTTGGCGCGCTCGACGGGACGGGCCTTGCATTCAATCCGCCGCGAGAGACCTGGAGGCCCGATTGGGACGAGCAACGGCACGTCGATCGTTACGAACTCGTGGTCCGCGGAAACGGATTCGCCGACAATCTGAAACTGTTCTGAACTGCGTCAACCCATATTTCATTTTTTTTGCACTGCGAACGGGATGACAAGGGGATTGCAAACACCATATGATATCTCTGCTGGAGTTGGTTCGGCACGTACTCAACGGATCCTCATGATCGTGAGTGACGAGGTCTTGGTAGAGAAATTCGCGCGCCTTCCCGTAACGTTGAATATACGCGTGACCGGGGGCGAGGAAGACGACGCGGTCGGTGGCAATGGCGGTGGATCCTCCACGGGGGTCATCACCGAATCCAAGCCGAAAACCAAGAAGCCCTCTATGTACAAGGTGTTGATGCTGAACGACGACTACACGCCGATGGAGTTCGTCGTTCATGTTTTGGTGCGGTTTTTCAATAAGTCACAGGAGGACGCGACGGAAATCATGCTGCATGTCCACCAGCGGGGGGTTGGCGTTTGCGGCGTGTATCCTTACGAAGTCGCGGAAACGAAAGTGACACAAGTGGTTGATTTCGCACGCAAGCATCAGCATCCTCTCCAATGTACTCTTGAGAAGGATTAGCCATGCTGTCGCGCAATTTGGAACAGACCCTTCACCAGGCGCTCACCCTCGCCAACGAGCGTCGGCACGAGTTCGCCACCCTGGAGCATCTGCTGCTGGCCTTGATCGACGACAAGGACGCGGTCGCTGTCATGCGCGCCTGCGGGGTGGAACTCGAACGGTTACGTGAAGACCTGACGACCTATCTCGACAACGAACTGCAGAGCCTGGTTCTGGAGCGGGCGGAGGAGGCCAAGCCGACCGCCGGCTTCCAGCGCGTGCTGCAACGCGCCGCCATTCATGTTCAGTCCTCCGGCCGGGAAGAGGTGACAGGGGCCAACGTTCTGGTCGCGCTGTTCTCCGAGCGCGAATCCCACGCCGTCTATTTCCTGCAGGAGCAGGAGATGACGCGGCTGGATGCGGTCAACTACATCTCTCACGGAATTGCCAAGGTCGGCCGGTCGGAAGACCGCCACGTGCGCGGCACCCAGCGGGAGGAGCGGCGCTCCTCGTCTTCGTCGTCTTCCTCCTCCAAGAGCGAGAAGAAGAACGAAGCGTTGGAATCCTTCTGCGTCGATCTCAACAAGAAGGCGGCGGAGGGCAAGATCGACCCCCTCATCGGTCGTGCCCATGAGGTGGAGCGGACCATTCAGATCCTGTGCCGGCGCACCAAGAACAACCCGCTTTACGTGGGCGATCCCGGGGTCGGCAAGACCGCCATAGCCGAAGGCCTGGCCCGGCGGATCGTCAATGGCGAAGTGCCCGACGTCCTGAAGAATGCGACCATCTACGCGCTCGATATGGGCTCGCTGCTGGCGGGTACCCGTTATCGCGGCGATTTCGAGGAACGCATCAAGGCGGTCCTCGATGAATTGGACAAGCACGAAGGTGCCATCCTGTTCATCGACGAGATCCACACGGTGATCGGTGCCGGAGCCACCTCGGGCGGATCCATGGACGCGTCCAACCTGTTGAAGCCGGCGCTTCAATCGGGGTCGCTCCGGTGCATCGGGTCGACGACCTATAAGGAGTATCGCAACTACTTCGAAAAGGACCGGGCCCTGGTTCGCCGTTTCCAGAAGATCGACATCAACGAGCCGTCGATTGCCGACACCATCAAGATCCTCAAGGGCCTCAAGCCCTATTACGAGGAGCATCACCGGGTGCGCTACACCGTGGACGCGCTGAAGACGGCGGTGGAGCTGGCGGCGCGCTACATCCATGACCGCAAGCTGCCGGATAAGGCGATCGACGTGATCGACGAGGTCGGCGCGGCCCAGATGCTGGTGCCCGAAAACAAGCGGCGCAAGGTGATCTCGGTCAAGGATGTCGAGGCTATCGTTGCCAAGATCGCCCGCATTCCGCCGAAGACCGTCACCAGTTCCGACAAGGAGAACCTCAAGAACCTCGAGCGCGACCTCAAGGGCGTGGTGTTCGGTCAGGACAACGCGATCGAGACGCTGGCCAGCGCCATCAAGCTGTCGCGGGCCGGCCTGCGCGAGCCTGAAAAGCCGATCGGGAATTATCTGTTCTCCGGCCCCACCGGGGTCGGCAAGACCGAAGTTGCCCGTCAGCTGGCGCGCATCATGGGGGTCGAGCTGATCCGCTTCGACATGTCCGAATACATGGAGCGCCATACGGTTTCGCGCCTGATCGGAGCGCCTCCGGGCTATGTCGGGTTCGATCAGGGCGGCCTGCTGACCGACGCCATCGACCAGCATCCCCACGCGGTGCTGCTGCTGGACGAGATCGAAAAGGCCCATCCCGACCTGTTCAACATCCTGTTGCAGATCATGGATCACGGCAAACTCACCGATCACAACGGCAAATCGGTCGATTTCCGCAATGTGGTTCTGATCATGACCACCAATGCGGGCGCCGCCGACCTGGCCAAGCCGGCCATCGGCTTCGAGCGGACCGAGCGCATCGGCGACGACGAAGAGGCGATCAAGCGGATGTTCACGCCGGAATTCCGCAACCGGCTTGATTCGGTGATCGCCTTCTCCGGCCTCGGCCCCGAGATCGTCGCCCGGGTGGTGGACAAGTTCGTGATCGAGCTGGAAGAGCAACTGGCCGACCGCGATGTCCAGATCGAGTTGACCGACGAGGCCAAGGCTTGGCTCGCGGAAAAGGGTTACGACCAAGCCTTCGGCGCCCGGCCGCTGGCCCGGGTCATCCAGGAAAACATCAAGCGCCCGCTGGCGGACGAACTGCTGTTCGGCAAGCTCGCCAAGGGCGGCATCGTGGTGGTCGGCGTCAAGGACCGCAAGCTCGACTTCACCATCAAGGACCTGCCTCCCAAGCCTCCCAAGGGGCGCAAGCGGATCACCAAGAAGGATCCGCAGGTCCCTGCCCTGGTGGAATAAACGTGCATTAGGCGATGGCAGGCCCGGCCCCCAGCGGCCTGGTCTGGGTCGCCACGTGTCTTGATATTTGCGAGGCGCAAGTCCTGCGCAGTCGCCTGGACGCGGCCGGCATTCCGGTGTTCCTGTTCAATGAGCACATCACGCAGACCGCATGGCAGTTTGTGGTGGCCGTCGGCGGTGTCCGCGTCATGGTCCCGGCGGTTCACGCCGCGGATGTCGATGCGATTCTTGCCGCGGATGCGGTCGCCGCGGACGTCGGGCTTGGCGAAAAGTGCCCGGACTGCGGCGCCGGTGACGTAGCGCGTCTTTTCTCCTGGGCCGGCGTGCCCCTGACGGTGCTGCCGTTTTTCGTCACCGCCTTGCCCGTCTCGGTGCATCGAAGGCGGCGCAAATGCCGCGCTTGCCGCCGCGCCTGGCGGGTCTGATCCGCGAAAACCAAAACGTGATTTCCGCTGCGGTGTTTGCCGTTGCGGGACCTTCGAATGTGCCGCCATACTGCGCCCGGGAGAGGGGACACGCATGGGCTTGGCCGGGGGGCCGGGCCGCTGCGCATGTCCGGGAGGTCGATATGGGAAGATTAGGGGCGCTGGCCGCAGTTGCCGCGTTTGTCATGGGTTTCACGGGGCCGGTCGGGGCCCAGTCGCTCGATCACCTTGCCAGGGCGATGGGCGCCGACCGGGTCAAGACCGTTCAAATCAAGGGCACGGGGTTCTACTACCATCTCGGCGGCAGCGCGCTCGCCAATGAGCCGTGGCCGAAGTTCAACCTCAAAGCCTACGATTTTCTCGCAAATTACGAGACCGGCTCGGCCGTCATCGACCTGACCTTGAGCCAATTCCTCAAGCCGCCCCGGGGGGCCGGCTTCCAGCCCATCCGCGGAGAACTGAAGCGGCGGGCGCGGATCAGCGGCGATGTCGGCTGGGGCATCAACCGCCAGGGGCGCACCGGACCGTCCCGGAATACGGCGCCGGCCATTCACGCGCTGTGGACCTCGCCCCACGGGGTGATCAGGGCGGCCCAGGCGGCGGGCGCGCGGGTGACGGTGCACCGGTCCAAGGGCCAAGACTTCTATCACCTGAATTTCGGCAAGCCGGGCGCGTTCAAGGCCACGGCCCGTTTCGGACCCGACGGCCTGCTGCGGCGGGTCGACGCGCGGCTTGCCGATGAGGTGCTGGGCGACATGCGCGCGGTGACCACCTATTCCGACTATAAGCTGGTCGACGGCGTGAAGTTTCCGATGCGGATGACGGTGACCTACGGTCCTCACCCGGCGCTCGAGGTCCGGTTTACCGAAGTCAGGTTCAACGTTGCCGCCGATATCAAGCCGCCCAAGGGGCTCAAGGCCCGCGGCCAGCGGGTCAAGGCGGAGAAGGCGGCGGACGGCATCTGGCACATGACCGGCGGATCGCATCATTCGGTCGCCATCGAAATGGCCGATCACGTGATCGTCTTCGAGGCGCCGCTGAGTTCGGCGCGGGGAGAGGCGGTCATCGCCGCCGTGAAGAAGACCATTCCCGGCAAGCCGATCCGCTTCGTCATCAATTCCCACCATCATTTCGACCATTCGGGAGGCTTGCGGGCCTTCGTCGCCGAAGGCGCGACCATCATCACCCACCGCTCCAACAAGGCCTTTTACGTCAATGCGTTTGCCGCGCCGCGCACCCTGCGGCCCGACCGGATGGCCACGGAGGGGCGCATGGCGACTTTCCTGCCGGTGGGGCGCAAGCACGTGATCAGCGACGGCACGCGGCGGATCGAGCTTCACGCGCTGACCGGCAATCCCCATTGCGAAAGTAATCTGATCGCCGTGCTGCCCAAGGAACGCATCATGCTGGTCGCCGACGCCTATAGCGGCCGCCAGTTCGCCAAGAAGCCGCTGCCCAAGAACAGGGTCAATCCGACCGGGGCGCATTTGTGGCGGACCTTGGTCCGGCTTGGGCTAGACAAGCGGGTCGACACCCTGCTGCCGATCCATGGTCGCAAGTCCGAGATGCGCCAGATCCGCTGGATGGCCGGCGTGAAGTAGGGCCAGCCGGACTCCACCGGCCGGGGAGGGGGGCGTCGCGGCCAGGGCCGCCCATGCTCCGGATCGAGTGGGCCCCATCGCCGGTTTACGGTATGATCGCCGGGCCATGAGCAGTTCCGAGCCGCCCAATGTTTCCGCCGACGCGGAGGTCGAGACCGCCGCCCGTAACCTTGCCGCGGATCTGGCCCAGTTCTGGCAGGATCGACTGGGCGATTCGCTGCTCGGCGTCTACCTGATCGGCAGCCTGGCCCATGGCGGGTTCAACCGGCGCTACAGCGACATCGATGTCGCGCTGCTGACGGAAGAGGGACTTTCCGAGTCCCTGATCGCTGCCTGCCGCGATGAAGCGGCGCGTCTGGCGCCCGATCTCGCGCCCAAGCTCTCCCTCTTCTGGGCAGACCGCGGTTTTACCAAGGGCCGGTTCCCGCCCCTCGACCGGCTGGACTATCTCGACCGCGCCGTGATCCTCGCCGAGAGGGAACGGGTGGTCCCGCCGCGGCCGACGCTTTCCGAGGTGCGCGCCTATCTGAGTGGCCGGCCGTTTACGGCCTGGGCCGAACGGGCGGCCCATTTCGCCGCCCTCGACCGGTTGGAGCCCGCGGATCACAAGCCGTACCTGCGCTCCCAGCTCTACCCCGCGCGCTTTGTGTTCAGCTGGAGGACCGGCGACGTCGCGTCGAATGACGTGGCGGTTGCTTCCGTCGGCGCCGACCCGCCCGTGGGCCTTGACCCCGGGCCCATCGAACGCGCCATGGCGGTGCGTCTCGCCGCCGCCGATCCCGACGAATTGTTCGGCGACAGGGGACGCTTGCCCGGCCAAGTGGCGGCTTGTCGGACGCTGATGCTGCTGTGAAGGCGGGGGGGACGCGCAATGGGGTCCCGGCGGCGGATCAATCCGGCAGGCGCTCGATCACCCAGACCACCAGCCGACCGGTAAGGCCGACCAGCACGATCAGGGCGGCGGCAGAGGCCATGAAAACGGTGAGAGTCATGTATACTCCGTCCTTCAATTCCCTCGGTTGCCGGTTTCCGGTCCCCCGGGGGGTGGTCCGTGGGACTTCCTACCACCCACTTGGTTAAGGAAAAGAAAACCTTGGTGCGGCCGCGTTCGCCGGGCATGGTCCGGCTACGCTCATGAGGCGTCGGAATGTTTGAGCGCTTGAAATCCGGCGGCATCGCCCGGGCGCTCAGCCATGTCGATTTCCGGCGTTTCGCCATTGGCGACCTGGTGTCGCTGATGGGCAATTGGGTGCAACGGGTCGCGGTTGGCTGGCTCGCCTGGGAACTGACCGAATCGGGGACCTGGCTCGGCATCCTTGCCATCGCTGAGCTGGCGCCGAGCATCCTGTTCGCGCCCCTGGGCGGCGCCTTCGCGGACAAGGCCGACCGTCTTAGGATCTCCCTTGTCACCCAGGTCATCTTGATGGGCCAGGCGGCCGCGTTGACGGCGCTGACCTTCGGCGGCCAGATCGACATCTGGTGGCTGGTGCTGCTGACCGGCGCCCGTGGCTGCCTCAACGCCTGGAGCCATCCGGCGCGTCAGGCCCTGGTCCCGAGCCTGGTGCCCCAGGACAGCCTGGCTTCCGCGGTGGCGCTCAATTCGGTCTTGTTCAATATCGCCCGGTTCCTGGGGCCGGCTCTTGCCGGGCTGATCATCGCCCGCTGGTCCGTCGCCCACGCCTTTCTCTTCAACACCCTCAGTTTCGTCCTTTTCCTGCTGGTGCTGCTGCGTCTGAAGGTGCCGTTCGCCGATCAATTCGTGAGAAAGCGCCAGTCCCTGTATGCCCAGTTGAGCGAGGGCTTCACCTACGTGGTGGGCCATCCCGGGATCGGGTCGTTGATGTTCATGCTGTTCCTGAACGCCGTCCTGGTGCGCCCGGTCGGCGACCTCCTGCCCGGATTTTCGGGCGCGGTGTTCGATGCCGGGCCGACCGGTCTTGCCTGGTTGACCTCGGCCATGGGCGGGGGCTCGATGATCGCGGCCTTCGCCATCGCCCAGAGGGGACATGTCGGCGGATTGACCCGCCTTGCCGTGATCAACACCCTGTTCGCGGCGATCGGGTTGATGGTGTTCAGCTTTGCCCCGGTCTTCTGGCTTGCCGTCGCGGTTCTTTCCGCCTCCAGTTTCGCCATGACGGTGACCGGCATTTCCTGTCAGTCCCTGATCCAGAATGCCGTCGACGGCGAGCTGCGTGGCCGGGTGATCAGCATGTACGGCGTGATCTTCCGCGCCGCCCCCGCCATCGGGGCGTTGATCATCGGCGCCCTGTCGGAGGTATTCGGCTGGCACTGGCCCATGGCCGTCAGCGCGGCGCTGTGCATCCTGGCCTGGGCCTGGGGCCGCAGGCGGCAGGCCGCGATGTCCCAGGGCCTCGAGGTCTGAGCCCGCATCGAGGCCACGCGGCAGCGTGATAGACTAAATTAGAAGAATGTGCGTGAAGGGAAGCTCGATGCCAGAGAAAGTGCTTGAAGGAAAGGTCGCGGTGATCACCGGTGGAGGGCGGGGCCTGGGTCGGGAAATGGCGATCGCCTTTGCCGAGGCCGGGGCCGCGGGAATCACCGTCACCGCCGCCCCGGGATCCGATGAGACCGCCGAGGAGATCGAGGCCGAGCTTCACCAGACCCTGGCGGCGATCCATCAAGCCGGGGGGCGCGGGCTCGGCTGCCTGGCCGAGGTGGCCGACGAGTTCGATTGCCAGCGGGTGATGGCGGAGACGCTCGATGCCTTCGACGGCCTTCATATCCTGGTCAACAACGCCGCCAAGGCCGGGCGCTATGCCCATCACGGGGACGCCAAGATGGCGATTTACGAGGCCGATCCCGCCGGTTTCCGGGAAATGATCGACACCAACATCCTGGGCCCCTTCCTGATGAGCCATGCGGCGGCCGGGCCCATGTTCGAGGCCGGCTGGGGCCGGATCATCAACATCTCCAAGCGGGTCGATTCCATGCACCGTTCCGCGATCACGCCCTACGGCCCGTCCAAGGCGGCATTGGATGCCGCCACCATCGCCTGGGCCGAGGCCTTTCACGGCTCCGGCGTGACCGTCAATTCGCTCAGTCCGGGGGGCGCCGTCGATACCAAGTTCGGCACGGGGGAAATCACTGGCCGGGGGCTCAGCCCGGCCGTGATTCGCCCCATGGCGGTGTGGTTGGCCTCGCCCGCGTCGGATGGAGTCAACGGATGCCGTTTCACGGCGGAATTCTGGGACGACACGCTTTCCCCCGACGCCGCGGCGGAGGCTTGCCGTGAGCCCGCGATATTTCCGGTCCCGGCGCGCGACACCCCGATCAAGGGGGCCTGGGCGCCGCGCCGCGGCTAGCCGGCCCATTCCGCCGGGGGAAGAATTCTTGCCCGTGTCAAGGGCTAATCTTTGTCCCTCGTTTACCCGTCGTTAACTGCGGTTCGCCAACCATTGTTCGCGACAGTAATCTGCGCCTTGGGGTAAGGGGGAATTCAATGTCACTGACAAGAAAATCGGTCGAGACACTGATCGACCTTGTGGAAATCAAGTTGAGTTGTATCGAAGTCTTCGACGGGCAAGACGGGCAGACCGTCAATCGGTTGGAGCAGTGCCGGAAGGAGCTCTACGGCTTGGTTGGCAAGGAGCCGCCGCGCGATGAGAGGCTTTCCCTGGGCGGTCCGGCGGCCGCCTGAGCCTGGCCGTCCGGCGATTCAGGGCAGCGGACCTTGCGGTTTCGTTGTCCTTTCCCTAGGGGCTCAACTCAAAGCCTGTTGAACCGTCGCCGCGAGATCGCGGCGACGGAACGGCTTGTTGATGAGGACCTCGCCATTGCAGGGGTTGGAGCCGGCGTCGGCGTCCTCGGCGGTATAACCGGACATGAAGACGGCCTTGAGCCCGGGATGCTTCTCGCGGGCCCGAACCACGAAATCCGGCCCGCTGATCTCGCCACCCAAGACGACGTCTGACAGGACCAGGTCCACCTCTCCGCTTTCCAGGATCTGCCGCGCCGCCTCGACATTGGATGCGCCGTGGACGTCGTATCCCAATCCCTCGAGCATCGTTTCGACCATGTCGAGCACGGGCTCCTCGTCTTCCAGAACCAGGATCTTCTGGCCCTGGCCCCGTGGCGGCGCTGCCGGCCTTTCGGGCACCAATTGGTCCGCCGGCCGATCGGTCTTGGGTAGGTAAAGGGTCACCGTAGTGCCTTCGCCTTCGCGGCTCTCCAGCTTGACCTGACCGCCCGACTGCTTGGCGAATCCATAGACCATGGAAAGTCCGAGACCGCTTCCGAACCCGAATTCCTTGGTGGTGAAGAACGGTTCGAAGGCCTGCCGGGCGGCTTCCGACGACATGCCGGTCCCGGTGTCGGACACTTTGATGACCACGTAGTCGCCGGGGGCGAAGTCGGATTCATCGTCAACGGGACAGTCTTCGACATGGCAATTGGTGCAGGAGATCGAAAACGTGCCCCCCGCGCTCATGGCATGCCTTGCGTTGAGCGCGAGGTTCAGCAAGGCGTTCTCGATCTGGCCCGGGTCCGCCCGTACAACCCAGAGATCCGGGTCCCAGGTGGTGCGGACGTCGATCGACTGCCCGAGGGACTGGCGCAGCAGATCCTCCATCTCGGAAATCAGGCGAGGCAGTTCCACTGCCCGCGGGGCGAGGGGCTGACGGCGCGAATAAGCCAGCAGGCGCTGGGTCAGTTCGGAGCCGCGGGTCGCGGCCCGGTCGATGGCATCGATCTGGTTGGCGTGATCGCCCGGGCCCTTTTCCCGGATGAGCTGTGCA
>Ga0224512_10003748_pt1 | contig 13236 bp, 9 predicted proteins | sample SF_May12_sed_USG_4_FD_169103 | JGI IMG/M metagenome (GOLD analysis project Ga0224512, IMG submission 169103) | Sediment microbial communities from San Francisco Bay, California, United States - SF_May12_sed_USGS_13 | ecosystem: Environmental > Aquatic > Marine > Sediment | place: USA: California...
AGAGGCCGTGTACCGCATCGACGCGCCGGGCAAGATCGAGAAAGTCGCCGACGAGCCGTTCAAGCCGAACGGCCTTTGCTTCTCGCCGGACTTCAGGAAGGTCTACGTCGCCGACACCGGCATCTCGCACTACGCGAACGCCAAGAGCGTGATCTGGGTGTACGACGTCGACGGCAGCAAGCGCCTGCGCAACGGCCGGGTGTTCGCCAACATGGAGATGAACGGCAAGATCGGCTTCGCCGACGGTATCCGCTGCGACGAGGACGGCAATGTCTGGGCCGGGATGGGCTGGGTGGGCGACGGCTACGACGGCGTGCATATCTTCGCGCCGGACGGCACGCGCATCGGCCAGATCCGCATGCCGGAGATCGTCTCGAACCTCGCGTTCGGCGGCAGCAAGCGCAACCGCCTGTTCATGACCGGCAGCACCTCGCTGTATGCGGTCTACGTGGAGACGCGCGGGGCGAATATCGGCGGCTAGGCCGCGCGCCTCAGGCGCGAGCGCACCAGATCGATGTGCAGCTTCAGGTTGTAGGCGTAGTCCGAATACGTCAGCGGCACGCGCGTGCGGTTCACCCCGTCCTGGATCTCGTCGAGCTGCGCCAGCAATTCCGCGACGCGTTCGGGCGACGGATTCTCGGCCGATTCAAGCTCGACCGCGCGCAGCTGCCGGTACCAGCGGAAGACGCGCAGCCGCACGCGCCAGTTGTAGACTCCCGGGAAGATGCGTATCACCGGGATCATCACGGCGATGAGCGGCACCAGCAGCACCAGCAGCCGCTCGAGCAGATTGGCCACCCAGAACGGCATGTAGCGCTGCAGGAACGGCGGCCCGGAACGGAAGAAGCGCTGCGCATCCTCCGACAGCGGGAAATCGCCGTCGCGCGCGGCGGGAAATTCGCCGTTGCGCTGGAACACGCCGCCGGCGCGGTGCACGCGCTGCGCGGCCTGCAGCAGGACGGAGACGAGCGCCGGATGGAAGTCTTCGCGCGCGACGAGGTAGGCCGTGGTCGCGACCAAGGTTAGGTCGCGTGGCGGTACGTCGGTCGCAAGATCGATCACGCCCTGCGGCAGGCTCACCGTGGCGAGGTACGCGAAGCGCCTCGACAGGGCGTCGGCCTGCGCCATGCTCATGAGACGCACGCCCGGGGTGCGCAGCAGCCGCTGCACCACCGGGGCGTCGGGGCCGGCGACGAACAGCGCGGCATCCACTTTCGCGGCGACCAGCGCATCGGTGGCATCGGTGCCCGAAAGCGGCAACAGCGCGCCGGGATCCCGAGCGGCGCCGGCGGCGCCGAGCACCGTCAGTGCAAGCGCGCGCGTGCCGCTGCCTTCAGGGCCGATGGCGAGACGCTTGCCCGCAAGCTGATTGAGCAGTGACAGTTCCTGATTGCCGCGATAGAAGATCCACAGGGGTTCGTAATAGAGCGCGGCCAGCGTAACGAGGCCGTGCTGCTCTGCCGGGTTGCCGACGCCGCCCTGGACGAAGGCGACGGCGGCGCCGGATTCTGCCGTCAGCCGCTGCAGGTTTTCTACCGAGCCGGACGAGGGCGCGAGCTCGACCCGGATCTTGTCCTTGGCCAGCAGCTCCTGATAGCGCTTGCCGTAGAGGTGATAGGCACCGCTCTCCGAGCCGGTGGCGATGACGAAGTCGTCCGGCGGCGCGGGTCGCACAAAGCGCGAAGCGACCCAGAAGGCGAGGCCGACGACCACCAGCGCGACGGCGCCCAGGAGCAGGAACTCCTTGAGGGCGGCTTGCTCGGTGTCGGCCGCCGCGCCGCCGCGGCGGAAAAGGCGGGCGAGCAAGCTACGGGGCGCGGGTGTCTTCTCGTTCATGGGGCCGACGCGAGCAGGATAGCGCGGTAGTCGTTTACATTGGTGCGCGTAGGGCCAGTGACCACCAGGTCGCCGAGCGCCGAGAAGAACGCGTAGCTGTCGTTCGCGGCGAGGAGCTTTCTCGCGTCCAGGCCACGCGCGACGGCGCGCGCCAACGTGTCGGGCGACACCAGCGCCCCGGCGTTGTCCTCGGAGCCGTCGATGCCGTCGGTATCGGCGGCGATCGCGTGCACGTTCGGGACGCCTTCCAGCGCCAACGCCAGCGCGAGCAGGAACTCGCCGCAACGGCCGCCGCGACCGCCCGCGCCGCGCACGGTGACGGTGCATTCGCCGCCGGAGATCAGTACTGACGGCCGGCGCGCGTTACGCGCCTGTTCTGCCATCGCCTTCGCCACCTCGCTGGCTTCGCCGGTGATGTTGTCGCCGAGAACGGTCGGTGCGAAGCCCTTGGCCGCGAACAGCGCCGCAGCCGCCTCGAGCGAGCGGCGCGCGGTGGCGATCACGCGGTTCTCCACCTGCCCAAAGAGGGCGTCGCCCGGCTTCGGAGTCTCGGTAAATGGGCCCGGTGCCGGGATGCCGTACTGGCGCAGCACCGCCCGGGCGTCGTCGATGGTGGTCGGATCCGGCGCGCAGGGGCCGGAAGCGATGTGCGTCGGGTCGTCGCCGGTGACATCGGAGACGATCAGCGCCAGTACGGGCGCGCGGCAGGCGGCTGCCAGCCGCCCGCCCTGGATGGCGGAGAGGTGCTTGCGCACGGTGTTGATCTCCTGGATCGGCGCCCCGCAGCGCAGCAGCTCGCGCGTCATCGCCTTGAGGCCGTCCATCGTCACGCCCTGCGCCGGCAGGGACAGCAGGCTCGAGCCGCCGCCCGAGACTAGGGCGAGCAGCAGGTCGTCCGGACCGAGCGCGCGCACGCCCGCCAGCAGCTCACGCGCGCCGGCCTCGCCGGCGGCATCCGGCACGGGGTGCCCTGCCTCCACGACGCGGATGCGCTGCGCAGGCAGGCCGTGCGCATAGCGCGTGATAGCGAGCCCCGAAAGCGCCGCGCCGCGCGGCCAATGCTGTTCGACCGCGAGCGCCATCGAGGCGGCGGCCTTGCCCGCCGCCGCAACGTAAGTGCGGCCGCGCGGCGGCCGCGGCAGATGTGGCGGCAGAATCTTCAGCGGATCGGCCGCGGCGACCGCGGCGCGAAAGCTCTCTTCAAGAAGGGTGCGCATCGGGCGCAGTGCTTTGACGGGAGGCGGCCGGGACCGCGGGTGACGTCCGGGGCGACGCCCGGTTCAGGCGAAGGTTTCGCGGGCGGCGTCGCGCCCGAGCTGGTACAGGGCCGGGTAGAACTCGCGGAACGCCCGCTGGATCTCGGGTGCCGGCACGTCGGCGAACGAGCCGCGATCGCGCACGTACTCCATATGCCGCCGCTCGTCCTCGTCGAAGGGATGGAAGATCGAGTCCGCACGGCCATCGAACTCCAGCGGCTTGACGCGGAACTTCCGGCACAGATCGAGGTTGAAGGCGGGCGTGGCTTTCATCCATTTGCCGTCCAGCCACAGTTCGGTAAAGCCGTGGTAGATGAACAGATCCGAGCCCATGCGCTCGGCGAGCCGCGGCGTGGTGAGGTGGTTCTTGACGTCGGCGAAGCCGACGCGCGCCGCAATGCCGGTGGCGCGCGCGCAGGCGGCGAGCAGCGCGGATTTGCCGATGCAGAAGCCTTCGCCCGACTTCAGGCAGGCGCTGGCGCGGAACACGCGCTCGTCGGAGAAATCGAGGAACGGGTTGTAGCGCACGCCGTCGCGCACCGCGTAGTACAGGGCAACGGCGCGCTCGCGCTCGTCCGCGCCCCGGGAGTGCTGGCGCGCGTACGCCGCCACCAGCGGATGATCGCTGTCGATGAAGCGCGCCGGCGCGAGGAACTCGTTCACCGATCGAGCCGCATCATGCGCTTGGCGCCCGCGAACAGGGCGTTCGCCGGGTCGGCGAGGCCGTCGATGACGGTGAAATGGTCGGTGCCGGGCATGGCGATGTTGCCGGCGAGCACCGGCTTCCAGCGCTGCGCGAGCAGCGCGTTCTGGCGCTTGAATTCCGAGCTTTCCAGGCCGCCGACCGCGAGCGCGAGCGGGGCTCGAGTCGCCGGCGGCAGGTACGCGGGCGAGAGCCTGAGTGCGGACTCCTCGTCGAGGCGCAGGTCGCCGTTCAGCCAGTCCACCTGCACGAGCGGCTGCAGGTCGTAAACGCCGCTCACGGCGATGGCGCCCTTGTACAGTTCCCTGGGCAGCGAGCGGTCGATCACCGGCCACAGCGCCGCCAGCATCATCGCCGCGAGGTGCCCGCCCGCCGAGTGGCCGCTGACGTACAGGCGATCCTCGTCCATGCCGTACTGCTCGGCGTGCCGGTAGAGCCAGACCGAAGCCGCGAGCATCTGCTGCACGATGCGCTCGACGCTGACCTTCGGGCACAGGTCGTAATTCACCACCACCAGCGACACGCCCGCGTCCACCCACGCCGGGGCGAGGAAGGAGAAATCCCGCTTGTCGAGCGAGCGCCAGTAGCCGCCGTGGATGAACATCAGCGCGCTGCCGTCGCCCTTGCGCGCGGGAAAGATGTCGAGGGTCTCGCCCGGCGAAGCGCCGTAGGCGCGATCGAGATAGCAGGTCATGCTCGAGCGCGTGCGCGCCGAGCTCTCCGACCAGCGCGCAAAGTGCCGGGGATGGTCCGGGAACAGCTCGCGGTTGTTGTACTCGCGGCTGAGAAAAGCCCGATCGGTCATGGCCCCGGGATTCTAGCGGCTCTTCGCGGGGCGCAGCCAGGTTACGGGGCGGCCGAGCGTTTTCTCCAGCGCCTTTTGCTCAGGATCGGCAAGTGCCGCTTCGCGGGCGTTGCGAATGGCGGGGGTGCGGGCGGCGGCGTCGCCGGCGGCGGGGTTCTGCACCAGGTCGTCGAGGATGGCGAGAAAGTTGCTCCTGCCGCGCCGGTGCGTCTCGCCGTAGCCCTTGAGCAGACCGGCGCAGGCCACGATCTCCAGCGCCAGCGCGGTGCTGCCCGGCGCGGCGGCGCGCACGGCGGCTAGCCAGCGCTCGATCAAGGCCTGCTCTTCGCGATAGCGGTAGGTCCTCGGTCGCCAAGGTTTCAGCCAGGCGAGTGAGCGCATGAGCAGATAGCCGCCGATGCCGGAAGTCTTCACGTGCAGGCCGACGTTGTAGGCGTCGAGCTTGCCGCGCGCCCCGGCCCAGGACAAGAGGCGCCGGCCGAGAAAGGGCGGCAGGAGCGAGGCCATTTCGTCCAGCCCGGGCTTGAGGTAATCGATCATGATCACCGGCTCGCCGTCCTTCGCGCCGACCTCCTGGCGCACGCGCGCGAAGCGCGAGCGGCGCGTTTTCAGGTCGGCGACCCGAATGATGTCCTCGTAGCTCATCCACAGCGCGAGCTGCCGGCCGGTCTCGCCAACCAGCTCCGGGTCAGCGTTGCCCAGCGTGGCGATGCGCTCGAGGTAGAGCCTGGCGTAGGCCTCGCCCTGGTAGTCGCGCAGGCGCGCCACGCCCAGCTCGATGATCTCGCGTGTCTCGGGCGGCGGCGGGCGCGGCGATAATGCCGGCGGGGGACGCGCGCCGGCGGCGATGTCGTAGCCGGCGGCGAAGCCGCGCAGGCTCGCTTGCGCGCCTTTGCCGGCACGCATGATGGCGGTCTCGCAGGCCGCGCGCGGCAGCGGCAGGGCGCCGGAGCCGGTCATCGCGCCGAACAGCACGGCGTTGATCACGGTGCCGTTGTCCTCGGCCATCTTGCGCATGTCGAAGAGCACCGCGTGTTTCGCCAGCTGCTTGGCCGCGGCCAGCACGCGCTCCTCCGGGAAGCGGCCGTCCGCCATCTGCATCTTCTCCACGGTGGCGTAGATGCGGTGCGTGGAGGCGATGAGCGTGGTGCGCTCCGGCGAGACGAAGCCGTTCTGCATCGCGCGGCCGGCTTCGAGCAGTTCCGAGGCGACCATCACGTCGACGTTGCCCGGGCTCGGCGTGAGCGACATCACGGGCTCGCGCCCGCCGAGCACCTCGCGTTTCGCCGGGAATATCTCCAGGTAATAGGTGGTGGCGCCGGTGCGCTGCGCGACGCCGGGGATCGAGGTGGCCTGCGCCGGAAAACCGCAATCGCGCGCCGCGTGCATGAGCCAATCGGCCAGCACGCCGCCGCCTTCGCCTCCCAGCGCGGCGACGAGAACGGTCAGCGAGCGCTCGGGAATGCTCATGCCGGCACGAGGAGGTTGCGCAGGCCGCGCAGCACGCGGTCCCGGAGCGTCGGGTTGTGGATCACTTCGGCGCGGTAAAACGACGGGCACAGCGTGGCGGCGTGCGCGTTCTCGCCGCACAGGCCGCAGCCGACGCAGCCGTCGATGACGGTCGCCACCGGGTCCCGGCGCAGCGGGTCGGGGTTGTCCTTGACGGTGAGCGTCGGGCAGCCCGAGAGCCGGATGCAGGAGTGGTCGCCGGTGCAGGTGTCCTCGTCCACGCCATACTTGACGCGCACCACGCGCTCGCCCGCGGCGAGCTGCCTGGCGGTCGCCGGGCGCACGCGGCGCTGACGCTCGAGCTGGCATTCGCCGTCGGCGATGATCACCTTGAGGCCCTGCGCCTCGGTAGTGAGCGCCTCGGTGAGCGTCCTTTTCATCTTGGCGACGTCGTACGTGGACACGGTCTTCACCCAGTTCACGCCGAGGCCGGCCAGCGCGTTCTCGATGGTGCGGTCGGCATGCACCGCACTGCGCCCGCTGGCGTCGCGCGCCTGCGGCGGCGGCGAGGAGAGGAGCTCCTGCGTGCCGGTGGCCGAGCTGTAGCCGTTCTTCATGATGACGAGCACCGAGTCGCCCCTGTTCAACTGGCTCGAAGCGACCCCGGAGAGCAGGCCGTTGTGCCAGAAACCGCCGTCCCCCATCACGGCGAGCGGGCGCTGCGCCATCATGGGTCCGACCGCCGCGGCGGAGGCGAGGCTCATGCCGTAGCCGAGGATCGAGTTGCCCATGGAGAAGGGCTCGAAGGTCGCGAAGGCGTGGCAGCCGATGTCGCCGGAAATGTGCGGCCGGCCGGTCTCGCGCTCGGCGAGCTTCAACGCAGCGAACACCGGCCGCTCGGGGCAGCCGACGCAGAAGCCCGGCGGTCGCGCGGGCAGCGGCGAGCCGAGCAACTTGGCCGCGCGCTCGCGCACGCCGGCGACCTCCGCGAGCCAGCGCCCGCCGCCCGGCAGGTCGAGCCGGGGCTCGTGCTGCGCGAGGAATTTGCGCAGACCCTGCGCCATGTGTTCAGTCGAATATTCGCCCGCGAGCGGCATGAGGTCCTTGCCGTGGAGCTTCACCTGCGCGTCGTGGCGCCGCAGGGTAGTGGCGACGTCCTGCTCGATGAATTCCGGCTGGCCTTCCTCGAGCAGCAGCACGGCGCGCTTGTCCCGGCAGAAGCCGACGATCTCCTCGGGCACCAGCGGGTAGACCACGTTCAGCGCGAGGATCGGCAGGCGGCTCGCCCCGAAGGCGTCGGCAAGACCGAGCAGCTGCAGCGCACGCAGCACGTTGTTGTACAGGCCCCCCTGCACGATGATGCCGAGCTCGCGCAGTTCGCCGTCGAATACCTCGTTCAGCTTGTGCTCGGCGATGAAGCGCCGAGCTGCCGGCAGCCGCACTTCGACCTTGAGGCGCTCCTGGCGAAAGATCGCGGGCGGGTGCGACAGACGGTCGTAGTCGAAGCCGGCGGCCGCGCCGCGATGGCGCGTCGACAGGGCGGCCGGGCGGTTTGCGCGCGCTCTAAATTCACCTTGCACGTGGCAGGCGCGAATACGCAGGTCGACGATGACGGGGCTATTGGAGGCTTCGGAGAGCTCGAAGCCCTTCTCCACCATGCGCACGATAACCGGCAGGCTGGGCCTCGGATCGAGCATCCACAGGGAGGATTTCATGGCAAAGGCGTGCGTGCGCTCGAGGGCGACGCTCGCCCCCTCGCCGTAGTCCTCGCCCGCGACGATCAGGGCGCCGCCCATCACGCCGGCGGTGGAGAGGTAAGAAAGCGCGTCGGACGCCACGTTGGTGCCGACGATCGACTTCCAGGTCACGGCGCCGCGCACGGGGTAGGCGATCGAGGCGCCGAGCAGGGCGGCGGCGGAGGCCTCGTTGGTGCAGGCCTCCACGTGCACGCCGAGTTCGTCCATGTAGTCGCGCGCCTGCACCATGACGTCGAGCAGGTGCGACACGGGTGCCCCCTGGTAGCCGCCGACGTAGGAGACGCCGGATTGCAGGAGAGCCTTGGTCACTGCGAGGATGCCCTCGCCGCGAAAGGTCTGGCCTTCGCCGAGCTTCAGGCTCTCGATTTCGGTTGCAAAGCTTCGTTCCATTCAGGCCGCCAGCGTGCGCATGCCGCCGCGAAGCATGCTGCGCATCGCCTCGAGCGCGCGGTCCCGGAGCGTCGGGTTGTGGATCACTTCGGCGCGGTAGAACGACGGGCACAGCGTGGCGGCGTGCGCGTTCTCGCCGCACAGGCCGCAGCCGACGCAGCCGTCGATGACGGTCGCCACCGGGTCCCGGCGCAGCGGGTCGGGGTTGTCCTTGACGGTGAGCAGCCCGAGAGCCGGATGCAGGAGTGGTCGCCGGTGCAGGTGTCCTCGTCCACGCCATACTTGACGCGCACCACGCGCTCGCCCGCGGCGAGCTGCCTGGCGGTCGCCGGGCGCACGCGGCGCTGGCGCTCGAGCTGGCATTCGCCGTCGGCGATGATCACCTTGAGGCCCGCGTAGCCGGTCGTCATCGCGTCCTTGAGCGTCTTCATCATGTCGCCGACGTGATAGGTGGTCACGGTGCGCATCCAGCCCACGCCCAGGCCCCGCAGCGCGCGCTCGATCGACATGTCGGCGGCCTTGTGCGCGCTGTGCTGCGGGCTGGAGGGCAGCTCCTGCGTGCCGGTGGCCGAGCTGTAGCCGTTCTTCATGATGACGAGGATGCCGTCGCCCTTGTTGAACAGGGTGTTGGCCACGCCCGAGGTGAGGCCGTTGTGCCAGAAGCCGCCGTCACCCATGATGGTGACGCCGCGCCGTTCGAACATCGGCTGCACCGCGGAATTGGAGGCGAGCCCGAGCCCGTAGCCGAGCACGGTGTGGCCGATGTTGAACGGCGGCAGCGTCGAAAACGTATGGCAGCCGATGTCCGCCGAGACGTGGTACTTGCCGAGGTCCTTTTCCACCAGCTTCATGGCGGCGAACACCGGGCGCTCGGGGCAGCCGACGCAAAAGCCTGGCGGGCGTGTGGGCAGCAGCGCGCCGAACAGCGCCGCGGCCTTCTTCTTCGGCCCGGTAATGGCGTCGAGCGCTTTTTCGGCGCCGAGAAAGCGCGCCACGCCCGTCACTACCACCTCGCCGGTGTACTCGCCCGCCATCGGCAGGAAATCCTTGCCGTGGACCTTCACCCGCGCCACGTCGTGGCGGCGAAGAATGGCGAGGATCGCCTCCTCGAGGTAGGCCGGCTGGCCTTCCTCGAGCACCAGCACGGCGTCCTTGCCCGCACAGAAACCGCCGATCTCCTCCGGCACCAGCGGATAGGTCACGTTCAGGCAATAGATCGGCACGCGCGCCGCGCCAAACGCGTCGGCCATGCCGAGCTGCTGCAGCGCGCGGATCACGGCGTTGTACAGGCCGCCCTGGCAGACGATGCCGAGGTCGGTGCGCTCGCCCGGGAAGACCTCGTTCAGCCCCTGCTCGCGGATGTAGCGCACGGCGGCGGGCCAGCGCACCTCGATCTTGTGCTTTTCCTGCGCGTAGGTGGACGGCGGCAGGCTGATGCGCGCGAAGTCGAAGTCGGGCTGCTCGAGCAGCGCGCGCCGCGAGTAGCGTGCTGCGCGATTGCGCTTGGCGCTGAAACTGCCCTGCACGTGGCACGCACGGATGCGCAGCTCGAGCATCACCGGCGTGCTCGAGGCTTCCGAGAGTTCGAACCCATGCTCCACCATCTCGACGATCCGCGGCAGGTTCGGGCGCGGATCGAGCAGCCAGATCTGCGACTTCATGGCAAAGGCGTGGCTGCGCTCCTGGATGATGGAGGCGCCCTCGCCGTAGTCCTCGCCGAGGACGATGAGCGCGCCGCCCTTGACGCCGGCGGAGGCGAGATTGGAAAGCGCATCCGAGGCGACGTTGGTGCCCACGGTGGACTTGAAGGTCACCGCGCCGCGCAGGGGATAGTTGATGGACGCGCCGAGCATCGCCGCCGCGCCCGCTTCGGAAGCATTGGTCTCGACGTGCACGCCGAGCTCGTCGAGGATGTCGCGCGCGTCGTTCAGCACGTCCATCATGTGCGACACCGGCGCGCCCTGGTAGCCGCCGACGTACGACACGCCCGACTGCAGCAGCGCCTTGGTGACCGCGAGGATGCCTTCGCCGTGGAACGCATCACCGTCGCCGAACCTGAGTTTCGCGACCTCTTCGCTGAAGGAGCGCTCCATGCCGATAAGATATACCAGATGCGCGCGCGCGAAGCGCGCGCTAACCCGCCGGCGTGATGACCTCGGGGCCGTGCGTCTTGGCGTGCAGTTTCTCGACCAGCGCCGCGCGCCGCTCGAGCACCGCGCGCTGGTTGATGTAGCCCTTGTCGGTGATCTCGTTGGCGTCGATCGAGGGCGGATCGGCGGTGACGATGACGCGCGTGGGGTGCGTGGAGCCGCCTCCCTCCGCAGCGAGCGACGTGAGCGCGGCCGCAATCTTCGCGCGCAGCGCCTCGGGCGCGAGGTCCTTCGCCGCCGGGCTGGGAAAGACGAGCGCGCCGACTTCGTCGCGGTCGTGGCCGGTGATCACCGCGTCCTGGATGAGCGGATTGCCCGCGACGATCAGCTTCACGCGCACCGCACCCACGTGCACCCAGGTGCCTGAGGAGAGCTTGAAATCCTCGGCGACGCGGCCGTCGAACACGAGGCCCTTCCAGGGCGCCGCGGAGTCGGCGAACTTCATGGCGTCGCCGATGCGGTAGAACCCCTCCTCGTCGAAGGCGTCGCGCGTGAGGTCGTCCCGCCGGAAGTAACCGGGCGTGACGTTCGGGCCGCGCACGCGCACCTCGAGCTTGCCGGCCGCGGGCACGAGCTTCAGCTCGCAGCCCGGGTTGGGCAGGCCGATGACCCCCGCGCGCTCGATGTGATAGTGCACGGCGGCGGCCGAGGGCGCCGTTTCGGTCGAGCCCCAGGAGGAGATCATCGCCAGCTCGCCGTTCTTTTCGGCCACGGCCATCGCCTCCAGCCGTTCCCACAGGTTCTGCGGCAGCGCCGCGGCGGCGTAGAACAGCATGTCGAGGTCGCGAAAGAAGCTGCGGCGCAGGTCCGCGTCCTTTTCCAGGAACGGCAGCAGCAGGTCGAAGCCGCGCGGCACGTTGAAGTAGAGCGTGGGCGACACCTCCTTGAGGTTCCTTGCCGTGGTCTCGATCAGGCCCGGCGCGGGCTTGCCGCCGTCGATGTAGAACGAGCCGCCGTTCCTCAGCATCATGTTGAAGCAGAAATTGCCGCCGAAAGTATGGTTCCACGGCAGCCAGTCGACGATCGTCTGCACCCGGTCTTCCAGGAACGGCCACACCTGCGCCATCATCTGCTGGTTCGCAACCAGCATGCGCTGCGAGTTGATCACGCCCTTCGGCAGACCGGTCGAGCCCGAGGTGAACAGGATCTTCGCCACCGTGTCCGGGCCGACCCGCGCAAAGGCTTCGTCGATGCGCGCGCCGGGCGCCTTGTCGAGCAGTCTGGCGAGCGGCGTGGCCTCGGCGCCGACGGCGGTGAGCGCCGCGGCGTACTTCTTCACATCGTCGGCCCACACCAGGCCCGGTTCGAGCAGCGCGAAGATGGCTTTGAGCTTCGCGAAGTCCTTCGACATGAGCGAATATGCCGGCGAGATCGGCGCCACCGGCACGCCGGCGTGCATGGCGCCGAGCGCCAGCAGGGCGTGATCGATGCTGTTGTCGGAGAGGATGGCGAGGGGCTTTTCCGGCCCGAGGCCGAGCCCGAGCAGCGCCTGGCCGATGCGTCTTGCGCCGTCCAGCGCCTGTGCGTAGCCGAGCTTGCGCCAGCCCTCGCCCTGCCGCTCGGCGAGAAACGTGCGCTCGGGCGCCTGCTGCGCCCGTTTCACCAGCCACTCACCGATGCAGCGCTCGTAGGGGCGCAGGGGCTGCGGCGAGCTGAGGCGCGTGGTGCCGTCCGGCCGGGTCTCGACCCTGACTTCGGCCGGCGCGAAGCGCAGCCGCGAATGCAGGCGCGTGACCATGCCCGGGATTCTAGTCCAGCACCTTGCGCAGCTCAGCCGCCGGCACGCGCGGCGACACGCCGGCGCGCTCGTTCTGCAGCAGCATCGGCGTGCGCGAGTCGCGCTCGCCCCACCCGCGCTTGATCGCTTCCTCGAACTGACCGAACGCGCAAGTCGTCAACTGCATTGGCACGCCGACCTCGCGCGCGAGCGCGAGCGCGAGCGACAGGTCCTTGTGCGCGAGCTTGAGCGCGAACCCGGGCGGATCGAAGGCTCCGGGCAGGTACTGCTCGGCGAGCCGGTCGAAGGTGCGCTTCCTGCCGCTCGCCCCGTGGCGCAGCGCCTGGAACAGCGCGAGCGGCTCGACACCCGCCTTGACGCCGAGGGTGAAGATCTCGGCGAGTGCGGTCTGCACGGTAAAGCTTGCAGCATTGTGCGCGAGCTTGGCGATGGAACCCGCGCCGATGGGGCCGACGTAGCAGGGCTGGTCGCCGATCGCGCGCAGTACGCTCTCGTAGCGATCGTAGACCGGCTGCTCGCCGCCCACCCACAGGGCGAGCTTGCCGCTTTTTGCGCCGCTGGGTCCGCCGCTCACGGGCGCATCGAGCAGGTGGATGCCGCGTGCCTTCATCTGCGTGTACACCCGGCGCACGCACTCGGGCGAGTTGGTGGTGAGGTCGAACCAGGCGGCGCCCTTCTTCAGGGCTTCGCCGAGCGCTGGCGCCAGCGCCTCGACCTCCTTGGGTCCGGGGAGCGACGTGAACACGACCTCGGCACCCGTCGCTGCGGCGGCGGGCGAGTCGGCCCACGTCACGCCTGCGACCTCGATCTTGCGCAGATCGTTGCCCTTCACATCGTGCCCGGCACGCACCAGGCTCGCCGCCATGTGTGCCCCCATGATGCCCAGTCCGACGAATCCGACTTTCATGCGCCACGCTCCTCGTAGACCTGCTTGGCCACCTGCGCCGCGCTGATGCCGTTAGCCCAGCCGGCGTAAAAGGCAAGGTGGGTGAAGAGCTCGGAGAGTTCCTCGCGCGTCACGCCGTTGTCGAGCGCGCGCCAGAGGTGGCCTTTCAGCTGGTCGGGCCGGTATAGCGCGATGAGCGCCGCGACCGTGGCGAGGCTGCGGTCGCGCTTGGACAGGCCGGGCCGCGCCCAGACGTCGCCGAACAG
>Ga0224512_10003750_pt1 | contig 13216 bp, 13 predicted proteins | sample SF_May12_sed_USG_4_FD_169103 | JGI IMG/M metagenome (GOLD analysis project Ga0224512, IMG submission 169103) | Sediment microbial communities from San Francisco Bay, California, United States - SF_May12_sed_USGS_13 | ecosystem: Environmental > Aquatic > Marine > Sediment | place: USA...
CTCTTCGTGGAGTCGACGCGCATGCCCGGCAAAGGGAAGCTCAAGCTCACCGGCTCTCTCGGCGACGTGATGCGGGAGTCGGTGGAAGCGGCTCGATCGTGGCTGCGGACACACGCGTCGGAGCTGCAGATCGATCCGACGATCTTCGGCCGTTCGGACCTGCACCTCCACGTGCCCGCCGGCGGCGTACCCAAGGATGGCCCCTCGGCCGGGATCGCGATGGTAACGTCCCTGGCCTCGCTGCTCACCGGTCGGGAAGTGCGGCCGGAGGTGGCGATGACCGGGGAGATCACGCTGCGCGGCAAGGTACTGCCGGTCGGCGGGATCAAGGAGAAGATCCTCGCGGCCAAGCGCGCGGGAATCCAGCGGGTGGTCCTGCCCGAAATGAACCGGCGCGACGCCGAGGAGATACCCTCGGATCTGCTCGAGGGACTGGAGCTCCAGTATGTGGGACGGATCGATGAAGCCCTCCGGCACGCGCTCGCTGCGCCGGCCTGAAGGCCGCATCCTCGCTCTGGCGCTGCTGCTCGCCGCCGCCGCGGGCTGCGTCACGCGGGGAACGCACCAGGAAGTCGTGGACGAGCGGGAACGCCTCCGGCAGGAGAAGGCGGAGCTCCAGCAGCAGGTGAAGCGGCTCAGCGCTTCGAACGAGAGCCTCGGCAGCGAGCGGGTGAGACTGATCGAGGAGATGGAAGACTTGCACCAGGCCCGCGCGACGCTGGAAACGGACGTCCGCAAGCTGGCGCGTACGGAGGCCATCCTTTCGGAGGCGCTGCGCGAGCGCGAAGCGCAGCTGGCCTCCAACAGCCAGGAGCTGCGAGATCTCCGCGGCACGTACCACGGATTGGTGAACGACCTCCAGGAAGAGGTCGCCTCGGGGCAGATCGAGATCGAGCAGCTCCGCGAGGGCCTCCGGCTCAACCTCACGCAGGACGTGCTGTTCGCTTCGGGCTCGGTCGAGCTCAATGCCGCCGGCGTCGCCGTGGTGAAGAAGGTGGCGGCCCGCCTGAAGTCCGTCCCCAACGGCGTCGAGGTCCAGGGCCACACCGACTCCGTTCCGATCCGCGCGCAGGCGTCGGCCCGCTTCCCCACGAATTGGGAGCTCGCGGCCTCGCGCGCCAGCCAGGTGGTGCGGCTGCTCCAGCAGGAGGGGGTCGAGCCGGGACGGCTGAGCGCCGTCTCATTCGGGCCGTACCGGCCCGTGGCCTCCAACGACACCCGGGAGGGACGCGGGAAGAACCGGCGCATCGAGATCCGCCTCCAGCCGCTGCCTCGCGTGCGCAGCGCCGGAAGCGGCCCCGCGAGTGTGGCGGCGGAAGCGCCGAAGGCCCCGGCCGACGCAGCCCCCGCACCGTGAGCCCGCAGGGCGCCCGCCGCGCCCGCCTCGAAGCGCTCTTTCGGCAGGCCCTCGCGGCCGTGGATGCCTCGGCGGCGGTGCGCCGGGCCGTGTCGCAGCGCGACGGCGAGCTCTCCATCGCCGGGGTTCCGCTGGCGCCCGGTGCCCGCCTGGTGGTTCTCGCCGCGGGCAAGGCGGCCGCCGAGATGGCCGCGGCCTTGGAGCAGGTGGCTGGTGCACGGATCGCGGCGGGCCTCGCCGTCACCAAAGACGGGCACGGGGTCCCGCTCGAGCGGATCGCCCTGCGCGAAGCCGCCCACCCCGTTCCCGACGCTCGGTCGGAGCGCGCCGCCCGCGAGGCGATCGACCTCGTCCAGAGCGCGCGCCGCGACGACGTGCTGGTCGTGCTGCTTTCGGGGGGGGCGTCGAGTCTGCTCAGCGGCCCGGCCCCGGGCCTGACGCTGGGCGACGTCGCTCTCACCACGGAGGCGCTGCTCGCAGGCGGCGTGGCGATCGAGGAGCTCAACGCCGTGCGCAAGCACCTGAGCGCCGTCGCAGGAGGACGCCTGGCACGCCGCACCGGCTGCGGGCGCATCGAGGTGCTCGCGATTTCCGACGTTCCCGGCGACCGCCTCGACGTGATCGGCTCCGGACCCTTCGCGCCCGATCCGACCACCTACGCCGACGCGCGGGACGTGCTGGAGCGGGGCGATCTCGGCGGCCGGCTGCCGGCCGGCGTCCGCGCCCACATCGACGCCGGAGCGCGCGGGGAGGCGGAGGAGACCCCGAAGCCCGGCGATTCCGTCTTCGCTCGCGTGCGCACGACCGTGCTGGCGAACAACCGCACGGCCCTGGAGGCCGCGCGCGCGGCGGCGGCGAGCGCCGGCTGCCGCGCGGTCGTCCTCGACGGCGCCCTCCGCGGCGAGGCGCGGGAGGCCGGGCGACGCCTGGCGGCGCTGGCCGCGGCCGTCGGCGGCGAGCGCCCCGCGTGTCTGATCGCGGGAGGCGAGACCACGGTGCGCGTTCACGGTGCGGGGCGCGGCGGACGCAGTCAGGAGGTGGCGCTCGCCGCCGCTCTCGAGCTGGAGGGCGGGACCGCGGCCGCGATGCTCGCCGCCGGCACGGACGGCACGGACGGGCCGACCGACGCGGCCGGCGCCTACGCCGATGGGGAAACGGTGGCACGTGGGCGTGCGCGAGGCGTCGACGCACGCGCGGCGCTCGCCGACAACGATGCCTACCGCTTCTTCGCCGCCGAGGGCGGCCTGTTCCGCACGGGGCCCACGCGGACGAACGTCATGGACCTCGCATTGCTGGAGATCGCGCCGCGCGCTGCGGCGACCGCATCCACGGCATGACGGCATCCGCGTTCACGGAGGTCTCACTCGATCGGCCCCTGGTGCTGGTCTGCACCGACAAGCGATCGCACACGCACCCGCTGATCGCGGAAGGGGGTTTGTTCGCGGTGAACGTGCTGGCGCGCGAGCAGGGCGAGCTCGCGCACCCCACTACGCCCGCGGGTACCACAGCCTGACCGACCTCGACACCCAGACAGGAAACGCAGGGGTCGGGGCGAAAGACCATCCCGCAGCGAAATCAAGCACAGGCCAAACCAATCTTCGCAAGGCGGCGAAGCCGCCGCGCAGTGAGCCGAAGGCGAACGAAGCCCCAAAAGGGATGGCCGAGCCATTCGCGGAGGGATGGTCTTTCGCCCCGACCCCGGCCGCTTCGGCCGAGTCGAGGGGGCGCTGGGCTACGCCGCCTCCTGTTCCATCCGGGCCGTGTAGCTGCCGCTGCGGGCGGCGCCGTTGCAGCGGGCGCGGTGGTAGAAGGCCTTCTGGGCCGCGTCGCGATTCTCGGCCTTGCCCGCCCAGGCCTTGAGCGGAGGGGCCTGCAGCGCGCGCCCGTAGGAGAAGCTGAGCTCCCAGGGGGAGCCGCCGACCTTGTTCATCTCGTTGAGGTGCGCCGTCGCCAGCTCGTCGCTCTGACCGCCCGAGAGGAACACGATCCCGGGAATCTCCGCAGGCACCGCGTTGCGGAAGCAGCGCAGGGTCTCCTCGGCCACCCGGCGGACGTCGGCCTGCTGCGGACACTCCGTTCCGGAGAGCACCATGTTGGGCTTGAGGATGGTCTCCTGGAGCGGGACGCGTTGATCGTAGAGCGCGTCGAAGACCTTGCGCAGCGTGCGTTCGGTCACCTCGTAGCAGCGCTCGATCGTGTGCGATCCGTCCATCAGGACCTCGGGCTCGACGATCGGGACGAGGCCGCCTTCGATGCAGAGCGCGGCGTAGCGCGCGAGGGCGTGGGCGTTCGCGTCGAGGCAGTAATCGCTGGGGATCCCGTCTCCGATCGTGATCACGGCGCGCCACTTGGCGAAGCGGGCGCCCAGGCCATGATACTCGGCGATGCGCTCGCGCAGGCCGTCGAGCCCCTCGGTGACCTTCTCGCCCCCGGCGCCGGCCAGCGCCTTGGCGCCCGTGTCGACCTTGATCCCGGGGACGATGCCCTTCTTCTGGAGAAGCTTCGGGAAGGGCGTGCCGTCGGCCGTGCTCTGGCGGAGCGTCTCGTCGAAGAAGATGACGCCGCTGATGAACTCTTCGGCGCCCCGGGTGGTGAAGAGCATCTCGCGATAGCTGCGCCGATTCTCCTCGTTCGATTCGGCCCCGATCGAATCGAATCGCTTCTTGATGGTGGGTGAACTCTCGTCGGCGGCCAGGATTCCCTTCCCGGGTGCGACCATGGCGCGGGCGGTGGCTTCGAGCTCCGACACTGTCGTTTCTCCAACGTTGGATGGGGCAGGGCGAAGTGCCCGGGTTCCCGGCAGATTTAGCTCGCGAGCAGGGCTCGTGCAATCGGCACTGTGATAGCCTCGCCGGGTGGACCCGCTTCGCTTCGTCGTCCACTCGGACTACCTGTGTCCCTGGTGCTACAACGCCGCGGTTCGGATCGTCCGGCTCGAGCGCGACTACCCGGGCGCTGTGCAGTTCGAGTGGCGCAGCTTCCTGCTCCGCCCCAGGCCGAGCCCCGGCCGGGATCTGGAGCGCTTCCGTGCCTACACCCGCTCGTGGTCGCGGCCGGGCGCGGAGCCCGACAGCGGCAGCTTCCGGGTGTGGCAGGGGGACGCGGGGCCGCCCTCGCACAGCATTCCGCCCCACCTGGCGGCGAAGGCGGCCGCGAGCCTGGGGGAGGAGCCGTTCCGGCGCATGCACGAGCGCCTGCTGCGCGCCTACTTCGCCGAAAGCCGGGACGTGACGGATCGGGAGACACTGCGGTCGCTGTGGCGGGAGCTGGGACTGCCCGAGGAGGAGTTCGGTCGGATCGACGATCCCGCGCTGCTGCGCGAGACGCTCGCCCAGCACCGGGAAGCGCTCGAGGCCGGGGTCACCGGCGTGCCGGCCGTCCGGCTCGTCGGCAACGACGCGGTCATCGTCGGCGCCCATCCTCTCGAGCTCTACCGGCGCTGGATCGAGCGGACGCGGGCCCACCGCGACGCCGGCGGGGCGATCGCGTGAGGTTCGTGGTGCGGCAGAGAGGATTCGAACCTCCACGGGGTTGCCCCCGCCAGCCCCTCAAGCTGGTGCGTCTACCAATTCCGCCACTGCCGCAGTCCGTGGAGAGCGCGCGGAGCATACCGAACGGTCGGGTCCGGACCATCTCAGGGAAGGTTGCCTTCCGCTTCTCCCGGCGGCGGCGCCTCGGCTGCGCCGGGCTCCTCCGGCGCCACCGTGCCGAACTCCTCGAACAGGGTGTCGCTTGCGGGCGCCTCCTGCTCGACGCCGTCCTGGAACAGCGCTTCGCTCGAGACGGTATTGGCGACGTAGGAGAGCGTCAGGCTCGTGAGCATGAACACGATGGCGCAGCCGGTGGTGAGCTTGGTGAGGAAGGTGCCGGCGCCGCGGCCGCCGAAGACGGTCGAGCTGGCGCCGCTGCCGAACACCGCGCCGATCTCTGCGCCCTTGCCGCGCTGGAGCAAGACCACGGCGACGAGGAAGATGCACACGAAGACATGAAGTACCGTGATGACGAGGGTCATTGCACGCTCCCCTGCGACTCGAACGCCACGATCCGGGCGAAGGCCTCGGGATCGAGGCTGGCCCCGCCCACGAGCGCGCCGTCGATGTCGGGCTGCTGCATCAGAGCGTACACGTTTTCGGGGTTGACCGAGCCCCCGTACTGGATCCGGATCTGCGCGCCCGCGGCGCCGAAGCGGTTGGCGAGTCGATCGCGAATGAAGGCGTGCGCCTCCTGCGCGATCTCCGGGGTGGCCGTGCGCCCCGTGCCGATCGCCCAGACCGGCTCGTAGGCGATCACGATTTCGCCCGCGAGCTCGTCGGGCACCCGGGCGAGGCTGCCCTGGATCTGCGCCCCCAGGACGTCCCAGGTGCGTTTCGCCTCGCGGTCTTCCAGCGACTCGCCAACGCAGACGATGGGGAGGATGTCGCGCTCGAGCAGGGCCGCGGCCTTGCGGGCGACGAAGTCGTCGGTCTCGGCGAACAGCACCCGTCGCTCGCTGTGACCGACGATCGCGTAACGGCAGCCAAGATCGGCCAGCATGCCCGGCGAGATCTCGCCCGTGAACGCGCCCTGCTCCTCGGGGTGGACGTTCTGCGCGGCGAGGTGGACGGCCGATCCCTCGAGGCTGCGCCCCACGCGCTCGAGGACCGTGAAGGGCACCGCCAGCACGATCTCTACGCCCCGTGCCTCCTCGACCCGGGGCAGGAGGCGCGCGACGAAGGCGGTCGCTTCGCCTACGGTCTTGTGCATCTTCCAGTTCGCCGCGAGGATCGGGTGACGCATCTCAGCGCGACAGGGCTTCGACGCCCGGCAGCGCCAGGCCCTGGATGTACTCGAGCGAGGCGCCGCCACCGGTCGAGAGGTAGCTGATCTGCGGACCGAGGCCGAGCTGATTGATGGCCGCGACGGAGTCGCCGCCTCCCACGACGCTGTAGGCCGGCGATTGGGCGACGCCGGTGGCGACCGTCTCGGTCCCTGCCGCGAACTCCCGGGTTTCGAAGATGCCCATGGGCCCGTTCCAGAACAGGGTCTTCGCCTCGCCCGCCTCGCGGGCGTAGTCTCGCGCCGTCTCGGGGCCGATGTCCACGCCGATCCAGCCGTCGGGGATCTCGCGTACGACCCGCGTCGGCGCGCCCGCCTCCACGCGCTCCACCGCGAGGTGATCGCTGGGCAGGAGCAGGCGGCGGCCGGTGGCGCGGGCGGCGAGGGTGACACGCCGGGCATCGGCAAAGCGATCGGCCTCCACGAGCGATGCGCCGACGCGGCGTCCGCCGCTCGCCAGGAACGTGTAGGCCATGGCCCCTCCGATCGCGAGCGTGTCCGCGTGGGGCGCGAGAGCCTCCAACACGGCCAGCTTGTCCGAGACCTTCGCACCTCCGAGGATCACCAGCAGCGGGCGCACCGGCTCGCGAATCCCCCGCAGGTGCTCGAGCTCCGACTTCAGAAGATCACCGCCGGCCTTGCGCTCGACGCAGGCCGCGATGCCTACGGTCGACGCGTGCGCCCGGTGCGCCGTGCCGAAGGCGTCGTTCACGTAGGCGTCGGCGAGGTCCGCCAGGGCCCGCGCGAAGTCGGCGTCGTTCTCCTCCTCGCCGGCGTGGAAGCGCAGGTTTTCGAGCAGGAGCAGCTCGCCCTCTCCCAATTCGGCGACGGCGGCGGCGGCCCGCTCGCCCACGCACTCCGGGCAGAACGAGACGCCCGTCCCGAGCAGCTGCGCCAGGCGGGGCGCCACGGGCCGGAGCGATAGCTCCGGGCGGCGCCGGCCCTTGGGCCGGCCGAGGTGGGAGGCGACGACGACGCGGGCTCCGGCGTCTAGGAGGCGGTGCAACGTCGGCAGCGAGGCTCGGATGCGGGTGTCGTCTGCGACCGCGTCGCCGCGGAGCGGGACGTTCAGGTCAGCGCGGACGAAGACCCGCCGGCCGCGAATCCCGTCGGCGAGAAGCTCGCCGAGATCCGGGATCGCCATCGCCGCCTCAGCGTCCCATCAAGAGGGTCAGGTCGACCACGCGGGAGGCGTAGCCCCACTCGTTGTCGTACCAGGAGAGCACCTTGGCGAAGTGACCGTCCATCACCTGGGTGCTCCGCGCGTCCAGGATCGAGGAGTGTGGATTTCCACGAAAGTCAATGGAGACGAGTGGTTCGTCGCAGTACTGGAGGATTCCCTTCATGGGTCCCTCGCTCGCCCGCTTCAGCGCGGCGTTGATCGCCTCGGCGCTCGTCGACGTTCGCAGGTTCAGGCTCAGGTCCACCACGGAGACGTCCGCCGTCGGCACACGCATGGCGAAGCCGTCGAGCTTGCCCTTGAGCTCCGGGAGCACGAGGCCGATGGCCCGGGCGGCACCGGTGCTCGTCGGGATCATCGAGACGGCCGCCGCCCGCGCGCGGCGCAGGTCCTTGTGGGGAAAATCGAGGATGACCTGGTCGTTTGTGTAGGCGTGGATGGTCGTCATCCAGGCGTTCTCGATGCCGTATTCGTCGTGAAGCACCTTGGCGATGGGACCGAGGCAGTTGGTGGTGCACGAGGCGTTCGAGACGATGCGGTGCCGGTCGGGATCGTAGGCGTCGGTGTTGACCCCGAGCACGATGGTGACGTCGGGATCCTTCGCGGGAGCGCTGATGATCACGCGTTGGGCGCCGGCCTCGAGGTGCTTGGAGGCTCCGTCGCGGTCGGCGAAGTGCCCCGTGGACTCGATCACGATGCGGGCGCCCAGGTCGCCCCAGGGGAGCTTCGCCGGGTCGCGCTCCGCCGTGACGGGAATCTTCCGGCCGTCGATGACGATGCCGTCGTCCGCCGCCTGCACCTCCCGAGAGCAGGCGCCGTGGACGGAGTCGTACTTGAGGAGGTGGGCGAGGGTCCGGGCATCGGAGAGATCGTTGATGCCGACGATCTCGATGTCCTTCCCGCCCGCTGCTCGGCAGAAAAGGCGGCCGATGCGGCCAAAGCCGTTGATGCCCACCTGAACCGCCATGCTGGATCTCCTTCGCGTGTCCGAGCGGCGGGCAGGGTACCGGCCCTCCCGGGGGGCCGCCATCGGGATGCGCGAGCTCCGCTGGCCGGCGCGCGCGCAGCGGTCTCGCCGTGCCCCGCCTGCCGCTACTCTTCGTGCGATCCGGGTGCGACGGGGGGGCAATGATCGTCGGCAGCGGGATCGACGTGGTCGAGATCGCCCGCATCGAGCGCGCGCTCGAGCGGGCCGGGGGGCGCTTCGCCCGCCGGGTGTTCACCCCGCAGGAGATCGCCGCCTGCGACGCACGCCGCCGCCCGGCACTCCACTTCGCGCTGCGCTTCGCCGCCAAGGAAGCCGTGATGAAGGCGCTGGGAACGGGCTGGTCCAGGGGCGTGCGGTGGGTCGACATCGAGACCGTGCCCGCGGCCGAGCGGCCGTCGGCAGGCCTGCGCCTGGAGTTCCACGGTCACGTAGCCGAGCACGCGCTGCGCTCCGGGGGCGTCTGCTCGCATCTCGCCGTCGGCCGCAGTCGGACCCACGCCGTGGCCGTCGTCCTGCTGGAGAGCCGCGCGTGAGCGGCGCCGGATCGAGCACGCGGGAGCGTCGCAGAATCCCCTTCTTCGGGACGGCCGTCGTCCTCGTCGTCCTCGGGGTCGCCGGGGTGCTGTGGCTGCGCGACCTGAGCGGCGCCGCAGCGGCTCGCGCCGCGTTTCCCCTCGCCGAGGGGACGCTTCGCGTGCAGGGGCTGCAAGCCGCCGTTCGCATCGACCGCGACGCACACGGCTTTCCCCACATCGAGGCCCGGAACGAGGCCGATGCCTTTTTCGGACTCGGCTTCGCCCACGCCCAGGACCGATTGGCCCAGATGCTCTGGCTGGTTCGCGCGGCTCGCGGGCGCACCGCGGAGGTTGTTGGCCGCTCCGGGCTCGCGGCCGATCGGATGGCGCGACTGCTCGACCTCGGACGCATCGCCGACGAGCGCTTCGATGGGCTCGATGCAGCGACCCGTCGCGTACTCGAGGCCTACGCCGCAGGCGTCAACGCGCGGATGGAGAGGATCCTCGCCGGCCGGGTGGCTCCCCCGCTCGCGGTTGCGGGGCTGGGTCTTCCACTCGACCCGTGGCGCCCGGCGGATTCGATCGCCGTGGCGAAGCTGCACGCCTGGGGACTCGCCGGGTCCCTCGACGTGAGCCTCGTGCTCTCCGATCTCATCGAACGCCTGGGCGGATTCGAGAGCCGGCTCTTCTTCCCGGGGAGCGGCGGGGGAGGGCGGCCGGCTCGGGACGACGTACCCGTCACCACGAGAGCGGACACGGCGTCGCGCCGGTCCGGACCGCCCGCGACCCGCGGCGATGCGCAGAGCGGTCGCGCCTCGGCGCGCTGGACGGGCGACCCCCTGCGCCGCGCGGCGGGCCTCGAGGGCCGCTCGATCGGAAGCAGCGCCTGGGTCCTCGGGGGCGCCCACTCCGCCAGCAGCCGGCCGCTGCTGGTGGCCGACTCCCACCTCGAGCCGACGGCGCCCCCCCTTCTCCACATCGCTCACATCCGCGGCGGGGACCTGGACGTCGCAGGCGCGACGCTGCCGGGCGTCCCGGTCGTCTGGACCGGGCACAACCAGCGCGTGGCGTGGGCGTCGACCCAGGCGCGCGCCGTGACGACGGACCTCTACGTGGAGACGCTGAACCCGCGCGACCCCACCCTCTACCACGACGGGAAGGGCTGGCGTCCGCTCGAAGAGCGCGTCGAGACGATTGCGGTGAAGGGGGGCGAGCCGGAGGTCCTGACGATCCGCTCGACCGAACGCGGCCCGCTGCTTCAGGCGCTTCACCTCGAGCGGAGCGTGCCGCTCTCGCTGGTCTGGATCGGAACGCGGATTCGCGACGCGAGCAGCGTGAGTTCGCTGCTGGCCGTCGCGCAGGCGTCGGACGCCGAGTCGCTGCGGGCGGCGCTGGCCGACCACGACGAGCCGGCCCTGGCCGTCGTCTACGCCGACGCCGACGGCGCGGCGGGTCTGCAGGTCGCGGGCTGGATCCCGCAGAGGGCGTTGCGGGCGGGGCTGGTTCCGTTGCCCGGGCGCGCGCGCTGGTACGACTGGCAGGGTCGGATCGCGTCCGACGACCTGCCCCGCGAACGCCTCGAAAACGGGAAGGGCTGGGCGGTGGCGGCGGACAACCGGCTGCCGCGTCCGGAGGGGAGCGCGCCGATCGAGTGGCTGTGGCGAACCGGCACGCGCGCCCGTCGGATCGACGAGCTTCTGCGAGCCGCCGTCACCGAGGGGCGCGTGGATGTCCGACGCATGACCGTGTTGCAGCGCGACGTCGAAACGGGGCGGGCGCGCGCCCTGGTCACCGGCGCGCTCCGTCTCGCCGGCGAGCTCGCCGACCTCGGCCCCGAGGCCCGGGAGCTCGCCGCGCTGCTGCGCTCCTGGAACGGGCGGGCGACGGCCACGAGCGTCGGCGCCGCCGCTTATCACGTGTTCCTGGAGGGCCTGACCCAGGAGCTCTTCGCCGAGCCGCTCGGTGCCGACCTGCTGCAGCGCTACCTGGCGCTGCCCCAGGCGGACGCGGGGCAGGTCGTCCACGGAATCGTACGCGGCGACGCCGACGGCTGGGCGGGCAACCCGCGGGTGCGCGCCGCCGTGCGCAAGAGCCTGCGCGAGGCGTGGCTTCGCCTCTCGTTCCGGCTGGGTGCCAACCGCCGGAAGTGGCACTGGGGGCGACTCCATCCGCTCCGTTTCCGGGCCTTCGGACCGCCGGAGCTGGACGGCGCAGGCCTGCATGGGCTCGATCCCATCGCCTACGGCGGAACCACCGGCACCGTCAACACCGCCGAGTACGACACGGCGGCCCCCTTCCAGGTTCGCGTCGCCTCGACCGTGCGCTTCGCGATCGACACCGCCGAGCTCGACGAGGCACTCGTCGCGATCGCTCCCGGCCAGTCGGAGCACCCGCGGCACCGCCACTTCCGGGACGGTCTCCAGAGCTGGCTCGAAGGACGCGCCGTCCTCCTGGTCACGAGCCGCCTGCTCGTAGACGAGGGACGCGTCACGCGGCTCGTCCTCGAGCCCGGGCCCTGAGATGACGCGCAGCGTGCTCTTTGCCGAAGTGCCGGGGTTCTACGCGGCGGTCGAGTTCGGCGAAGGCCCGGCCGACGACCCGCGACCGTTGATCGTGGGCGGCGATCCGCGGCGCCGCGGGCTGGTCCAGGCGGCGACCCCGAACGCGCTGGCGGCGGGAGTCCGGGTGGGGATGCCGGTCCTCGAGGCGCTGCGGCTGTGTCCGCGGGCGCGGGCGGTGCGAACGGACCTGTCCCGCTATCGCGAGGTCTCGCGCCGCCTGTTCGCGTGCCTGCGTCGCGGCTTCGGTCGGCTCGAGCCCTTCGGCCTCGGCGCGGCCTTCTTCGACGTGACGCAGGCGACGGAGACCCCGGAAGCGATCGGTGCCCGTCTGCGTGCCGCCGTTCTCGAGGAGCTGAATCTGCGGCTGCGCATCGGCATCGCGTCGGGGAAGTTCCTGGCTCGGCTGGCGGCCGAGGAGAGTGAGGCGGATCCCGGCGGCATTCGTCGCGTGGCCGCCGGCCGCGAGGCGGACTTCCTGAAACCCCTGCCCGCGAGTCGGCTCGAGGGCGTCGGCCAGAAGACGGCGGCCACCCTGGCCGAGCTCGGGGCGGCGACGATCGGCGAGGTCGTGGTGCTGGGGCGCGAGCGCCTCGAGGAGGCCTTCGGGACCCACGGGCTGCGAATCTTCGCCTGCGCGAGCGGCGCCGACGACGCGCCCGTGCGTGCGGCCCGCTACCCGAAGAGCCTGAGCCGCGAAGCGACCGTCGCCGGCGAGACGCTCGACCTGGCCGTGCTCGGCGAGCGCCTCCTCGATCTCGCCCGTCACCTCGAGGCCGAGCTCGAGCTGGAGGAGATCTCGGCCGGCAAGATCTCGCTCAGGGTCCGCTACGCCGACCAGGCGGCGACCACGCGCAGCCGCACGCTCGCGTCGCCCGTGGCCCAGGCCGCCGAGATCCAGGAGGTGGCGTTGGACCTCCTGGCTCGCACCCAGGCCGGATCCCGGGCGGTGCGGGGTCTGGGGATCCAGCTGGCGCGGCTCGGTCCCGCAGGGGAAAAAGGCCGGCAGCTGGACCTCTTCAACCCCCCGCGCTGATCCACTTTTCGCGCCCCGGCTCAAGCGGCAACCCTCCTCGGCCGAATGAGAAGGCCGGGCGGCCTGCCGCCGCCGTCGGGGTCGCCGTGAACCTGCCCAAGCCGAAATCCATCAACCGGCGCAAGTACCAGCGCGTGAGCACTGACCACGTCATCTCCTTCGCGCCCGTGGAAGCCCGCGATCTGCTCGGGGTGAGCCGGGACGTCTCCCCGGGTGGAATCCGCTTCGAGGCGGTCGGCTGCGAGCTCAATCTCGGAGACGTCCTGCGCGTCACCTTCAACATCGGGGACCAGACGGTGAACGCCGTCGGGCGCGTCTGCTGGGCCGTCGACCTGGACCCCATCACCACGGACGTCGGGATCGAATTCATCGAGGTCGACCCCATGGTCATCCAGCTGCTGGAGGAGTACAGCTCCTCGGACACCGCGGTCTAGCCTAGCCGGGCCTCGCACTCGCGGATCGCTCGCGCTCGGGCTCCGGCCTTCGCTCGCCTTCGGCTCGCTGCGCGTCGGACCGCAAGGCCGAAGGCCGCGCGAGTCGAAAAGATCGGCCTCCTGCGGCTTCACTCCCCCGGACCCCGATTCGGCATCCGCCAGCGAGTGCGACCCGCCCGCCTTGACATACCCCCGGGGCGAGTGCCAGGGTTGCTCCCCGTGTCGGACTTCCACCAGAGCGGGGTGATAACCACACTCCATCGACTCGGTCCGCCGGGTATCGAGCGCATGGAGGAGGAGCTTCTCGCTCACAGCAGCGCACGGCCGATCTCG
>Ga0224512_10003751_pt1 | contig 13214 bp, 10 predicted proteins | sample SF_May12_sed_USG_4_FD_169103 | JGI IMG/M metagenome (GOLD analysis project Ga0224512, IMG submission 169103) | Sediment microbial communities from San Francisco Bay, California, United States - SF_May12_sed_USGS_13 | ecosystem: Environmental > Aquatic > Marine > Sediment | place: USA...
GCAATGGTCGGATTCGCGATTTCGAATTCGGTAACCCCACCCGTGGCAAAGGAATCGGGATTGGTCTGATTGGCATTAACATCGAGCGGCGTGGACTGTCCATCGGCGACAATTGTCTGGGGATCGGTCCCGATCGAAGCGGTCAGACCGTCTCCCCTGAATCCCTGATAAGAAACCACATTGGTCCAATCGTTATCGACAGTTACCTGAGTGGTGTCATTCCAGTCCTGGATCAATGGCGCGCCGCCAAACAGCTCCGAGTAGTAGTTGTTTGCCGAAACCTTTCGTTCGGTGAACGGCGTCAAGAGGAGTGCGGCCAATACGAAGAGAAAGGCCGGCAATCTTAGAATCCTAGAAACATGCATACTTTGCTCCTGCAGCGTTTGCGTGTATCCGTACTCCCCGCGTTCTGAAACTCGGACGGATTTCGCAACGCCAACTAAAAAGTTGGTAGTCGTTACTAGAGAAGACGGTTAATATCGGCCAATTCCCGGTTTTTTTTGGTAGTTCGAGCCAAAAGCAGGATGATATCGATCCGTATCCTTGCAAAGACTATTCTGATTGTTTGGGGTGCTATTAAGATAACACAATCACATTATTTGTAAAGTTAATTGAGTCAGGTGTTTAAGCAACGCAAGACGGCAACTGAAAGGCGATCGGGACTCCGCCGGGTTGCACGGAACGCGGGATAGCCCTCGTCCCTCCCAAGTTGCTTCTTTGCGCGGTATTCGGCAGGAATCTAACGGTATCTCGCGGCCTGTTTCGAAAGGGTTCGTTAGCTTGCCTATTGGAAGTTAGCCGTGATAAGTTTATCCCTCATCTGGGCTAAATATTACGGACACAAAATTGATTAAAGTGAGGAATCTCTAATGACTCTCGAAGCACTTGGGATGGTTGAAACGAAAGGATTTGTAGGCGCCGTCGAGGCCGCCGACGCGATGGTTAAAGCCGCAAATGTCACGTTGATCGGAAAAGAGTATATCGGGGCAGGGTACGTCACGATCTTTGTCCGTGGTGACGTCGGTGCGGTAAAGGCCGCGACCGATGCCGGTGCTGCTGCCGCCCGGCGCGTTGGGGAGTTGATCAGCGTGCACGTCATTCCGCGTCCCCACAGCGAGGTCGAAGACGTTTTACCCGGGAAGGGTGTCGCCAACGGAAAATCGGTCAGGGCCGGTGCGGCGAAATCGAGCGGCAAGACGAAATAGCGATTGATTTTTTGGCGTAATACGCGGCAATTCCGATGGCTCATAAGGATTTGATTTCACAACAGTCTGCGCGAGATGCGGTAGAAGCGGCGCATGTCGCTTTCCAGACTGTGATGCGGTTTGACCAGACCAAGATCGATTCGATCTGCGCTGCGATGGCCGAAGCCGCATTGCGGGAATCTGCCGCGCTCGGAAAACAAGCCGCAGACGAGACAGGCTTCGGCAATGCAGCCGACAAGCGTGAAAAGAACAGGTTTGCTTCGGAAGACGTCTGGAATTATTTCCGCGGTTTGAAGACGGTCGGCATTATCGGAAACTCCGACGGGATCGTTGAGATCGCATCGCCGAGAGGGGTTGTGGCTGCAATAATCCCCTCGACCAATCCTACCTCGACAGCGATTTTTAAGATCATAATCGCTGTAAAATCCCGGAATACCATCGTGCTCTCCCCGCACCCTTCGGCTGCAAAGTGCATTGCGGAATCGGCGCGCATAATGAAGGAAGCAGGAATCCGGCACGGTCTTCCCGAAGATGCGATCCAGTGTCTCACTGAATCGACGATCGAAGGAACGGAAGCTTTAATGAAGCACCGCAAAACGGCCGTGATCCTCGCGACAGGAGGAATCGGTCTTGTGCGGGCGGCCTATTCGTCGGGGAAGCCCGCATTTGGAGTAGGTCCGGGAAACGTCCCCGTTTTTATCGAGCGCTCTGCGGACGTTTCTAAAGCGGCGGCCGATATCCTGACCGGCACATGTTTTGACAACGGAACAATTTGCGCTTCAGAGCAATCTGTCGTTGTAGATGCCCCGATCGAAGCGGATGCGAGAAAACAATTCGAGCTCCAGGGCGGTCATTTTCTGAACCGTGAGGAGGCCGACCGTGTGGTCAAGGTGCTCGTCAACTCCGAAGGGAAGCTGAACCCGGGTATCGTCGGAAAATCGGCCTCGTACATAGCTCAACTCGCCGGTGTTCAGCTGCCTGAAGGAAAGAGATGTCTCATCGCCGATTGCGAAGGTGTCGGGCGGGAATATCCCTGGTCTGTAGAGAAGCTCTCGCCGACGCTGGCGTTTTTTGTTGCGGATGGGCTTAAAGCGGGTGCCGACCTTTGCGAAAAGATTCTTCGTTTTGGAGGTATGGGACACACGGCTGGTATGCACACAGGTAACCGCGACGCCGCGATCGAATACGGCGAGCAGATGCCGGCCGCGCGGATTGTCATAAACTCACCTACAACGCACGGTGCCATTGGCTTTTCGACCGATCTGCCTCCCTCGATGACACTGGGTTGCGGTTCCTGGGGCGGAAATGTCACATCCGATAATGTTTCGCCGCATCACCTGATGGATATAAAAAGGGTCGCGTTCGAGACAAAGCCCGTGAACAGTGCGCTGGAAGGCGGAATGCGGACCACCCGTGATTCGAAAGATGTTGGCCGTGCCGAGATCGCTGCTTTAGTAGACAGTTTTCTGAGCCAAAAACTGGCGAATGAGGATGCGGCAACACCGGCGCCAAAACAGGCACCGGCGACCGTAATCCATCATGTAACTTCGAAAACGGAGGTCGAAATAATAGCCGTAGATTTCGTAAGTGAGTCTGATGTCAGGGACGCAGTAAACGAAAACCGGAAGATTTATATAAACGCTAAGACAATTGTGACCCCTGCGGCACGGGACCTTGGGACAGAAAAAGAGGTTATTGTTGAAGTATGACTTACCCCCTGGATTATCTTACCGAATGGCAGAAACGCTTGTAAAAAACCCGACTTGCTCAAAATGCGGCGAAGACGCGCGCCCGCAGGCGCTGTTTTGTCATGCGTGCGGCGGCGAGATTATTGATCTGCCGCAAGATGAAAAGGGAAGCGTGAGTGCGGCCTGGTTCAGGGAAGAGATTGTCGAGGTTCCGGATACGAAGGCTGAAAATTCCGTTGCGGCAGGGGAGATGCAACGTTCGGACGAAGGGGACAGCCCGGCCGTTGAAGATTTATCCGCCGAAGTGGAGTTGCGGTCCGATGCGAATGGTTCTGTGGAGAAAGAGGATCCGGATGCCGGAAAAGAGGATAACGAGGAGGGACAGGCCGAAGAAAAACGAGTCGAGGAAGAAGGAGCTGCTGAAGCCGAGTCGCCGGGTAGTGTAAGAATCAGGAGAAAGTACGTAGCGGACCGGTCGTCGGATAAACAGGTGAAGTTGAAAACCGCATCCGATCTTCGGAGGAGGCCTAAATCAGTCCATGCAAAAAGGGTGGAAGTGGTGTGGGAAGAGAATTCCGGTTCGCCGAATGTCCTTTTTCTGGCTGTCGGCCTTCTGATCGCGACGGTAGCAGGAGTGCTGCTGCTTCTCGCTTACTATTTGAAGTAAGTATTCGCGAATCCCCGTATTTCGTTGATTGCCCCAATTTGAAATTGGCGGCAATTTATAGAACGGGAAAGAAGACAGACAAACACGTCATTGATTGGATTTCTTAATCGCGGGTTTGAGGGACGGTTCCTGCACGGCGACCCGGCCGGTGCGCGTGAGTGCAATCCGTTTTTCTTTTGAAGGTCCATCTTTAACAACGACCTTGATGTTTCTAAACGAGCCGTCGAGCCTGTCGTTCGTAGGGATGTACCCAATTGAATACTGAGTCCGCAATTCTTTTGCGATATCAATGGCGATGCTCTCTAACTCTGAGAGCGCGTTCGGGAAATAAACCTTGCCGCCGGTATCTTCCGCCAATGTCGTCAGAAATGCTTTGGCCTTTTTCTGCGGGCTCTTCGAAATCAGTCCGCCTTTGCTGTCGAGACCCTTTACAAACCCGATCACATAGATCTGGACATTTGTTTCACGAAGGAGTTCATATAGCTGTTTTTCGGTGTAGACGCTGTCGCGGTCCTCACCATCCGTTACAAGGATCAATGCCCTTCGTTTTGCGTCATTTCTGACTTTCTCGTACTCATTGACGCGGTCCGCGGCCAGATACACGGCATCGATGATAGCGGTTTGCCCGCCCTCTATATACAAATTATCCAGTGCATCCATGAGATCTTCTTTCTCGGACGTAAAATCCTGCTCAAGCATGATCTTGTCCGAGCTGACAAATCGAATGATGCTGGTTTCGTCGTTGGGGCGGTTTGTCTGGATTATCGTCTTACCGGCATCGATCACGTCCTCGAGCTGTTCCCGGAGCGAACCGGAATTATCAATGACGAGGGTATAATTCGTCGGGACCTCGGATGTCGAAAAAAATCCGATCGGCTGGAGCACACGATCTTCATAAACTTCGAAATCAGACTGCAGGAGATTCGCGATCGACTTGTTATTACGATCCACGACCCGCACATTCAGGTTTACAAGCTCGGTATCGATAACGATTTCTCCATCGCTTTCGACGATCAGAGGCGGAGGGGTCGCGATCACAGGAGGTGTCGGCGCCGGCGAGGCCGTTGAACCATCGTTTGTTTGCGCCGCAGCAGTGAAAAGGGCCGTGAACGCAAACAACGCTCCGGCACCGATCGTTATTAATACCGCAAGATATAGACGGGTCTTGTACATAATTGGATTAAAGTTCAAAAGGGCTTCAAATTCTATTTAACATTCGGCGTAGCATAATAGCCGCTACGATATCTGACGGTTAGACGCCCCAATCCACTTACGCGTTTGACCTTAACTTTTACTTTTCTCCAATCACCATTCGGGGAAAAATCTTCCGGAGTGTAACCTATTGAATACTGGTGCCTTAGCTCGAGGGCTATTCGCTCAAATATTTCATCCATTTCCACTTCGGAAGTCGGATAAAATGATTTGCCGCCGGTCACACTCGACAGCTCATCGAGAAATGCCTGGCCCTGCATCCCCTCAATCGAAGAAGAATCGCGAAGATCCATGATCCCAACTGAATAAATCACAACATCTGATTCCTTCATCAGGCGCCGGACTTCCTTGAAGTTGTAACGCGAAGCATTGTCCTGTCCGTCACTGATGATCAACAGCGCTTTTTTCTGGTGTGTTCCGCGGGTGACTCTTTCGACTCCCAGATAACACGCGTCATAGAGTGCCGTATTGTGTTTTGGTTCGACGAGCGTCAGGCGGTTTAACACGGCCTCGCCGTCGCGCGTCCTGTCCATCAGCAACTGCGCGCGTTTATTAAACGCTATCAGATAATACTCGTCGCGGGGATGGCTTGTATTGATGAAGCGCGCGAGGGCATTTCGTGCCTTCGAAATCTTACCGCCGTCCATCGAGCCGGAGACGTCAAAAAGGATCCCGATCGACACCGGCGCGTCGGTATCACTAAAAAACGTGATATTTTGCCTTGTTTTTTCGTCCCAGACGGTGAAAGCGTCCTTCTCCAGGCCGGATACAAATCGGCCGTACGAATCCGTCACCGTAAGCGTAAGCGTCACGAGATCGGTGTCGATCTCGATTCGATCGGCCTTTTTATCCCCCTGCTTTGGCGGGGTCGGCGAAACTACCTGGGGATAAACCGACAATGCACCCAGGGCGATCAGAAAAAACACCAAAACCGATCGGCCCATCACCACGTGCCGACCAATTAATACCTCTAAAGTCATAAATTCTCCGGATAGACCTTTCACACCATATTAAGGAACCTTCATTACCTATGCAAGATTTATTTTTTGATGTGGTAAAGACGATATTCGTTGTTTGGGTCAAATCATTCCCCGAAAAAGGGATTGAGCGCAACTTTTGCGACGCGTAAAGCGTGGTATAATTCTGAGTTTGAATCACCTGTTGGCCCCGGGCCAATTACTGCGGAATACAAAAATACGGAATGGCTGAATTTCTTTGTCGCCTCGGAACTCCTTCCGGGGAGGTCGTCACAAAAATTGTAGAAGCACCTGATCGCGTTGAAGCAAAAGCTCAACTCGAGGGCGAGGGCTTCCGCGTGTTCAATGTGTCGACATCGCAAAACGGTCTTAGTGCCGTCATCGGTGGTGGATCGAAAAATTCCAGAAACCGCGTTAAACCCTCTGATTTCCTACTATTTAACCAGCAGCTCTCGGCTCTTTTGCGGGCCGGGATTCCGGTGCTGCAGTCGATCGGACTCCTACGGCAAAGATCCGCTTCGGCGTCTCTCAGAAATGTCCTGGCCGACGTAGAGGAGAAGATACGAACTGGTGTTCCGCTTTCCGACGCGTTTGAATCGCAGGGCATCTTCCCTCGGATTTATACGGCCTCGATACTCGCCGGCGAGCAGAGCGGATCGCTTGACGATGTTCTTACAAGGTACGTTCATTACCTGAGGAGGAGCGTTGGTGTATCCCGCAAACTGCGAAGCGCGCTCGCGTATCCTGCCTTCCTGCTTCTAGCCGCGACCCTCATGGTGTCCTTCCTCGTTTTATATATCATTCCGAGGATGTCGAGCCTCTTTGAGGGTCTGCATACGCAGGGAGGGCTTCCGACCGTCACGGTTATTGTGCTCACCATTTCCACGATTGTTGCGTCAAACATCTGGTGGATTCTGCCCCTGATCATAGTTGTCGCGGTAGCAATGTTCCTGTGGCTGCGTACAAACAGCGGGAAACTTTTTTCACACAGGCTTCTGCTCAGAGCACCGATCGGCGGCTCACTCGTGCGGCAGATGACGGCGGCTCAATTAACCCGCTCGCTTTCGACGCTAATTGCGGGCGGTCTCACGATTCCGGATTCATGGGAGATTTCTTCGCAGGCAATTACGAATCTTGAACTGCGGCGGCGAAGCCAGTCCGTCTTGCCGATGATCCGGGAAGGGAGGTCCTTTACGGATGCGCTTGAAACCGCGAACTGGATGCCGGAGTTGGGACTGGATATGATTGGAATTGGCGAAAACTCTGGCAGCCTTCGCGAGATGCTCGACGAGGTTGCCGAGTTTTACGATGCGGAATCGGAAGTCCGCCTGGAGCAATTGACGACCCTGCTCGAACCGGTGATCCTTGTTTTTATGGCTGGAATCGTCGTGGTTATCCTTTTGGCGATTTATCTTCCGATCATACAAGCGATTTCCTCGGGCCCCTTCAGTTCCAGATAGGAAAATTAAATGGCAAATCAGATAAATAAGGACACCGCTTCGACGTCCTCTCCAAAAATCGAAATTGCAGAGTTCATCGAAAACGAACCACCGGAAGTGACGGCGGCAAAGGCCGTCGCGCGTAGGTACCGCCTGCCGTATATCGATCTCCTGCCGCCGGACAAGGAATCGCCGATCGACTACCGGGAGCTGGCCAAGATTCCGGTCGATCTGATGTTACGGAACCAATTTGTGCCGCTCAAACGAGAGGGTAGAAACCTTCACACTGCGATGTCGGACCCGACGAACCTGGAAACCCTCGATGAGCTTGAGAATGCTCTGAACGTGCGGATCGTACCCTATGTCGCGACTGCCGGGGCGATCGACGTGGTGCTGAAGAAGGGTGACGCGACCCAGAGAGTGATGCAGGAGGCCGCGTCGACTTTCAAGATCTCTCTCGTCAAGGAAACCGAACACGGCGAAGAAGTCCTCGACCTCGACCGTCTCGCCACCGACTCCGAAATGTCGCCGATCATCAAGCTCGTCGACACAGTCATTTATAACGCGATGGAATCCCGCGCATCGGATATTCATATCGAGACGAGGGAACGCGATGTACAGGTGAAATTCAGGATTGACGGCGCTCTTTACGCTAAAGTCGATCCGATAGACATCGCCTATCACCAGACCCTCATTTCGCGGATTAAGGTCATGAGTGAGCTCGATATCGCGGAACGAAGAGTTCCGCAGGACGGCCGGTTCAGGGTGCGGTACAAGGGCCGGACCGTCGATTTTCGTGTTTCGATCATGCCCACCATCTATGGCGAAGATGCCGTGATCCGGATCCTCGACAAGGAACAGATTTCCGAGGAGTTCAAGAATCTTAGCCTCGATGTGGTGGGTTTTGAGGAGGAAGAACTCAAGCGTTTCAGGCATTTTATCAAGGAGCCCTACGGAATGGTACTCGTAACGGGCCCGACGGGTTCGGGCAAGACGACGACGCTGTATGGCGCCCTGAACGAGATTCGCAACGTCGAGGATAAGATTATTACGATCGAAGACCCGGTCGAGTATCAGCTCCAGGGTATCGTCCAGATCCCTGTAAATGAGAAAAAGGGACTGACTTTCGCGCGTGGCCTGCGCTCGATTCTGCGTCACGATCCGGACAAGATCATGGTCGGTGAGATTCGCGACGAGGATACCGCCGATATCGCGATTAACTCGGCATTGACCGGTCACCTCGTATTTACGACGGTTCACGCGAACAACGTGATTGACGTGATCGGCCGTTTCTTGAATATGAAAGTGGATCTTTATAATTTCGTGGCGTCGCTGAACTGTGTGCTCGCTCAAAGGCTCGTGAGAGTGCTTTGCCCGACATGCAAGAGACCGTATCAGGTTACGAAAGAAGAGCTTATTCAGTCCAACCTGGATGTCGACAGGTTTATCGGCCAGACTTTTTTCCAAAATGTGGGTTGCGACGCATGCAATCACACGGGCTACCGAGGGCGGACGGCGATTCACGAGCTCCTCGATATGTCTGACGAAATTCGCGAGATGATCATCGAACGCCGGCCCGGATCTGAGATCAGAAATGTGGCGGAAAAAGAAGGTCTGAAAAGCCTCCGTGGTTCCGCCTTGAGTAAAGTATTTGCGGGTGTTACGACGCTTCACGAGACTAACCGGGTCACGTTCGTGGATTAAACCGATTTATCGGACATCTCTCCGGAGGTTTGGGTCAATAAAACCGTGGATCGCATTGTTTGCAATTTTATTTGGTTACATACAGAATAGAGTCGTCCTTTGGGACCTCCTTTTTGAAACTTTAGAATCCTGCCGGCGTGTATCCTTTGTCGGCCCAAAAGGCGTCTATTTCTAATTCAAGAACAAAGACTATGAAAATCTCAGCCAAATTTCGATTCTTACTCACATTTGTCATGCTCCTGAGCCTGCTTAGCCCGACCGCGGCGATGTCGTTCGGCGAAGGCAAAAAGCAGTTCAAGAGGGGGCTCAAACATGAAATTGCTGAAGAATGGGACCAGGCGGCGGAAGCTTTTGCGCTGGCAGTTGCCGATAACCCAAAAAATCCGGAATACCGGCTCCATTATATCCGCGCCCTTTTTAATGCGTCGCAGATGTATATGAAACGGGGAAGCATGCTGGCTGCGGAAGAGGATTATGCCGGTGCTTATATTGCGTTTCGCAAGGCTTACGGTTACGACCCGGTTAACGAGCTTGCAAAGAGCGAAATGGCCCGCATGCTTCGGATGCAAAAAGCCGTGATCGACGGGAAAGACCCGAATGCCGAGCCGGCTGAAGTAAAACTTGTGAAGACAAGTCTCGACCGCCCCGATGTTCCGGACGATGTGGCGGTTCCCCAAAGATATGAAAAACTGCGAGACGTGCCCTTTCCGAGCGGGGTTGACCTGCAGTTCCTGATCCGCGAGCTTGCAAAGGACCTTGACCTCAATGTCCTTTTTGACACCAACTCGTTCCGTTCGCCGAAAAGGATCAAGATCGAACTTAAGAATGTAACGGCGGCGAAGGCACTCGACTATATTTTTCTTCAGGAAGGGCTGTTTTTTGAGAAGGTCGGACCCCGTACGATAATTGTTGCAGCCTCGACCCGGCGTCAGTTCTTTCAACAGCTCGTGCTGCGGACGTTTTATCTCGCCAACGCCGACCCGAAGGACGTAGCACAGATAATCCAAAAGGCGATTCCGGCGCAACCCGGAAGGACGCCGACGATCGTACTTACCGACGAGGACACGAACAGCATTACGATCCGCGATACCGCCGAAAATATCCGGTTGATGGAACAGTTGATCCGCTCGCTCGACAAGGACCGTGCGGAGGTCGTGATGGACGTGAAGATTTACGAAGTTTCCAAGAACGATCTGCTTCAGATCGGGAATCAATTCGGAAACCAAAACTCGCTGTCCAACCTCGGCGGCCTTGAGAGAGCGATTATTCAGAAAACTGCTTCGCCGATCTTTGACCTCGGGCTGGCAATTCCAACTTCTGCCTTGTCGGTGTTTCAACGAAAAGACAATACAAAATTGCTTGCGTCGACGCAGATCCACGCGTTTAACAACGAGGATTCCTCAGCCCGTATCGGTCAGCGCGTTCCGGTTCAGACGGCAAGCGTGTCTTCTTTTAACACGAACACGCCGGGGCAGACCTCAAACAACATATTTGGCACAGGATTTCCGGTGATCAATTATGAACAGATCGGCCTGACATTGAAATTTAAGCCGATTGTGTTTCCAAACCAGGATGTCCAGGTCTCGATGGAGATCGAATCAAAGGATATTGTCAATCGTAGTTCATTAACTCCGACATTTACCGAACGCACAATCAAGGGCACCGCAAGGGTACAGAACAATAAGACCCTGCTCCTGGCCAGCGTCGCGCAGGATTCTGAAAGCAAGGGCCGGGAAGGCCTTCCATTGCTCGGCTGGATCCCGATCCTGGGTCGCCTGTTTACAACTCCGACACGCGATATCAGTCAGGTCGACATCGTTATCGCCGTTACTCCGAGGGTTATCAGGGCACCTGCCGTTTTGCCGGAAGATGTCATTGAAAGACCGACCGGAAGTCTCGCCGTGCCGACCAGCGGCAGCCTTGACGCACTCCTGATACGGGAGGAAATCGAACGCCAGCAGGCGCTGGCCCGCAATCTGCCAACGGAAGTCGAGATTTTGCTGCCGGATCAAAAAGTACCGAAATACGTGAAATCAGACGGCCCGGATTCTAACGCAGCGGTTCCGCCGGTTGTGCCTGCGCCCGAAACGACCGCGGCGGTAACGCAGCCGACCGAAGTGCCACCCGCCTTGGCGCCTTCCGAACCGCACACGCAGCAGGCGGCAACGCCGGAGGACATTGCTTCGAAGATCAAGCCGATCGACTCGGGTTCACGAACTCTGGATTTGGCCCGTACTCTGAAGATCGGCGAGAACGCAGCCTCGGATATTAAAGTTCGCGAGACGGCTTTGACGTCTTCATCGGCACCGGAGGTAAATCCCGGCGAAATTGTTCCGGAGACGGTCGCCGTGCCCCTGGAAAAAGAGGCTGCTGCGGCAATCCTCCAGCTGATGCCAAAAATCCCTGCGATGAAAGCCGGTGACAGCTTCAAGCTCGCCGTGATCGTCAGGAGCGCAAAAGCGTTCAGATCCGCCGTACTTGGTTTCGACTATGATGAATCTGCGGTCGCGATCCGGTCGGTCAGCTTTGGAGATGTCTTTGGTCCGACGCTGGCAAACACTGATGCGAAGCCGTTTTTTAACCAAAACGGCAGGTTATTTGTTTCCATGTCATCGTCGACGGATGTTGCCGCCAACAGCTCCGGAGTCCTCGGGTTTGTTGAAATCGAAGCCTTGACCGATGGTGTCCCCGAGATCCGGTTTGATCCTGAAATGTTGAATCTTTTAACCGCGGACGGCGATAATTTTGTAATTAGCGTCCAATAGGGGTGACGACGTTGCGAATTCCAATTTTCCGGGATCGAATTGCCTCCTTTGGCCGGCAAATAAAGGCTGCTCGATGCCGTTTCAAAACCGGCAATCACCTGAGCAACGGCTTTACGCTTCTCGAACTGATCGCGACTCTAGCCGTTTTATCTATCCTCATTTTGGGCACGTTACCGCTGGTCCAAAACGCCGTTAAGCGCCAAAAAGAGATTCGGCTGAGACAGTCACTAAGGGATCTTCGCGACGCAATCGACGCGTTCAAGCGGGACTCCGTAGGGTCGTGTCCACTCGGTGCCGTGGTCTCGGGTAATCCTGCCGGGGGGCCAGCCGGTCAAAATATTCCGGCAGACCCGAGAAGCCGTGTGGTTATCGACGACTGTACTATTTTCGATACTGAGAACCTGGACCGGCTGCCGCCAAGTCTCGAAATCTTGGCAGAGGGTGTAAAGGTTCGGTCCAGGGGGCTGCCTCCGGAAGCGACGAGTCGGGGCGTTTTTACTGATAAGAACGCGACAGAATTGAATGAAACAAAAGAGGTCATCAAGAAATACCTTCGCCGTATCCCGGTGGATCCGCTGACCGGAGAGGCCGACTGGGAACTCCGGTCCTCTTATCAGGACGACGACGCAACGAGCTGGGACGAGGTGAATGTCTTTGATGTCAGGTCGAAATCGGAAGGAACCGCGCTTAACGGGGAAAAATACAGCGATTGGTAGCGGAATTGTCGACGGACGGGTTTGAGATGAGCGAAAGAACCAAAATAGCAGCGAAACGCCATTCAATGTACGGGTTCTCAATCCTGGAGTTGATGATCGCGATGTTCATATTGGTGATTCTGCTATCGGTCGCATTGCCGACATACCAGAGATCAGTTCAGCACGCGCGCGAGACGGTCCTCAAAGAAAATCTATTCCAGATGCGACGTGCGATCGATCAATACACCGCCGACAAAGGTAAGGCACCCGAAGCGGTCGACGACCTCAAAGAAGCCGGTTACCTGCGTGAGATCCCCGTGGACCCTGTGAATCTCGAAAAGCGGGAATGGCAGCCGGTGATCGGTGAGGACCCGAATTCGAACGAGGGTGAGCAGGGACTCGTAGATGTCAAAAGCCTGGCTGAGGGCTCTGACAGCGAAGGTGTCGCCTACAGCGACTATTAATTATGTTTGCAGGTTTAACAAAGCCCCGTTATCCAAAAGCGGCAATCGGCTTCGGTAATGGGACGGTCACCGCGGTTTCGCTTCGGCGTCGCGGGAATGGCCGTTTCAGTCTTCGCGGCGCGGCGACGACCGAAATACCGGCCGATGTCTTGAGACCTTCCTTTGACGAAAGAAATATCATTGATTACGGCGGCCTGACCGGCCAGTTGGAAACTCTTTTGGTTGAAGCCGGTCTGGCCGGTCGGAAAAGGTGGTCGGTATCGCTCCCTTCGGCCTCCGCACGTACAGCGATCATTACGTTGGGGGAAGTTCCCGCCACCAGAAGCGAACTCGATGAGGTACTCGACTGGAAAGCCGAAACGGCGTTTGGCGTGCCGGCCGATGAAATGAGAGTGTCT
>Ga0224512_10003752_pt1 | contig 13213 bp, 12 predicted proteins | sample SF_May12_sed_USG_4_FD_169103 | JGI IMG/M metagenome (GOLD analysis project Ga0224512, IMG submission 169103) | Sediment microbial communities from San Francisco Bay, California, United States - SF_May12_sed_USGS_13 | ecosystem: Environmental > Aquatic > Marine > Sediment | place: USA...
CTCGGGCCGCAAACCCTCCGGCGGAATCGGGAGGGTGAGCAGTGCCTGGGATCCGAAGTGAGCAACAAAGGCTGTGGCCCCGTCGGGGGATACGCCGGCAAGGGGAGCACCAGATAGATCGCCGGAATCGCGGCTGCTTGGTAGATCGTTGACGACACGGCCCACTGTGCCGTCTGGCGTGAGGACGCTGAGGCCGGCGCTGCTGTCGTTGGCGCCGGTGCCTTCCTCGGCAATGAGAATGCTGCCGTCGGGTAGCGCGGCCAGCCCAAGCGGGTTGATGAGGCCCTCGACAACTACATCGACGGTTGGGGCAGCCTCCGTCGAGAAGTCTTCCACCTTGGAGTCGGTGCATGCCGCCAGAATCAGGGCCACTGTGGCTGACGCCGCCAGAAGCGCCCAACCGTTCCGACGGTGGATCACGGCCCGGCGGGCACCAACGCCACGAGAAGGTCGGGGCGATCGCTGATGAGACCGTCTACGCCCAAGTCGATCAGGCGCGTCATGTCTGCGGGTTCGTTGACTGTCCAAGGAATTACTTGAAGTCCTGCGGCATGGGCGGCCTCCAGGCTACTTGCCGACAGCGAGCGATAGTCAGGTGACCAGATGTCGGCGAAGTCGGCAAAATCGGCGCCAAAAGGAACGTTGCGACTGGTGAGTGCCGCCAGGCGGATTGCAGGGTCTTGGGAACGTATTGCACGCAGTGACCTGTGATCGAACGACTGGACGACGACCCGATTGCTGAGCCCGTGGTCTTCGATCAGCGCCAGCAGCGCCAGCTCGAATGGTCCCGGGCTGGTGCCATCGAATCCATCGTTGATCGTTTCGGGCCGGTCGGGATCCCGCTTGGTCTCAACGTTGAACCGTACGTTGGTCGCCGCTGCCTTCTGCTCCGGCGTCTTCAGATCAGAGGTGGCGTATTCAGCCACGAAGTCGAACAGCTGGTCCAGGGTGACAATCTGGTACGAATCTCCAGCAATTGCGGTCGGTGTTGGCAGCTGGTTCGGGAAGCGATTCTCATCCGGATTCTTGTCACAGCGGTAAGCCATGAGGTCGGCGCGCGAGAACCCGGCAATTCGGATGTCTGTCTCGTTGGCTTCGCCGAGGTCGGGTCCTGAGAGCGAAGCGTCAGAATCAAGCCGGCACTTATCCGGATGCACGATCGGATCGTGCCACACGACGATCTGGCCGTCCGCGGTGAAGTGCAGATCGAGCTCGAGGGTGGTCACACCAAGGTCGAGGGCCGTCTCGAAGGCCGGCAAGGTGTTTTCAGGCTGGAGGCCCCGGGCGCCGCGATGGCCCTGTATATCGAGGACAGCCGCAGCGTCCGGCTCCGTTGAGGTGACGGTGTCGATGGATGTGGGCGTCTGACCGACCGTAGTGGTGGCAACGCCGTTGCCACAGGCTGCGAGCACGACCGCGGCACCGATAAGCCACCTTGTGGTGCGCAATAGCAGACCGGCTGGCGGGACAAGCCCGCCAGCCGGTCGCCAGTTCGTTACGTCTCCGGCTACTTGAAGAACTCGTTGTAGTCGGCGAGCGCGGCGTTGGCACGCACCGCCGCCGCGTCGAGCGCCTCTTGCGCCGTGCTGCTTCCAGCGAGTACTTCGCCGTATGCATCAATGATGATTCGGCGAATCTCCGGGAAGGGGCCCGCCCGTCCGCCGAGGACCGCGTAGTTGGTCGAGCCGTCGGCGTTGACCGTATTGGTCGTCGCCAGCTGCTCGATCGCCGTCACGAAGTTCGGGTTCTCGTCCCAGAACGTCGACAGTTCCGGCGTCGGCGAGGTCTGCAGCGACGCCAGGACGGGGAAGTACCCGGTGCCGGTGTGCCACGTGACCTGTTGGTCGGCCTCTGTCATGAACTTCATAAAGTCCCAAGACGCCGCGTTTAGGGCGTCATCGCCAGAGTCGATCAGCCACAGTGCCGCTCCGCCGATGACGACACCGTTGCGGTCGCTGGTGTCGCTATGCGGGATAAAGGCCGTCTTCACCGGGAAGGTGGAGTTGTCCTGGAACCCGCGGGCGCCTGCTGTCGAGTCGAAGATCATGGCGGCCTCTTCAGCGAAGAACACTGCGTCGGTGTCGCTCCACGTATTGCCCAGGTTCGGGGCATGCCCGTCATTGATGAGCCCGGTCAGGAACTCGAAGACCTCAACACCTTGGCCCGTATTGAAGACGACCTCGGTGGCGCGATCGGTGCGGCCGTTGTCGTTGTTGAAGAAGAGCCCGCCCGAATTGGCCAGGATCTGCTCGAAGAACCAACCGACGGTGCCGAAGGTCACGCAGAACTGCACTCCGGACGCTTCGATAGCGTCACAGGCGGCCAGGAAGTCGGAGAAGTTCCAATCCGGCGCCGGCGCCGACAGGCCTGCAGCCGTGAACATGTCTTCGTTGTAGTAGACGATCGGGGTGCTGGAGTTGAATGCCAGCGCCACCATCCCGGTCTCGTCCGAGTAGTAGTCACGCGGCGCCGCCAGGAAGGCATCGGCCTCGCCGGCGCCCATCAGCTTGTGTGCCTCGATGAGACGGCCTGTATCGAACATGGTCTGGGCGGCCAGGTCGAAGTTCTGGGTGATGTTCGGCGCAGTGCCTGCTTCGAAGCCGGCCAGCAATGCGTTGTATGTGTCGTCGTAGCTGCCCTGGAACGTGGCATTGACTGTCACCACGTCCTGGCTGGCGTTGTATCGGCCCACCAGCTCATCGACTACCGCGCCCAGGTCATCGGCCATGGCATGCCAGAACTCGATCGTGACAGGCTCCGTCGGTGTCGCCAGCGTTGTCGCTGCCGCCGGTGCCGCAGTTGTGTCGTCTGTGCTGTCGCCACACGCTGCCGCCACTAGGGCGAACACCGCGAGCAACGTAAATAGTTTGCTCATCCGTTTCATATCTGCCTTGTTCCCTTCATTTATCTCCGTTAGCCCTTGAGGCCGCTCGCTGCGATACCCTTGACGAGCTGCTTTTGTGCGACCAGAAAGATGATCAGGGTCGGGATCATAACGATAACGGTCCCGGCCATGATCGCTCCCCAGTCGGTCGCCCGTTCCTGGTTGGCCAGGAAGAAGCGAATTCCGATCTGGGCGGTTCTCATCGACTCCTCGTTTGTAATGACCAGGGGCCAGAGAAACTGATTCCATGCGCTGAGGAAGGCGAAGATAGTGAACGCCGAGATTGCGCCCTTGCTCAGCGGAACCATGATTCGCCACAAGTAGTACCAATCGCTTGCTCCGTCGATCTTGGCGGCGTCGTATAGGTCACGCGGGATCGTCAGGAAGAACTGGCGCATTAGAAAGACGCCGAACGCACTGGCAAGGAACGGCACTGTGAGACCCTGGTAGGTGTTGGCCCAGCCGAGGTCGCTGATCAGGACGAAGTTCGGTATGAACGTCAGCTCGAAGGGGATGATGAGGCTGCCAATGACCAGGGCGAACAGCGCGTTTTTGCCGCGGAATTCGAACATGGCGAACGCGTAGCCTGCAAGCACACTGAAGACGACCTGGGCAAGCGTGATTACGCCGGTCTGGATGAAGCTGTTCAACATGTATCGCGGGAAGGGCGACGCGTTCCAAGCTGTGTCGAAATTGTCGAGGGTCCACGTGTTTGGGATGATCCTTGGGCCTCGGGCCAGCATCTCCCGCAACGGTGTGAAGCTCATGAAGAATGCGATCACGATCGGCATCGCCACGACGATGCCAATCACGAGCAACGCGATGTGCACGGGTGCATCGCCAAAGTTTCTCCCGGGGCGTCGTTTTTTCGGTGTTGCTGTCCGGGCTCGGGTCAAGGTTTCGCTGGTCACTGGTAGTGCACCCGCTTCCCGAGAGCGCGAAACTGTATGAATGAGATGGCGATGACCATGATCGCGAGCAGGAAGGCCTGAGCGGAGGCGCGGCCGAGGAAATGGGTGCCGACGAAGCCGTCGACGAACACCTGATACACCAGGTTGGTAGTGGCCCGAGCGGGCCCGCCGTCCGTCAGGATGTTGATCTCCCCGAACGCCTGCAGGCTGATGATCACGTTGATGATCGCCAGGAAGAACAGCGTCGGGCTCAGTTGGGGGAGCGTGATGTAGCGGATGCGGGCAAAGGTGCCGGCGCCGTCGATCTTCGCTGCTTCATAGAGCTGCTCGTCGATGTTCTGGATGCCGGCAAGCGCGATGATCACGTTGAATCCCAGCTGTCGCCAGACGACCGCGATCGTCACAGCCACGATTGCCCAGTTCTTATCCGTGAGCCAATTGATCGGTTCGACACCGACGAAGCTCAGCCAATAGTTGAAGAACCCGACGACCGGGTTGTAGAGCAGGCGGAACAACACTCCGGCGATGGCACTGGAGATGACCACCGGCACGAAGATCAGAGTCCGGTAGAACCAGTTCAGCCGTTTCAGCGGATACGACAGCAGGAGGGCAATCAGCACCGCCAGACCAATCCCGATCGGGACCGTCCCGACCATGAACCACAGCGACACTTTGACGGTGTCCCAGAAGTCGCTGCTTTGGAGGAGACGGGTGTAGTTCTCGAAGCCGACGCCGATTTCCTGCCCCCCAAACGGCGCCACCCGGTTTCGACTCAGGCGAAAAGACTCCACGATCGGGTAATAAACGAAAACGAGAAGAATGAAGAACGTGGGGACCAGGAAGATGTATGCCTTGGACGATCCACGCTTGTAACGGCGGCGGACGCGAGCAGTCTTGGGTGCTTGCTCCGCCGTAACCGTCAAGCTGGCGCCCCTTCCTCAGTACAACTCGTCGAATATGGAGCCCGTTCGAAAAAACGTTGGGACGCAGCCTAACCAGCCGCCGTGCGTTGGGCACGCCACCGGGGATGGAGCCGCCGTTTCATCGAATTTCCCGACCCCGGTCAACTCGGCTTGTATTGAGGTCTCCGAGGGAAGCAGACGTCACTTGGATGCTCCGGCCACAACCTCGCCGTTGGAGGTCCGTGGTTATGACCACGCCACGGACTACGACCGCATCAACGACTTCCTCATAGATGTGTACATGCCCGGGGAACGGATGGCGGCCTGGCTGGCGCCGCGGTGGGAGTACATGCACTTTCATGAGTACATCCAGAGCGTTGACCGCACCAAGATCGGCGTTGCCGAGGAGGGGGGCAAGATCATCGGCGTGGTACATCCTGAGCACTCCATGGCGTTCGGGTACCTGCAACTCCGGCCGGGGCGCCAGGATGCTGCCGCCCTTCTGCTCGATCACGCCGGGCTACACCTCGGCGGGATGTCGCAAACCTTCGGCAAACGAATGCTCGGTGTCTACGTGAGCGACTTCGACATTGCTGTCGGCTCGCTCCTCGAGCGGCGTGGTTTCCAGCGTGCCCCAGGCCACGACGAGGAGCAGTCGCGCTTCGTCGCCGCCCAGCCGATCACCGTGCCCGGGGTACCGGATGGGTTTTCAGTGCGCAGCCTCGAGGAGGACAACGATTACTCCAAGATCGATCGGGTCTTGTGGCGCGGTTTCAACCATGAGGGGCTGCCGCCGGCGGACGGCGCCGAATCCCGTAAACGGGCCCAACAAGCTCCCAACTTCGCCAAGGACCTGACGATCGTCGTCGTTGCTCCAGATGGTGAGTACGCGGCTTTCGCCGGGATGTGGTTGGTACCGCAGAACCGGGTCGCATATGTGGAGCCCGTCGCGACCGACCCCGCCTACCGTCGGATGGGCCTTGGCTCCGCGGCCGTCGTCGAGAGTATGCGGCGGGCCGTCGCGATGGGCGCCGAGGTGATCTGGGTGGGCTCTGACCAGGCGTTCTATCATTCGCTGGGCTTCGAAACAACGTGCCGCAACATGCTGTGGACCAGAGATCTGTAGCTTTCGACTTCTCGAGCAATCGACCTAGGCGGCTCGGGTCGTCGCGACTGCCTGGGCGAAATGTTTGGCGACCGCTTCACTGAATCCGACGAGACGAATCTCTTCGAGGCTGTTGGGCGTTGCCTCGAGCCAATGGAAGACCGCCTTCGTGATCACCCCAGTCGCCTCTTCAGCCGGATAGCCGAAAATGCCGGCCGAGATCGCCGGAAATGCCATCGACTTGATGTCGTGTGCCGCCGCCGCGTCGAGAGCGGCGAAGGTGGCATCGCGGAGCATCCCGGCGTTGTCTTGACCTTCTTCATAGCGGGGGCCGACCACGTGAATCACGTGAGACGCGATCAGCATGCCGCCTGTGGTCACAGCTGCCTGGCCCCCACCGACGGGGCCATGCTCGCGCACCCAGGCGTCCGACTCCTCTTGGATTACACGGCCCCCGGTACCGACGATCGCCTGGGCGACGCCGCCACCGTGTTGCAGGCTCGCGTTGGCTGCGTTCACCACCGCTTCCACGGGCTGGCGGGTCACGTCCCCGCGCACAACCAGCACGTTCGTGCCGTTGATGCGAGCAATGGCGAGTGCGGACTCCATGGACATAGGATACCTTCTCGTCGGTTCGAGATCGGCGGCTAACGAACCCAGTCGCGCTGCCGATACACCGAATAGGATGCGAGCGCGGCGCCACGGATGGCGCTGCCAAGACCCTGAGGGAAGAACAATGAGTCGTGTCGTTGTGCTGGCCCCGCACGAACGGCCGCCGGGACGTGCCTTTGCAGATCCGGACCTGGTCACGGGCGACTGCATCCGCCTGATTGGGCTCATCCGCGACCTCCATGCCGCGCCCGAGTCAATCCACGGGGGGCCGGGTCGGGATCGTCTGATCACCACGGCAGCCGGAAGATCGTATGGCGATGCGCCTGTCTCGATCGTTGGGTTCTTTGGGGAACGCCGTGCCGAGGGCTGCCCCAGCGTGGCCGCCCAGGTGGAGAAGGTCAATGCCGATATGATCGAAGGATTCGACGCCTTTCCGCTGCTGCTCGGCTATGTGTCACGCAAGCTCGATGACGAATTCAATTACGTCAACCTCGTCGTGCTCAGGGGCGCTGACGGAATCGAAAAGTGGCGTGACGTCCCGCAGCACGTCACCGCAGTGACGGACCTGGCGCCTCGCTTCTACAACTCCGTGCGGATCTACAACGGAAGCCTGCCGGGTGGGCTCAGCTGCGCTGAGCAGCTCCAGCTGCGAGTTGTGAAGTACTGGGATTACCGCAAGAGCACTGTCTGGCAAGCGATGAGGACGCTCTCTCCGAGCAGCTGAGACAGCCTCGGCTAGGCATCGGTTTCGGTTAGATCAGAGACGTTGTCGAGTCGGGGAAACCGGCCCCGGGCTCCGGCCTCGGCCCAGTCCATATGGTTGCGCACATATTCGTTGGCGGCGTCGCGCACGGGTTGGAAGTCCCAGGACACGTCGGTGCCGGTCATGGCGGCATGCAGGGTGCGGCGGGCCCGCTGCGATGCCACAACCTGGTCACGGATCCTCTCGGAGTCCCAGCGGGCGGCGACTTCGTCGGCAAATGCGGCTGCAAGGTCGGCGTGAGCCGGTGCGTGTGCAAGGTTGACGGATTCGGCCGGATCGGCAGCGAGGTCGTAGAGGAGCGCCGGGTCGGTTTGGCAATGGATGTACTTGTAGGCACCGCGGCGGATCATGAAGATCGGATACGACGTCATCTCGGCGCAGTACTCGCCTGTGGTCTCGTCGATTGCGTCGGCGCCGCCTGTCGCCAATTGCCACAGGCTGCGGCCGTCGATTGTTTGGCCCAGCTCCGGCCACGGTCGTCCATCGCCGGAGGCGATATCGAGGAGAGTCGGCAACAAGTCGAGGTGGGAACAGGCGTTGGGAACCTGGCCGGCACCGACCCCAGGTCCGGCCATGATCAGCGGCACCCGTGCCGAGCGCTCGAACATCGACATCTTGAACCATTGACCTCGTTCGCCGAGCATGTCGCCGTGGTCGGCAGTGAGGATGATGATGGTGTTATCGGCCTGCCCGGTCTCGGTGACCGTTTCGACGAGCTTGCCCAGCCAATGGTCGAAATACGACGTGTTGGCGTAGTAACCGTGGCGAGCGCTCCGGATATGTTCCTCGCTGGCCCCCACGGTGTCGTATTCGATGCCGGCCCGGATACGTTTCGAATGAGGATCTAGCTCCCCGACGGCGACTTCGCCCGGGAGGTCGATGTCGTCATGGTCATAGAGATCCCACCACTCGGGTCGGGCGACATAGGGATCGTGGGGATGGATGAAGGACGCCACCAACATCCACGGCGGATCCTCGGAGTCTCGGGCATAGTCATAGATGCGCCGCTTGGCGGCGAAGCCAACTTCCTCGTCGTACTCGATCTGGTACGTCATGGCCGCTTGGCCGGCTTCATGGAGGCTGTCCATGTTGTGATACCACTTGCCGATGCGACGGTCGGGCTCATCCCAATTCGGAGTCCAGGCAAAGTCGGCCGGGTAGATATCGGTAGTGAGGCGCTCATCGAATCCGTGGAGCTGGTCGGGACCGACGAAGTGCATCTTCCCCGAGAGGCACGTGCGGTAGCCCATGAGACGCATGTAGTGCGCCACGGTCGGGATCGAGGCGGGAAATTCGGCGGCGTTGTCGTAAGCGCCGATCCGAGTAATCGTTTGCCCGGACAGAAACGAGAAGCGGGCCGGGGCGCACAGCGGAGAGTTGGCGTACGTGGCGTCGAAGCGTACACCCCGCTCAGCGAGCGCATCCATGTGGGGCGTTCGCACCAACGGATGGCCGTAGGTGCCTGTGGCGTGCGGCGCCAGCTGGTCGGCCATCACCAGAAGGATGTTTGGTGCTGTCGTCGTCATCGGGCGGCGACCTTAGCTCACGAGCTGCGCGGTGGGAGTGGCGGTGATCAGTCGGCGTACCAGTCGACGATCGTGTTGTCCGGTTCTCCCGGCAAAGGTAACCGGCGGGCCGCCTCGGCAACTTGTTCGATGAGGTCGCCGAGTTTGGAGTGGGGCCACGGCACCATGCTCATGCGACGGCCGCGCCGCCTCCACGTGCCGACAACCTCGCCGTCGACGAGAAGTGCTCCCGGCAATGGAGCCCGTGGATAGAGCCGCCGATGGAGTGCCGGTTCCGGCACGAGTAGCGGTCCACACAGCCGGCTGATGTATACGTCCTCCGGGGGTAGGAGTGTCATACCATGCGGAGCCGGGGCGCCGACAGCCGCCTCGACATCGTCGGCAAGCATGAGTGCCTCCTCGTGGCCGAAACTGACTGTTGCCAGCTCCGGGGCCAGTTCCCGGAGGGTCGCGGTGGTGTCGTCGCGACTGGCGTCGGTCCACCACTGGAGGCCGTTGGCAGTGGCGGGGCCGAGGTGATGCAGAAAACGGCGCGCCAGGGCAAGCCTGCTCTCCTCAGGATCGGCTTCGATCGGCTCAGCCGGATATATCGCCGTCGTACTGGCGTCCCAGATCGGGAGAATCCAGCCCGTCGTCGCCACCCACAGGAGTTCGCGCTGGCTGTCGATGTCGGGGAGGCTCGAGGTAATGGAGCTGGGGCGCTGCGGCCGGCCGTCGAGTCCCTGCAGCACCTTCTTCGCCTTCGTCTCGAGATCCTTCACCCGTTCCGGATCCCGAGGAAGCAGCCCGAGTGTGAACAGGGCCAGGTCTTCTTTCGGAACCAGGTAGATCGCGCCGCGTGGTCCCCACACCTGGACCAAGCGGCGATCCTGCCAAGACTCCGGTCCCACCCCCTCGACACGGGCATGTAGCGAGAGGACGCCGGAGCGCGGTGTGCTGTCCTGCAAACCGGGCCGAGTCGCCGCGACGAACTCTCCCTCAGGGAGGCGGGCGCCGAGGCCGTTCACCTGGTAGCGATATGCGAGGATCTGCGCCCGGTCGAGCTGCGTCATGGCGGCCGAGGATATCGTGCAGGCGCGCCGACGCAGCCCGGCATGGTGCTAGATGAGTTTGCGCTCGGCCATGCCGTTGAGGATCTCGAGCAGAGATGTGTGAAACTGAATCCAGAGCAGCGGGCCACTCTCGGGTGTCATGGCATTGTCGCCATTCAGCCGAAAGCGATGCGGGCGGCCTCGAGGCTGGCGACAGTTCCAATGTCGAACCATGGTCCGTGAAGCGGCACCGCGACCAGCGTCTCGCCACCCGAAATCAGGCTGCCGACGGCATCGGGGAGCTCGAGCTCCCCACGATCGGAGAGCTCGATCGTTTTGAGGTGGTCCCAGACTTGGGGCCCAAGAACCATCAGTCCGGAACTGTTCCACAAGCTGGGGGGCTTTCCAGCTGGTTTTTCGACCATTGCCGATATCGTCCCGGCGTCACCGAAGACCACGGCGGAAAGCCGGCTTACGTCTGCGACGAGGTTGACGCCGACCGTCGCGGCCAGCTCAGGCCGCCAAGCGTCCACCACGTCGCCGAAATGTGACGACGCTGTCGCAATGTCCCCCCAGCTCAGGAGAAACGGTTCCTGCCCGAGTGCCCTTTGCGCCAGGCGCAACGCGCCGGCGGTGCCGTCCTGGTGCACCTGGCGGATGAAGCTCACGGGAATGGGGGAGTGTGCCGCCAGGTGGTTCTCGATCACGGGGGCCATATATCCGGTGACCACAACGATCGTTCTTACGCCTGTTGCTGCGATTGCGGAGGTGATGTGGTCGATCAGGGGCGCCCCGGCTACCTCGAGCATCGGTTTGGCCGTGTTGACCGTCAATTCTCCAAGACGGCTGCCGCGGCCGGCGGCCAGGATTACTGCTTGTTCAATGACCACAGGGCTCCCCCTTCCGCGGTGGCTACAAAAGTCGGCCCGCCGCACGCAGCATCCATGGCGGCCTCGACTGCGCTCGTACGATCCGGCAGCGCGAGGGCGATTGCCCAGCCCCCAAATCCGGCGCCGGTGACCCGGGCCCCGGCGGCCCCGGCCGACGTGGCGGCAGACACGAGCAAGTCCAGTGCCGCGGTGCTCGATCCGTACCGCCGCAGGCTGGAATGTGATTCGTCCATCAGCCGCCCGAACGTCTCGATATCGCCTTCGCCGAGGGCCCGTTCGGCCGCATCGACTCGGGCAGCTTCCGCAAGGACGTGCTCGGCCGAGATGCGGAGATCCAACTCACGATCCGACGCCAACCCGAGAGCATCGCCGCCGGCGAGTTGGGCCGCTTGTGCCACCGATACCACGGGAAGCTCAGCCAGATCGTTCCGCCTGGCATTCCGAACCCTCGAGAGCAGGGGGGGCCGACCGACATCCTGATGCAACATCTCGCCAAGAATCGTTGCGGCCGCCCGCGAGGCCAACACGAATGAATTGTACGCGGCGGCGGCTGATTCGCCCTTTGGTGCTCGGGTGCCCGAATACGCCGCGATCCAAACGAAGTCATCCGGCATCGGGACGTGACTGCGAGCCGGTGGATCGAAGTCGATGCGGAGTGCATACCCGGGACGGGCGAAGGTGATAACGGTCTGGTCCATGGCTCCGCCCGCGATGGCGGCGGCCGTTTCGGCCGCCAGGGCCGTGGTTATCAATTCCTCGGGGCTGAGTTCCAGGTTCCACAGCTCGTTGAGCACAATCAGGCAACCAACCGATAACGCGGACGATGAGCTGAGGCCCCCGGTGGCGGGCAGGTCGCTGTCAAGGGCCAGCATCGCACCCCGGCCGGCCGCCAGGTGGCTCACCTCATCGAGGACCGCCATCACATATCGTGCCCATCGGGGGCGCTCGGCTCTTGCCGTGCTGTCGATGACGGTGCCGTCGAAGCTCGACACTACGGACAACCCCGGTTGGGGACGGGCGCTACCGGCAATCTGAATAGCCTCTCGTATTGCCATCGGTAGCACCGGCAGGCCGCAGTAGTCGGTGTGGTCGCCGATCAGATTGATGCGACCAGGGGAGTCGACGACGAGTGACGGCAGCCCACCGAAGTGGGTCTGGTGCAGGGCCGCGGCGTCGTTCACGGATGCGACGCTATCACCTCGGCAAGGCGCGGTACGATCCTAAGATGGTGACCACCGCAGCGCTCATCGGCGCCGGCGAACGAGGGTTTTTCACGTTTGGCGCGTATGCGGTGGCAAACCCCGGCGACATGAGGTTCGTGGCTGTAGTCGACCCCGACCCGAGTCGGCGATCCCGGTTCGTTGCCGACCATCCTGACGCCGTCGAGTACGCCGATGTCGCCGACTGGCTGCGGGCCGGCAAGAAGGCCGACATCGCCATCGTGGCCAGTCCAGACCGATATCACCATGAGGCGGCCCTGGGGGCGCTGCAGAGCGGCCATCATGTGTTGCTGGAGAAGCCCATGGCGGCGACGTTGCCTGATGCCGTCGACCTGGTACGCGCCGCGGCTGATTGCGGGCGCACTCTGGGCATCGCCCACGTCCTTCGTTACACCCCGTTCTTTGCCGCGCTGCACGACGTGATCACTTCCGGCCGGCTCGGCGATATCGTCACCGTCGAGCACCGCGAGAACGTCTCGGCTTTCCACATGGCACACAGCTTCGTTCGCGGCAACTGGTCACGAGCTGCAGACTCGACGCCGATGATCGTGCAGAAGTGCAGTCACGACTTCGACATACTGGCCTGGAATCTGCGGTCTCCGGTAGCTCGCATGTCCTCATACGGCTCGCTTCTGCACTTCCGGCCCGAGCAGGCGCCCCGGGACGCTGCCTCCAAGTGCACTGCTCCGTGCCCGGTATCGAGTTGCCCGTTCGACGCCAGACACTATTTGAACCCGGCTTGGACGGGCTGGCCGGTCCACGTGATAACAGACGATATGAGCCAGAAGGGACGGGCCGCAGCACTGGACTCTGGGCCGTGGGGCCGTTGCGTGTACACCGCGGGCTCCGATGTCGTCGACCACCAGGTGGTTGCGATGGAGCTGGAGTCGGGGACGTCGGTGGTCCTGGTGATGCACGGTCACTCCGCCGAAGAGTCCCGCACGATGCGGTACGACGGAACCCGAGCGACTCTGCGGGCCCGCTTTGGGCGCGATTCGGTCATCGAGGTAACGGATCACGCTACGAACCAGACGCGGCCCATCGCGATTGATCGCAGCCGGGGCGGCCACGGCGGTGGTGACGTGGGGGTGATCGGGGCATTCCTTGCTGCGTTAGGGGCCTCGCAACAGCCGCTGACGGCCGCAGCCGACAGCCTCGAGAGTCATATCCTTGCGTTTGCCGCCGAGGAGGCGAGGGTCAGCGGAGAGGTGCTCGACATCGCTCGGTTTCGCGCCGATGCGTTTCGGGGCGATAGGACCTAGCTGTTGTCGGCCCGATTCTGGAGTGCTCCCCATGTGGCGGCACCGGCGGCGACGAGCGCCAGGAAGATCCCAAATCGGCGCGGGGCGCCCCATGTGAACAGGAAGCG